>Ga0058704_10000317_pt1 | contig 26110 bp, 27 predicted proteins | sample AgamicMgSfe_FD_71363 | JGI IMG/M metagenome (GOLD analysis project Ga0058704, IMG submission 71363) | Agave microbial communities from Guanajuato, Mexico - Mg.Sf.e | ecosystem: Host-associated > Plants > Phyllosphere > Phylloplane/Leaf | place: Guanajuato, Mexico | collected 2012-05-30
ACCCATCATCATGACCACCTCCAACACGCACCACCCAACCCCGCAACTCGCCCTCTCGCCCCGCACCACCCGCCGCAACATGCTCTCCACCGAGCTCACCGAGTCCCTGCGCAAGAACCTCCTCTGGGAGCGCCAGCACCGCAGCACCGGCAACCTTGCCGCGCTCAAGCGCCGCCACACGTCCCACGACGTGAAGGAGCTGCGCCAGCACCCGGAACCCGTCGCGCTGTCGTCGCAGCAGAGGGGCGGCGGCGGCGGCAGCAACAACAACAAAATTTACACCAACGATTACTTCCACGCGGGCTTGCAGGAGTATCACATGAAGGGCTGGTAGCCTTTTTCCCGCAGTGCTTTTTCATCTCGATATTGCGTCTTAGCGAAAACTTCCTATCACGACCTCCTTCTTACCCTACAGCCCGGCCTTTCCATGTCAATCGAGCCTTTTCTCCTTTACCTTCATTCAAGCAACATCCACGGATTAGCGGAGGAGTTCCCTCGCAGATTTTATTCGGGCAGGAGGCCAATCATTGAGGTGTCGAAAGGGGACGGGGGATTTCTCTCTCTTTCTCTTTAGCCATCGGCGTCCGTGAGATACGCTCAGGCAGCGCAAAGGCATACCATAGAGAGGGACATGGAGGGCACGAACGTCATGGACACAAGAGGTGGTTGCCGTTGTCGTTTATTCCTTTTTTTCTTTTTTCACTTCTTTTGTCCCCAAACAGATGATACCAGCATAGGCGTTTTGATTCCCAGCAGCAGCAGCATCGAATGAGAAATCTCACGGTTCACAAGACATTACGGACGTTCCCTTTCTGCCTTTTTCGTTATAATTGCAGTATTTGAATACCACCGCCGAGCTCGAATTAATTAGGGGCTTTGTGCCAATGCGCATGCGAATGGGAGAAAGATAGGACTGGTCATTGTTTTCGGTATGAGGAGGACCGTCTTTCTTTTCTTCATACCATGGCGAGTGTCGTCTTACTTCCCATTATGATTTTGCTTTGCTTTCGCTTCTGCTGCTACTACTGCTACTGCGACTGCTACCTCATAGTGGCGGTGGGATGAAAAGATGGAGAGAGGGATATGCCCGGAAGAGGTCGTGATGGAGTTTGGGCAGTATTAAGTGTGGTGAAGATCGGACTGGACAGAGGGAAGTACTAGGACGCAACAACGAAAATATCTTCGAGGTTGTAGTTTTTCTATCTCTTATCCCTTTTCCTGACATTTTCTCTTTCTTGGGTCATGCTTGGTTTGCTCGTCGCGGTGATCGGTGAGGCAGAAGAAGGGCGAACTTTCTTTCCTTTTTCTTCTTCGTATTGCCGGCGAAGCCCGACAGACCGCCTTTTCTTTCTATGATCCGTTTTCCGCCGGATGTCACTTTTACTTACGTTACGCTTCGTCGTTTGACTCGTGATCTCGCCGCTGGGGCTTTCTACGGGAGGTACGTGAATGAGGAGGTACTGTGTGCAAGCGGCCTTCTGCACACCTTGCAGGGGAAGTAATAAGAAAACGGGCGGCGGACCGGGCATGCCGATCCTATCTACAAGTACCTATTCACACCCAAATTACCGTTTTGTTATTAGCCTGTGATGGGGATAGCTACGGTATGCATAGCGGCCACCCCACGGTGCCACTGCTTTGGCAGCCGCTGCACGTCGTTGGCGGTGTGATTGTCATTATTGACTGTCGATCATGAGAACCGCAGATGGAGGCCGGCTGGCGACATATGCGCGTGTACTTTCGGCTTTCCTTGCATAGTGGCGCCTGTCGTCGTCGCTGGCAGGTGTGATGAAGGAGGGATATCGAGAGAACGGGATCCCATTCGCTGGTGTGCGAAATCGATCTGACCAAAGTGCCATCCGTTTGAAGGTTTCTGGCGGCGGCGCTAGAAGGTGAATCGGGAGGTAATTCATTCACAGTCGTGAACGATTGTGTTCATCACCGTCGTTTCTGCACGATGCAAACGAACGTAGAGCTGGAGTGCACGACACACCTGCCGCTGCTTATCTAAGCAACCAACGCCACAGTGGCGGTGCCAACTTGGCATGTTCCTTATGTCTGCACTGCAGATGTTCTGATGAAGGTGAACCAACCTTCGCCTATCACCAGCATGTCCAAGCCTTCGAGCGCCCCAGCTGCCGATCATGGTACGATGGCAAGACATGGTATTCTCAGTTCCGCGTTGACAAGTGGTTCATTCGTAGGCTCTCTCGGTGTACCCACCAGTCAGTCTGTGAGTGGTGATGTGCCACCCAAGCGTAAGGCAATCTGCCGTTTTCACGGTACTGCAAAGGGTAGGATACTCATTCCGATACCCATCCGACAAGTGCTCACTTGCCACCCTTCATCTCTCCGAGCTTTTTGCATCGCACTCGTATACCACCGTCATGAAATACAAGTTGACCACAATCGGTGATTTCAGGCTGTCGAGCAGGAGCAGCTTGCCCGTTTGTGCATCCCAACGGAGGAGCTTCGACAGACCTATCGCGGCATAAGGGACCTTCAGGCCCTTCGCCGCAGCAGCGTCACGATGGTTCACCACCTCGACAAACAGTCACGCGACCGGTTCCAAAGGCGCAGACGGATGATCCCAGAGCCTTCCAAATCGGACAGATACAGCGGAGGTTCAAACCTGATATCACCGAAAGCGACGATTCGTCCATACTGACGTTCCAAATGAACCCATCCGACCCGGACTTTCCTTATGAGATTGAACACCTTCAGTGCGTCCTACAAGTTCCGGCTACTTATCCCAAATCCAAGCCGTCCTTGAAGATCACCAACCAGGACATTCCACGCGGCTTCCAGATTAACATCGAACGAGGCTTCGATACGATCGCTACAAGCTCCCCAGATGCTACCTTGCTTGGTCTGATGAACCGTCTGGACAAGCAACTCGAAACCATCCTTTCCGGCCAGATGGCTGAGACTGTTACGCTGGTGTCGCACAGAGCTCCGCCACAACCTCCAACGAACCCGCCAGCATTACAACCACAGCCTGAACGGAGAACGATCGAAGAACCACAGGCTCGAGTTCCACAGGTGAGGCAGTATACCAGCGAAGAGCGCAGCGCAGCAGTGGCCAAACGAAGCGCGCACACGCGCCAATTGGAAGCCAGATTCGGCCGATTGCAAGCTTATGCGCGGTCTAGCGACGGTCGGACCTATACTTTGCCGCTGGATTCTCCCAAGAAGGCATCGTGGCCAACATCCCTGCAAAGTGTACGATCATTCAACTTGATCGTGCCGGAAGAGTACCCACTGAAACCACCCTCGATCTCTTTCGTCTCGAAAACATCCGAAGCGGAAGCCGTCGAGCGAGGGTTCAGACGCCGTTGCGAAGACATGATGGACCTTTCGCTCACGCAACGCATCAACGATCTTACGCTGCATATTCCAGCGATGGCATCCGAGCCCGCGCCTGCACCTGCGCCCGCGCAAACGGAGGAGAGGCCTGTGACCACTAAAGTCCCACCGAAGACGGAGCAGTCGTCAGTCAACGAAGCTGCAGTCCCGGCAATTCCGTCCGATATCCGACGAATAGACGACCGCCCACACTTACACGTCATTCCTCGACCCCCTGAATGGGATGAAAAAGCCGACGCGGACAACGCGAGCGAGACGCAAAGTGACAGCTACGAGAGCAGCAGCGACGAAGAAGGGCACCAAGAGGAAGAAGCCGCTCAAGTTCCCGCCGCCGATCAATTTCCTACAGCCTCTAACGCACCTGAGGAACGAGGCGTGCTGATGTCGTTCCCTCACATCGAGCTCCCTGGTATTGAGTTGCTCGAGCTTTCTTCGCTCAATATCACTATCAAGTGCGAACGCTGCAAGGACACAATGGACGTTCAGAAGCTCCGAAGCTACGACGGGACCGCAACGGCAATGCGTCAGCAGGCGTGCAAGAAGTGCGCGACGGGACTCGCGGTCGGCTTTCGCGCGGACATGATACATGCCAACTCCGCACGTGCGGGCTACCTCGATCTCGAGGGTTGTACCGTAATCGATATGCTGCCAAGGTACTGTAGTTTTCGGTGTGATCATCCACCAACCGCGTGAACATGCTGATGAACGCTAGTAACTTCATCCCGACTTGTGCAGAGTGCTCAACAGCCTACCCTTCGCCAGGCGTGGTTGCCGTGAGGGGCGATTCCACCCTCGCGATATGCAGAGAATGTCACCATCGAATGAGTGAGTTTGATCTTCAGATGTCTGCTTCCTGGCGTCTTGTGCTCACTCGTTTCTATCAGCGCTCCGCATTCCGGAGGTGAAGTTTCTACGCGTCAGCGCATCCGCAAGTATGTATCCCAACTGCTCTGTTAGCCGTACTTCGGTCCGCTAACAGTCAGCGTAGTCCGCGCAAGCCGAGCTACCGGACGCAAGAAGGTATGATACGCCCAAGCCCGATGCTCTTCGTTAGAAGACCATTGTGCGAGTCACGAGCGTGACCGCCTCCATGCATAAGATCGTGGCGTGCTGACCACCTATGTGATCGTCAGATCAAGGAGAATCTTGGCATCACCGCCGGATCTGAACTCCCTAAAAGAGGTCGTTGTACGCACTACGGAAAGGTTTGCCACGTCCCTTCCGCTACGACGAGCATACAGCCAGCATGTCGCTTGACTAACGATATACGTAGAGTTTCCGCTGGTTCAGGTCAGTTCGCATGATCACCCACTACGGTTTCAGCCGAGAAGCAGACATTCGAAGTGACGCAGAAGGGAAGCTGGAAGCTAAATGATAGGTGTTCCGACGCTGACAGTCATGCCTTTGGCGTAGGTTTTCGTGCTGCTCGAAGGTGTTTGCGTGTGATCGGTAAGCGAAGCCTTGCAGTTGTTGACAACACAACACAACGCTGTGCTGTGTTATACTTTCCACAACGAATATGTGCGAGACGCTGATCGGGGATAAGGTGCCATGACGAGCAAACCGATCACCCGAATGAGCATGCGAATAGGATGATCTGGTACGTACTCTCTTCTTCCCTTCTTTCCTTCTACATTCTGCGGCTGGAGTCGGCCTACTCTGCTCTGCAGAACGAGCAGGTCTTCCTATCTTCTGATTCTCAATTCCCGGTCCTTCCACCTTTTACCGTAGGGGGCAACTGCATTCGGTTCCCCCAACAGTTCATGCTGTGACAGATGCCGCGCTCCTTACAAATGCGCCTGACAAAGCTCATCCCGCTAACGTTCTCTAGTGGCTTCTGTAAGCGTCACCTTCACACACGACGGGGCGTGATGCAGTCTCTGTCTCCCAACGGGGAGGGCTCTTGTGGCTTCTTCGCCGCAGCCCGCCGCTTACTGCCGCTTTATTGCCTAATTATATCGCATTGTACTAATTATGGGCTTATGAAGGTTCTCGAGAACAAAATTACCGGCCAGAAGACTGCGGTATCTGCCACGCCGTACTCATCGGCAAACGCGGCCACGGTTTCTGGGAAGGAGGCAAAGGGACGCGCGATCCGATGCGGATGAGTCGAAAAGGTATGTGTGCTTCGTATACCACTTTTGCTCATGGTCACGGGAGATGTCTGACATTGACTGACAACCGGACAGATCCGAGAAAGTACAAAAGAAGGCCGGGAACGGCGCCAAAGTCATGATGGAGCGACAGTAATGCAAGAATATCTGTTGATCATACTGATACAACACCCCATTGCACGAACGAAGCATCTCAACGTCTTTCGATTTCGGCACTCCTCTTGCCATACCGCCTTTGACTAATCCCCACATCCTTCAGTTCACCGAGATCGAATAAGCCTGGGTGTTGAGCTTCGCATTGCTCCCAGTGAAGACTTCCGTGCCAGCCTGGATGTTCTGCAGATACAAGTTGGACGTGAACCCGTTGCTGGCGTAGTTCTGCTCGAGATATTTGTAGAAATTGAGCTGGTACCGAAAACGAAGAATCAGCGTTGGATCGAGAAATACAACGCAGGACAAGCTTTCGTGGGTGATGCTTTACCAAGTCGCCGCTGAAGCTCGTCGCCGCGTGGCTGTGCGCCACGAAACTGTACACTTTGACGTTGCCGTTGAGACCGTACGCCAAGTCGAAGGCGACACCGCCGATCGTGGGTGTGGCGATGGGGGTGAATGGGTAGCCATTCGCGGAGAGTGGCGAGACGGGACTGAATTCCAAGTCAGCCATCTTGATGAAGGTAACAAATTCAAGACTCCCTTGCTTACCCGTACAGACCCAGCCAGACCATCACCTCGAACGTGTTGCTTCCGCTCGCCGAGGTGCCGACGAAGGTATCTGTGATCGTCCGTTGATTAGGCGGACATTTCGCACCGGTATGTTAGGGGCAGGCCCTGTTCTTACCATACGCGACTACGCTCAGACGTCAGTGGGTGGGTTCATGCCTTAGAGTGAGCAGGAAGGCTGACTTACCGTTACAGCTCAAGCCCGTACCTGTGTACGCCCACTTCCACGTCGTTGGCATCGACGTGTACGCACTGAGTTGCTTCTTCGTGAAGCCGGCTTGCACGTTCGTGTAGCTCTTGACTTGCGTGCTCGTGCCGGACCAGGACCTTGGTAGAAGGCATCATCAGTCCACGTCTCCCTCCCCTGCGAGGACTTGAATCTCGTTCCTCCGTACCATGTCGTGTCCCAGGCAATGGTGTTGCCGGAAACGCTGTTGATCTCCGAGCACTGCGATCCCGTGCCGGAACTCCAACCCCAGCCGTTCGTGCTGAGGGTGTACGCGCCATTCGACTGGGACTGGTACTGACCGCACTGCTGAGTGGCGCGCTCGTCGAGGACCGGGGCTGGTGCCGGAGCGGCGAGGGCGGAGCCCAAGAAGAGGGGGAGGAGGGTGGACAGCAGCTGCATGATGAGAAGGAGAGGTGACTTCGGTGATGTCTTGTTCTTGCGAATGACTTTTGCGAGAGAGAGAAGTGAAGGTACTTGCCTTTGGGAGAGCCTGGTTGGGCTTTATAAGAATGTGAATGGCGGTGGTGCCACTTGCAGGACCACGAGACCAACGAGAAGTACAATGTCTCTCTGACTACGTCTGCCGCTCACCCCATTCGACATCACGATTCGCTTAATGACAGAAATCACCACGTGACCCTGTCGCTCATCACAACCCAAGTGTCCATGCTTCATGCAGCATGCCGCTTGCCGTCTCGTCGAGAATGGACGCACCACATCGGGCAGCCATCGGCACGCAGGTGACAGGTGATAGCTCGTGCAGCGAGCACGATAACCGTTTCCGACTCGAACGGATCGTCATTGTTACACAGCTGCGCGAGTCGAGTATTGAATTCCTTCATCCGTTTGAACGGGACAGATCCAATACATGAGTGCAGGTCACTGCATGCTGGACGCGGGTCCAGATTGATCGTCGTGGAAGACGCGAGAAGAAGTGAGAGTCATACCGTTGTGTCTCGTCTATTCATCATCATGGGTATTGCTTCCGTCGAGAACCACATACAACGCTCGGCTCCGGGCTCGCGTAGACAATCATGGCCCGGCTTCTTCAAAGCCCAGACGGGTGGGTTGGCCGAATTCAGTACGTATCCAGATGAACAACTCCTCAAAACCCAGGACGCCTCTGCAAGACAAATTACCGTATGTCCTCATAACAGCAGCAGCAGCAGCAGCAGCAGCCCCAGCTCACCATCTGCGGCCATACACGTCATGCTCTTCGTACAACCTCGCCTTCCCCGGCTTAAACTGTCGATTGCTGCTCACGACACCCGCATCGCCCCTAGCGCTTGATGACGGCGCAGCAACAGAGCCAGTCCCATCCAGCAATCTCTGCTCACCCCCGAACTTCTTGAACATCTCCCTGTCCTCCGCATCATGCTGCGCGCCCGGATCCGCCGCATCATGCCTAAACAGGTTCAAAATGTCATGCATGGAGAGCTTGTTGACAGTGTTCCCCGCGCCCTCGATCGCGGCATTGGCCAGTTGGCGCTTCCGCTCCTGCAGCGCGAGAATGCGCTCCTCGACCGTATTCCGGATCGTGAGACGGAAGACCTTGACGTCGACGGGCTGGTTGAGGCGGTGCACGCGGTCGATCGCCTGCTCCTCGACGAAAGGGTTCCAGAACGGCTCGATGATGACGACACGCGACGCCGCCGTGAGGTTGAGCCCGAGACTGCCGCACTTGAGCGAGCAGAGGAGCACGCGGGTCTTGCGGTCGTTGCGCAGCGAGTGCAGCGAGGCCTCGCGTGCGTCGTTGCGCATACTGCCGTCGTAGCGCACGAAGCCGATCTGGCTCTGCTGTAGATGCGGTTGGATGAGGTCGAGCATGGTCGTGAACTGGGAGAACACGATGGTCTTGTGCTGTGGAGTCTCGGCATGCAGAATGCGAAGCAGTTGGCGAATCTTCGTCGAGGGCTTGTGCTTGGGCAGATTTCCATGAACACGATGCCGCATGACGGGCGCCTCGACCTGGCGGTCAGAGTCATCATCGGATGTTGCCGAGTCCTCGTCATCCTCCTCCTCATCGTCGTCTGAGCTCCGCTCCGAGTCGACAGACCCAAGGGTATCACCCCCGCCTTCAGCGTCCTCGTCGTCCGTTCCACCCGCCTTACCAAGGTCGATGTGCTGCTCCGACCCTTCTCCAATCCACTCACCTTCACCCTCCTCATCACTGTCATCCGGCAGCTTGTGCTGCTTTCGCCGTGATGGCGCCGCCGCCTTCTCCTTCTTCACCTTCTCCTTTTTCTTGCCTTTCTTCATCATCAGCAGGTCCGCATCGCATTCCTCGCATCTCACTGCGCCGCTCCTAGCGCGAGCAGCGGAGAGATCGACCTGGCAGACGTCACAATTCTTCGCCTCGACGCTGATGCCGCCCATCATCGCTGTGAGATCATCCATACCACCATCAGCGGTTGCGTTTTGCTTCCTTGGAGTCTGACTTCCGATCTGCGTGCTGGTGCCAGTCGTCATGGCATCTTTGTCCTTGTTCATCGCCATCTCAATGAGATTTGAGTGGTTGCAAGCTTGCCTCAACCTGAGCAAAAGCACGAGCGCACCGATGTAGTCCGTCTTCTGACCCTCCTGGGCCATCTCCTTCAAACGTCGATCTGCACGCTCTTGCAGGCGAATGTAGAGCTCCTGCTCTTGTTCGTCAAAGTCACACTCCACCGTCAAAACCTCACGCTTGACGATCTGCATGCCTCCATTCGTGGGCTTTTGGCCCTCTTTCTCGGTGGCTGAGGCGGTACCGCCGAAATTCAAAGCACCCTCCTTATTCAAGATATCCTTCGTCCTCCGCTTCATGAACGCTTTCAGGAAGAACTGCAACCTCTTCATCGCAAGGCCTCCGCGCCCATTCTTCATCGGCCCGGTGATCTGTTCCTTCCAGTTCGGCAGCTCGCAGTACGGCTTGATGCGCAGGAACTTGATCAGGCTCTGCAGCTCGTCGAGGTTGTTCTGCATCGGGGTGCCAGTCAAGCACCACCTGTACCAGCTGTTCAACGCGCAGCACGCGAGCGTGGACTTGGCATTGCGGTTCTTGATACTGTGCGCCTCGTCGAGCACGATGCGGTACCAATGCACGCCGAAACAGCCGATGCGAGCACCGCCCTCCACGCCCATGTTGGACCCGGCGTGCTCGGACGTCAGGGTTTGGTATGTCGTGATGACGATGTCGTACTTCTTGAGCTCCGAGGCAGACTTGGTGCGACTGGCGCCGTGATGGACGAGGACGCGCAAAGCGTGACTGCGGGTGACTTTGGTCTTGATTTCGTCCTCCCACTGCCTGATGAGTGCCAGAGGCGCAACGACCAGCGTCCCTTTACCGACGTCCTTGCCCGGCAGTTTCTGCTTTGGGTGGTCGGGCTTTGCACCTGGCGCTGGCCGTGGGTTTGTAAGCATGAGAGCGACCGTTTGCACAGTCTTACCGAGACCCATATCATCGGCCAGGATGCCTCCATTCGGCAGAACACCATTGCGCTTTCGTGCGCCGGTCTCCTTATCGATCATCCATGAGACACCCTCCACCTGATGCGGAAGGAGCTTGACCACCAGACCTTCAACGGTGCCATCTTCCTCCTCCTCCTCTTCTTTACCAGGTTCCGGCTCTTGCTTCTCTTCATCCTGGACGTTCAGCGCGGCAAGCTTATTGGCCAACGACTTCGCCTCCAGGTCTTTACCTTCCTGCACCGCCTTCTTCGCACGCTTCCTCAATCTTGTCTTTGATTTGTTTTCGTCATCGTCGAATGCGCCTTCGAGCAGATTCTTGATGTTCTCATTCGCCTGAGCGGAATCAACATACATGTACGGATCAGCGGTGCCAAAGTTGTCGCTCTCTGCGCGGATGGCTGCATCAGGGTCGAAGCCATCCTCATCATCATCTGCCTTCTTCGTCAGGTCAACGACCTGTCTCGGCGGATGGAAGGGCTGGAAGAACGTTTTCGCTCCAAGCGAGGAGAATTGAGGTTTTGGTGGAGGCTGCACGGAAGGGCGAGGCGCATTGCTCGGGATAGGCACCTCATATGCACCTCGTCCGTCTGAGTGTGTGGAGACTGGATTCGGCGGTGCTCGTGCTGGCGGGTAAGGTGCCTGTCCTGGCAAGTAAAAGCCTCGTTGAGTCGTGGGGTCATGCATCGCTCCGGCAGGTGTATGTCCCTGATGCTGCGATGCTGATGGGACCGACGCCTGTCCTGGCATGTAAAAGCCTCGCTGAGCCGCCCCTTGCGCCTGTCCCTGCTGTTCTGGCGCTGCTAAGCCCGACGCCTGTCCCGGTACGTAGAAGCCACGTTGTGCCGCAGGAACATATCCCGCGCCGCGTTGTGCTTGTGCCTGTGCCTGCTGTGCCGCAGAAGACATGAACTGCCTGTTAGGCGAAGGCTTCTGCTGCGCCGGCTTATTCCTCGGCATGAAGAGACTCGGCTCCTGCTTCTTCAGCGGATTGCGCAATGGACTCGCTTTGCCGAACTCTGGCGCCTGTGGAGCGGACTTCGGATGGGCAGCATCTTGCGCGTCGTCGCCATCTCGCTGCTTGGGCGACGGCGATTGCATCTTGGCGCTGATGTTGGCGAGCGGTGGCCGCTCGGGCTTTTGTGGTGAGAGGTATAGGCCTGAAGATGTTCGACTCGGATCGCGCTCTTTCACCATACTGGACCTCACACCCTCGGAGGAAGATGGCGCGTAGGCTATGATTGTGTTCGGACTGGCTTCGATGTATGTGTTCGCCGAGTGATCTTCAAAGTTCAAAGTCGCAAACGTAGGTTGGCGTGATGAGGACAACGTGTTTAAAGGCCGAAACGGCTTGTTGCGCGTAGAGGGTTGGCTTGTCCTTGAATTCGAGGCGTCTTCCACCATCCGGAACTACATGTATGACCAGCGCATCGATCGGGGCGTAAGTGGGTTCCTCATGGGTAGGGTCGTTTACTAATAGGTGACAGTCTATCTATGCGACCGCGAGGCCAAACAAACAGTGCTGGCCAGGTGACGTCGATTCCTGCCTGAGGCTTCAACGCCTCGCATGACAATAAGGGGCACTTTGCTCTACACTCACCTTCACTTCTGCCCGTCCAAAGTGTGCCCGTGTACACACGTCTCATTGTTTTGTTTCAATTACAAAGGGGCACATGCCTAACAAAGTCACGGCCCGGAAAGCTGACATGTGTAGATCGACGCGAACTCTCCCTAACGATCATACATACCGTATCAACTGAACTTGAACATCTCAATGACTACTTGATCTTCTTCGCCTTCAACCTGATCGTCTCGGCATTCACGAAAATGCCCTTCCCTTTATATGGCTCCGGCTTCCTCCACGCGCGTATCTCAGCGGCAAACTGCATCACGACTTCCTTCTCCACCCCTTCCAGCAGTATCCGTGTTGGCTGCGGAGTACTAGCTTTCACTCGTTCAGGCACCCCCAGTTCGATGGGATGTGAATATCCGACCTTAAGTGAGACGAACTTCTGCCCCGGGTATTCGGGCTGCTTGGTGACGGCACTGTTTTCCACAGTGGCACGGTAGCCGACGCCGACGAGACGCAGGATGGCGGTATGACCTTCGCTGACGCCGAGGATGTGATTTTGGAGGTAGGCGCGAACGGTTCCTGTCGTTCGTATACCATTAGATCGGAGACGCTTGCGTCGTCGGTTTGAGTGAATACGTACCCCACATCGCTCGCTGTTTACTGTCCTCCGCATCCAGCACGTCGAGCACTCGCGTCCGACTCTCCTCATCTGCGGCTATCGTCATGTAGGCGGGTATCTCGTAGCTCATTTTCCCCAGCGGCCCTTCGATCTGCACAGTCGAGCCCTGCTGCGTCCGGCTGATACGGCCACTCCGTGACGGAGGCGGTGCTTGCGATACAGTGAAGGAGACATCTGGCGGCAGTGAAAGGGGTGCGCGGCCGATCTTAGAGCGCGGTTGTAGGGTTGTCGAGAAAGCGGAGGTTTGCGATCGGGAGGTGAATGCAGGGACGAGGAAGGCGGGTAGAGTTGTCTCTCGAAGTGTAGATGGTCTGAAGACCGAGTGGAGAGCGCTCGGTGATCGCCTGCAGCAATGCGATGCTGCCATGGCTGCTGATGGTGTGAATTGTCGTAGGAGTCGGTCGCTAGTATTTCCTAGAGGAGCGCGAGAGCACGAGGTTTCGCGGCAGCGGGAGCAACCGAGAGCTTTGCCTTGCGCTTCACGACGCCTCACCTCACTTGACCGATGAGTGAAGGCGTCGCTCAATCCATCGGAAGTGAGAGCAGGATGGCTGATCTCGTTCACAATTGAAGACGTGACACGTGATAGCGTCTCGTTGACTGCTATCAATGTCCACCCCGGCAGCAAGGTGAATGAATGGTCATCTTCGAATCGGCATCGCGCCTTCCCTTTCTTTTTCCTCCGAACAGACTGCGATCAAGGCAACCGAAATCTTTCTTTCAACTTCATGTCCTCCCTCTCACACACAGCCACCCTCCACCACAGCAGTTCCTTTGATTGTCAACCCGATCATGACCAGCTGAGCACGTTCAAACAACTTCCCTTCCAACTGCAGCCACGTGGAAGACATTACGATGTCGTCCTCCCGTGTGTTCTCTGGCTTCCTTCTCCTCTCTATCAGCTTCATCCTCGTGTCCGCCTTTCGACCAGGCGGTACAGTCCAAGGTGCGTGTGTTGTATTCCCAACAAGATGCGGCTCCTTACTGACAGAGCCATCGTCAGATGCGCAGTTGGCTGCTAGGGACCAACACGATACGATCAACATAACCGAGTATGCTTTGACCGACACGATGAAAGGCACGCTACAGAAGCTCGAGGATCTGGAGACCATGCCATCATGCGAAAAGGTTGCCTCCGCCGAACTGATGTACTCTTGCGCCGCTATCGATGGTACGGTGATCGCCGAAGAGGACGGCATCCCACGCGGCGCCGACCATCTACTGGACGTGCAGAAGACCCTCTACGCTGCCCGACTTGCAGTCTGCGAGCTCAATGTCGGCAAGGACTCGGTGCCAGCCGCTTGTCAGGCTTTCGTGACAACGCCCAAGTCGACCCGAAAGACCTTCTGGCGCAGCTCGTCCGTTAGTCGTGGATGGAAGGGGTTCTGGCAGACCTACCCGGTGTACGAGGAGGCGACCGAGGCAACCCTCGAGCAGTGCTTGGTCGCCTTGCAGCGTTGTGGTCCATGCTGGAACAGCTACAGCAACTCACGTCAGAACGCAGTACACATCTGTCATGCCATGCGTGCTGAGCGCGAGAAGGACGAGCAGATTCATCTGTTTAAGGTTTTGGCAAACACAGCCTGGGATCTTACCGGCACCATGGGCCAATCGAAGGAGCAGTGGAAAGAGACGCAAACGCTCATGCATGACTTCACAGACTACATTCGTCGATTCTGGCAGGATCTGGTCAAGGACAATGCTGAAGAGCTGCAGCGTACCAGTCGTCTGTGGGCCGACGTAGAGATTGGGGTCCGCGGTGGCCTTGCCGATATCTTGGCAGATGTCCGCGAAGCCCAGAGTGTTCTAGTGGACACCCGTCGTTCCCTCACTGAGCACCATCAGAACATCAACACCACTGTCCAAGACACGAGCGCCCAGTTGACAGACCTCGTTGCCAGCCAGTACGACGCCATGGGCGTACTAAGCTACAGTGGAGACCAGCTGAACGACAAGCTTGCATACATCCATGAAACCCTCATGCAAGACCTGGCCCTCCGCATCTACAACGCCACACAGGACCTCGACAACACGAATGTCTTAATGGGTGTGTTCAACCAGCAGCTGAACCAATCCAGCGTCACTCTCTCCAGAACAATGGGCCAGCTCGACGCCTTGCGATCCGAAATCGACGATCTCAGGCAAAGCTTACAGCGCGCGCATGCCGACAACGAGCGCATGACCCTCGAGATGCAAGCCAAAGCCAATCGCACGCTGGAAATCGCCGATCAGGCGAATGAGAACATGGAAAAGCTGGGCTCCGGTATTGCTTCGCTGTCGGAATTCCTCAGTGGCGGCTGGGCGGGTGCCATCGGCATTCTCGAGAAGACGGCCACTTTCGCTATGTACGCCTTAATCTACAGCCTTCTCAATTTCGGTGGATGGCAGTGTCTTACGAGATACTCCACTCTAGGCTGCGCCGCCGCTTCGACGGCAACCGGTCTCGGTAAAGACTGCTTCTTCTGCAACGATCATTAAGCCAATCGCTAACCACCTTCCAGGCCTTGCAATCATCTCGGTCGCGTATTACAGCCCGGTCGACTGTCTGCGCCAACTCTATCAGATCACCACCGACAACGCAACGGCCACACAGCACGACCCCGTCTACCACGCTGGAGTCATCTACCTTGCCGTGTTGGCAGCCATCTCACTCCTCTGGCGGTCTCGCTTGCGTCGCGGCCTCCAATCTGTCCTCCCCTCTTACGGCAAACATACCAGTGACAGCGAGATCCCCAGCTCAAACGAGACGAACGAGCGCACGGCGATGCGTCTCCATGGAGGTCTAGTAGAGGTCATGGAGAAGGAGGAGAAGGACAGGGCCGTGGGTCGGAAGATCAACAGTCCGAAGTACTGGGACGACATCCGGGAGCAGAATCGGAAGAGATGGCAGGTTTGAAAGTTCATCTACTGAGAACGGCGAAGGCTCTGTGACATGCCTCAAGAAGCACCGACATGTGCAACATGTGGTATGAGATCTAGTGCGGGTGAGCTTGGTAGGTAGGAGTTTTTTGGACTTTTATGACACCTCGAGGTGGTGACAGATATGATTTTGATAAAGGCACATATCCAATCAAAAAGCGAAAACGTCGTGATCTCATGCATAACCCCCCATCGGACCCATGCAGCCTTTGGCCAGCGCTATGCAAGTAAAAACCACGAAGGAAATCAGCTCGTATGAGAGCAACCATGCCGCATCGAGGAAAGGAATGTAACCCGCTCGAAACTCAAAGCAACATCGCCACCGCCGCCGCCGCACTCAGAATCGCCGCCACCGCCGACCCCGTCCTCTTGTGCCCGGCACTATTAACCGACACGGGATCCAGCTTGAACGGGGGAACGTACGGCGCCGGCGGGGAAGCATCGACGGTGCCATTCCAGCAATACCGGTTGAAACATTGCGTGCACACCTCTGGGACCGGGGTATTGGTGCGACTCAGACTCCGACTCAGGATCGCGCAGCCGACGCACGTGCCCCACCGCGCGTCGAGGGAGCCGTTGCCCTGCGTGGCGCCGGCGTAGCCGTTCAGCACGATGGCGTCGCGTTCCGTGTCGTTGTAGGTGAGGTCGAAGGTGGAGACGTTGGAGGTGTAGACGTAGGGGGCGTTGGGGAGGTAGACGATGAGGGGTGCGGGCCCGGTGAGGTTGGCGGCGTCGCAGCCGAAGAAGGTCGGGTGGGTGTTGAGGCCGAGGTTGACGATGGTGTTTTGGTCGGGGACGGTGGGGAAGGAGGTGCCGTTTTGGATGGAGGCGAGGCTGCGTTCGTAGGTCGCCACGAGGCTGGTGGCGTTGGGCCTGTGTAACTTTAGCGTGGATGATCAGGGGTTGGATTGGGGGAGGTGGGATTGATGTACCAGTTCGCGGCGCCGTTCATGTCGGTGGTGTCGGCCGAGCTGTCGATGGCGAAGATGACGTCGACGTTGCGCAGGGGCTGGATCAGGGGATGAAAGGGGATGTTCTGCCCGTCCTCGCCTCCGTCCACGAGGGTCAGCCGCTGGGAGATGGCGTTCGGGTTGGTGGCGTTGTGGTAGTGGTAGAAGGGGTTCGGGTAGTCGGCGATGTCGTTGTTCGCCTGGCCGACATCGGTGAGGATGTACTCCAGGGAGTCCTGGAGAGCCGACGAGAAAAGACCGGTGGTGTTAGTACCGTTGATTGTCGTCAGCGCGGCGTTGAACAGTGAGCTGCTGGTTCCCATCGTGAAGCCGACGTTGTCGAAGCCAGTCACACAGGTGTCGGTGTTTGCGGGGGCGCCGGCGCTGAAGTTGGTGCCGATGTATTGCAGGGGCACGAAACCGAAGACGGTCGGATCGAACGAGCCGAATTCCCACGGGTTGAAGCTGTATACGGTCGTGTTGGCCGAGACCAGTACCTCGCCCGGTGCTCTCCCGTCGGTGACGATCAGTGGCAGAGGAGCGGTGCCACTCGTAAACCAATCTTGATCCGCGATGGAGGAGAAGGTAAACGGTGGTCCACCATCCGTGGCATTGACGAGTTGGTAGGACAGAGCACGGCCCCAGTAATCCGTGATGGTGACGTTGAAGCCGCCATCCTCTTTATTCGAGACGGCATTCTCTAGTTCGGCATAGTAGCCAATACTGTTCAGTAGTTGAATGCCACCAGCTTCAGGGCCTTCAAAGATGCTGTTGGCGAACTGCCATAGGTCACCAGAACCTGACGCGTCCGTATCCTGGGTGAGAATATCGCTGATGGAGGTGAAATTGTTGGTAAAGAGGGACCCGACCAGCCAGCTGCCACCACTGAGACCAGCCAGGTACGTCGTCGATTGTAAAAGGCCGCCCAGCTGACCTGCGTTTGTAGCATTCGGCGTGCGACTGTCAAACGCCTCGACGACACCGGCCGCATTGAGCATAGCTCTGTACCCTCCTCCGGACGCTGCTATACCAATGTTCGGGATCGCGCTGGCGTTGTTCATGTGATTGTTGATGTAGGAGTCGGTGTCCAAGCCGGTGATGTTGAGACGAGCCAACAGCTCTCGCATGGGCCCGAGGGTCGCATTGCGGCGAACTTCGAGCCAGGCGGTCTCGTTCGGTGACAGGCTGGAGGCGCTTCGGATGGACGGGGTGTTGGGAGGGCAGGCACCGGTTTGGGGGGTGTAGCCGTGCGGGGCTGGCGGGAGGTCAGTACCTGTCCACCGCCGTCACCAATACGCGCGAGGGACATACCGTTTGCGGGAAGGGCGCGTGGCGTGATCGCGCCGCCGAGCTCCGGATGTGAATATGGGGTTACGACTCGACCTGTGTCTCGTCAGACGCGACAATCTCGGTAAGGGGAGGTTGATATGAGGGCTCACCGTCGACGGTGGAGAGAAGGGCCGCGGACGTTGCGCTTGTGACCAGTGCTGAGTATCTCATGCTGAAGGGCTGCAGGCGATGCAACACGAGTAACCAAGAGTAAGGGAGAATAGGGCGTGATTACCGACTACATGGATCGTGCTGCGGGACGATACGGTATATGTACCTGGACCTGGAGTGATGTGTAATAGCTTCATTGGATTGTTTGGAGGCGCGGAGCACTCGGCTTCCCAATGACGTGCGCCTGGAAAAGTTGTGCAGAACATGGAACTTAATTGCGTGTACCTGTCGATCGCCTTCATCACCCTTCCGCTTGCTCGGTCAGCTTCGATTTTCGTCGAGGTTTTCCATTCGCGATACAGTTGCACGGCGAGTTGATCCTATCGGCGTTTGATACGAGGTCTTTAAGGAGGGTTGTGTGTATTCGCACGTGATCAAGACAGAGCAACAAGGCAGGAAAAAGGGAGATTGGCACGTGAGCACGCGACAACGATACTGCATGCCAAGCGCGAACCGCCAGCCCCCAGACGTCGATCTCGGGCCGCGGCGCCACCCAACGCCACATCTCGATCATCCCGTTTCGGGTTTCGGCCCGTCAGTGCCAGGGGTGGACACTGCAAACCTGCATGCACTGCTATACTGACATTCAGGACTCAAGGGTACTGTATCTTGACAGGTACACTTCTCTTGCCCTTGACGCTGCGTTTGCTCACCGGACGATTACCATTGTTATACTGCAAGGCAAAGTCAGTCCACGTTCTTGTACGGTACTTGACACGAGAAGGATCAACCTACAGGCCCAAAGTCCGGAGTCCCACCCAGCGTGCCGAAAATGTCCCCTAGAATCCCGTCAGTCACGGCACTGATAAACACAAGCCAGCACATCAAACTCACCAACGTAATTACTCGCGCTCACCCCTCGGGCAAAAGTGCTATTCCACTCTTCCAAAAGCCCCTCCACCACTTTGACGCCAGCGAGGTAGATATTCTGCACCGCGGGGTCAAAGGCTCCCTGATCAGCGTAGAGCAGGTTCGTCGTGGCCGCCTCCCCAGGCCAGGGCCGGTCAAAGTCACTAGCGGTGCGCATGATGATGATGCGGGAGAAGTCGACCAATTTGTTCACGGCGGCCCGGAGCAGGGCTTCGAGCGTCGCGTTGTCCTCTTGCGCCGTGGTGCAGTATACTCCGCTGCCGTTCGTGACGAGGTTCGTGTAGTTGCCGAATGCGGTGGAGAGAATGTCCCCGCTGTAATACACATCCGACGTCGCCACGTCGCACTCCACGACGGATGGCCCAGCAGCTCCGGCCGCGTACGCTGCCGAGACGGCGTAGTTCGCCCGATAAGCGACCGCAGCATCACTATCGTTCAGCGTCGCGTTCCGCGCGAAAGCCGCAGCCAGACGCTGCAAATCCTGATTCACCTCGAAAACCTCCGTCCCGTAAATGTCCTGCGGATACTCATCGTTCCGCGTCGAACCCTGCGGGATATACCCCGAGGTGAAGTTGGTCGGGACCTCAAACTGAGAGAACTCGTACTGCAGCGCGACTTGCACGGCGTAACGGGCGAACGTCACGGAGCAGATGCTCGCGACTTCCGGGTTGACGCCCGCGATGCCGGCGATCAGGAAATAGGTCGAGGTCAGGTCGAATCGGGCGGACCGGACGAGCGAGGCGATCGTCGTCGCGGCGTTGATCTCGCTCTCGCCCGTCGTGAGCTGGCAGATGTCGCCGTCGGCTGTGCAGTGTGCGTCGGGGTACAGGGGCGAGAAGCCCGGGACGGTGATGTTCGTGGCCAAGAGGTCGAAGTCGTCGATTCCATACCTGTAGACCACCGCGAGGACAACATTTTAGCGCACAACCGATGAGTAAGAAGGTAAGAGGGGGTCCATTTACCTACCACACTTCGGCTTCTGGACCGAACATTGAAATGATGAAGATCTTGGGCTTGACAACGTGTTCTAAAGCTGTTTCCTTGATCGTCGCTGGCACCAGAGTCGCACCAACACTAGAGAGCAGCGCATTCGCCGCGATGGCCGTGAACAGAGTAGATGCGAGCATACTGCCGTCGTTTCTGCGTTTTTGGCGGCAGTCTAGCCGCACCTCAGGGTCGTGGTTTGACTGTACAAAGAAACAGAGAGAAGGAAACCGATTAACCTACGACACCTCTGCTGATAGACGGGCGGGAATTTGCTTTATCGAAGACTCAGCGTTGATGACGTCGCGGCGATACTTCGCGATAAGTTCAGTACCTATGTACTTAAGGTATAGACGAAGTTGAAAGCGCGCGGGGAAAGGCGACTCGGGCTATTGCCCGATTAGGCAGGCAGAAGCTACTAAACGTGCACCCAATAACAGAACATCCACAAGCAAAGACGTGGTTCGGCGGGATCACGAGGTTGGCCCGAATGACGAAGCGAAGTCGGAATGAGCTGCTCGCTAACCTTGAACATATCTCGCTAAATGCATGTACAAAACCCAAACCAGATCATCAGTTCTCCCAAACCATCGCCGGCCTCTCGCACAACCAACCATGTTGATAAGCCACCACGACCGTCGCAAAGTGCACGCCGAGCAACAACAGTGATCGTCGGAGATCGAACGGCAGAACACCCATGTCCAGAGCCGCCAATGCCAACAAAGGGTACAGCAGCCATGCGTTGGCCGCGTACGGCGAGCACGGCACAGACATACTAACAATCTTGACCACGAACAGGGCAGCTCGAAAGCCGAGGACCGTGGTCGGTTGGCGGAGGATGCGCAGGAGTCGGTTGACGGTCGGGCGTGGGGGTGGGGGAGGCAGCATCAGTCGTGGACTTTGTTGCGGTTGAGGTATGTCAGAAGGATCGTCATCGGGTAGATCAATCTTACGGGGTCGAATCACCACCGAGCTGTCGAGCGGGCTCATGGGTCTGCTGCGCGTGCCACCTCGTTGCTTGGCCGGGCTGCGCGAGCGCATGTCCTCTTCGCCTGAATTTTCTTGGGCGGGCGAAGGCAGACCTTGTCGGCTCATGTACTCGGAGTGTCGACGGTTTTGTGGGGCTGGCCGATGCGTCGATACGCCTATGGTCGGAACAGGATCTGTAGGCACCGATCCTGCTTCGCCCAAAGCTGCTCCGCCCCGTATGCTGTTCAGGATGTCCTCCGTGCTCGGTCGTTCGTCCGGATCAACGCTCAATAATCTCTTGAGGAACTTGTACAACCTCTCAGGCAGATCCGAACGTGTCCTCGCGCCATCGTCGAAGCCCGACCATTCCCCGATCTCGGCCCGCAGTTGATCGAGATCTTCGTTCTCTTCGTCGATGCCGTCCGCGTTGCTGTATGGCAAGCGACCGAAGCACATGAAATACACAATCATGCCCAGACTGAAGATGTCCGACTTGGTCGTGAAGTCGCCGAACGCACCGTCTGGCGTGTCCTTGCGCAGCACCTCCGGTGCACAATAGGAGATCGTGCCGGTCGCGCCGGTGGATCCACGTTTCGCACCTGCTGCCTGTACCTCGCCAAAGTCTGAAATCAGCACTCTAACTTTGCCCGTCTCGTCACGTTGCAGTAGGCAGTTAGAAGGCTTGAGATCTCGGTGAATGTAGCCTTTCGTGTGGAGATGGTGCAAGCCGGACGTGATGTCTTTAAAGAAGGAAAAGATCTGCTCAAAACTGAGCTTGCTTGGTCCGCGCAGATCGTTGGGTAGCTCTGAACTATCTCCTCTTGACCTGCGGCGCATTCTCTGCTTGAGCTTCTCGGTCGTCGTCGCCTCGTCTTTGGGACCAAGGACAAAGTTATGCAGGTCGCCGCCGTTGCAGTATTCCTGCAAGATCCAGAGGCAGGGTATGCTAGGACCGAATCGGTTCGGCTGATGGTCCTCTAGCCACACCCAGTGGTATGCAACAAGGTTTTTGTGCGGCACCTTCTGCAAAAGCTTGACTTCTATCAGGACCTTTTCAAGCCAGCCGTGATCGTTGCCGACCGGCACCCGTTTACAAGCAAACTGACCGAGAGACACTCGGTCCATCATGTGTTCCACGAGCAACACGACCCCGTTCCCACCTTTGCCCAGGACGCCCTGCTCGACGAAGAACTGCTGGAAGAAGCCTGGGCTGAACGCAGAGCTGCTGATGCCTTCTCCTCGAGATGCGGGAGGGGTACTGCCTTCGGAATGGGCTTCAGTAGCTGGCCCATGCGTCCCACTGAACTCCCTGGAGCGGCCTGATCGCAAAGCCGGCTGGAAAAGCCGCCTGCTTGACGATGGATTTCCTGACGGATCCGGCGTCGCAGGGCGGCTGCTAGCAAGCATGCCAAAGTACTGCGGGTCGACAAAGCGCCGTTCGGCATCGAAGTGTCGTCGATCGGGACTGAAGTGTCGGTCATTGTGGTTGTCTTCATCACCGCGCGGTCCATCCTCTCGATACGGCCGATGGCAATACGGACACTCGGTGAGATCTAGCGCTTGTTCCGAGGCCTCTCTCACCGAAAGCTGGCGTGACTGTGCATCGTATACCACGACCGCATTGCCGCGGCGCAGGACGATGTCGCGGGCATCGTTGGCATATGGTATCAGCGACATCTGCCGCGGTGGCGTGTCGTCAGCCATGTCTGTTGAGAGTCGATCCGCATGCTCAGCTTTGTCGAGCTTACGGAAAGCCGCTTTATAGAGGGTCGATCAAGATTTGCCTTGAAGCAGCATCGTATTGCCAGATCATCGTCGCCAAACAAGCAAGCAAATGAAGAGATTCCAATATTGACTCGTGGTACGCAATCGTGCAGCAAGATTGTCAAGATCTGGGTGGGATTTCATGTGGAAGGGTTAGGGTTGTCGGCGGAAACCGACGGGAGACCTCACACAGTATCGGAAGCCGCACGATAATGGCAAAAGCAACGAGTCCAGAGAACATACAGCTCGATCATGTTCTATTGAATCCATGCCCAAACTCCGCGCTATGCCTGGGTATCTCACGACGAAACCAACACCCATCAAAAAAGTCACGGAAGATGCCACTTAGAACACATCCGCCATCTTCGAATCCTGCAAACCCACTGCAGCCCTTTGGGTACCCACGGCTTCAGCATCCTGATTCGCCTTCTCCCTCTCCCTAACCTCATCCCCAACGAACACTCCCAGCCCGGAGAAGGCCTCACACAGTGCTCGTTTAGTCCACGAAGTGACATCGTAGCCACCAGCCATGACTTTGGCATCCTTGCTCGGCTCACGGAACCCATCCCAAACATAGTCATCTTGTAGAGAGTAATACCTTGATGCGAGCTGTAACCCACCGAAGGGATCGATGGGTGCCTCTGGCTCAGCTTTTCGTCGCGTCTTGAGTCCTTTGATGACGAGATTACTGCTGCCGTTGCCGCCATCCGACGCGGCTTGTAGCTGCCTTTGGCGTTCCGCAGCGGCCTGACGATCCATCCGCTTCTTCAGCTGCACCTGCTGGCCTTCCTTGGTCACCGTCTCGGCATCCTGTCCCAACGCGAGGCGGTTGAGCACGTCACGCCTGTTCTCTTCTACCTCCCGACGCTCCTCCTCGTCTTCCCGCCTCGCCGCTTCACGACGCTCGCGAGCTTGCTGGCGTTCGGCCTTTTGCATGGCGGAGAACGAAAGCTTCTCCTCCTGCGCCAACTGAGCATTCTCCATGATCTCCTTTCCGTGGGCCTTTTCATACGCCTCGAACCGCTTGTTCGTCTCCTCGACGTCGATATTGTTGACCAGGTTGAAAGTGATGTCCTCCACATCGTTCAGGTAGTCGTTGTAATCGCGCACGCTTTCGAACTCTTCCTCTCGCCGGTTGAAAACCGCCTGCACCCGCTTCCGGATGTCCACCTCCCGCTCCACCCGTATATCCTCAAACGTCTGCTCGCGGAAGCGGTGCTTCCGCAACGTTCTCCGGCAGCCGGGGATAGGACACTGCGCCGGGCCATGAGAAAAGATGCGGTCCACGCACGACTCGCACATCTTGTGGTAGCATTCCGGATTCACGAGAAACCTTAGGTTCGAGTTCAAGTACCGCGAGGATTTGCAGACGGGACATATCTCTGGCAGGGCGGTGTCAGTAGTGGGCTCGCCATGTTGCAGACTCATGCGGCGCATGTGATGCTGCAGCTCACCATCTTGACCACTCAGGCCATCCGTCCTAGGGTCTCGCCGAGAGACCGGAGACGGCTTGATCTGAGCAGCGCGAGACATTGCCGTTGTGGTAAGATGGTGAGCTGCGAAGAGTGGTAGAAGTAAGCTCTGTAACGTCTGCGGGTGGTAACGCTGCGTCGGTGGTTGACCCCAAAGCGTACGAAAGCGGAAGGTTTGACGAGGCTGGGGTTGAAGAGCAACAGTCAAAGCGCATCATCTCGATTTTCGGACAGCAGCAGGAGGAACGACATCGCAATAAACCCCCTCCCTCGCCACTAGCAGACCACCACAAACGCCTACATCAGTTCTATCTTACCACTGCCATACGGCTCCGGCTCACGCACATCTAGCGACCGGCGCACGCTCGCATCCATCATCCACTCCTTCTCCATAACCTCGGCTTTGCGCCATGGGCGACCGACATGGCCTCGATCACTCGCGAGACCCATGTCCATGGGTAGCGTTATCGGATTTCGGAGGTGCTTTTTGTATGGGTGTACGTCGAATCGCCATCGAGGATCGAGAAAATTTGGGGCATAGAGACTGACCAAGCTCCTTTGATAACAGGCGATAGGTGGAGCAGTATGGCACGGCGTGAAAGGCTACAGGAACAGTCCATACGGTGAACGACGGATAGGAGGTATACACACATCCGTATCATCAACCGTTCACGACAGCAAGCTGATCTTTTCTGAAGCCATAACGGCCATCAAAGCCCGCGCGCCGGTCCTAGGAGGCAACTTCGGCGTCTGGGGCGGCATGTTCAGCACCTTCGACTGCGCCGTCAAGGGCGTGCGGAAGAAGGAAGACCCCTGGAACGCCATCATCGCGGGCTTCTTCACCGGCGGCGCGCTCGCCGTGCGCGGTGGCCCACGAGCGATCCGGAACGGCGCGATCGGCTGCGCGATCCTGCTGGCCGTGATAGAAGGAGTTGGGATCGGGTTCCAGAGGATGATGGCGGAGAACACGAGACTGGAGTTACCGCCACCACCGCCGAGTCAATCGGGTGCGGGTTCAGGAGGGGTGGGCAGCGAAGGCCGGTTGGCTGCGGCATAATTTGGGGGATTTTCGCTTTGTCGTTCGGGTATGCTGGGGCTGGCTTGATGTCGCCATTTTCAAAGCTGCTCGACCTCTTGGCACTGCGAGGCGTTGGGTGCATAGCGCGGGGATGTGTTTTGGTGTATTGCCGGGTGTCGTCGGGGTTTCACGATCATCTACGCTCCATCAAAGTTCGGCCTTCTGGGTTCGTCGGAACCGAGCATTTGTATTGATAGTGTCCTTCCATGGGTGGCTAAAACGCACATAGACACGGATGATAGAGTCACATTCGTATATAATTTGCCTCATCACCACAAACGGATACGTGGTTGGAAGCACGCGGTTTGTCAGGGGTGTATTCAATCATCACAGCTGTCTTATCATCGAAGCCGCAATGTCAGAGATCCCTCGCCTCGCTTTAGGACTGGTTGTAAGGTGACATCAACACGGTAAAGCTGCTGTCACCTGTAGGCAGTCCATGAACAATATAGAACGAAAGACCATGAAGACAAGACATTTGTTTCGATCTGATTTGATACCACCAATGCCCACAGCACAAGACTTGCTACTGAGCATACGAGACGACTCCGCTCATCACAAGATTTGAGACGGCCTGATCCTCGCAGCCTTAAAGCGGCTGACTTTCTTTAACTTCCCATCTCGCTCCTCCATCAGCTCACCTAGCTCTTCTTCTTCGTCCTCATCAATCTTGAAACCACCCTGCTGCCTGATCATGTCATTGCGTCGGCGGTAATATTCTGCCGCAAGTTGGCGGCGCTCCACAATAGGATCGGGGTCATCCGCGGAGGGTGCCGTAGCAAAAGACTTTGCAGGCGTTGCACGCTCGACGAGAGTATCTGCCAAAGTCCGGCCAGGCGGGCCGAGTTCGGGTGCTTCGTCGACATCTTCCGGCTCTGCAGCAGGCGTGCTGACCACGGCAGGACCGGGCACCGCCCGCCCCTTTTTAAATTTCGAGACCTTCGCTTGGCTTGTCATGTCTAGCGCTGAGGGTGATGTAGCATTTGGACGTTCAGTAACCCGATCACTGACGGGCGCCACATTCTCGCCCTCGGCAAGCTTCTGCGCTTTGAGAGGCGGCAAGCCGGGCTCAGCTATGTCGACCGCCTCCGCGAAGCTGACCCGTTTCTTGGCACTGGACTTTTTCTCACTGCTGTCCGAACTAACAGAGGAGACTGAGCTGCGCTTGTCCCTGATCACGAGCCTACGGACATCTCTCGGATCAATACCCATGTCGGCGGCCATCCCGACGGTGTCGTCCTTCGGGGCAGGCCCAAGGTTGCCAATAAGCCTTTTCTCCATCTCCAGCATCTCTTTCCGATAGTCGTCGGCTATCACCTTACGCTTGGTCCGACCAAACTCATCTTCATCATCCTCGTCATCAGACAACCCGCTGGTGTACGGCGTGTCCTCGTCATCAAGGTGAGTAGAGCCTGTGAAGTGCGAACTTGTGTCATCGTCATCATCGTCATCTTCATCATCTTCATCATCTTCATCATC
>Ga0058704_10000319_pt1 | contig 25990 bp, 22 predicted proteins | sample AgamicMgSfe_FD_71363 | JGI IMG/M metagenome (GOLD analysis project Ga0058704, IMG submission 71363) | Agave microbial communities from Guanajuato, Mexico - Mg.Sf.e | ecosystem: Host-associated > Plants > Phyllosphere > Phylloplane/Leaf | place: Guanajuato, Mexico | collected 2012-05-30
CGACCACACGACTCCGCACGCCGTCGACTGTCTCTTAAGTCGTCGTAATCATAGAACCATCGCGGAACGCAGGAAAGGGGGGAGTGAAGGATAAGAATCCAACCTGGACACCGTTTTCTACGAGAGGGTTTCCGGAAGGTACATATATGTATATCCCATTTTCTATCCCTCTCCTCCTCTCCTCTCTGAACGTCTGCGTGACCTTCGATTGGTAACTTCCGGGTTGAAAACACTCCACGACGACCGAATACACAGCTCCCACCCAGTCACGTTTTCTGTCACCATCATCATCACACCTTCCTGTGTGGACTCACCCGATCTTTCCCCCATCGATCTTCTTGCCTTGCCGGTGCCCTTGATAATAGAATCGGTGGAGGCACTAGTGGCAGGGTCTGCAAAACCCTTTCCCTCATCGCTTTGCGCGAGCCTCAACTTCCTCCCAGAACCTCTGACGTAGCTTCTGTTTGTTTTTCTACCCGAATCGCTCTCTCGACTCCGACACTTTTTGGTCTCCAGATCTCGACAATCCTTTCACCTTCGACCTGATCATCCTACAACAGCAACAAGACCCGTTCATTGCAGCTATTCCATTAAACTCCTCGACTCGAGACGACACCTTGAACTCGCTACTGAAGCGACCGTTGCTGCTTCCAGCTTAATCACACACGCGCGCACAATGTTCGCACGCAGCGTCCTGAGAACGGCTGGCCGTCAGGCCTTCCGCCCAGCAACCGCACAACCCTCCCTCTTCCGGGCCTCCTTCAAGAACAGCTCCAAGAGCAACGACCCAGATGTGCCCGTCGTCAGCTACCAGGACGGCCAGCGGACCGAATCGGCATTGCACGTCCCCGAGAACGGCAGCACCGGTCCAGTCGCTCCACCAGGGATCGATACCCAGAAGACCGCGACCGCATTGAAGCCGAATGCCTACCAGCATCTCACGCCCACGCTTTCGAAGTTCACACTCCCGAACAAGGTCGCCATCGTCACAGGGTGAGCAGAGGATAGTCTTGAGTGACATTGTACGTGCTAATTGAGTTATCAGCGGTGGCCGCGGTCTCGGACTCAACATGGCGCAGGCGCTCTCGGAGGTCGGCGTTCGCGGCATCGCCATCATGGATGTGCAGCAAGAGCTCGGTGACAAGGCAGCTCGCGAGCTTAGTGAGCAGACTGGCGTCGACGTACGCTTTTACCAGGTCGACGTGCGCGACGGTCAGGCTATGAGCCAAACCGTCGAGGACGTCGTCAATCACTATGGCGAGCTTAACATTCTCGTCAACGCTGCCGGTATCGCAGAGTGAGTGCTATCGTTGAAAATCGCGTCAACGTACAGACTCAGTGACTGACACAACACTCGTGCAGCTCAAACATGAAAGCCGAGTACTACGACCACGAAAAGTTCCGCCGCCTGCTCGACATCAACATCACCGGCTCCTTCCTGACGGCCCAAGCTTGCGGGCAGCAAATGATCAAATCCGGCAAGGGCGGCAGCATCATCAACATCGCCTCCATGTCGGGCTCCGTCGTCAACTACCCGCAAGAGCAGTCGTGCTACAACGCCTCCAAGGCCGCCGTCATCCAGCTCACCAAGTCGCTGGCGGCCGAGTGGGCGCGCTACGGCATCCGCGTCAACTCCATTAGCCCGGGTTACATGGACACGGCCCTGAACCGCGTCCCCGCCCTCGAGGCCCAGAAGCGCATCTGGGTCGACCACACGCCGCAGAAGCGCCTCGGCGCCGTCGACGACTTGAACAACCTCGCCGTCTACCTCGCCAGTGACGGCTCAGCCTTCATGACGGGCAACAACTGCATCATTGACGGTGGTTACACTCTCTGGTAGAGGATAGAACCCCCGATCGACTTTTGCTACTTCCAAGCGCACCAGCGACTGCTTCTTTTTCCAGGCGATGGGTTTAGTGTTCCTCTCTTCTTGCGGCATTGGTAGCCTGCATCGCGGGCATTCGGGACTGGTGTTAATAAGACAGCGTGGTATTGCCGCTGTATTTTGGGGAGGTCCGCCAAATGGTAAAGGCCGGGCTGAGGGAAGTGCAGCTTCCATCTAGAAACTTGTGTGTGTATACATCGAATAATGGATAGAGAATAGAGAACAGAGGATCCTAAGAAGGTGGTTGGAGTTCCACGTGCGGTGATGAGACCGTTCGAGCCGCATTCCACAGATCATAGACGATTACCGACTCACAGGAATTGGGACTGAGGTATGCAATCATTCCCAACCGCCGCGCGTCAACAAACCGATTCCCTTCGTGGCATCGTCATTGCTCCAAACGAAGAATCGGTCAAAGCACGCCGTTGCTCCTTGCGAGGAACGATAGAGACGCATTTGTCGGATCTGACCCCATGCTGAGCGAGGGCAGAGTCGAATTTACTAAGACCGTCACCCAGCCATCGTTCGGCCGCGAATCGTCGCGAGCTCTTCGGCCCAATACCCGTCTAGCACCGGACCAGATCAACAGCCCGCAAGCGCGACCGCTCCAACATGGCCATAACACCAACATGGCTCCTCCTACTCCTCTTCAGCCTCACGTCCGCATCCGCCCAGCGTCTACCACCCTACCTCCCCGACATCAACGAAGACGAATTCTTCCTCAGCCGACTGGAAACGACGGCGAACCCGCTCCCGCCAGCCGAGCTCAGAATCACCCAGCACGTCGTCCCGCTAACGCGAGCCGAGGCGATCTGGTCGTTGAGCGCGGTGTACGTGCAGGGCATGAGGCGGCAGGCGGCGGCTAGTCGAGCGACCGTAAGTCCCTTTTCAAGCGGAGCAGTCTGATGGTGCGAAGCTGACCTTGGGTAATTATGGTGACAGAACGGCTCGGTCACGCTCATCGGCGCCGAAGCCGGCGCCGTCTTCCTCGCGCCCGTCACCGTCGGCGGGCAGAACTTCGACGTCGTCGTCGACACGGGCAGCAGCGACCCCTGGCTCGCCGCGGCCGGGTACACGTGCGTGGACACGCAGACCGGGCAGCCGCAGGCGCAGGCGCTGTGCTACTTCGGCCCGACGTACAACAGCAGCGCGTCGCCGACGTACGCCGTCCTGCCCAACGAGAATTTCAACATCAGCTACGCCGACGGCGAGACCCTCGCCGGGACGATGGGCTACGATTCGTACTCGTTGGGTGGCGTCACGGTCCCGAACCAGGAGCTCGGGCTCGTGAATTATGCGGCGTGGGTCGGCGACGGCCTGTCCTCGGGTCTGGTCGGCTTCGCGTACCGCACGCTCACGTCGGCGTATGCGGGCACGGATTCAACCAAGGACCAGAAGGGCGCGGCGCTGCTGTACAACCCGCTGTTCGTCAACATGTACACGAACCAAGGCGTGCCGCCGGTGTTCAGCCTGGCCATCGACCGCGACCCGCGCAACGGCGGCGTGCTGGCGGTCGGCGGCGTGCCGGACGTGCCGCACAGTCCTTACTTCGCCAGCACGCCCATCATCCCCGTCGGCGTCAACGTCTCGTCCGGACAGCTGGTGTATGAGTTCTACAGTATGACTGTAGGGGGTTACGCCGTTTCCTCCTCGGCGAGCGCGCAGTTCAATGTCTTGGGCAATACCAACAGCCGGAAAGTGTCGTTGCTCCAGAACGGGACGAACGCGATCGTCGACTCCGGCACCTCGCTCGTGTACGCGCCCAACGACGTCGCCGCGGCCGTGGCGGCGGCGTTCAATCCGCCCGGCCAGTACGATCAGAACGCGATGGCCTACTACGTGTCGTGCACCGCCAAGCCGCCCGTCTTCGGCGTGGCGGTCGGGAAGAAGATCTTCTTCGTCAACCCGCTGGACATGATCTTGCAGGTGACGAGTACGCAGTGTATCAGCGGGATCCAGCCGAATCTGGGCGGGTTGACGATCCTGGGCGATGTCTGGATGAAGAATGTCCTCGCCGTGTTCGATATCGGAGCGGAGCAGATGCGGTTCGCGGCGAGGGAGTTTTATGGGTTGACGTCCCAGAGTGTGGTGCCCACGACGTGAGCGGGCGGGCGGGGTGCGATGTAGACTTTTCATTGTTATGCACTGGGTGGAGTTTTGGAATGAGTCGGCGCGACATGTACAGCAGAGTATGCGACTTGTCACTCGTCTGACTGCGATCGTTCCTCCGATGTCTGTGACGACGTCTCGCTCTCCGACCAAAGGCTTCCTCCCAAGTTGATTCGCATCCCTTCACCGAAATGGGCGATTCTGCGTAATGCCTCTTGCAGCTCCCGACTCTGCCTTTCCAGCATCTCCCATTGCGACGCTATCACCGCCGTTGCGCCTCTATCAGCGCCGCTTGCTCCTGAACCTCTCACTGCGGGTAGCCACTGGCGGTTCAGGCATGTCTAAAGCGTAGGCTTCATGAGCGAGACGTGCCCATGGGCAGTTGGGCCGTTTCGGTCATGCTCAATCACTACTACCTATGTACGCTTGGCCGTACATGTGTGAATCACGTGATTGACGCGCCCCCCGCCTGCTCCATAACGTCGAGAGGTGACTTCACTTCATCAGTCCCTGCAACGACGGAGTACAGTACGTGTATTTCTTGCTGGTCACATTCTCGCTAGAGTCAGGAGTGCCGTACAGAGTCCTGGCGTGAAGTCTCACTAACGAAAGCACATCTTCATGACATTAGGAATCGCCAGTCAGGAGGTGGCAGTCTCAGGTAAAGAGGACAGGCTAACGACGCACTTCACGACAGACAGGAATGTATCTGGATGTGCCGAGTGAGCAGTAGCCTGCGATGTTTTCGTATCACCCGATCGCGGACAGGAAGGCTGTGTGCAGGGAAGCAAGTGGGATCTCCTCCGTACTCAGTCAAAAAACATCACCATGAAGGACGCTCGTCGTACAAGAAGTTTCCTCAAGCAGGACTGCAGACTCACCATGCCGTCAAGGCTGTCTGCAACCGTACAGCAGATGTCTTGCGAGTGAGCAGGGTAGGTAGCCGGTCAGGCTGCTCAGGTTGAGCTTTGGGTAATGTGAGGGCAAACTGCAGATCTTGAACAATACTCAATCACTGATGAGGTACGCCTCAATTGTCCAATCTGCGGGATTGTGGGACCCATTGAGCCCCAAACGACGGGAAAGGGAGCGATGTGTTTCTCCACTGGTCGTGAAGGTACTTACACCGTCAGGCTGAGCACAATAGCAACAATGATGCCCGCCTGTGACAACAGCATCCGGCGGTGATAATATCAGGCGCCAATAAGCCAGCCATCATTGTCTGAACGTCACAAGCGTGTATTGTGCGTTAACTTTGTCCATCCCCATTGACCCAAGCCGTGGAGGAATCGTGAGCTTCAATTTGGTTTGTGAGGTCGTAGAGGGAACAAAACAGGCCGCAGATGCATCTACGCATCGTGGCCGAGTTTGTTCCAGTAGCCAGGGCCTCGAAAGGTGTACGCTCCTGGTGCACAATGTCAATAAGGCTGCTTTTCCTCTTCAAATTCACTCTGTATGCATCTCCGTGCGCCCATAGTTGATGCCTATGACGTTATTATCAGCGAACAGGGAAGGAGGTTTGCCAAGACCACAACCTCACTTCACCACAATGGCTGAATAGGCTGCTGCGAAGCTATTGTCAGCAAAACTATATCAAACCTCCTCGCACCCACCCACCTCTATCCCTCAGCAACATCACCACCACCACCACCTACCACCGACCTCTGCAGCAGCAGCAGCAACACCAACAACAACAGCAACAGCAACAACAACAACAACAACGACAACAACAAGAGCAAGAGCCCGCTCTTCCCACGGCGAACGACAGCGACACCAGCACCCGTGTCGCCTTTCAGCACGTCAGCATGTTCTGGCTCAGCGTGCTCGACTTCCTGGCGAGACTCCTCTTCTGCGTCGTGCTCGTCACGACCACCTTCTGGGTGCTCCTGCGCGCCGACTCCCAGAGCGCGGCCAAGCAGGATGCGGTGACGTATCGGCCGTCAGCGAACCTCGTCGCACTCGAGGAGAAGGAGCGCCTCCGCCTGGAACGCGAGCGGGAGCGCGAGAAGGAGCTGTCGGCCGTGCCGGTTCGCTCGGGTCTCCACTGCTTCGGCCGTCCGTGGGTGCCGCTGAAGCGGTGGCCGATCACCCGAACGGAGGTCAAGGGGCCGAGATACGGCCGCCCCTTCCACTCGCTGTCGCCGCGTGGTCCTGTTCGGCCGATCACCCGGGTCGACGACACGCCGCCGCCGCCGCCGCCTCCGGAGCCCTCCCCACCGGAGCCATACGACCTTGAGGGGTACAAGGCCCGTATGGACTACCTGACGGGGCTGTTCGGCCAGGAGAGGCCGCAGAAACGGCGCCCCGCTCGACTGTCCCGCCGCCTGCGGCTCGCCCACTCGTGCAGCCGACACAGCCGAGTGCAATCACTGTCGTCCGGCAGCCTCCGCCGCGCCTGGTCATGCAAGCGCCGGCGCCGGCGCCCCGTCCGGAGACGCAGGCTCCGGCACCGACAGCTGGGCCGTCTGTCCCGCCATCTCTGCCCGGCCTGTTCCTCCACCCGCCGCCGACAGCGACTCCAATGGGCCAAGAGGGGCCAAAGGAAAAGGGGCGGCCTCCGGCGACTCTCGAGGTCGACTGGAAGAAGCTGGCGGCGACGCGGCCTCCGCCGGAGATCATCGAGGCGCCGAAGAAAGCGTCTCCCCTGGTCACCAAGAAGCCTCCACCTCACGTGGTCGCTCAGCGGAAGGCAATGTGGGCCGCCAGCCAGGCCGCCAAGTCATCCCCGCCGGGGAAATGATTGGCTCACGGCGAGCTGGATGGCATTGTCTGGGCACGGGGGCTGCGGGCTAGCATGGGGGTGCTGCACAAGGAGGTCGAGAGTCTGTGGAAGAGTCAACATTGGATTCCGTGTAGACTCAACATTGGGTCCGAGAAAGATTCAACGTTGGGTCCATTGTAGACTCGATGTTGGATCTGAGAAAGACTCGATGTTGGGTCCAAGGAAGGCTCAATGTTGCACATCCGAGACTCGACGACATGGACCGGATGGCAAGTGTCACAGATAATGATGGTGGTCTGACAGAGCATTTGACAACAATGCGTTCACCTACAGCAACCGCGTTCATCAAGGTCTTCATCATGTGACAGGAAGTGTCAAGCATTCATCGACTTTTTCATTCATCACATGTTCAACCAGTCCGCTTTCAGCCGCCGGAGGTGCAAGCGGAGTACAATCGAGCCGATTGGCTCGGTGAGCGTGACCCTGCCAAGAGTTTCAATTGTCTGGAGAAGCTGCAAGTTGGCCTTTTCATCAAACGAGTGATGGAATTGACCCGAAAAAGAGCCAGCTTGCGCTTACCTACTACAGAGCTATCCAGGTGGCCTTTTCACCAAATTCTTCCATAAAGGACTCTCTCTACCCTCGACATCCACGACCTCTCTCCCATCTCCCACAATCTCCCTTTTGGAACCTCGCTCATTGACTGAGCTGTACAGCAACACTTCTCGACACCCACGCGAGCTCGGAGCCAGCAAGCCAGCTCTCCCGAACATACGTCACACCTATAGCAGCTACCGCTCTCTACCAGCCACGCCATGGCGCGGTTTTCACGGAACAAGAGCCATTCGGCGCGGCCGACAGTCTCGCCATGGATGACCGCCTTCTACGTCTGCGCCATCCTCCTGGCACCAATGCTGTTCATGGGCATGATCCCTACAGCTTCGGCCGAAGAGAATGTACAGGACGCGGCCAAGGATAACTCCGTCACAGGCCCAGGTGGGTGTTCGACTGCATGAAGATGACCAGTGGACAGCGGGCTGACAGGAACATGTATAGTCATCGGTATCGATCTTGGAACAACTTACTCCTGCGTTGGTATCATGAAGGGCGGCAAAGTCGAAATCCTTGTCAACGACCAAGGTAACCGTATCACACCATCTTGGGTAGCGTGGAACGACGAGGAGCGATTGGTCGGAGACGCAGCGAAGAACCAGTTCGCGTCGAACCCGCACCGGACCATCTTCGATATCAAGCGGTTGATCGGACGAAAGTTTGAAGAGAGGGATGTGCAGAGAGATATGAAGCATTTCCCGTTCAGCGTCGTCAACAAGGGTGGTCAGCCGCGTGTCAAGGTCGACGTATCTGGGTGAGTTAGGAAGAGCTTGTGGCCACGTAAGGATGACTGCTAACAGCTGCTCAGCACCGAGAAGACCTTCACCCCGGAAGAGGTTTCGTCCATGATCCTTGGCAAGATGAAGGAGGTTGCCGAGAACTACTTGGGCGAGAAGGTCACCAACGCCGTTGTCACCGTTCCGGCTTACTTCAACGACGCCCAGCGTGCCGCCACCAAGGATGCGGGCACGATTGCCGGCTTGAACGTTCTCCGTGTCGTCAACGAGCCTACCGCCGCCGCCCTCGCCTACGGCCTCGACAAGACCGGCGAGGAGCGTCAGATCATTGTCTACGATCTCGGTGGAGGTACCTTCGATGTCTCCATCTTGACCGTCGACCAGGGTGTCTTCGAGGTCCAGGCTACTGCTGGTGACACTCATCTCGGTGGTGAGGACTTCGATCAGCGCGTGGTGGACTACCTCGTCAAGGCCTACAACAAGAAAGAGAACACGGACATCACCAAGAACGCGAAGACCATGGGTAAGCTGAAGCGTGAGGTGGAGAAGGCCAAGCGCACTCTGTCTTCGCAGATGAGCACCAAGATCGAGATCGAAGCTTTCCACGAGGGCAATGACTTCTCCGAGACCTTGACCCGCGCCAAGTTCGAGGAGCTCAACAACGACCTGTTCAAGAAGACCCTCAAGCCGGTCGAGCAGGTGCTCAAGGATGCGAAGATGAAGAAGAGCGATATTGATGACATCGTGCTCGTTGGTGGCTCGACCCGCATTCCGAAGGTCCAGAGCATGCTCGAGGAGTACTTCGGCAAGAAGGCGAGCAAGGGTATCAACCCCGACGAAGCTGTTGCTTTCGGCGCAGCTGTTCAGGGTGGTGTGTTGTCCGGTGAAGAAGAGGTGAGTTGCAAGCGTGTCGTTGGCATGACTGCATCACCTTTCAAAAGCTGACAATCTTTTCCCGCAGGCCAGTGAGATCGTCCTCATGGATGTCAACCCGCTCACCCTCGGCATCGAAACCACCGGCGGCGTCATGACTCACCTCATCAAGCGTGGCACCACTATTCCGACGAAGAAGTCCCAAATCTTTTCTACCGCAGCCGACAACCAGCCGATCGTCTTGATCCAAGTCTTCGAAGGCGAACGCTCGATGACCAAGGACAACAATCTCCTCGGCAAGTTCGAACTCTCAGGTATTCCACCAGCGCCGAGAGGACAGCCTCAGATTGAGGTTACATTCGAGCTCGACGCGAACGGTATCCTCCGTGTGAGTGCGGGCGACAAGGGTACGGGCAAGAGCGAGTCCATCACGATCACGAACGACAAGGGCCGCCTGAGCGCCGAGGAAATCGAGCGCATGGTTGAGGAAGCCGAGAAGTACGCCGACGAGGACAAGGCTACCCGGCAGCGCATTGAGGCGCGCAACGGCTTCGAGAACTACGCCTTCAGCCTGAAGAACCAGGTCAACGACGAGGAAGGCCTGGGCGGCAAGATCGACGAGGACGACAAGGAGACGCTTTTGGAGGCCGTCAAGGAGGCGCAGGACTGGCTCGAGGAGAATGCGCAAACGGCTGAGGCGGAGGATTTCGAGGAGCAGAAGCAGAAGCTGTCGGACGTCGCGTACCCCATCACCAGCAAGCTCTACGGTTCGGCGGGTGGCGCGGGTGGGATGCCCGACTATGACGATGAGCCGTCTGGTCACGATGAGCTTTAAGCGCGGGATTGCCGTTTGACTCGGCGAGCGGCGTGCTTGTAGTTATACTCCTCTTGCAACAGCACGGCGTTTTCATTGCATCAGGGGTTCATCTGCTGAAGTAGCCATTTGTTAGATAGATGGAAATCACGGACTGCAGCAAGCACCCTCAATTTCGGGTGCATGTCTGCATCTTCGCCAAAGGTAATTTTGCTTCCCTTCATTATAACCTCGAGAGACTTGCGAGAGAGAGGGGAGAAGAGGGGAAGTCACTACATGCAGGTGGCTACGGGGTCTGCCAAGCCGGGATCTGATTTTGCGGCTCCGCAAACGACAGGCAGTTTCTCCGTGCAATTGTGCCTCCAACAACAAGGAACATGTATACAGTTACTCCATCAAGCACGGCGGAGAAGACACCGACGTTCATCGCACTGGACGGGATGTGGACTGGATCATCTTCACAGGCAACCCGCTGCGTAAACGAGAGTCTTGCAGAAGAGGGGGTGGGTATACTATAAGAAGTCAAGGATAAGTACCTTTTCCAGTTCCTGTCTACTTGTTTTCTACTTGTCTCCCAACACCTTCCGCAACACGGCCCGCGATGATTTCCAGCGCGCTCCTTCTGGCCTTCGCCAGCGCCGTGCACGCCCGCAACAATGGCGTGGGCAAACTGCCGGTCATGGGCTACGACACGTTCAATGCCTTCGGAGGCGACTACGACGGCTCGATGGCGACGGCGCAAGCCCGGATCATGAACGAGACCGGCCTCGTCGGGCTGGGCTACAACACCTTCATCCTCGACGACTTCTACACGGAACTCGACCGCGACGCCTCGGGCTGCCTGCGCGAGAACCTCACGCGTTTCCCCAGCGGCATGCGCGCCTGGACCGACAGCATCAACCGGTATGGCGTCTCCGGCAGCGCGTACTCGAGTAACGGGTACAAGACCTGCGGCGGGTATCCGGGCGCGTACGGGCATGAGATGCAGGATCTGGAGACGTGGAGGAGCTGGGGGTGGACGAAGATGGTCAAGTACGACAACTGTTATATCCCGTATGATAATATCAGTATGTGCCGCTGTCCATTGGACGTTCGCCGCGATGTGATGGGTGGGCCGCTGACGTGACTTGACAGCCATGGAGAACGAGTTCGGGCGGTATCAGCGGATGGGGAACGCCATTGATGCTTTGGCTGCCAAGTACAATGAGACGCCGTTCATTTACTCCCTCTGCCAGTGGGGATGGGAGAACCCATACAATTGGGCCCCGCGTATCTCTCAGGCTTGGAGGATCGACAACGATATCAAGCCGTGGTGGTGGGTGTCACTCTTCATGCGTAGTATAGTTGTGCAGGACGTTATACTGATTCAGTGATGCCTGGGTTCGCAGGTCTAGCATTGCTACAGTCATCAACCTGCAGGCGTCTAGCTACCTTTCCACCGACTACTACCAACACGGCGACTTGGACATCCTCGAGGTCGGGAACAACGGCAAGGGCGTGCCGGTCGGCAACCTGACGGTCGCCGAGCAGCGCTCCCATTTCACCATGTGGGCGCTGTCGAAGTCCCATCTCATCATCGGCACCGACCTCGCCACGGCCACCAACGAGACGCTCGAAATCCTGAGCAACAAGGAGCTGATCGACATCAACCAAGACCCGAACGAAGGTGCGCCGGTGGCTCCGCTTCGCATCGGCTTCCAGCCCGACTATTCGTACAAGACTTACAACAACTCGTACCCGTAGGTGCTTCCAGTCGTGAAAGCCAAATCGGTCCGACGCTGACATTCGGTTTAGCCCTGGGTACTGGGCGGGTAACAGCAGCTACGGCGCCGTCTTCATGCTCATCAACACCCTCAACGAAACGCAGGAAATGGGCTTCAACCTGACGGAAAACTGGGCCATCCGTGCTGGACGTCTGTATAACGTCAGAGACATGTGGAAGCATGAACACGTCGGTGTCGCAACCCGGTGAGTCCCCAGAGAATCCTGACAGAAGAGAATCTCGTTCGGCGTATGGGTGCTGACCGTTCCCGCAGCAACTGGACCGTGACGCTGGGAGCGCACGACGTGGCGGCTCTGCTCTTGACCGACGCTGGACCAGAACCGGCTGAAGAGATCGCTGACGGTACACTGGCACCCTTGTGCGCGTGGCCCTTCCTCGCCGGCCAGTGCACGAGCCCCAACGGTAGCTTGTAAGCTTTGTGAACCCCCCCTTTTCCAATTGGAGTGATTCACTGACTGAGAGCTCAGCGTCTACAACGGCTCGATCCTGCAATATGGGTACTAGGGTCGAAGATTCTCGACAGATGTGTTGCTGTATCACGTTGTCAGTCATGAGAGCCAATGTGTGGGACGAAGCAACGTAGTCGGACAGCATACTTAGCTCTTTTCGTGAGAAAGTTGACACTCGAGCGGGACCATGACGATAGCATACTTGGCCACAACGGGAGCATCCTACGTGCTGACCCTCGTCGGACTGCTGCCCAGATTTTCCCAAAACCGCATCAAACTAGAGACCTTATCGTTCCTCGGCCGCTCACGCCAACTCTCACTCCCCTTGTCCGCGTCACCGACTTTCATCTTCCGTGAAAAGCGCCACACCAGCACGCCAACACCACCTTCTCTTTTCCTGGTGCGTATGTGGTACGCTTTACGCTCTAGCCATACTTTCAACCCTTCCTTAATCTGCTCCTTCTCAACCTTCCGCTTCCGCTCGACCAACGCACCAGCCACCCCAGCCCCCCACACCACCTCCCCTGTCCTTCGGTCGTACCTGCAGCATTCCTTGGGCAGGATGTTCGCCGACACGAGGGCTGCGAGTTTGGGGCGCCGGGACAGCGAGCGGTTCAGGCGGATGCTCACGAGCGACCAGTGCAGGCGCCGCGCCGCCAGGTGCGTGCGCGTCAGGTAGATGGTCGACTGCGGCGGCTGAAGGGTGTGCAGCGGTGGTCTTTGACTGAGGAGGTACGCTATGCGGTCATGGGAGGACTGCAAGCGGACGCGGTGGAGTAAGGGGTCGAAGGACAGGGCTCGGAGACGATGGGAGGTCTGTTCGGTCACCCGTCAATCAGCGGCGGTTCTCGCCCCCCATGGCAGTGGCACATGGTGTTTTGATGCAGGCTCGGCGGCTAGGTGGATGAATACTCTTGAGGTTGAGAAGAGCTCGGGGATGTCGAGCCATTGGAGGAGACGGAGGAGGAGCTCGTCTGGTAAATCATTCAGGGACAGCTTGGGCTGGGAAGCATCGCTGCTGGGTAGGGGTGTGACTGTGAGCGACATGACGGGCCTTCGTTCCGTGTTGTGTGCGATATATCAGCATGATATTGATACTAATAGAACAGACAGTTTGCGGTCAGCACATGGCACAAGACAACCATCCATATCAGGTTCTCGCTACGCTGCGTAAGCGCCGGCAGTGAACCAAACCTCTCGCTGAGCACGGACCAGGCGTGTCTACTCAACAGCCACAACCCGTTTCATCTGCACCGCCTCTCTGCGACAGCGATCATGTGATGCTTCATTTCAGAAGGCTTCTTGTCACTCTCAACTGTCTACTTCACGTCCACCTTGGACCCGTACTCTATATGGCTCTCGCTCCTCGCCCTTCTCCCGCCAAATTCCGCGGATTCACGTAAGTAGCTTCTTCATATATCTCCTACTGAGCTGCGTTTAAACAGCGCCGTCTGCGGTAGTACAATGCAGACTCGCAAGGTAGAAGAACTTTAATAGATGATCCTACACCGCGTTCATCATCAACGGGCCGGTATACCACGGTCGAGCACCTTTTCCCAATGGCATCGCCCGCATCCTAGGAAGTTCACAGTAAGAGTCCAGCGTGATCGGAAGGATGAGAAAAGCAAGATGCAATATAAGTCCCATTGCCAGCAAACAACGGGCTCGATGCGCAGGTACCCAAAGCTACATGCAGCATTGCAGCGGCTACCGCCCGACCAGACCCTATTGGCCCGTCTACGTGCACCAGCACACGTGAAGCGTGCATGCGGCTAGCCAAGGAGTCCGCACCGCGAGGCACATCACCTGAAAAGGGTCGGCTGCGAGGGGAAGGCGAAGACCGAGGAGGGCGGGTACGAAGGCCCGCCTACCCAGCGTGCTACTGGGCTCACATGACTTGGCCCGGACGGCAAGATCCAGCGACCGTATCTCGACGTCAGCCGCTTCTTTAGAATCCGCTTCTCAAAAACCCCGGTCAGGAAAAGGTCGACGAATTTCTGCTGTTGCTTTTGGCCAATCGCACTTCTGGTCTCCGTCGAAGGGGGCTTGGGAGCTTTCAATGCAAAGGTCGGTTCGAGGAGTGATTCAACTCACGTCAGGCTAGCACCGTTTCTGCTGCCGGACATGCCGATGTCACTACAGCCGCCGTCACCGCGCTCTCCCAACCTCCCCGACCGCTCATGCAAGGTAATATGAGGCCAGCCTCTGAATGGCAGCCTCCATCGCCATGCCGCGTCGTGGCTGCTCACAGGGCGGACATCCGTGCCAGTGGAAAGGGTTTCCAGGCTTTCGGTGGATCGTTTACGTGCACTCCCGTGTCCTCGCCGTCATCGCACTGGCGGCACGGCTCCATCGTCGACGCCCAACTCCGCCTGAGCGGCCTCGTAAGATATCCGGCTAGCGCTGAAACGACCGTTGAAAGACAGTAAAGCACGTGTAGATCTACGGCCGGTGTAGGTGATCAGGGAGAGGGGTTGGAGCCGATGTGAGAGGTGCGGGCCAGACATGTACCGTTGAGTTCGGCGCTGACCCTCATACCGTCGAGCCTACAGGTAGCCCTTCCAGAACCCACCACACCCAGACTGCCACGTCACGGCGGAGAAGGCCTTAGCGAACCTAGCGTGGTCATACTTCGTCAAGTACGGAGGAGCCTGCCGGGGCTCGTGCATCCTGGACGAAAACCCCCCCAGACCAACACCGCCTACATGCCTGCTAGGGCGCACACCCTGTGGCCAGATTGCCACTAGACCGGGCACATTGCAGCAACAGTGAAGGGCGGGATCGGTCACCTGAGTGTAGCGAACGGGCAGGCTTGTGCATGATGCATGCAGCATATAGCTCCTGCTCGTGCCAATGGCTCGACGATCAGCCCGCGGTCGACGACGGACAGCTCCATTGCAGGACCGAGGGACATGGTGACTACTTGGTACGGTCAAACCGCAGAGCGATCCGTCGTTCGTGCCGAAGTTTCTGCGCCCAAGTCAGGATATCGTCACGATGCGGTCCATGGACCCGCTCAGACTAGTTGGCAGGTGGTTCAGCCTATGAGGCGGATGTGGGAGAAGCTCGTGCCCTACGCTCAATCGAGGGGACGGCTCGATCGCCTGCAGAACTCCGTACGGAGATGGCAGCGCTCCGGCTGGAAAGAAGAGCGGCGTGACTGGCACGATGTCGTCTTATCCTGCCTTGATGCCTCAGGCTCGTCCAGCGTGGCGGCCTGAGCCACCATCAGGCGCAGACAGTGCTTGGCACGTGCAGTGTGCGAAAAGCTGCTCACATGAGAGTCGTGGGTGTGACAAGACAGCAGGTTGCAGGCGATCGGACCCTCGCGTGGCATATGGCTTGACCCGTGCCGACTGGCTGAGGCACGTGATCCCGATCAACCTTCACTCATATCTCTGGGTCTGTACCCAGCCCAAAGGCACTGGAAGACTTTGTAGAAGCTACCATCCTTGTTCCGGCATAGACACGGGCCAAGGTGACATGAGGCAGACCACCTTTGCCAAAGGACAATAGGCGGAGGAGTGGCCACGACGACGATGATCCTGTGGGACAGCAATATCAGGATGCAGCACGGCAATGGATTACGACGCTATGCTACCATTGCAGCTGCCGTCTTCGGCCTCTTAGCTCGACTTGGTCGTGCTCCGCAGTCCCCGGGGACACTCGTTGGCTCGATTCAGGCTTGGGCCGTGCCGTCCGGGGGGTCGTGGTGGAATCATGGTCGCGAATACGATGCCGACGCGATGCTCTGAAGACAGGGGGAAGGTGAAGCTGTGCATGAGAGCGAAGGCATAAATACCGGCGTGATGTCGCAGAGGACGCTCTTCCCTTCCTCCTCGTCGGCCCCTCACAACCAAACAAGTCCCTGAAGCAAAACATCCTTCAACCGAAAAGAAGTCAGGGTATGTCCGTCTCGTCCCTACCCTTACTCGTATACCATGCCAGACCAACTCAATGCCATGACGGATAGGGCCACACAGACCTGCGCTCTGTTGCCGTCCTGTCCGGCCAGCCTCCCTACAGATTAGCGTCAAACTGACACGATCGGCTTGTAGCCATCCCTTTCTGCCAAGTGCCACACTACAACGCCTACCATCGCCTCCATCAACGTAAGACCCACACTCCACCAAAGCCATAAAGGACGTGCACTAATCGTCGACAGACCACAGCCTATCACCATGTGCTACTACGACAACTACAAGTTCGCCTGCAACGACTGGAAATGGGGCAACTTCCGCCAGCACTGCCAAAAGGAGTACCGCACGGGCGAGACGTGCGGCATGAAGATGGTCTACCAGACCCTGCCGCTCGCCGACAAGTGCTCCATGTGCGAGAAGATTGAGCGCAAGAAGCGCCGGCTCGACAAGCACAAGGCCGACTACCAACGCTGGGCCGCCGACCCCCAGAAGTACCGTTTCTCCATGGAGAAGGCCGCCGAGGAGATGAGGGCGCTCGTGCAGGAGATCACGCAGCTGATGCAGGACAAGGACGCGCGGTACAGGATGGTTGGCAACACTCGTCGGGCCTGATGCAGGATCGAAGCACGTCGGGATCGATCGTCTGAATGAAACGAAGCAACGACGACCATTCGCTTACCGCTGGCGTTTCTTCTTTCGGGGAAGGGGTGTTTTCTGTTTTCGGATCGCTCTCATGTATCAGCAAGTCATTCTACCGCTTTTCTCTAGCCATTCCGGTGATTCGACGTAGCGCTCTCGCGCAAGTTGGCGCTCACGAAACTTTTAACGATTTTCTTTTCTGGGTCCTTGCACCTCGTTTGGTGGCGAGGCTTGCATTGACGGAGAGGCGGTTGTTTTGATGTTGTCGGGCTGACCAATCATAGGGAGCTGGCTCCGACGCCTGGCGCCAATGCACGTTCAACCACGTTAACCGCTGCTGGAGCCGTGTCAACACTGACATCTTCTCGTTCACGCGGTTAAGCAGACCCGGGATTTTCATGTGATACCAAAAATGTTGTCGCTTGGTCTCGGGCGAGTGTGCCGTTCAAAGGTGGTCACGTGATGTCATATTGAATCCGGATTCACCGAATCAGCCCTTGTCATTTCTTTCGAACCATTCTGTGGCATAGTCTATCAACGTATCCGATACTCCCATGTACGAGCGCCAGATCAAAACGTTCTTCATGCAAACACGAGCAATCCCGCCATCCATGACTTATAGCAATAAAGAACCAGCCCTTTTTGCCTCAAACAGAAATCAGAAAGCAGACGAGACCTGTCCACGACACTCTCACGCCGTTGTGGTCGGATTGGCAAAAACGGGCGGCCCGAACGCCTGCGGCGCTCCGTAGCCTCCCGCGGTCGGCAGGCAGCTGCTGTAGCAGCCGTATTCGGTCGTGGTCGAGAAGATTGTGATCGTACCCATGGTCACGTTCGCGCAGGTTGTCGGTCCCGTTACGAACGGTGGCGGGATGAGGATGGGAGCGATACCGCTGGTCGGCGGAGACGTTGAGTTTCCTGTAGGCGCGGTGCCTGGTGGCGCACTGCTGCTCTCTGACCCTGGGCCTCTGGGCGCACCACTATTTGTAAACGATGGGTATCCCGAAGGCACGGTGCCTGATGGTGTACTGCTGCTCTCCGACCCTGGGCCTCTGGGTGCACCACTGTTGCTGAACGATGGGTACCCCGAGGGTGCGGTAGGTACTGGGGTTATAGTGACGTTGGATGAGGGGAGGGGGCTGCCGCTGGACGCCGGAGCTGTAGTGTTGACCGACGGCAGAGGGGTCACAGTACCGGCTGAAGGTGTTGTGTATGCTGCAGGAGCAGTGCCGGTTGGGGTCGAGCTGCTTTCCGAGCCGGGACCACGCGGTAGCCCGCTATTCGAGAACCCTGGGTAAGCTGAAGGTGCCGTTACGGAGGGAACGGTGCCAGTTGGAGCGACTGTGGTGTTGGCTGGAGGGAGAGAAGGGGTCGGCGACCCATACGGAGACGGACCGGTCGCAAGAGGTGCAGTGCTTGACTCAGATCCTGGTCCGCGAGGCAAGCCAGAGTTGCTAAATGGTGGGAATCCAGAGCTATAGCTCCCGCCGGCGTTGCTGTAGCTCGCCGAGGACGGCACTGTGCCCGATAGAGCGGTGCCGCTGCTTCCGCCCGTGTTACTGACCACTCCTGACATGACGAAGCCGGAGCTGTATGCCGTGCCTGTCGAAGCGACGATGACCGTCGTGGACGTGACAGGCGTTGGGGTAGCAACCGCACCGGAAGCCACCATGCTCGAGCCACCACCTGTGCCGCCCGCATTGCCAGAGATCATGTATCCTGAGCTGTAAGCCGAGCCGTAAGAATTCACGATGGTCACGGCTGAGGCGCTCGGAGTGATTGCACCACTGCCTGGAGCGCCAGTAGCGCCTGCAGCGCCAGAGGCGACGAAGCCTGAGCCGAATGCGCTCCCGTATGAGTTAATGATCGTTGTGGCGGAAGTGCTAGGAGCTCCGACGACTCCCGATCCATTGCCGCTTGCGCCTCCTGCTGAGCCTCCCGAACTTACAATGACGGCGGTAGACGTCACGTACGCCGAGGCACCAGTGCCACTCGCTGCACCACCAATTGCGCTTCCATTGCCAGAGCCGCTTGCTGCTGACGTGTACGAGTAAAACATTGTAGTCGCGGTCGAGCTGATTTCTGTACCATTCGCAGCGTAAGTGACATTGCTCTGAATTACGGTCACGTTGGAGCCACTTCCATCAAAGGTAGTCTGGTTGGTGGTCTGAATTGTGCTGTATTCTCCATTCTCTCCACTTTGCTGATGTGTCTCGGTAGATGTGGTGTTTGCTACTGAGGTGCCAGTCTCTGAGGTCGCGTACTCGATTGTCGACGAGGCCCAAGCCACGGTGTAAGTTGTGTAGTAGGCAGAGTACCAGCTCCCGTTGCCACTGACATACGTCGAGTATGCTGTGCCGGAAGAGTATGTCGACCCGTTGATCACTTGCTGCGAATAGTAGGTAGTGCCAGCGTTGACCATCATCCCACTTACAGGAACCTGTGGGGCTGGAGTGACCATTTGTATGTTCGAGGTGCTGTTGCCCATCATGGCGGAGAATGAGCTGCTCATTTGACCAGGGTTCTGAGTCGGCGTTTCACCAGCGAATGGGGCGGACTCCGTACTCGTACCAGCAGAGTTACTGGGCGAGATGCCAACGGCAATGCGTTGCAGTAACGCACTGTCGACCCCGACAGCCGGGACAGTGCCATTTGCGGACGTCTTCAGGAAGCAGTTGTAGCCGTTGCTGTTCACGGCGTTGAAATATGATGCTCCTTGGCAGACAGGAGAGTCGAAGCCGTTGTTCGCCATAGAGCAGGCCGCGACGCACTCTGAGAATGTGCGATAGAAGAGAGCGCCGTAGAACAAAGGGTCGGTCAGGTCGAAGTCACAGAGCACGAGGTAGTCGTATCGTTCGCTACCAATCATCTGGCTCACGATGGTATTGTTGTCGTCTGGGCATGTGTATGCGGGGGCGGTGGGTGTTGGTGCAGCTGACGATGAGCTGGTGCTGGTGATCGTCGTCACAGCTTCGGTCGTCAAAGTGACGGAGCTGGAGCCAGATGCGGTGCCGAATGTGGATGGTACAGAGCTGGAACTGGCATTGGCAGTAACGTAAACGGTAGAGATCCGCGGGCGAGCCGTACGTGTTGTGACAACGGTCACTACGTCACGCTCAAATCCGTTCAAGGTCGTGACCTAAAAGAAAGTCAGTGTGGTATTCGCATGGTCAAGATTAGGGGCGTCGTACTACGGGCTCGTCGGTATAGGTTTCCACGATCGTTGACCCTCCATAAGTTTGGCACGAGCAAGCACTGGAGAAGCCGGTGCCGAGATCGGTGTCGTTCGTGCTAGTGTTATCATTTGCAATCTGCCTTCGGAACATCGCCAAACCTTCAGCAACGATGGCGGCGCTCGAGTCTCTCGGCACGACCGGCGAAGCCGTGATCTGAGAATCACTTCTGGCCTTCATGCCGGGTGTGACGGTGACGGTGACGGTGCTCATTGGCGTCTGACGGACAGTGGTAAAGTAAGTTGAAGTTGTGGTCGAGATATCGGTGTACGTGCTTTCACATGGTTAGCATCGATCGCTGTAGGTGCCAGAATCTGGTGTCATGCGGCTCACCTTGTGGGTGTGTATTCCGTAACGGTGGTCTGATTAGGGTAGGAATAGAATGCCTGGCAGAAGGTTTGGCCGAAGGAAGAGTTATGCACAAAGTCATAGTATTGATCTTCGTAGCAAACGCCATCTGTAGACTGTCGACGTTCAACATCCTTGCCAAGCAGCCGAGAGAACAACCGTTTGAAGATCGTATCCTGTTGTGAACCAGACTGCACATCGGTGACTGCTTGGTTGCTGCTGACGTGAGCACTCACGGTGTGAGCGAGGGACAGGCACAAGGCCAGGGCAAAGAACGACTGCATGGCGGAGCAGGTGCCGCTAACAATGGGCGAACAGAAGCTTCAGCCTGCGAAAGGACGATACTGAGTCTCGAACAAGTGCTTGTTGTGTCGTCTGTAGTAAGGTTTGGTAGTGCTCAAGACGGTCGGGCCAGGCAATTGCTTTATACAGAGGAGATGATCCAAAGCGTTGTCGAGTGTCGCAAGCCCAGCACGAAAGCCAGCCACCTTGTGCACTTGGTGTGCTGCCTTGCAGAGGCAGATGTTCGAATAACGCGGAAGTCTTGGTGGAGGAGTGGAGGTGGCATACGGAATGGGCAGGCTGAATACGAAATGTGCGACAGCGCTTCGATGAAGTTCTTCGACCTTGCGCAGGTATTGCAGGGGGCAAACGAGTCCCAGTCGACCATGCAATGGTCAATCGCGACAGCCTCGAAAAAACCTACCTGATGTTGAGAGCACCGGCATTCCGAAGAGATGGTAGGCATGTGAAATGCAGATCTTGCGAGCCAATCCGGCCTCCCTTGCTTTGGTTCGACATCAGAGTTCGATACTTCGGAATCGCGGTTTGAATCATTCTTAATTTCGCGTTCACATTCCGTTGGGCCCCTCGCCATCTCGTCTGTCGCACATGTGAAGGAGATCGCTCTGAATCACGTCCTGAAGGCCGATTGAAGGCTCGCACTTCACGCCTTGACGACATTGACGCTATGTTGAGGTCTTTCGGAAGCAGATCCCGCCTGTCTTCAGCGAAAGAGATGATCCAGAGTTTGTACAAGAAAGCGGACTCAAGTCCTTCATCTAGGTACTTGTATGTTATTGTCGGACGTACTGTATGTCGTGGTGTCGTTGATGTTGTGACTTTTACTGGGGGCGGCATTGGTCCGCGATCACGTGTTCAGTCAGTCCTTTTCTTATGAGACGTAAAGTACCTACATAGTAGATGCCTAGGTACTGTGCATACTCACGCAACAGTCCAGTGCTGGAACGGTCTTCTCCAGTACTGTCGGTGCGACCTGTCGACTTCATGCCCGCCGCCAGCCGCCTGAAACTAGCGTCTTGGAGTAGGAGTTCGAGGTTGGACTGTCCACATTCTTGATGGGAATTTGCACTTCCTGTCTTGGCCTGAACCGGCGTCCCTCGCAGAACGTCAGTCGCACACCTTCTCGATCGCCACCACCTTCTTTTACCCACCGCTGGACGCTAACGCGATGGACAGCGGGACGAGACCGACCCTCTGCTCGACGACTCGGCACCTGCGCAGTATGGCGGACTGGGCGAAGATGTCGCGCCCCCAGACGAGGAAGAGTTAAGGAGGGAAAGGGAGGCACTGGATCAGATCACGGCCGAAGCTGCTGAGTGTGTGCCACCACGCTCTCTCTTGTCTCAGTCCCGAGCACTGACGGGTCTATCGCAACAGGAACATGATCGATGTCTCACACGCAAGCTATACCGTCTTCGGCCAATCCTCCACCCACACGAACCACGACCGGCATCACGACGACGGGGACAACGTAGATAGCCCGTCGGGAGATCAGAGTGATGCGGATGAAGCCGCCTGGCTGGAAAGCATACTGTCCGCCGGGCTTGACTCGGTAACGGAGGTGAAGGGTCTGCACTCCGGTCCATTGGTTCTGGACATCAGCCAGTTACGCCAGGAGACAGCTCCACCGTCGTCGGCGAAAAAGGCAACCAGATCGGGCCTTCGTTGACATGTCGATGTGACGTCTGACTGTACTTGCTTAGTTGTATATAAACTCGAGATACCCAATGTAACGCGTTCTAGGATATTACAGGCTGAATCTTGTTGGTTGGGCGAGCTGGATACAATAGTCAGAAAAGACGCTGACCCACCCGGGCCGGTCAGAGTGGATGGGACAGTTTCCTAAGGCCACCTCTCAGACATCCGCTAACCCTAGATCATGCATATGACCCAAGAACTCCCCGGTCTTACCACCTCCCGTCTCTTGCTGTCGCAGCAACTCGTCCACATCCACACTCCCAGACGTAAGGTATCTTTCACTGACGCCTACGTTGACCCGGTGCTTTAGCATGTCCTTCAGCTCCGCACGCATGGCGCCCAGTTCCGCTTTAGACATCTGGCGGGCTTCCCGCTGCTTCTTCTTGCGACCGCTGCCTCTGCCCTGCCTGCCACTGCTTTGCTTCTCGAACTCTTCGCTGTCGTAGTCAACGCCCAACTCCTCAGCCGCCGAACGCATAAAGTCGTCCTCTTTGTGCTGTTTCTCTTTCGCTATCGTCGTGTCTGCGAGCTTCTTCGCGAGAGTGATCCGCGGCTTGAGTCGAGCTACTATCCGTCTGTCGATGTCGAGTGTGCGGATGTAGAATCCTTGTTTCGCAGCGTCGGAAGCATCTCGATCGTGAGCGACTGCAGCTTGCGCGTGGACTTTCGCCACGAGCCTGCGTACGCCGGCAACTTCTTCTGGCGCACACAACAGCACCGATGAGCCCGGCTGTCCTGCACGTGCCGTACGTCCTGACCGGTGTACGTATGTGTCTGCTGCCCGCGGGAGATGGTAGTGTATGACGAGTTGGACGTTCGCGATATCCAGGCCTCGTGCCGCAACGTCCGTTGCAATGAGGATGGAAGACGGGGATTTCTTGTCGCTTTTGTCCGAAGCGAAACGTTCGACCGACCGTAAGCGAGCTTTCTGTGGCATGCCAGAGTGCAAGGCAAGCGCGGACAGATTCAGATTCTGCAGCAGAGGCGTGATGCGGCGAACAGCATCGATCGAGTTGGTGAAGACGAGGGCCCTGGTGTTCGAATGCAACAGTAGAACCGCGTACAGGTACAGGTCCTTTTCCGTGCCCACACACTCTACCAGGCCTTCCTTGAGACCACTTGCGAGCTGCTTGACTGGATTCACATCGATGTACTTGGGCTTTTCTTCGTGGAATCGGAGCTTGGAGAGTAAGTAATCCATTGACTCTTTGCTGCTCATGAGGTCACTGCTCGGCCTGCTTTTGCTGGCAAGTTTCCTTTGCAAACCGCGATCGAAAGTGGCTGAGAAGACCAGCGTCTGCCGAGCGGACCTTTCCAAGCTGGTAGCAGTCTTGATGTTCGCTTCAGCATTGCCGTTTTCCTGGTGATCGTCTTCGCCTTCAACAATGCGGTCTAAGGCTGTCAGGATCTCCTCGACCTCCTTGAAATGACCATCGCTCAACAAACGGTCGGCCTCATCCAGGATCAGGAAATGCACTCGTTGCAACGCGCCCATCGTCCCCTGGCCCGAGCTGATGACCTCCCATAACCGTCCAGGAGTGCCAACGACAATATCGGCATCCTTCAGTAGCCTTTGCTGTTTCTGTACCGACAATCCTCCTGTCAGAGTCGCAATCAGAGGGGCATCGAAATTGTCACTGGTGCATAAAGCCTTCAGATGCTTTTCCAGCTGGTGAGCGAGTTCACGGGTAGGCGAGAGTATCAATGCCACGGGTGCTTTGAGTGCGTCCGATTTGTTCTTTTGAGACGCACGTGAGCGAAGTTCCAGGAAGCGCTCCAATACTGGTATACCAAAGGCAAGGGTTTTGCCGGATCCGGTAGACGCTTTCCCAATTACATCGTGCCCTGCAAGGATCTCTGGAATCACGGCGCGCTGTATAGGCGTGGGATCGGAGAATCTGAGTCTTGAGAGCGATGCCATTGTGTCGGGAGATAGACGCAAGTCTTTCCAAGCCGAGACATCAGCGATATTGTCTTCAGCGTCGTCCGTGAGTATGTCGAAAGCAGATGCAGGAACACTGCCGCCGCCGGGAGCCTCGACTTTGGTTTTCTTCGCGGCGTTTGCGTGGTTTTGTACGCCAACAGAATGCTTCTTATTCTTAGTACCGGCAGGTTCGTTGGATCCAGCCTTACCTTCGTCCGGAAAACCAGACCACTCCTCCGGCTCATCACCTGCTGGAACGTGGTCGTTCGCATTAGATCTTTCGGGCTTAGTCGGCGCGCTCTTCGAAGCTTTCGAGAGAAACTTGGTTTTGCCACTGGATGCGTCTTTCACGACTTCCACGTCGTCTACTTCTTCAAGGCCAAAGAAACCTTCATAATCGTCCAGTCGGTCCGGCATTGACACACTCCTCCATCCCAGACCGTCAGCATTTGTCCCGTTGGCGATCTGTTCAAGCTTCTGCCGTTTCTTCGATCCTAGCGCGTCTTCTGGACGCGCACGCTTCGATTTTGAGGTCGCCATTACTGAATGTCACTGGATACTGAGAAGTTTGCACACAAACACCTTCTACATTCACCAGGATTTCTTTCCGGCTCATGCCGTTTTGCCCGTGTCGTGAAATTTCGAGTGGCGCAGCTCCGCACGACGGAGCTCAGTATGTGCCACTCCGCCACTTCAGTGTTCTTCACTCCTTCACTCCTTTGTATACAAACCTAGAACACACACACACACACACATACACAAGAGGGGGGAATTCACACATAGAGGGATATACACAGAAAGTGATATATACAAGGAGGGATACACACAAAAAGGGACACACACAAGGAGGGATACATATAAGAAGAGAAAGAGAATATATACACACACGCACGTACGCACGTACGCATATACGTACACGCACACACGCACACACGTACAGTACTAGTCAGAAAGTTCTTACTCAGTGCGGAGTTTGGCTTCATTCATGTTCTAAACACCTATCTTCTATCATGTAATAACAATGCTACAACGCGTCGTTTTGGGCCTAGTTTCAGGCAATAGACAGCTAAAGCCTCATTTATTAGGTGAGCAAAAGGCTATGTTATTTGGTCGCGTGTGTGTAGGTCAATCTACCCATCAAATCTCAAAGGTAGAATCTATCCTATAAACTACTATAGCCTACGCCCTTTAAACTACTCGCGCACGACGAATAACAACATAAACACTACGTTCTAGAAGGCTAAAAGAACACACAGAACAAGACAAGAGAGCCATTCTTTGCGTAGTTTGAAACTACCCAAAATTAACATATACAGCTCTCTAACGTAAGATAGGCTTGAATTTTGGAAGGACTACCTTTAAGACAGTACTACGCACACATAGGATCAAGAATTAGCTTTCTAAAAAGCGGCCTCTATTAATAGAGGACCACGCAAGCCTATGGCTCAATTTTGCGCAAAGATAGGCGCATTTGATAATAGAAGAGTAGAAAATGTTCATCTTCTTAGATAAGTGTTCTATAGAAAAGGGGACTAGCAAATAACGTACGTAGTCTTTTGGATATCCGTACCAAAAATAGGACTACGACAAGATTAAAGAATATCCTAAGGGGAAATAAGCCTCTATGATGGTTTAAGGTGCTATTAGCGGTACATAAATGCGTTTACAACTCATTATAATGACCCGTAATCTAAATTTAAGAAGGAATAGCTATTTAGTATAGTCTTACATTAAGGCACTCAAAGAGGGACTTGTTCCTATATAGGAAGGGGAGATATTCACACAAGATAATGCCCCTTATCTATTGAGCTAAAGATACACTCGCATAGTTTGAAGAAAAGGGCATTTATGTCCTTCCTAAATAGCCTCTATATTCACTAGATTTGAACCTAATTCAGCACATCTAGTTCTACCTCAAAAACGCATGTTACAAACTTAAAC
>Ga0058704_10000323_pt1 | contig 25876 bp, 28 predicted proteins | sample AgamicMgSfe_FD_71363 | JGI IMG/M metagenome (GOLD analysis project Ga0058704, IMG submission 71363) | Agave microbial communities from Guanajuato, Mexico - Mg.Sf.e | ecosystem: Host-associated > Plants > Phyllosphere > Phylloplane/Leaf | place: Guanajuato, Mexico | collected 2012-05-30
ATAGTAACCATACCGCGGCGGGTGTCTTCACCAGCCCGACAGAGTCCGAGTTCTCGGAATCGTACAAGGACTCCGTGCGGGATAGTGTGGTAGACTGGGATGAGACACGGGTGGGCGACTGGTTACGGAGTATCAACTGCGGGCAGTATGTGGAGGTCTTCAGGAAGAACAACATCAATGGGGAGAACTTGATGGATATGGACCAGGCTACGCTGAAGGAGATGGGGATCAAGAAGGTTGGCGACCGAGTACGGATTGGTGCGCAGGCGAAGGTGTTTCGGAATAACGTTTACAAGCGGAGTAGCAAGCGGAGCATCAATAGGGTAGGTGCGATGCGCCCGAGTGAGGTTGAGCGAGGTGTAGCTGACGATGGTGTGCAGCATTCTTTGGCGACGCTTGACGGCAATACGCAGCTCACGCCTCCTTCATCCGGATCACCACGGCCGCTGCATTCGGCGAGGTCGGGGAATGCGACACGTGCTGAGAAGAGGATGTCACGGCAGCTCAATGGTGCGGATATCAGCCACGCATATCAGCTAGGCGCCAAGTCCTCTTCGCGGCCAGGTTCACCTATGATCGACCAGGAAAACAGGACTGGTCGCGTGCAGCGAGTACACATACCTAGCCCAGCAGAGTCGGCACGGAAAGAGCAGGGCCCGAGTTACTTCGCACAGCCATCAAGCTCTTCACGGTATGGTGGCAGCTCGCGAAGCACTCCTGCTGACACGCCACAAACTGCACGTTTCGCAGGGCACGTCAAATCATCACCATCAGTAGACAATCTCAACGCCAAGATCGTTGGTGCGCTACAGAGTGATAAACCACTCATACGAGTCATCTACGAGAACGGTCGGGCGTCGGTCGTCAACATCGACGGTTTTCGCTCAGCAGAAGACATCATGCGAGCCACCCTTCGGAAAGGCGCGCTCAATGAGAACCATCACCGATCATATTGTTTCTATGTTCTCGATGGCACAGATCCTAATCCGACCTTTTGCCGGAGACTGGGAGAGGCTGAGCTGATCAAGCTATGCATTGATGGCAATAGAAGTGAGCGAGGGCGCCTAATACTGCGGAAGATCCACACAGCAGAGCCAGAAGGCGAGCAGCTACGACAAGCGGCACGGATAGCGGAGCAGCAACGTCCTGAGCCACCCGCGATAGAAGTACAGCCGACGACAAAGTCACGGAGTCAGTTGAAGATCGAGAAGCTCACTGGCGAGCCACTGGCTGCGGTCAGCTACCCGATGTCACCGGCGAGCCAAGCAGAGCGGAGAGATTACTTTGATGAGAGCATGTCGTCTATCTCCCGAAACGCCAGTCACGCGTCAACAGCATCCGCGAGAGCGAGGAAGCTGAAGGACTTTTACGGTGCTCGTCCGCCTACCGAGCTCATCACGCAGGATCTGCAGTCTTACTTCCCAGAAGTGGCGAAGGAAGATATGGACCGCACGGTGAGGATGTCGATACGTCGGAGTCAGCGACTCAGCAGAGCAGTCAGTAGGCTCAGCACGGTGAGCAATTTTAGTGTGGAGAGCAGTATGAAGGATGCTCCACCCATCCCAAGTATAGCCGATCATTGGGCGAAGGAGTCTGGCGGTGGCCGCCTACCTGGGATTCGGCCACTCAGTGTGATACGCCTCGGCAGACCAGACTCCTACCGGGAATCAATCGCCAGCAGTGTACTAGAGCCCCTAGATGAGGAGTCTCCGCTCGAACCGAACAGGAAGAGTTATGTCTCGTTCAGCGCAGAGAGCGGCTCGGATACCACGAACAGCAACCTCGCCATCACTGACCCAGATGGAAATACGATCATGCACTCGTACTTCGATGATAGCCAAAGCAGTCCCGGCAACACCATCGGCGCCTCAGACGCCAGCAGTGGCGGTAGCCTGAACCATCGACTCTCACAGTTCATTGCCGAAGATGGCGAGGAGCCGGATGAAGAGTTGATGGAGCACCTGGAGAAGAACAGCTGGGATGACCTGAAGTACATGAAAGGCGCCATGATCGGCCAAGGCTCCTTCGGCACTGTCTTCCTCGCCCTGCACGCCGTAACGGCCGAGCTGATGGCGGTGAAGCAAGTTGAAATGCCCTCCAACAGCGGCACAGCAGCCGCGGACGCGAAGAAGAACCATATGGTTGAAGCGCTCAAACAAGAGATCAGTCTGCTCCGGGAGCTCAAGCACGAAAACATCGTGCAATACCTCGGCTCCAACAGCGATGAGAAGAACCTCAACATTTTCCTCGAGTACGTCGCCGGCGGCTCCGTGGCGACTATGCTCGTCAACTACGGTTCCCTAGGTGAAGGCCTCGTGTCGAATTTCGTTCGCCAGATCTTGCAGGGGTTGACGTACCTACATAGCAAGGATATCATTCACCGCGATATCAAGGGCGCGAATATCCTCGTCGATAATAAGGGCACGGTTAAGATCTCCGATTTCGGTATCTCCAAGCGCGTCGAAGCTACCACCATCCTCGCCTCCGCACCTATGCCCAAACGCGGCGGTCCGCGTGTATCCCTCCAAGGCTCTGTGTTCTGGATGGCGCCCGAAGTCGTGCGGCAGACTGCTTATACCAAGAAAGCCGATATATGGTCACTGGGTTGTCTGATCGTGGAGATGATGACGGGGAGTCATCCGCACCCTAACTGCACGCAGCTCCAAGCTATCTTCAAGATTGGCGGCGCGGGTGCTGCGGGTGCGGGTGCCAGGCCGGATTTGCCGGAGGGTGCTAGTGAGGAGGCCAAGGAGTTTTTGGCGAGGACGTTCGAGATTGAGCATGAGAGGAGGCCGACGGCGGAGGAGTTGATGGAGAGTGCTTTTTGTAAGGGGGTGAAGACGTAAGGGTTCAGCCGATGGTTCAAGGTTGTGCGTCTGTAAATGGGATGATATGGGATGCTTGAGGTCAGGGTTGGAACGAACATGATAGCGACGCGAGCTCGCGGTAATGCGGTCGCGGTCGCGGTTGGGACGTGGTTGGTTGGCATCTGTATATGTGGGCCGAAGGGTGGTGACGAAGATGTGTAATGGTAATGAACGCCATTTCTACTCAGGTCCTTTCCTGGTGAATGTGTGAATTGTACTGGGCAAGTGGCGGTCTTGACATTGTGAATGCGGTTGGCACGTCACTGTGTCGTGAAACGTTCTTCGATTCGAATTCCACGAAACACAGCAACAGCGAGATCTACCTTGAACAAATACCCAACCACTGCCAACATCGACACCACCACTTTCCTCAACACGGCTACCACGTCAAGACTATCACCAAAACGACGCAGCTATCACGTCGACTTTTTCCACCAGGTCGACACTACCTCCCCATCGGTACACCATTCACGTCATCGAACATTGTATCGAGCCTGCCATGGGTGTCCTGAACACCAAGACCACGCCCTGCCACATCCTCCGCCTTCCGCCAGAACTCAGATTACACATCTACGATCACCTCTTCGGCCAGAAAACTCACCTTAGTGTCTATGTACTAGACGACGTCTATATCGACTCCGAAAGCAAGACGAGCCAAGTCTGCAGCGACGCCATCGCACTGCTACGAACCTGCAAGCTCATCCACGCAGAAGCCTCCCCGATCTTCTACGACGCCGTCACACTTCGAATCTGGCTGGAAGACGGCAAGACACCACACATGAGGATCAAATGTGTAGGTCCTGCCACAGCCTGGACGACGCTTCAGCACTTTAAGACGGTGGAGATCTATGTCTGGGCGGGACTCGAGGCTGTCCCTCGCAACACGCTCTCTAAGCGTCTGGGTAGGCTTGTGGGTTGTTTGGATCAGGGTCGGGGGTTGAAGTCGCTATTGATTGAGTTCAAGCAGCTGCGTTCGGAGCAGAAGTTGGGTGGGTTGAAGAAGGTGCCAAGGCGTGTGGAGTGTGGTGGCGAACTTAAGGTGCGGATAGGGAATGTTTTGGGAAGGACTGCTGGGAATAAGGCTGAGCTGCTTGAAATGGTTGGAGTCGCTAGGAAGTGAGTGTTTTGGTACCACTTTCTTTACTCTATGCGGGTGACTGGTAGGCGGGTGGCAGGCGGATTATGGAGGCGCCCTAGTGAAGCTTAGGGGACGCTTTATAGTCGTGCATTTGGTTCAGACGACAGCGTGGATCATGCTACATGGGTCTGCAGCAACGACCACACTTAAAGCTCGAAAGCTAAGCGCCAGCCTTCCAATGATATGACGGTGGAGTATATTGTGCTAATGGAGGCCCTTCTCGTTCGTATTGGATCAATCTAGTTGCGTCGGCAGCGTGGCCCAGACGCTCTTCCTTCTGCAGCTACTCGAAGGGAATCGAAAAGTGGCATGCTGGGGTCTGTTTATGTGTGAACCAGCGCCCAGAGTGGATCCCGGATAAGCGACCCAGACTTGCACCCCTTCATCGTAAAAGCCGGAGACAACATCTTCCACACCTACCTCAGCACATTCATTGGTGTTGGCACCTTTCATACTACCCGCTACGCCGGCGACTACGATATGGAGGCTGAGCACGATCAAGATCCGCCATGCTACCTTCTCGAGTTACCGCCAGAGATGCGACTTGTGGTCTACTCACACCTCTTTAGCGGGCCATACACCTTTCAGATTGATGTGGCCGACAAGGTGTATGTCTACCGTCAAGGCAGAGGGCGCAAAAGAGATTATGGTACCGCTGAGCCTGACCGAGGTGTCCAGTCCCTCTTACGCACCTGCAAAGTCACGCACGCCGAAGCATCTCCGGTTTTCTACGACAACATCATCCTCAACGTCAACCTGTTTGATAGCAAGCAGACACTCAGGCCTATACTTGCAGTTCAGTGCTTAGGTCAACCGAGCATCCATCGCCTACGGAGGGGGATCAAGCATGTGGAGCTTGAACTCTGGAGCATTGACGTCTCCGCCACTGCCGGCGCAATGCCGGAGCGTCTTGCTGCATTTTTCAATGCTATCGAGCATGGGGCTCGACTGAAGACGTCGTCCATCACTCTGTGGCTCTTCCAGGACGAGATACTGTTAGAGAAACTCTGCGATGGATTCAGGAACATCACTTCTAAAGGCAAGATCACCGTTCACCATAGGCGCGGTTTGCAGAAGGCGGCCATGGTCATGAATGGAATGAGCAAGGTTGTGCAGTCTATCGGAGGGCAAGTCCTACTAAGCAGCGGTTTGGTAGCTTGATCAGCGTTACTGACCGGTTTTAGGACGTTCATGGTATACTGACAGCGAAGACCTTGGTGACACATGCTGGATGGTGATTATGGCGGAAACTCAGACAGCCAGTGGCGTCGGTCTGAGGATCTTCTCGAAGTGAGCAGATGTGACTGCAGCGGTTTCGACACGCATATATGGAAAGAGTATTGAGTGGATTCAAGGCAGGCAGTACAAGAATAAGCTGCTCAAATACCCAAGCTTCGGCATCGCATGGTTCGCATCATATGTCGCTGCGCGGCTGCTTCTGGGTGACGTAAACGCACCTTCTCATCAACCTGCTTCACACGCATAGAGCCTCACATCACCTCTAACATCTGGGACTGAACGCGAACAACAAGATACACCATGGAGATGATCGATGAGCAAAAGCAACGGGGCTACATGCTCAAGCTGCCTCCAGAGCTCCCGGTTGAGATGTACGGCTGGCTATACGATGGCCTATTCATCTTCACGGTCGAGGTTGCGGAAAATGCATGGGTCGATGCAAGTAATCACAGATCGAAGTCTTTACGACTGCCTGATCTAGGCTCTATAGCGCTTCTGCGTACCTGCCAGACCGTCCATACCGAAGCTGACCCCCATCTTCCACAAAAGTTCTGACCAAACCGCGACTGTGGACGATGAGCCCGATGGACATCGAAATGGCAGGTATGCGGGCAACATCACTGATTGGCAAGCACTACGCCATATAACTACGCTGAAAGTGAACATTTGGGATATACAAGGTCAGCATGGAGAGAGCTTCCCCAACGCACCGAAGGGCTTCTGGAAGCCGTAGACTATGGTCGCAGTCTCAAAGCCCTGACGATAGAGTTCCGCTTCGCATTCTCCGGCGCTTTCACGGAGGAGCTCTGCGACGTGCTTAAAGGTATCAAATGCAAGGGCAAAGTCATCGTACGCATTGGCACGCAGGCTGACAAAGCAGCCCTGATCAATGATGATCTGGTCGAGCTCGCGCAAGCCATGGGATGGTATGGTGACTGGATAATTCCCTTTCTGGTTTTGTCACTGACTGCTCGTAGGGGGGTGGTGCCGTTGTTAGGTAATTCAGATAACGACGACGAAGAGGACGATGATGACGAAGAGAGTGATGAAGACGGAGAGGATGAAGAGGATTAAATGGATGAAGGAGATGGTCAGTCGGACGGAGAAGAAGGCCGGTCCGGCTGGAGAAGACGATGATCAGCCGAACTGCACCGCAGTGATATTTCAGATGCAACGATGGCTGTGACGTTCCGTATGGGTGGTGGCGAAGACCACATTGAAGGAAATTTGGGCGAGTTGGGGAAGTATAACTGATGCTGCATTTATCTTGCAAGCATGTGATATTTACGTCATCAAGCGGCAAGATCCTGCATCTAATGTGTCGCGCACGGTTGCCCGAGTTCTTGTGCCTCTATTTCAGAAATTCCGCGAAAACGCTCACCAACTCAAACACGTCTTCAAGCATGGCGAAAGCACAGCTGCCAGCTCCGTGCCATCTCCTTGAGCTGCCTCCAGAACTGCGCAATGCCATCTGTGGCTTCCTGTACGATGGCTCTATACAGCTCAACGTCATCATCGGCGACAGAATCTTCGGCTACGCAGGTGCCGACTTCCCACAGCCGACCGAATCCGTGCATCCTGACAGCGGTTCACTGGCACTGCTGCGGACTTGCAGACCGATCTACCACGAGGCATCACCAGTGTTCATCGACAATCTTCCACTATGCTTACAGATCGGACCCAGGACTGAAAGATGTCTTCCAAGCTTCGTCACATTCAGAGGCTTTCTTGCCGACTGGAGCGTCTTGAACAGGTCAAGCGACTGGATCTCTCTATCAAAGGACTGTTCTTCAACAGCGGCCCGGAGTTCAACGTGCTGCCGGCGCGTGTTGGACACCTCCTCTGGTGCCTAGATTGGGGTCAGCATATCGAGCATTTGACACTCCGAGCAGTCTAGCAGCTTGGGGAACGGAGCGAGCACAGTTATACAAGGTCCTGGGAAGCATCGAGCGTCCTGGTAGGGTCAGCTTCCAGGCTGTGGATCACGAAGGAGAAGACGATGGCAAGGAGCAGCCAGGGGAGATCGCGCGCTCACTGGGAAGGTACGCTGTTCTCAACACCCGCTTCTTGATCATTCAACCGACAGTCAATAGCGTGCTGGAGCTAGTGGACGAGCATGAGGGTTGAGCGGTTGCTATCTATGGACGGCCGGTACCTACGGCAGGCTTACGGTGGCTGGAAAGAGAAAGGGCACACAAAGGCGTAAGTGAGGCACTCTCGTGTCATAAGACATTGGTGATATAGTTATCTCTGGTCGTTCAGCTACCCCCTGTCACGTTCACAACTTCCTGACGCAAATACACAAACGTTGCCAAATAGCAGACTAAGACTTCTATGAAGGCTTTTCGACTGTCCGGAACGTATGCAGTGACACGCACACGGACGAGCTTCACCGATGTTGGCCGAGAGGTCGAGCTGCCACATCGCGCAGTCGCCGAGTAGCGGACTCCGGACACTTGCAGCAATGGGAGGTCACGGCTATTACAGATCAGAAGGCTACATGTCCCTTACTGCGTGTCGAATGGTGGTGAGGTGTAGAGTGGTGGTGCAAGTAAGTATCACAGGCTTCGCCTCACTGGGTGGCGGTAGGAACATCACTAAGACGCTCCACTTCAGTAAAAGAGTGTGAATTCGTCTGTCACATGCATCTTTTCTCATTATATGAATCGCTGAAGCAAGCTCCGCCAGTCGAATGACATGACATCGTGTCACCGTCTAATCAATTGAGTACTTCATACAGCTCCATCCTTCTCATCGACAGCCGGCCGGATTACTTCGTAGCAGCAGCACCCTCATTATAAGGCCACGACATGTCTACAAACGCAGCAGTCGCACGGGAGATGCCATGCTACCTGCTGAAGCTTCCACCTGAGCCACGCCTTCATATCTACAATTACCTCTAGAACGAGTCTTTCAGATTAGGTGTAGATGTACTGGATGAGTTTTTCTTCGCGGGTCACAACATATGGTCAGCTCGAGATCAGAGACCGGACGCCTGCTCGCTGGCGCTTCTGCGAACGTGCAAGATCATTCATGGGGAGGCGTCACCCAGACTCTACGAAAGACTCAATGTTCATGTATCTATCGAAGACGGCAGCGTCCCGATATTGCAGCAACAAGGCTTGCCCGCCGACAAGATGCACTGTATTGGGCCTGTGACAGAATGGAACGTGCTCGGCATTGCGATCAATGCGACAATATTCGTCTATGCGTGGGAGGATGTGCCGCGGCACAGTCTCACAAATCGATTCCACTCCGTACTTGCCGCTATGAGGAATGGCAAGGCGCTCAAGAAGCTCACACTTGATTTCTGCGTCGAGTACGACTATGACTGGCACGAAATTCAGGAAGCACTCAGTGGTGTTGAGTGCAAAGCCATCACCATCCAGGTTACAGACTATGCATGGAAGGCCATCGGAGAAGCAAATATGGCGGATCTCGCTAAGATGTTGAGCCCGTGAGTATCTTCCGCCAGGAAATCATTCATGATCGCTAACAGGCAGCAGTAAGCTCGAAGCGCCGTATCCTACTGGTCTTGACTGAAGCTACGATATAATCGTGCTAGTCGCTGGTGTGCTGTAGGCGTGCTGGTATGGGTAGAGACGTTGCGCAGCTGCTCACGGAGTGGAGACCGCTTTCGGCGTGGACGAGAAGCTCAGAATGGTCTGGCTCCATGACCACGGCTAGGAAACAAGGCTCGGTGGAGAGCGCGGATTAAGAGATTGCATGATAGGAATGTCGGCGGTCTCAATAGCTGTGAACTTTGGTGTCGTAAGGGAGCACCCGAGGCGTTCAGTACGCTCAAGCGAATTTCCAGGTTAGAGATGCTGTCGAGCCTTCTCCTTGCATCGCCTCCTCGGGCCATTGCTCTGCGTTCTATATGTGTGTATGCGTGCAAACTTCGCTTGCTACACAGATGATGGTAGAACTGCAGGCTGTACGTTCCGCTAGTCTAACCATCAAAGCCTATCGTAACTCGGAATCTCGTGCCTTCCTGCTCCGGAAGCTTGCCGAACAAGTGGAAGCCGGAACGTCCGTGCGCAGCTAGCTCGTTTGATCAAACACCATTCCTCTTTTTCTTACATGGCCTAGAACCCTCATACCTTGTCGTAGTGTTGAACCTCCTTTGAGTCCGCACTGGAGTTGGATCTGGGTAGAGTTTTGGCTACGACAGCGGGTCGCATCCAGCAGCCGCCGACTCCGTGTCGCCTACTGAAGCTCCCACCTGAGCTAAGAGTCGGCATCTACGCCTGCGTGATAGACGGCAAAGATTCCATCGACTTCATGATACTCGACAAGGTGTTCCCAGAAGGTCGTACCGCCGCCTTCGACGGCCGTACCACTGCAGCACTCCTGCGGACCTGAAAAACCATCTACCGCGAAGCGATGCCTCTCCCCTACAGCAGCATGACTTTTCGCATTGATATCGAAGACGGCGAATTGCCCATGTATGCGTACGAAGGAGATCCCGAGTCAACTAAGACGCTGGGTACGCTAGCGCAATGCAGCTTCCTTAAGCAGGCGCAGAAGCTGGAGCTGAACCTCTACGGGTGAGATCTGGATGCGCCAGCCAGCAGGCTCACGGATCGCACGCAAACCGTTCTCGAGTTTCTAGACCACTGCCGCACCGTAAAGCGTCTCGAGCTCAGCGTCAATGTCGACCGCGAGAGGTGCTTCGCCGCGGACGTGGGTGAGGCTGCGTGCGAGGTGCTCGAAAGCATCCAGTGCCCAGGCAAAGTGTTGGTCTGGTCCGATCGCGGTTGGAGCAAGAAGTTGAGGGACAAGAGGCTTGCCGAACTGGCCGCTGCACTTGGAGGGTAAGTTGTCTACGAAATGGATTGTTTCAAAATGACGTCACTAATGCTGCACAGGGAGCTTTGGGATGGCAGCGCATGAGAGCCGGAGCGCTGGGTAAGAGCAGAGACCCACCGAGAGCCCATTCATATTGGGGCGCTCGACAAAGTCGACTTATGGCGCTGCATCTCCCATAGGGCACTTGATCAAGCAGGAGCTACACGAGTGGAAGCTTATCTCCGTATCTTCTGCTGTTTTCAATCAATCCCTGTACGCTACAAGCAACGCTTGGCGCATGAGGTCAGTGGTTCACGGATAGCAGTTGACATTGTCGTCTAAATGATCGTGCCGAATGTATGCCCCTGCTCCCACCGACTGAACATAAGTGGGACAGTCTTTCACCTGCTTGTCTCCGTCTTTCGGAGTAGCATGTGACACCTGCGTGAACAATCAGCGGATCGATTGCTCCTTCCTTTGTTGGCAGTTTCCGAAAACTTTGTTTTGACATCATGGAATTTTTATCCTCTTTTTCTTCTGCTCATTGCATCCTACATCGACAGCCGTGGTCTTGATCACCAAGGGCGTAAAACGCAGACTCCTCCACACACAGACAGCTTAGCATCCACCTCCCGAATGGCTACAGATACAACAGCCGCGCCGCTACCATGCTATCTGCTGAAGCTACCGCCTGAGCTTCGCCTCCAGATCTACGGGTACTGTTCTGACCAACCATCGCTTTGCGCAAGCTTCGCCATACTTGACGAGGTGTTCATGGAGGACCAATATGGCAAGGGCCCTGGTCTAAAGAGCATTATGCGGACCTGCAAAACTATACACGCCGAGGCGTCATCGGCCTTTTACGACAACATCTCCGTCAAGCTTGATGTGGAGAGCGGGCTCGTACGGCTCAACGAAAGATCCGTGCCTGCCAAGAAGCTCGGCAGGCTGCGCGAATGCGCTTTCTTGAGACATGTCCGAGTCGTCGAGCTTAAGCTGTACGATAGTCTGAACACCGCTCACGTCCGGAGGAACCTGGTTAGACGCTTGAAGGGCCTCTTGGACGTTCTGAACGAATGTCGAAATGTCAAGACGCTGTCCATCGTTCTCCGGGTCGACCACGACGATGACACAATAGTGTCAGATCTCCTAGCAGCTCTTAAGGTCATCGAGTGCAAAGGCATCGTTGCAGCCCGTGCCACGTCGGGCGTCCGCGAGGTGGTGGGAGCGAGTCGTCTTGCTGAGCTCGCAAGGTCACTACATGGGTAACTGAACTGCGCTGTGATTCGGTAGACGTTTGCTAACAAATTTTAGTGAATTCAGACTGGAGATCGTTAAACCTGGGCGAGCTTAACGGTGTACAAGTCCAGGCTATGGTGAGGAAGGAACAGGAGCGTAGATGGCAATAGTTGTGCACGGTAAACTGATCGTCGCATGTCTTCCTGACTGCACAACATACAGACAGAGTAGAGCGAAGTTTCAGAGCACCATCTTCGCCTCAAGATCCTTCCACCGCCCTTCTCTTAACGGATCAATCTTCCGCAGCTCCGCCAACCACCCGCTCATCTCCATCGTTGTGACTTTCTTGTTCCCAGCCTCCACTTCCAGGTATCTCTTCGAGTACTCAAGGAGAGCGTGGTATATGTACTTGCAGTCCTCCGCTCCATCGAGCATCTCCCTCACACTGTCGATCTCCTGCTCCAAGTACTCCAACCGATCCGCGTTCGCGCATGGCTGCAGGATAGACCGTGACTGCTTGTTGTCTGGATCGAGCGTAGTCATGAGGTACTGGTGGTAGAACCACAGACTCTGGTCATAAGGGTCGGTGTAGAGGGCACGGGTAATGAGCTCGAACTCGCCGTCGAAGAACTTCTTACGCTCGTTGCTGTCTGCCTCTCTCTCCTCCAGCAAGCGAGAAATGAGCTGACTCCGGTAGTGCCAAGCCGAGAAGTTGCTTAGGTTCGTCTGTATCATCTTGGTCGTGTACCCGAACTCAGCTTCCACCATGCTCTCTCTGCGCAGCCGCTCGAGCTCACCCACCACCGTGCGACGGTAGCCCCAACCATGGAAGTTCCGGCTATCCAGACTCAGCATCTTACCCACCAAGCCCAGCTCCGCCTGCCATAACTCGACAGAGCTTTGTTCGGGGAGGTGGGTAGTGGCGGTGGACAGGAGCCAAGAGCGGTGGTTCCATATCCAGTAGCATTTCGGATACTGCTTGAGGAGCGGGAGGAGGAAAGCGAGGTCTTCGCGGATGAGGAGCGAGATCTGGTGTTGTGGGACGGTTAAGCCCTCTCTCTCGGCAGCGGTAATGTCCTTCTCATCAGCTTGGCTTGTCTTCGTGCCTTCCGTTTCGGTATCGAGCTCTTTCGAGACTGCATCTTGCAGGATGAGACGGCGGTAGTTCCATATCGTGTAGTACTCTGGGTTCTGGGTGAGGAGATTGGAGGTCGCTTGGAGCGTGCTGCCGGAGTAGTCTTTGGCTTTAATCTGGAAGTCGCGTCAATACAATAGCCTCACATTATCTACAAGCATGTCTTTGACGCACTCTATCTCTCACATCCTGCTCGTGTGCCTTGTACTGCTCGATATGCTTCCGCTCCTTCTCTTTGGCCTGCTCGCTCTTGTCTGTCACGGTGGCCGAAACGCGGGGAATTCCGTGCTGTCTCCAACTGTCAACCTCACCTCCTTCCTCTCTCCTAGTCCCATCACGCGTCACTTACACTTGCCATACTCCTCACCGGAGCGTCAACACCGAGTCCGCGCCTGGTGTTGGTCGGAAAGCGAAAGGGTGACTGCAGTTGGCAACAGCATTCAATATGGAGAAAGCACGCTTCAAGCGCGTGACGCAGCCCACTGCTGCTACCTTCATCTTTCTTCAACCCGAAGACGAAGACGCTACTCCTACAACATTGATCGTGCATTCGTGCACTTTGCTACCCATAGTACTAACTCAACAGCATTACTAACGAGCAGCTTTCGGAGGCAGTGTTTGGTTCCATCACCTCGCCGTTTCAGCGCCCTAGCATCTGCCTTCGGGCACGTGTTTCGGTAGTCTGGAACCCCCGCCGTCATACGAGCCAGTCACGCAATATCCTCACGCGAGCCTAATGCAGTCAGTGCTCACTTGAAAGGCCACTCATGGGCTTGCTCACTCCTGCAGTCCGCACCCGCCACCTTCACCACAACCCTCTCCGCCTGAACCACGGAGTTGCTTGGATCGTGAAGCATGTCCGCCTCTACCGACAGAAGAAGCGAAGCCGAGAAGTATACAAAATCAGCCGTGACGACATCTCAGGCGACCAACGAGCACGACTCCGCGAGCGAGTACGCGAGTGCAGAATGGCGACCGGAGGACGGACGGCGGGCTCTGCTGCCGGAGCCGGACGAGCCAGTGCAGCTTAGCAAGCAGGATCACCCACCGCTGGACCGCCACAGCGTTTCGACGGAGCTTACAACCCGACTGGACAGCACTCTACCAAAGCGTCTCTCGGCATCCAAGCGATGCAGTCGGGTGCTACAGCTGGACGGCAGCGCGACGTCAATAGTGGACGACGCATTGATGGCAGAAACCTGTCAGTTGTCATGCCTCAAGTTGACGGGGCTGACGCTGTCCCAGACCGTGCCGGTGCTGCAGAGCATGTTGCTGCAACGGAGCACCCTGACTCCGGAGAGCATGCTGGAGCTGGGCCAGACGTTGCTACCGGAGCACGCGTCGAGCTCGAAAAGCGCCCGAACACCGAGGAGCACACTGAAGCCGTCGCAGACCATGCAAGCGGAGCACACGTCGTGTCTGAGAAACAACCTGATGCCGAGCAGCACGCCACCGGAGACTCAGGAGAAGCGCCTCATCTGCCCAGCCGTGAGCACAGCCCCGACAGACACACCGACTCCGGCGCCACCCACAACCGCGAGCACAGTCGCTCTCGGCTCTACAGGTTCTTCCATCGCAAACACAGGAAAAGCAGTGGAGGACAGTCTACTGCTGGAGCAAGGCCTGAGCTCCTGGCAGAGACCAACCCGGCAGAACACGCCATCGTTGAAGAGCACGATCAGCTCGGAGAGCAGGCTGGTGCTGGAGAACAGCATAAAGGCGGAGCAAAGTCAAGGGTGGGAGACCACGTCAATCTCGAAGCGGACGTTCAGCTCGGAGAACACGTACAAGCGGAGCACGCTGGCGTCGAACCACAGACAGGCGGAGAAGCAGAAGCCGAGCATGGTTGCCCCATCATTCGGGAGCACAGTCCTGCGCCAGTCTTTGTCGACGACTCAGACAGACACACCATCGCAGGAGCCTCGCCTCATCGGGAAAAGACGCGTTCTCGATTCGCATGGTTCTTGGGGCGACGCCGACCAAGCTTTGGCGAAGATGCAGACCCAGAATTTGAGGAGGCAGAAAGAAATGCCAGCACCAAAACGCTCGCCGGGTCACGGGAGCACCATGCTTCCGAGCACCAAGAGGATGTCGAGCACGCTGAAGACGGACGAAGCGCTGTTGGCAACGCAGAGGGTGAGCACCAATTGCCCAGAAGCGAGCATGACCCGGCCGCTACCATCGAAGACACCGACCGACACACCGTCTCACAAGTCGGACCTATTCATAAAACAAAGCGCTATCGCCTACTCCAAGCCTTCTTCTGGCCGATGCTTGTCCCAGAGCGCATCGCCCGCGCTACGCTCAAGCAACCTGAGGCAGACGGTGCCGGACGACCACCTCTACCACCGCGACCGGGTAACGCAGACCGAGCAGTCGATGACAATCTGCGGGCCAGCTCTCGTCACCGGGATGAATCAATCGCGACCGATCAAGCCCGACCACCATCACCGCCGCGACCAGACACCGCAGAACGAACAGTCGAGGGCAATGAGCGGGGCAGATCTAGTCACCGGTATGGATCAAACGGGGCCGATCAAGCCCGACCATCATCGCCGCTGCGATTTGGAAGCGCAGACCGAGCTCGAAGTGCAGAGCCACCACACACCACAGATCGATCTCGTAACGCAGAACCAGCGCCGAGCAACGAGCGGGCAAACAGCGGACACTCGCCTTCCCGTAACGCAGACCCAGCGCCGAGTAACGAGCAGGCAAACAGCGTATACTCACCTTCCATTGCGGAACGCACAATTGAGTTCGTGCGCGGACACTTACACCACCACGACAGCTATGCCGAATCCACCCACCCCAAGACTCCCAGCGTGGCGGCGTCCCATCACGATCGAGACGTCAGAAAGTACGGATACTGCCGATGCTGCGGCACCGGAGGCAAGGAACCGCACGCCGCCGCTGGAGAGAAGCCCGACTACTGGGTCCCGCAGAAGTATTGGCAAAATGAACCGGGACAGCCCTTCCCATACCGGGCGGCGACGAGAGTCCAAAAGACGCGCTTTGTCCCAGTCTTTCATCGAACAGTCGAAGTGCCGAACGGCTCAAACAACAGAACTGCAGCCGGTAGTGGATCGACCGTCACGTATCGCTTCATTGACCCAACAGCCATCAACCGGTTGCAGGGCGTTCAGCTCGACAGTAATACCAGGGTCACTGGGCCTGGGGTCCACGTCCACCATCTCCCACTTGGAGCACGCACTAAAATTGGACAGCACGGCCATTCCAACCGCAATGGTCGCCTCGGTCTCCCACAACCAGCTAGCGAACGCAGCAGCAGAGCCAGCAGCCGCGAGTCAGGCGTCACTACGAACTGCAGAAGCACGTCGAATGATGCCATCAAGCAGTACAACAGGAGCCGAGCCAGCAGCCGAGCCAGCAGCCGAGCCAGCAGCCCAGCACCAAGTTCCATTGTCTTCGCGGATGGGCAGCCTACTGCCGTTATATACAGCGAAGGAACCAGAAGCGGGCACGAGCGAGAATCCTCCGTCGCCCCTGAAGACTTGCCAAACATCGGTCAGCGAAAACAAACGTACCACGCCAAACACAGCAAGGGGAACCTGCGCGAGTGGAGACCTGCTCTTCACAGGCAATACAGCGTTTGAGGAGGGTGCGGTGGAGAGCTCGCCCGTCTCCCCGACGCATTCTGGTGGGAATGACTTCTGGTGTGAGAACGGCGGCGGGTATGAGACGCCTATGACGAGTCCGGAGGCTTCGCCGTGTAAGGGTAAGTCTGCGACAAAGAGGTTTTCGACGTTGGAGATTGTGGTGCCGCAGTTGGATGGGAGTCGTGGGAGTGTTGATGAGGGTATATTGGAAGATGGGGCGGAAGAGAGATTTGCGGTCAGTGCTCGAGATCGTGCTGAGCAAGAAGTGGAGTCGACGCTTCAACTACTGAAGAACAACGAGCATGCGTTGTCTGAAGCAGGCTCGCCTACGCCTCTCGTAGAGCAAGACACTGATGTTGTTGTACCGCCTGACTACGAGGACCAGACGCCACTTGTGCCAGCCAGTCCGGCGAAAGGCGCCTTTCCGTTTCCGCGGCAGCTTGGCTCGACAGTTCCTGTTTCCCTCACGAAGCAGAGACAACCAACTGCTCTACTCAGGTACTGCGAGCGGAATGCGAGCCCACGCCAGCACCGGCTCATCACTGGCGGTCTACGCACTCCAGACCGCTTCATCTCGGCTCGACCTTCTACACCAGCGAAGGATACACTTGACCTGCCGAAGCCAGCAGAGACGACGACACCACTGTCGAGACGTGGCGTAATGCAAATTCCGGAGGCAGACCCTTTCGCACCTGCTCCACGTAGAAGCATACGTATGGCTGAGCAGTTTGCTACGCTTAGAGGTCCGCCTACTGTGCCGCGGCCGGTTGGTAGAACTGGTACACTGGTGAGCGATACTCGCCGGACCGAGCAACGAGCAGTCATCGAAGGTGCGGTATGGCATGTTGGAGGCACGCTGGTCACTAAGGGTGTCGCCAGCATTACGAACGGCAGAGGTGGCAGGGTGACGAGTGGGACGAGCGCGCCGCACTATACTGCTGATTTCTTGCGCAAGACGTCGGTGACGGAGGAAGAGGTGAAGCATGGAAGACGGCTGGCGCTGGCAATGGACATTGATCAGAATGCCAGGATGCTGGAGTATGGTTCACCGTCCTCTCCGGCCTCGCCGAGCGGCAGTGCAAGTCCGTGGTCTCCGATCAGCAGGGTCTGGCGCGATAGTACATGGGAGCGCGAAGGGCCGACAACGCCTACCAAGCCGGCTACGAAGAAGGCCAAAGATATCCCGACGATACCGTTTCGCGTGCTTGATGCGCCTGCGCTGCGGGATGATTACTACTGCTCGCTGCTCGCTTACTCACCGACCTTATCCTGCCTAGCTGTTGGGCTCGGACCGCACGTCTACCTCTGGTCGGAGACAAAAGGCACATCGCAGACCAACATCCCGGACTCGCTGGTCACGCCATTTGCCTCACATGTGACGTCTATCTCCTTCAGCTCTATGGAAGGCGGGAGCGCGATCCTTGCTATCGGTCGCGCAGATGGGAAGATCACGCTCTGGAGTCCATTAGACAAGGACCCGCGCTTTAACAGTGAGCAGCCTTCGTCCGTGTCATGCGTGCTCTTTCGGCCCAACACTGTCCGTCGCACGTCCGTCCGCGAGCTATGCATGACTGTAAACACGGAAGAGCTTCTGGTCGGCGATGAAGTAGGCAACGTCTACTTCTACTCAGTCGAATGGCCGGATCAGAACCAGCGTGACCTTTCCGATTGGCATGGCAGCATGACTTTACTTGCTCGAATCAGCTGCCATAGTCAGCAAGTATGTGGCCTGGCGTGGAGTCCGAACGGCCATTCTTTCGCTACAGGCGGCAATGACAACCATATGTTCTTATTCGAGACGAAGAAGTTACTCAAGTCTTCGAACCATCCACGCGGTGACAGCACCGAGACAGTCAAGGTCAGAAGCGGCAGCAATGGGTCCAGCAACGCTATACTCGCTGGCCAAGGTGAAGTGCTGAACATCCTGCCTGGTCAAGAGAAGCATGTGTTCACACTGAATGCTGCTGTCAAAGCCATGGCGTTCGCACCGTGGCAGCCCTCTCTTCTCGCTGCTGGAGGAGGCAGCAATGACCGTTGCATCCACTTCTTTCACACCCTCTCCGGCAGCGCGTTAGCGACGATCGATTGCCATGCGCAAGTCACCTCACTCGTCTGGTCCGAGAAGAGAAGGGAGATTGCGGCGACGTTCGGCTTCGCGCAACCGGAGCATTCATTCCGAGTAGCCGTATTTACGTGGCCGGCGTGTAGGATGGTGGTCGGCATACCGTGGCTCTCTAAGGAACGAGCACTGTATGCCGTTGCCTATCCTCGTGGACCTGCTGGTGGCGTCGACGGAAGAGGTAAAGGGGATGGCAAGGTTGATGCGGAGGGTAAATCATGGTACGGGAGACGGACGAAGGAAGAGGGGTGTCTGGTGGTGGCGACGAGCGATGCGAGTATTAAGTTCCATGAGATTTGGCCTGAAAGGGCTGAAGGGAAGAAGAGCTTGCCGAGTGGGGTGCTGGGTGGGAGTCAGATCCTGGAGGGTGAGTGTTCGTTTGAGGTGGAGAGGAGGGAGACGATTAGGTGAAATGGAGGATGGGAGGGTGGGAGGGTGGTGAAGCGATAAACCTGAGCTGCACTTTGCGAAGCTGCCCGAGGTGATTCGAGTTGGACACGCACATGCACCGCATCAATGTTGACTATTTTATTTTTACTATCCGACTTACCTATAGCCTGAGATAGTACCGCCCAAATTCATTCTACCACTTACCGTACATGCTTGCTAGGGCGCCACGGGAGTGAGCGACTGCTGACATTTGTTCGTGTGTCATGAAGGTATCGTCATCATGTTCCAGCTAAGCCGCAGAGCACGAAAAGCAGAGGTACGCCAGCAAATCTCGCTTCGTTAGCGAATCTCGGCACTAGCCTCCATCGCCGTCATGACCGTGGCTACCGTCCGGTGACCCACACCATGATGATCATCCGGTGAAGCTATCAGGCATCATCCTCTTCGCTATCGCTGTCGTCGGTAACCTCTTCGATCTCTACATCAAAACCACCTTCACTGTCGGATTCACCTTCGTCCTCAGATAAGGTCTCGCTCAACGCTGGCCTCTCAACCGAAGTGCGCGTCGCCGTGTCCAGAGCCCAGAGCTTCACGCTGGAGCCATATGATGCGCGATACTCGATCTTGTCAAGCAGGTCCTTGGTCTCCCCTTTGCTCGCAACGTGATCGGACGCGAAGGAGATTCGTAGGGGCTGCGACAGACCATCATCTTGACGCAGTGACTGTGAGACGTAGCCGACCATGACTGATCCGAGCCTTGTTGATGCCGGCAAAGCATTGGCGAGGTTCGAGAAGAAGCATGACCATCGGTCTGGATCTTGGTCAAGCTCGGCTTTGTCCTTGCAATAGATCACGACTTTCCAGAGATTGAATGACTTCAGATCGAACTTGGTGAGGACGTTCACTAATGCTGATACTTCGACGCTGAGCATGCCGAGATCAAGGCCAGTCAAATGTGGGAGTACGACCGGAGATGTCGGCGTGTCCGGGACGTGAGACGTGGTTGCTGAGTTCGACGCAGGTTGGCTGAGCCAGTCCACAAAATGACCCGCAAAGCGTTGCCACGGCTCAAAATTCAGCCGTAGATACTCGAGATTCACAGTGTGATGTAAGAAGCGCTTGAGGGACGCGCCTTCCGGTCCATCATTGCTGTGTTGGTATTCGGTCGCGCCAAGTGTAAGCATAAGCTTCTTGAGACTCGCTAAGAAAATAGTGGTTGCTGGTAGCATGTGCCCGTTGAGAACATTGAATGAAGAAGGCGCGAGCTTTGCCTGCCTTCGACGAAGGAAGACCTCGATTGACTCTGCTTTTACGTTGGCTTTGCCAAGCGCGCAAATGATGAGAGGAAAGCTTGCTCCAGGGTCGGTCCATACTGTCGACTGATAGCGAGCTAATGAGAGGGCAGTCGGATCAGCGGTGACGTCAAGTCCACTAGACCATCCATAGCTCCTCCATCTCGCTTCTGGTCCGTCACGCTCACGGCCACTATCAGCGGCGCCGCCAGAATAGTCTCGTAGTCCTACCGTACGCAAATTTGGCAACTTCGAAAAGGCGTCTACAAGCATGTCGCGTGCTTGACCAGTCTCGAGGAAGATGTTCCGTTCAATGTAGCCAGCTTCATATCTCGCCAGCGAGGCGTCGATGGGGCTTCCTCGATACAACACCAGTGCGTCCAATCCAATGATGACTTCGGTGAGCCAACGTGATAAGCTCGGGTGGTTGGCGATGTCGACGAGTACTTGGAGACTGATATTCTCGAGCATGAATTGGCGTTTGGTGAAGAATTCTTTAGCGAACGTGTCGAAGAGAGGCGCCTCTATCGATTTGCAGCTGCGCCTGAACATGCCGAGTTCTGGGGTGGTAAGATGGGCGGAGATGCGAAGCAAAAGCTCCGGTGGTAGTTTGAGGAGGCCCATCTTGAGTCCGATGTACTAGGCCGACTGCAGTATGAAGTCGATGAGTAGTGCAGAATGTGAGTGTTGCGAGAAGATGTGGATGTTGGATAGATGTCGTCGAACGCGAACACCTCAGGCAAATTTCGCGCTAAGGTGTTGGTTGCCTGGCAATCAAGCGCGTTGATTGGTCCGGTGCCTGACCGGATGTTTGACAGGACTACATCGCATTGAATCCTGCACTCCAACTTCAACAAGCTCTCTTGATCCGAAAGTCTTCGCGTATCACAGAAACTGACAAGGTATCAAGATGGCAAGAGAACTCCGGAGCAACAAACGCGCAGCCTCGCCCGAGGCGGCAGCCAGCGAACCCAAAAAAACGCGCAAGAAGGGTAACGCCGACAAGGCCGACGCCAACGCCGCAGTCGATCAACCAATCACTGCAATTGACGACGATGTCACTGATGCGAAGCCAACGAAGCACCAGAAGAAGGGGCGCAAGGCTGCAAAGACTGATGCAACAGACGATGAACCAGCGACGATACAGGCAGCTAGCGAACCTAAGAAGCAACCAAAAAGGGGCAAGGCAGCTAAAGTCGATGTTGTAGACGAGCAATCAAACGCTGACGCCAACAACGACCCTCCAGTCACCAAGCCATCGAAGCCGCAGAGGAAAGGCGGTAAGGCAGCCAAGGTTGAAGTCGCCATTGAACAAGCGCTCGATGAGAGCGACAACAAGCCTGCGAAGCAGCAGAGGAAGGGCGCGAAGTCCGCGAAGCTTGATGCCGCCGTCGAAGAGCCCGTCGCAGGGAACAGCAACAAGCTCAAGGATGGCAAGTCATCTAAGCAGCTCAACATCCCCGTGGATGAGACTTGCCCGCTCGCCAACTACCGCGTCTGGATTGATCCGGACGGCGTGATCTACGACGCTTCACTCAACCAAACGAATGCGAGCAACAACAACAACAAGTTCTATCGAATTCAGGTACTACATACTCCCGATCGCAACGCTCCATGCACATGGTACTGACATTTGATCCAGCTTCTCGAGAGTCCGAGCGGAGATTACAAGACTTGGACCAGATGGGGTCGTGTTGGCGAACGTGGTCAGAGTGCCGTGTTGGGTGGCGGCGGCCTTGCAGACGCCATCAAGAACTTTGACAAGAAGTTCAAAGACAAGTCCGGACTGAGCTGGAGTGATCGAGCTTCGGATCCCAAGAACAACAAATATGTTTTCGTGGAGCGCAGCTACTTGCCAGACTCTGAGCCAGAATCCGACGACGATGAGCCTCAAGCAAAGAGCGGTGCTGCCCATGAGCGTAGGGACCACAGCCCGCCAAAGTGTACCCTGGAGCCACCAGTCAGGTCCCTGATGGAGCTCATCTTCAACCAGCAGTACTTCGAGGACGTAATGGTCAATATGAACTACGACACCAACAAACTGCCACTCGGTAAGTTGAGCAAGGCCACCATCAGTCGTGGTTTCCAAGCCCTCAAGGACCTTGGTGCGGTCCTGAGCGACCCATCTCGTGGAGCTGATGTCGAGAATCTCTCGAATCGTTACTACAGTTTGATACCCCACGCTTTTGGCCGTAGTAGACCTCCAGTCATCCGGACGATCGCTTTACTTAAGAACGAAGTTGAGCTCCTGGAGAACTTGAGCGATCTCAAGGCCGCCGACGACATCCTCAAGGCCGAGAACGAGGGCGACGCAGATCCCGTGCACCCTCTCGATTTCCGCTTCAACAGTCTGGGTATGCAGGAGATGACACCGCTGGTCCAGAGCAGCACCGAGTTTGCCGAGGTCAGCCAATACCTCACCAGAACCTGCGGCGAGACACACTACCTCAATTACGAGGTCCGCGACATCTTCCGCATCGAGCGCCAAGGCGAGTTCGACCGCTTCCAAAACAGCGCCTATGGCACCCTCGCTGGTGATAGGAGACTGCTGTGGCACGGCTCACGTACGACAAACTTCGGCGGAATACTCAGTCAAGGTCTACGTATTGCGCCTCCAGAGGCACCGGTAAGTCAAATCCATGGGCAGAAGCGATGGGTAAGACATCTGCTGACCGTTCTCTCTTATAGGTGAACGGGTACATGTTCGACAAGGGCGTGTACTTGGCTGACATGAGCTCCAAATCTGCGAACTACTGCGCATCGTACTGCTCTGGTGGTGAAGGGTTGCTGTTGCTGTGCGAGGCGGAGCTCGGCAATCCAATGCAAGTTCTCAAGGATGCCGACTACCTCGCTGGCGAGAAAGCGAAGAAGCAAGGCTTGCACGCTACATGGGGCCAAGGTCTGACCGCGCCGAAGGGCTGGAAGGATGCGGCGTGCGTCAATCCGTCGCTCGCAGGTGTCATGATGGTGAGTCGGTTGGAGTGTGAAGAAATACGCACATGTGCTGATATATGTCTAGCCTGACACTACAGAGACGCCTGGTCTAGTCGACAACGACGATGGCCTTTATCTCCAGTACAACGAGTACATCTGCTACGACGTGGCGCAAGTCCGCCTGCGCTACCTGCTGAGAGTGCGTATGTGAGTGCAGCTTGGACGCAAGCTGTCTCGAGAGTAACGATCATACTGCTTTTGCTTTGCTCATACATCTGAGTGTACGATGATTTGGGTGTTCACCGCGTAGCTTCGAAGGAATCTAGCGAGATGTGCACTATTATGGTGTTCGAGATGGGCTGGACTGACTGGGATGAGTATGTTGCTATGAGCAGATCAATTCCCCCTCACTGAGATGGCGTACGGCTTTGTCCAAACGCATGCTTCGCAGCTACGTGGGGTGTAGCTAGATCCGGTTCGACCTTCGCAAAGACATAGGTCATTCGTCATCAATCGGGGATTATCGACGTCCCACCAGCGGTGCTCTTCTTATCGCGGTGTCTGTCTTATGGTAACCACATCGCCGGTACGATTGGCAGAACGTAATGCGCTACGCACCTCAAGCTCGAAGAGGCACGTAATCGCAATACGCTCCGCGCCTTCCATGATGCGATTGGTTGTCCGTAATGCCAGCATAACGAAAGGGATGTGTCGTTCCAGCAGGCGCGAGCTCGAGCAGCACAAAGACTTTGCTACGGGTTTTGAAGCCTTTAGCTTCGACCATCTCTCTGACTTCGCGAGGTACTGAGCAGTGTTGCGTGTTGCTATCTTTTGGTGCCTGGCCCTATCTTCAAGGAGTGGGAGTGAGAACATTCCAAGAGATCTGCTGTAACACCGTAGTGTAACCGGCGAAGCCTTCGTTCGGAGTTCGTGAGGAAAGTCGCGGTCGCTATGATGTCCGAAGCTTATTCTTGCACATCCAAGCATTGGCGAAGAGCTACTAGTGGATTCTAGTGCTGTTCGATATCAAAGGCGCGGATCAACTGAGCAGGCAACAAGAACTGGAAGCGTACATCACTAAGGCCAGCGTAGTCGTTATCGATCGAACCATTGAGCAGGTGAAACGCGGTTTCGAGTAGCAGCAAGACTTAATCGATGAGGTGACCGAAGATCCTCGACAAAGCGCTACGACTGCATTACAGTAGGTAGCCGATCGTGTAGTATAAGCCACCGTCGCCGCCATAGCGTGCCTTATACTCATGTACGCGGCCAGGTTCCTCGCGCGACTTGGAAGTTTCGACTTCTGCTCGCTCGACTTGGATGTCTTCGATTCCTGCGTGTTTGAGTACTGCTCGTCGAACGTTGCATGAGCCATGGCGAAGGACCTCTCGTGTTGTTTGAACCGTGTTCTCAAGTCCTTGGACGTAGAACCAAGTTATGAGTCATCGGGCATCGCCTCTGCCAGCGCCAGCACCTTGATGAAGTGAAGGCCAATATCGACTGTATGGCTTACTGAACAGCCTTCGTACGCTGCTTTCACGACAACACTCACAGTCCACGGCGCGTTGCTGTGTACGTTGGACGAGCTCTTCCGGCATATGCTCCACGGCGAAAGCGGCGATCTCGCCTGGCGCGTACCTGCGCATTGTTCGTGATAGGCGGTGATATGAGCGTGTCTCGACAGCGGCTGCCTCGGCATCTTCCCGCGCCACTTCAACTTCGTCTTCTTCGCTAGCACACGCGCCTAATCGTTATTGGCTTCAATCTCATCGAGGGCAACATAGAGTCCGTTGGGACTACAAGTAAAGACTCCCCAACAACAGAGCTTCTCGGGTCCTTTTGAAACGGGCGTAATATCCAAATTCCTGGGTTGGCGAGCAAGAACTGGCTAAATCGGCGCGGCTTACCCTCGACTGCAGCATTGAGCAGATGTAGAAGTGTGTTGCTGAGTTCGTCGCTGATGGTCGAAGGCGCTGTTTGGCAGCTAGGCGAGTCGCAAATTGTCATTTTCAGTGTTGTAGCAGAAGCTCCCAAGCATCAATTGACGGGAAGGCAAACCGGCATTTCTGGAAGCGTTCCATCTTCTGCTAAAGGCAGTCACGAAATAAGGCAAGACAATATGGAGCTGCGTTTGTTTGTGCGCCTAGGCTGTATGCTTAGGTGCTCTATATGATGAACGCATCCATATCAGACAACTTATGAAGCATCGCCGGACCCGGGACTACTAGAGCAGCTCTGTTAGCTCGTGAGTGCTATGCTACCCTGCTCAGCAGACACTTTGCTCTCCATAGCCAGGCTAGTAATCCGGGACCCACCTATAGAAGACCCACGCCGGTAAATTCTCGTATGGCACCCCCAGACTGGTCAGAACCTGGTGGCACGACAGCGTCCTGTGCGAGGCTTCCACAAGAGCCATCGCAGCCTCGTCTTTGCCAGTGCGTGGAGCCTCTGCCCGACTCGCAGCACCAGCATCGGAGAAGCTGTGCCTTCTCTTCACCACTGGCAGCTTCTCGGCAGTCTCCACGAAATCCTTCATGACCTCTGTACGGTTTGACACCTGCTTTATGCCGTGCTCGCTCGCAAATGCTATGAGATCTTCCACGCACTCGAACATCTCCGCAATGCTGTAGGAATTGCTGCCCGGCCACGGGTACAGGTTTCGCATGACCTCGCGCTGTCGCTCGGTGCCCAATTAGTCGCATCTCCTGCACATGTTCTCGCCACAGAGTGCACAATGGTGGTAGAAGATGTCGGATGTCCAGTCGCAGATGTAGCAGACTCTCGAGCCGCGGACAAAGCCGGCAGCATGATCGCACTCCATGACTTCACCATTCGGCCCCTCATCCACAATGCGGCGAGCGTTGCCGTTGGGAGCGATGTAGTAGTTGGGCTCAGCTTCGCCGGTGCGAGACTTGTGGTGCTGGTTGAAGCCACTTGGTGAGAAGCCCTCGCGGTCTCTGTTCTGGCGAGAGGAGCCTTGTGCATCTGTAAGCGATGTTAGCGCATGGGTGTCTTCTGAACAACCAAGAAAGATGCTGTACCGTATCCTTCGACATCATAGCCATCGATGTCCCTGTTATTCGAGTCCCGGCCTGCTCTCGAATACCCGAAGACT
>Ga0058704_10000330_pt1 | contig 25418 bp, 18 predicted proteins | sample AgamicMgSfe_FD_71363 | JGI IMG/M metagenome (GOLD analysis project Ga0058704, IMG submission 71363) | Agave microbial communities from Guanajuato, Mexico - Mg.Sf.e | ecosystem: Host-associated > Plants > Phyllosphere > Phylloplane/Leaf | place: Guanajuato, Mexico | collected 2012-05-30
GAACTGCGATATGAACCACCTACATGCCTTTGTGCGACGGTGGTGGCTTGCCATGTTGGTGAGTTGATACTTTGTGCGATGAGTCTCTCAAACCGCTCGTTTGCGGCGCTGTGCGACTGGTGGTTTATTGGCCTGGGCAGACATCCCAAGTCGGTTTTTGTATACCAGTTCGAAGGACGGTAAGCGTCGACGGGTTTGCAGCGAGCTCGCCGTTCTTGTTCTGGTGTCTGTCGACGGTCGGTCGTGGACTACCTTCTGACTTACTACTCTACTCCAGTCTCCATCATGCGCACTCTCTTCTCCGAGAACATCCTCAGTCCTTCTCCCATCCCAACACCTCAACCCAATCCCTTTGAGCAGCTTTTTCCCGCGACTTCTTCAACCGCCGGCTCGACGACGTCTACTCAGAGCTCTCCTAGCCAGAACGATCGGTTGACGCGATATTCACAGGATCAACCGCGGGCGAGTGGCGAGATCCAGGATGAAGCGAGTTGTTACAATGCCAACGCCCAGCGAGCACAGTATGTCCGACGGAGAGGCAACCCGAAGTTGCTTTTTATGGGGTTGAGAAGGTATAGCTTTACCGAACGCAAACGAGTCTGCTATGCAATTGCTAACAACACGCTCAGAAGTGGCAAATCGTCCATACAAAAGGTCGTCTTCCAAAAGCTCTCGCCCGCCGACACCCTCTTCCTCGAACCCACCACCGCCCCATCCACCGCCACCATGCAATCCTTCGTGACCTTTGAATCCACCGAACTCCCCTCCCACCTCTCCCTCCACGCGCCCGACGTCGACCACGCCTCCCTCTTCGCCCACGCCGGCGCCGTCATCTGGATCCTCGACGTGCAAGACGAATACCTCACGAGCATCAGCGCCATGGTCCGCACCGCCGTCTTCCTCGCCACCCACCACCCGCGCGTGCACTTCGAGGTCTTCATCCACAAGACCGACGGCCTGAGCGAGGAGTACCGCTACGAGACCTTCCGGGAGGTGCGCCAGCGCGCCCAGGACGAGCTCTCCGACCTCGGCCAGGCCGACCGCCGCGTCGCCTACTACCAGACCAGCATCTTCGACGCCTCCGTCTTCGAAGCCATGAGCAAAGTAGTTCAGAAACTCCTGCCACAACTCCCCGCGCTCGAGGCCTTGCTCAACAAACTCTGCTCCGCCTGCCGGATTCAAAAGGCCTATCTCTTCGACACCGTGAGCAAAATCTACATCGCCACCGACGCTAGTCCGACTTTCCTGCGGGATTACGAGGTCTGCTCTGATTATGTCGACGTCGTCGTCGATATCAAGCAGATTTACGGCTGGCGGCAGAAGGATCGGCAGGGTGAAGCGAGCGGAGGTGACGATGATAAGGCGGAGGAGGAGGAACGCGGTCTTGGTGGAAGCGTCGTCACGTACGACCGGAGCGGCGATACGTACATTTACGCGCGCGAAATCAACGGGTAAGAAATCCCAGTCGTCGCTTCTTTGTGCAGAACTGTTCAGGCTGATTTTCTGAATGAATAGGTACCTCTCCCTCATCTGTGTCATGGGAAGAGGCAGTTCGGCGGATAAGCGCGTCCTGATCGATTATAACGTCGGTGTCTTGCACGATGCGCTGATCCAAGTTTTTAGAGTATAGACCGAATTTCCTCCAGCCATCATTCCGTCCCATACCGGGGACAGAAGCTGAGGTTGGTTTCTTTTGTGACCACAAACGTATAGTTTAGGCAGAATTTGCGGTAGACATGTGACTTGGCAGATAAGAAATTGTACATCTCATTCTGATCAGCAAAGACCGAGCCGTGCCACCCTGCTACGCTGTTTCTATTTCTTCGGCTTGCTACTTTAGACTCAATCGTCTCAGACATCCATGGATTGATCGTCGAGCCCTTAACTGCCATGCTCGGGGTATTTTTTATTAAGAGATCTATGTCTCCCGCCGAAGAAGTTTACTCATCAGGCCCCTCTGAGCACGGTGAGTAGTTTTGCGAGGGTTTCACACCCGCTGGTATCGAGTCGATGGGCCAAGATGCTGCAGGTGGTCTCTGTCTTCGCATGACGGAATCACGGTTCAGATTTGCTGGATCGATGATTGATCACGATTTTGTGGTGGAGATCAAGTTTCACGACGTAAATGTTCGTTGTGCGTAGAGCAGTGGAAAAGGAGCAAAGGTGGTCTGGTCGGCGGTGGCACGCCATGTCATTACGAGTAAGTTGCACAGTGTCAACCAGCACACGCAGAAACGCCTCGCACGGCGGCAGCAAGCTTCCAACGAAGAACGCTCCATCACCCTCCAGCCGGAAACCCCTCCTGCCGCCAATTTCCGCTCGACGACGACGTATCGCTCCCAGCTAGAGCGCCGCCCAGGGTACCGACATGTTTCTCTACATCCACCGTCGCCATCCAATACAACATGCCCAGAACCAGCAAATGCAGCCCGACACAGTACAGCGCGAACAAATTCCGGCTCGTGCGCGTGGCGAGCACCATGCGCGTGATTTGGAAGACGGCACGTTCGGGCAGAGACATGCGTTTAAGGGCGCGGGCGGACTCGCGGCCGCGGAAGGCGGCGAAGGGTGAGATGTTTTGCTCGTAGGCGCTGCGGTAGCGGTCGTGGGTGGGGTCTGCTGCTGTTCCCGCGGGCATGGGAATGGTGGAGGGGTTGGGGTTGGCGCCGTAGCTGGCCCCGGATGTGGACGTCTGCGCGGTGGAACGGTTGTAGGTCGAGACGTATCTCGTTTTCTCGTACAGGGTCAGGTTGTCTTTCTGCAGACTCGCGACTTCGGAACGTAGGGCGGCGACGGCTTGGTATTGTCGTTGCAGTTCTTGCTCGAGCTCGGTGATCTTCTTCTTGAATCGGTCGCGCTGCGCTGTGACCATGGGAAGGATACCGGAGCCGCCACCCGTTGCTTCGCCCGCGCGGAGAGCATCGAGAGTTCCGCGTGGAGAGCCTGATCCCGAGTGCGCGGATGGGTCGAAGCCGCCGATGATGGAAGAGGTGGGGGACGTGCCTCCGCCTCTGCGGCTGCCGTATGCAGACTTGGGGTAGCGAGAGGTGTAGGTACCCGCTAAGGACATGGTCTCGAACGCGTTGGAAGCTTCCTGCTGTGTCTTTTGCAGGTCGTTCTCCAACGTCGCGTTCAAATTGCGCGTTTTCTCGAGGTCCATGTTCGTCACGGATAAGTCCTCCTGCAGCGCTTCTACCCTCTGCAGCAAATCGTTGTGAGTGACCCGTAGTTCAGTGAGGTCATTACTGAGTCGCTTGTTCCGAGCGATTAGCAGCTGTTCTAGGCTCTCCGTTGTGTCGTTAGTGTGCTGCGGAGGCTCGTCATCTCTGGCATCGGCGTCCTCGTCTACCGTCGCAAATTCTATGGCGCGCAGCATATCCAATTCACGCTTCACCTCATCGTAGTCGCTCCATCTGTGTACCTTCCCCTGCAACCCTTCACGGTCGGCTTTCAATGCACTGATCTCGCGGTCCAGACTCCGCAGCTTGCTCTCGACATTGCCCTTCTCCGCATCTCTGCCGTACCTCGCCAAGTCCAACTTCCGCATCAGCGATTGGTTCTCCGATCTCAAGCGAAGGAAGGCCGGCTCATCTTCAACTACCGTACTCCTGCTCGAGCTGTGCGCCTGACCCGCCGATTGCGCCCGCTCGACTCTCAGCTGCTCGTTACGTGATTCCAGCTCCGCCAGTCGCACGTTCGCCTTCTCTAGCTCGGAATTGACAATGTCCAGTTCAGCTTGAGAGGCGCCAGTTCTCCCTGCATCTTGTTCCTCCTCCCCAGTCCTCTCCAGGCGCTGTGAGACCTCATAACTTGCTTTCAACTCCTTCAACAACCGATCTTGACCTTCCACCTTCTCCTCCAGACTGCGCTCTTTTGCGACCCAATTGTCCTCCTTCTCCTTCAACACCGCCGACCAAGACTGCTCAACCTCTTTGATCTTCGTATCCTGCGTTGTCTCGAATGACTGCCTCTTTGACCGCTCTTGCTCCAGTTGCCCCTCCGACTCTTCAAGCTGGCCATTCAGCTTCGTGACTTGTTTCTGCAGATGCTCGTTTTCACTTTCCAGCTTCGGCACCACCTCGTCTGCCGTGATTAACGAATCGATGGACGCCTCCAAAAGCGGATAGGGGTCTGGCGCTTCTGACAGTGGCGAATAAGCCTGCATGAACGCGGCTTGCACGCCCTTGGACTGATTCGTGAGCAGATCGATGTACGCTTGATAGCTCTTGAGCAAATCCTTCACCTCGCCCAGCTTGCCCGCATCGTCCAATCTCCGAAAGTCTTTCGTCTTTTGCGCCAGGTCTTTTCGCTGTACCAACGAGTCTTTCTGGTGGGTGACGAGGTCGGAGGCGGCGGTGTCGAGGGTAGAGACGAGCTTGGTCAGGTCCAAAGAGCGCCATGCTGCGACGGCTTGCTGGAACTTGTTTCCGCTTTCGGCTGCGTCAATCGCCTCTCGGATACCATTCGCGGGCACGTCTTTATCCGCCGCTCCGCCCTTCGCCTGCTCCTCTGCTGCAATGTCCGCCATCGCTGTCCCTACCGCATTGCTCGAAAGGTTGGTATCGTGTGCGACGACAATCGTCGGATTGAGTACGTGGATAGTTACTACACCTCAGCATCTATCGTTTTTGCATATGCGCCGGTATTTGACTGGTCGTTCCTCGTCTGCTCCTTACCTTGACTGTATCGCTTTTCGTCTGACGATCACAGTGCTGATCAGCTGGAGTTCCACGTGAGGTTGAGCTGGCCTTGCTGAGTCAGCATTCGAGGTCTCCAACAGGTCACCTCAGTCGCATCTTTCCCCGAGACAACAAAGCCACCTGATGCATACAGTACGCATGGCTGACGCGGACTCTGATGGGCACAATGAGGACCTGGCGTGGTAGAACATGGAAGCAACAGATGGCTCCCACCCAGCCACCACCGCCGACCCGGGCAGCTCGGGTACCTACGTTCTCCGCGAACTGATCAACGACATCCCCCTCTCAACCGACGACAACGAGACGTCCGCGCACATCACCTGCGTCGACGCATGGAATGGCAACCTCTACATTGGTACCTCTACTGGGGAAGTGCTGCATTATGTCTCTATCCCACCCGATCCTGCCGACGAGTCCGGTCAACCGAGTTACATCTTCGCAACCAGGCTTGAGCCACCGTTCAGCACACAGCAGGAGGGCGCAGATGTGGGTGTGAAGCAGATCCTGCTCTTGCCAGTCGCCGGCAAAGCTTGTGTGTTGTGCAATGGCACGCTCACTTTCTACACACTGCCTGAGCTCAGTCCGGCGTTTGGGGGCAAGATCAAGCAGCCCGGTTGTTTGTGGGTGGGTGGCATGGACAATGACGAGCTGGCGAGCTCAGGAAACACCGCATATGGAACGGTGATCGTCATCTGTCTGAAGCAGCGACTGCGATTGATCCGCATTGGGGAGGAAGCACGCAAGATCAGAGACATCGAGCTGGGCGGCGTCTCCGCAATCCAGCGGAGACAGGACCTTGCCTGCGTCGCCAATGGCGAGGCGTATTCCCTCCTCGACGTCGTGAACCAACGCAAGAACGAGCTCTTCCCGATCTCCTCCCTGACTGTACCTGAAACACCCGATGATCCCCGCTTGCTTGACGTGCCAAAGTCACGCAACCACACAGCCTCACGTAGCTTCTCCGCCGCCAATCCAGCCCGTCCAAGTCGAGGCCATGACCGTAACGTCAGCCTCGGTGCAGAACCGAGAACGACTGACCGTTTGCGGCTCGCGAGTAACGCTGCGTGGCCGGCTAGGGATTCGTCACGGCAATCTGCATCGCCAGGGCAGCCCTCAAGTCGGGAGCATAGCCCGAAGCAGTCCAGTTCGGCCGATACATCGACGAGGCCAAGTTTGGACGTTTTACGCGAAGCCGAATCATCGCCGAACAGGCCATTGCTACCGAATATCGTCAGCCCAGCTCCAAATGAGTTTCTACTCACAACAGGCACGAAACCGAGCGAGCCAGGAGTCGGCATGTTCGTCAACCTAGATGGCGATGTTGTGCGAGGCACCATCGAGTTTAGTAGCTACCCTGAGTGCCTTGTGCTTGATGGCGTTGTGCAGCCGTCAGCTACCGCGCCTGATCAAGACGAGCAAGAGGGTTATGTTCTCGCGTTGGTGTCAAAACGGACAGACGGCGGCATGAAGAGGGCTATTGAGGTGCAGCGATGGAACGGTGATCCTGCAGAAGCGCAGAGTTCCAAGCAATGGCTGTACATTGACGGGATGACAGAACATGCTGACGACGGCGAGCGAATGTATGGTACTGGTCTTCGATCTGCGACGAGCCCGACTGAGCTCGCCGTGAACGAAATCGCTGCTAGCTTACGCTTGAGACGCCTGCGGTTTAAGACTGGACCAAGAGAGGATGATGAAGCCAACAGCAAGCGCAGCCAAGAGGAAGATCGGTTTGTCTCGCGGTTCGCTCAAGCGCTCACCAGTCTGCTTTTTTACAACCAGAACAAAGTGTATTGGGTCCTGCGTAGTGCTCTAATCACCCGACTAGAAACGCAGTTGGATTCGGCAGTCCAGCAGAGTGATAATGGAGAGCTAATGATCAATGTATCTGCGGTTCAGCGTGTAGTCAACAGCATTCGTGGGCAAGAAGCGCGTAACGAGCTGGAGTTCCTCACGCTGACTTACGTACGCCAAAAGGCTTCTCTGCTTTTGTTCGGACACTTGGTGGTGCAGGCTTCGAACGGCGTCATTGCTTACGAGCATGACAAGCGATCAGCAGAAGAGGCCTTGATCGCTGGCAACATCGACCCTCGGACCATCTTGCTCCTTGTTACGCCTCTCAACAATGAAGTCGCGGAAGGCAAAGAAGGCATCTGGGTTTTCCAGGGCCTGCGCGATACCATCGATATGTTACGCTCGAGCTCCGGTCTGAGCAAAGTGGTGCAAGATCCCAAAGGTGCATATGGTGATAACCTCTTGCAGCTCATCAGGCGCTATCTCCACGCCTGGCGAAAGAAAAAAGGCTTTGGTAGCGTCGCAGACGAAACCAATGTCTTCCAGACTGTCGATGCCGCTCTCCTTCACGTTTTGCTTATGCTCGACCAAGACAGTCCACGCGGCCCGGCGACGGCAGGCTCTGTGCGCGCAGAGCTCAATGATGTCGTTGACCGCGGTGTCGACTGCTTCGACCGTGCCGTGGAGCTCTTCGAACAGTTTCAGCGATTATACATGCTCAGCCGCTTATACCAAAGCCGCAAAATGACTGCCCAGGTACTCAGTACGTGGAAGCGTATCCTCGAAGGCGAGAAAGACGTTGGCGGAGAACTCATCGAAGGCGAGCATGATCTTCGCCGCTATTTGACCAAGCTCCGCGATGCGACACTGGTGCAGCAATACGGATCCTGGCTCGCGAATAGGAACGCAAAGCTCGGGATCCAAGTGTTCGCTGATGACAGCAGTCGCGTGAAATTCCAACCCACAGAGGCGATAGCCATACTGAAAGAACAGGCACCCAGTGCGGTCAAAGAATACTTGGAGCATCTGGTCTTTGGCAAGAACCACGTACAATACGTCAACGATCTGATCGCATTCTACCTCGACACTGTTCTCTCCGAGCTCGCCTGCTCGCCCGAAGCCAAGGAGACACTTCTGCAAACGTACGAAACCTATCGCGCCCTCCGCCCTCCGAAGCCGACATACAAACAGTTCATCACCGACAATGCCCTGGAGGCCGAATGGTGGCACAACAGGCTACGACTGCTGCAGCTCATCGGTGGCAGCCACGGCGCCGCGTCAAAATACGACGTGCGCACTCTGGGCGAGCGCCTGGCACCTTACAGCCAAGAGCTGGTTCCGGAAATGATTATTTTGAATGGCAGAGAAGGCAAGCACCAAGAAGCGCTCCGTCTTCTCACGCACGGGTTGGGAGACTACGATACCGCAATCCGCTACTGCCTGCTCGGCGGCTCGTCGATCTTCCATCCCCCGAGCTCTTCCTCCTCCTTCTCCCCGTCGGCTGCCGCCAGAGCGCCCGAGCAAGCTCTTCTGCCGTCAAAAGAAGAGCAAGCCCATCTTTTTGCGCATCTTCTTCACGAATTCCTGCGCATTGAAGATTTGAGCGAAAGACTTGAGCGCACGGCGGAGCTACTGGAGAGATTCGGAGGCTGGTTTGACGTTGGGGAGGTACTGGAGTTGATCCCAGAGGACTGGTCCGTGGAGCTGGTGAGCGGGTTCCTGGGACATGCGTTCCGGCGGCTGGTACGGGAGAGGAATGAAACGGTGGTGGTGAAGGCGCTTTGCGGGGCGCAGAACCTGCGTAGGGCGGACGAGGTGGTGGAGAAGATGCGGGAGATTGGTCCGACGGTGGTCACGGATACCGGCGACGGTCAGTCGGTGGATGTTGGGTGAAGTCTACCTGGTTGTGGAAGGGTCCCGTCTCCGGGTATCTTCCTGACGATGCGGTCACTGAATTGAACCGGACAAGTACGGCATGGACCAGCTCAACTGTACGCTTGGTGCGGCAAAGCGTTGCTGTCCTCGAGAACGACCAGTCAAGGCATGCAGACTCGCATTCAGTCTCGAAAGCTAGGCGAGAGAAGCACCACCACACAGTGGACAGCAACGTTTCAACATGGCTGTACATGGCATACTATACATGCCCAAGTACACCTCGGCACCAGGCTTGAGGAGGTTTGAGACGATAGCTATTCTGAGCCAGGTTGATCTAGCTGATGGTGGACTGCTGCTTCAACGATGGGCGGGGCGAGACGGCTGGTAGTCCAAAGCCGTGAATCGGACGGGCACCTTGGAATATCAATCACAAGCGGTCTGTACCACGGGGAAACGAAACTCTGCAGGCTCCCGTTCCAGAGCACTAGCACCATGAAGGTGGCACGAAGCAGCGCTGGTCCTCGTGCCAGCTTCTCGAACAACAAGAGGGAGAAGCCCCGACTGTACACCGGTCGGGCTCTGTGCGACCCCATGACATATAATATACATAGACGAATGGTTCCAGCGCGTACCGAAACCCGGCTGGGTCGTTGATCTCCATTCGCTTAGTTACTTATGAACAGCAGATGTCGCAGGAACTGCAGCCAAGCGGTTGTGGATGAAAACCGGTTCTGTCCTCCGTTCGGTACGAATTGGTAACGCTACTGTAGCTTCCCGTGTGGCAAAGGTTCAGTCTCATCCAGTCATCTTGGATGGGTTCGGTGGGAAAGGTGGGTTTGACGTCCTGTAAGCGCCCAGCTGCACAATTGGGTGGGTTATGTTGCTGGCGTGGGGAAAGAAGAAAATAATAGCCCAGATTCATTCAACCCGTGCCTTTGAGACATATCGCGGTTAAATGCAGCCAACCACCGACATTTCTCATTCTGCACGAGCGATTCCGTGCAGATCGAAGCCACGGCTGTTCTCAGGACGCCGGAGATGATAATGCTACGGTCGACTGGGCTTCGCAGGATGGATGGGACATGGGTGTCGAAGAGAGCAAACACGGAGACCCAGACACGACAGTCTTCAGCGAAGCGAAACGCAGATTCGATCATGTACACGGCTTGCTTCCATATGTGAATGTAAGCCTGTAGAGTACGTACAGGCATCCCTGCTGCTGTAGCGCCGCCGCCGACGCCAACCCTTATCTCTATTTGGGGACATTGAGTGAGCTTTTAAGCGCCGTACACGACACCGCGACACCAAGCGTCGTCGTACACGGTGTCAGTCACGGATATAGGATTGAGCAGTAGTCGACCCAGAGCCTCAAGGCCCAGCTCTCTTCCTCTGCATCAATCCTCTTTCTGTTCCTCGCCTCTCTTTCTGCATCATCGGGCGCGGTCGTACCAAGTTCAAGTGTTGAAGTCAACGAACACAACAGATTCCGTTTGGTACATCGTTCTGACCAACGAACGAATCGATGACAAGCAATTCGTTAACATTCACAATGCTCCTCGCGCGAAGTGAATTGGTGATCGTCCTGGCAAGTCTCGCAACAGGGGCACCGTTCGGGCATCCCTGGTTCGGGTTAGGAGGCAACCATGAAGGAGGAATCGGATACGGGAAAAGGTTCCCTGGACCAGACACCAACGCTCCAATCTGCAACCTCGCGGCCGCGGTGATGCCGACAGGTAAGTTCTCCATCGTCCAGCTAATGACGACCACAACCCCAACTGACACCATCGCACAGCACCCACGCCCCTCCCGGGCCCAGCGTCCGGCCTGAACCTCTCGCACGTCGCCATCGGCCGGGGCACCCAAAACTACACCTGCGACCTGGCCAACGCGACCGCAACGCCCGTGGCCGTCGGCGCCGTCGCCACGCTCTTCAACGTCAGCTGCATCGCAGCCGACAGCCCCTCGCTACTGGCCCGACTAGCCAGCATCGCGCTCGACCTCCCCGTTCCCACACCGATCGACGAACGCGTGCCCGCCTACCAAGACATGTCGGGCCACCATTACTTCACGGACGCCACGACGGCCTTCTTCAACCTCGACACGTCCCTGCATCAGTACGGGTTCGGCGCGTTCAAGAAAGCGAACACTTCCGCCGCGCCGGCGGACGCTGTCCTCGGGCAAGGCGGGAAGGGGAACGGCTCGGTCGCGTGGTTGAAGCTCGATGCCAAGTCGAGGGATGGGCAGGTGTTTCAGGAGGTTTATCGCTTGAAGACGGCGGGTGGGCAGCCTCCGAAGGCGTGCACGGGGATGCCGGCGGCGTTTGAGGTGCAGTACGCGGCGGAGTATTGGTTGTATTCGTGAAGAGTGTTGTCGTTGAGCTCTTATATTATGTTGGTGTCTTTTGTGGTTGGTTGAAAAGCGGCTTTAGCGGCATTGGGCGGCGAACACTGGTCGTGGTTTTCGCTCGGTCGTCGTTTGTATAGATGGTCGAAGGGGCGGCACGTGATACACGAAAGGAATAATCTCAGGTCTGTTCAACATTTCGTTCTCGTTCTCCCATCAGATCGACAAAGAGCAGCGCCGGGCTAGTCGATGGGCGGCCACCGTGTCGTGGACTCAAGCGTAAAAAGTCTCTTCTGATCAAACCCATCAGCAAGGCGGGCCCTCTAAGCGCCGACCGGTGAACTCTACCATACAATGCATGAAGTAGGCAAGACCTAAGAGATACACAAGACACCTTCCGTCCGTCTCACCCGACCGTATGCCACGTTAACTTCGTTTCATCCCTGCACTCGTGAAGCTGTACACAAATCACACCGTACACCACTCCTCCCAAGTCTACTCTTTGCTCTTCCTGGGATAAATTCTATGGGCGAAACGCCGCTCATCGGTCTATATTCATATGCCTCAGCGCCTCCGGCGGCCAATCATCGCTCTGGCCCGAGGTGCGGTTGGCGATGGTCAAACCGCCTCGATTACGCATTTCGATTGGGGAGCCCGAGTCCATCTCGATGGGGGAAGACTGGTATTTGGTAGCGTACGGTGGAGACGAGGGGGTGTCAAATAGATCGGTCGATGGGTGGTACTGCTCGTATTGCTCGCTGGGTTGATACGTCGAGCGCATGCCGTAACTTTCTCGGTTCGACCGCTGGGGAGTCTCTTCCGGTGTGTCGAGGTCTAGCCGCTGAACGGGTGAGTAGTCAAGGGCGGTGTTCAACTGTAGAAGACCTGGGTTCTCGTTGGTCGGGGTCATGTCGCTTCGTGCCTCACGCTCGTCGTTGGGGCCGCCGCCGTAGGCTGAAGCTGTGTCCAGGCGGTCAGAAGCTTCGAGGTCAGATTGCGTGTGTAGCCTGAGCTGCTTATTGTCTTCCATCATCGGCGGCTCCTCTGCCACTGGCATTTGCGTGACACTTTCGACGTGCCGCAGGGAGCTCCCGGTAGCGCCGGTGCCCCGCCTCAGACTGGAAGCACCCCCGACCTGCCCGCTCTGCGCGCTGCCTCGTCTAGCCAGGATGGTGTCCACACTCCCTTCCGCCTCTGGGTCTCGGATGCCAAACTGGGCAATCGTGCGCATCTTGCGGCTCACCCAGCTGGCCAAGATCTTGCCGCGCTGCTTTTCGCCCAATCGCGATCGGGGGAAATCTCCGAGCGCGACGAAAGCGACGATGTCGAGGACGAGTTGATGCTCGTTCAACACCGCGTTGACGATGACCGGGACCAAGCTCGCCAAGTACGCGCGTGTGCGCACTTCGGCGACCAGCACGAGCAAGGATCCGGCTTGGAAGATAGCGCATCCACCTCGAACGATGGCACGATGACACCGTTCCACGCTGAACTCCACGTCCATGGGGAAGTGCTGGAGACCGTTGACCTCGAACGTCTCCCCAATACTACCCAGTACGAACAGAACCTGCATTTCCACCATGTTGCCTCCAGGCCCGATAGGCCTGCTGACACTGTGGAGGAAGCCGAGATCACCCGTTCTGACATAGCGTACCCCCGGGTCGCCGTCCACTGTCCGCCCGTTAAAGCGCTCGGCATCGAAGGCGTCTTTACTACCGTAAAAGGAGTGCGCGTTGGCTTCGGACTGCACCCAGATCTCACCGTATTCACCGACCAGACAGAGCCGGTTCGTCTCGGGGTTGACGACCGAGATCTGCGTGCTCACGGGCACCATGCCCGAATCCTGCATCCTGAGCGAAAACGGCTCCTGGTCCGGGTCGACAGGTACCACGAGGCCCCTCCGTAGTGCGGACGGGTCGAGGAAGAGTTCAATCGGCTCGACGCACATATAGCTCCGGCTCGCCACCATCGGGTTCAAGACGTGACTGTAGATGGTGTTGATCGCGGTCCGGTCGAGGCCGGCCTGTGCAAACGCCAGCCGTACCCTTTGGTACACGTCCGTCTTCGGCCGTTGCTCCGTGGAGATCATGAGATTCTTCAACTCGTGCATGGGGATGGCCTTGCCAGCCTGGTGCGCCATAGCATGGTCGAGCATCTGACTTGTGGCGTAGGTATCCTTGACCTTGTACCTCGAGAGTGTCTGAAACAATATGTTAGGGTTCCCAGCGAAATCGACCGGACTGACGAGGTACGTTGGCGTCGCGAGGAAGACACCCATCATGCACGTATGCAGGAAACCCAGGCCCATCGTACCCCGGACGCAACCGAGCACGGGTCGGGTAGAGGTCATCTGGCAGGTCTCTTTCTGCACTTTACACAATGCCATGATGGTGTTGTGACCCAGCTGAACCGCGACTCTTCTCTGATCCGGTGTCCAATATGTCCAAATGACGACCGGATATCCGGGCGCAATCCATGCGGGTCTGATGGTCAACCCAAGGTCTCTACACCCGTGACTCTGTTTCGGCGGCTTCGTCGTGTTGTAAGTGGGCGGGATGTTCACCTTCAAGATCAGTGCCGACTGCTTGAGGTGTTGAGAGACCACCTTTTGCTTCAGCAGTTGATCTACGTCCGCATTGACGAGCACAGCCTTGACGCGGAAGTCGGCGATCATATGCAGTAAGGCAGGTGCGTCCTCGCTCAATCTGTTACTGTCAATCGGCGCCATCGGCACCGCAATCGCCCCCAGGCATATGGCGGCATGAACGGCAAACACAAAGTCTTCGCTGTGCGTGTACATCAGCAGCAGATGGTCGCCCGGCTGCACCTTGACCTTGTTCTTCAGGTACATCGCAACACCCGCCACCTTGAGATCAAACTTCTTCCAGTTGACACCCTTGCCTTCTCGACCGCGCCCGTCAATGGTACAGTAGCTGAGCTCCTCCGGCTGTCGCGCGACACGCCATTGCAAAAGATCATGAATATTGCTAAATTGGTTCAGTGGGGTGGAAGTTCGGTCATCGATCACAACCTCACGGTGGTCGACGCCGGAATATTGCTTGTCCGCATGCATCACCAGCAGATCCTGCCGGGCCAGACTGGCGGCTGGACTCCAAACCCCACCCGCTGGATCATCGCCCAGCGGCAAGTTCTGCACGGCTCGTTCAACCCCAAACTTCACGTGGACGCACGGCAGGTTGCCGCTGTCGAACTCCTTCCGGCACAGCATGTTCCCGATATCTCTCCGACCATTCTTGACGACCCTCGGCAATGTGTTCGGCGCGGTCATCATGACGCAGTAAACTCGCAGGTGGTGTTCTTGATATAGTACCTCCATCACCCTTTCACTCAGCGAGTCCAGGAAAGGAATGTCCAATTGCCTCGGGGGTCCACCGGTAGTAGTTGGGGCCGTACTGGCTGCTTGCGTCTCAATCAGTATGATCGGCAGGTACTCGCCGTTCACGTGCGCGTCGAACGCCGAACAATCGTACACTCGCGGCACCATCTTCATGACGCTCACGACCAGATGCTGCACGAAGAAGTAGCGGTGCTCGATCTCGTGCTCTGCGCCATGCTCCACCCACTCCACGCGCTGTCGTATTCGGTCTTCGTATAGTCCTAACACGAACACCTTGCCCTCGATGATACAGCCCAGCAGACCAGTTCGCAAAAACTCAGGCTCAACCAATACAGGTGTTGGACTGTTCTCGACGAACCGGTAAGGCCTGGCATGGAAAATCGTCTCGGTGTGTTTAGGCAGCGCCCAGAAACCACCGGACAGCGACGGCGAGTCGACCCAAATCTCACCCACCGTGAAAGGCGCGCATAGGAGGTTGGTCTCAGGGTCGACCAGCGCAAGTGTGGCATCGGGGATCGGGTAACCGAATGCCCCAGCACGGATGGTGCCAGGCTCGTTGCCACGTTTCCTGGCATCGTCGCCCATTGCCAGAACAACAACCTCGTTCGTCTTCAGACTTTCCTTGTCAAGTAGGACCGTCGACAATTCCGTTCGATGCCGCTTCACCTGCGAATTCTTCTTCTCGCTGTTGCTGCCGTCGATCAAGCTAGTATAGCCGTTGGCGCCGTTCGGGCTGATGACCTCGTCGTCACTATCGGCTTGCTCGTCCTGGATGCTGAGCGGGCAGCCCATCCGCTCTTCTCCGCCAAGCCAGTCCCTGACGGAGATGATCATGCCGCCATGTTCTGGCAGACATAACATTGGCGCTACGAGATCCCGTGCGCGGGGATTGCGCATCGGTTTGAACCATCGGTCGGCCAGGATTTCGTGGAACTCCGTGTCCACGGTCAACGAATCGATCAAGCAGATCTTGACGCTAAAGAAGTTCGGTTCCATGTTCTTCTTAAAGTTTCGTGTTGCCATTGGGTCTTGCTGATAATTATAGGCGGCACGTTTCAGGCCCGGGTAGTCCGCAGCCAGCACGCTAGCACGATACCTGGTGATGAGGTGCGCGTACATGCCCGGTGTGTCGACAGTCTTACTCTCGAGCCACACCGTGGTATGCCCGCCATAGACACCCAACAGCACACCTAGGATCAGACCGCAGCCTTCTCGAGGGTCGAGATAGCTGAGAATGACTTCACTCTTGCCTTGGCGCGGTGCCACGTAAGTCCCGTCCACGCTTCGGAGACCGGCTGCGAATGTATCCGTGTGCTCTGTGGCCGGTATGGTCGACATCATGGCGGACAAGCAGGCCATTTGATGCATGATGGTCCTGTGCGATAACACCACGCCTCGTAGATCACCCGTGGGCGCCCTCGAAAACTCAATGTACGCCAGGTCAGGTACTTGCAAAGGCGTGGCTTCGTCCTTTTTCTTAGGATGGTACGAACCAAACTCATTCGTTTTCCACCACTCTACCCCGGGAGGCCACTTCAGCTTCTGCGCCGAGATGTCGCGGTGGAAGATCTTCAGGTTGTTGTCCGTCGTCAGTGCCAGATGCGCTTGGGTCGTGGTAAGGAGCAACGATAGCTTTTGGTAGTCATCCACATTGTTGATAGGCACTGCTACCACGCCCGCGATGAAGCATCCCAAGAGTGCAATGGCAAAATCAATGACTTCCGTGTCACGGTAGACGAGCGCCACGCGATCGCCACGGTACAAGTTGGACTTGTCTCGTATGACCTGCGCCACCTTCTCGGCGCGAGAGGTGAGCTTTTCCCATGTGATGGAGCTGACCTCTTTGCCCTTGGAGTCGAGCACCCAATACGCTGGTTGACGTGCCTGCATCTTACCGCGATGCCTGAGGACGGCGCCAATGTTGTCGAATTTCGACATGGGGATGTTACTGTTGTGTGGGTCGTAGACGGCGAAGGGTACATCACGTGGTTCGAGCGGAAGCTGGTGGACGGGCGCCATGGGCAGGTTACTCAGTGGCGGTGGGATCGCCGCTGTCGGAGAGAAGGCTTCACCCTGAGAGTACCGTTGAGGCCCGCCGTAGCTTTCCCTAGGCATGTCGTCCATCTGCTGGCCCGCAAAGTCCGCAAAATATCCATGCGGATCCAGCATCGTGCTCACCCTGCTATTGCTCCCCGGCGAAGGCCAGCCTTGTTGGTCCGCCTGGGACTTGTTCTCCGGGTTGAAGGCGAAATCCGAGTTCACCATGGTGCCCTGCCGAGAGCTGTACTGGCTCGCTGCACTCTGCGGCCGGCTGATGCCGGAACCGTAGGACGACTGCCGTTGCTGCACATTCGGCCTCGCCATGCCCAGCTGTTGCTCTTGAAACCGCTGCACTTGGCTCGGCGGTCCCGGGTCGTCGTACCCGGGCGTCGGCGGCTGAACGTGATAAAGAGCCGCGCCATTCCCGATGTACTCGCCATCATAAGCCGGCGACTCACTCGAAGCATACGGCCCCGCCGTTATGCTGTCGTATGTGTCCCTGTTCGGTCGTCGTCCACTATCGCTCGCGGGCTCATCTGTATCATCCACCGCATGTACCCGCAACCCGCTCCGCTGCACCTGTTCCGGGCTGAAGTATTGCGACAAGATCATCGTGCGCCTCTTGTCGTAGCCCTTGCGGGTGATGTCGCCGTCCTCGAGTTCATTGTCCAGCTCCCGCAACCGCGCGTGCAGTGCGGAGTCGTCGACTGCCGTCTCCGCCATTGTGTCACTTCGGGTGCCGCTCGCATGCGCGCCGTTGCGCCGTGCTGAATACGCGCCCCTTGCGCGGAAGTGTGCTCGTCTGCCGTGAAGAGCGAGTCTTCTGGACAATCACGTGGAGTCGGGGTTGTGGGGAGGGGCCAAAGTTCAGAGACGCCGAACGCGCGATTAGACTTCGCTAGGTAGTCGATCGCATACAGTACGCGCATCATCGACAACATGGAGGTCAAGTATCAACCTTGAATACAGCGAGTGTGGCAGATAGTGTCACTTGAGCAGCGTCGACAACTTGATAACATGTTGTGGTCGGGAGACAGGCGACGACATGGCTCACCTGCACCACATCGTCGTCTGCATCTGTTACGCTCGCCGATCACGCTCCGCCAGTCCAACCGGGGGTGCCGAAACTTCACGAGACGAACGCAGAGTGGAAGTCGTGCGGGCATTCACAGATAGATGAGATCCTGTACATGTTACTGTTTTCCAGGCTTCCCACTTGCTACCCTCCAGTCTACTAATACGCTCGATGGCCCTTCCAGCACTCGTCGCCGCCCCCGTCGCTGATAGCAGCTGCGGCGGTCAACGTACCATCCAATGCTACTCTCGTGCCGCTGTACTCCGCAACTCCTGTCATCAAGAGCTTATGTGATCGCTGATGTGGTCCTTGACCCGGACGAGTTACCACTTGCTGCGAGCGAGGAGTTGGGAGGGAGGTCACCATAAGCCGATTGAGCCCAATGCAGCAGGATCACCGAGCAGAGTATGCCGGCCAACGAGATGATTGCCAGTATCAGATACAAGCCTCTGCTCAACAGGAAGGCATCTTTCCTCACAAAGCTTCGTCTTGCACTAGGCGCGAACCCAGTCCCTCATGAAGAACTTCCTCCCCGGAACTCCCTACCCAAGTACCCCGTTCCGCTCGAAGTCGAGCGCGAGTAGGAGAGGCAAAGCGTCCCAATTTGAGCATACCAACGGGGGGAGCACGTTGAACTCTCCGTACGTGTAGTCCATTGGGCTCTGGGAGACGAAGGATGTCTGGCACAGAAGAGCCGTTCCGTATCAGAAGAAGTCTCAGGAACGTGCGAGAGGGAGCTCTTCCTCCTTTAGCTTGTCGGTATGTCTCGTCGTCGTAGAGCACAGCCTGAGACGGTGGTGATTGTCGCAACCGAGAGACGACGATGGTGTTTAGCGAATCGACCACTGGTTTTGTCGTATCTCTCAGGACGCGCCCATCAGCCTGTGTAGACGCTCTTCAAGACAGCAACGAGAGGCAGTCTTGCTGTCACTGGCCGACAGTCTTGAGTCTGGACTCCACCGTAGGAGGTAGAGCCTAGATGTAGCATTCATTGGTTGACATTGGCCAGGCGGCTTTTCTCGTCTCGAGGCATGGTGTCTGAGATGTGTAATGTAGCAGTCGAGTAGGCGCCGAGTGGCCCAGTGGAGGGTGGAGGTGTGCACGTGAGATGTTGAAGCAATACATACCTTGCTGAATCCTTTCACATGAACCTGTGGCAACGAAAAGGAGAACATGTCGAACCCACGGGGATAGCCGCTGGCTTGGCAGATGTCCGACCGCGACCGTGCTCTGGTTTCATATCGCTCCGCCTCCCACGCGTCTACTTGGAACCCGTCAATTTCTCTCCTCATAGTACCTTACCTTTTATCATCATGTCAGGACATCCTTCGGGTCGAGTACATGGCACTGTGTCACTGTGACGGGAGATGGAGCACCGTGGCGTGTCCTCTTCACGTCGTGCTCCGTGAACGAAACATCTCCCCTCCTTTCTCATCATCACATCGTTGTCTTCTGCAAGGGCGTAAAGGTAGCAGAGCATTCTCTTTCTTCTCCCTTTGATTACATGTACTCCAGAGGGAGCGGCACCCGTTGACTTAGATATTGGTGTTTCGTACATATAGAACAGATGCCGAAAGCGGGATAATCGCTTTCCTATACCTTGCCCCTCGCAAACACCATCATCAACGTCCATACATTCCTCCCTCCATTAACCGAGCAACCCGCCGCATGGCACTGTGCAACAAAGGGATCGATTCGTGAACAATGAAGGATCAAGCGCTTTGACGCCACCCTGGTTGTCTTGGGACTTCACCATATCCAACAACACTTTCTGCGGCCGCAGAACAAATCCCGGTCCACCTTCACCAACGTCGCTCGCTGCAACAACCACCTTTCTCTTCGCCCGTTTGCGCTGGACGCGTGCACCCATTCAACATTCAACAATCAACATCCGCCTGTCGCGTGGCTTTGCTATTCCCGCCCTTCGTTACCCGCATACCACCCGCATACCTCGAGTCTCGAGCCAGTCCGTGTCGGGTAATAACTCTGGGATCACTCGACTTCCCCCACAACCGCCGTCGCGCCGGTTCGCGATGCCTCACCATGGTTCACACAATCTTCTACATCACCTCGCCGGTCGAGTAACCACCACCGCCAGCAATCATCTGCTACGAGAGGCAGCAGCAGCGACCATGGCGCCCAGACACGCACAACCCTTACCCGAACCTTTTGCCCACGGATCAGGCGGCGACGTCGATGGGCTGAGAAACTTCTCCACGGCCGCTGCACCATACACACATGGCCTTGAAGGGACCAGTCAGGCCGGCAACTGGCTCGTGGCCAACATCCTCACCATCTCCTTCATGTGTTTGCTCGCCGCCACCCTACTCTACCGATGGCTGCATATGGGTAACTCTCACGTACGACACCTGATGACGATGGGAGGGTGTGAGGATCAGAGATACTGGATGTACAATCACTCAACATTCTGGCCCAAGGTCAAGAAGAGCCTGCTCTACGCTCCCCTCGGGCGGGAACGGCACAATAAAGAAATCCAACTCTCTAAGGCGGTCAGCATCGGCACGCTACCTTCGCGATTCCACACCACCCTCTTGGTACTGTATTTCGCCTCCAACCTCGTATACTGCCTGCTTTTGGATTGGAGCCGCGAAGACTCATTCTCGGTTGTCGCCGAGTTACGCGGCCGGAGTGGCGAGCTGGCCGCTCTGAACCTAATACCCACCATGCTCTTCGCGATGCGGAATAACCCGCTCATACCCTTGCTGCACGTCTCTTACGATACCTTCAACCTTTTCCATCGGTGGTGCGCGCGAATGGTCGTCTTCGAGGCCATTATACACACCATCTGCTGGGCTGTCAACGCCAACACGGCCAGCGGCACGCGCGCCGTCAGTCACGATCTATCGACAAGCATGAGCCACGCCTTCGGCATGGGCGCGCTCGCCGCGTTGGCAGCCATACTTCTGACGGCGTTCAGCCCCGTGCGTCACGCATTCTATGAGACATTCCTGAACGGACACCGCCTCATGGTCATAGTGACCCTGGTGGGCGTCTACGTCCACCTCGACAAGTCCAAACTGCCACAGCTACCGTACGCCCAATTGTGCATAGCCTTCTGGGTGGCCGAGTGGGTGTGGCGCGTGGCGCGAATCTGCTACCACAATGTCAGCAGACGACACGGCATCACCAAGATCACGGTCGAGGCACTGCCGGCGGAAGCGTGTCGCGTGACGTTCGAGCTCCGCCGACCGTGGCACTGGACGCCCGGTTGCCATGTGCACGCCTACCTCCCCGCCTTCGCCCTCTGGTCCAGCCATCCGTTTTCGGTCGCCTGGGCGGAGAACCGATCCAGAACTCCGTTGACGGAAGTCGACCTCGAGAAGGTGTCATCATGCCAAGACCCCTCAGCACGCGGTACATTACGTAGCGAGCGACCGGCCCTCGTGGCAAGACACTCGGCCTACTCCAAACTCAGCGGCGAAACCCGCACCACGACCACCGTCATCGAGGCCACCCACAAAGCCCCGGACGCCAACATCGCGCTGCCCCGCGACTCCGCCGTGACGACCGTCTCCCTCATCATGCGCGTGCGCACCGGCATGACGCGCAAGCTCTACGACAAAGCCTCGGCCTCCAAGACCGGCAGCATCACGACCTGGGGCGCGATCGAGGGGCCCTACGGCGGCCACGAATCCCTCGCCTCCTACGGCACCGTCATCCTCTTCGCCGGCGGCGTCGGCATCACCCACTGCGTCGGCTACCTCCACCACCTCATCCTGCAGTACCAGGCGGGCACGAGCAGCACGCGCAAGCTGCTCCTCGTCTGGTCCGTGCCCAACACCGAGGCGCTCGAGTGGGTGCGCGTCTGGATGGACCGCATCCTGCGCATGGACGGCCGCCGCGACATCCTCCGCATCCAGCTCTACGTCACCAAACCGCGGCACCGGGGCGAGGTCCTGTCCAACACGGGCAGCGTGCAGATGTTCCCCGGCCGGTGCAACGCGCAGACGATCATCCGGAAGGAGATGGCGGAGCGGGAGGGCGCGCTGGGCGTGACGGTCTGTGGACCGGGCGCGTTCGCGGATAGTGTCCGGGCGGCGGTGAGGAATGTGGTGGAGGAGGGGGCGGTGGATTTTGTCGAGGAGGCTTTTACGTATTGAATCAATCTCTCATTCGTGCTCTTGTTTTGTCTGTGTGTAGCTTGTTCTTTCCTGATCAGGGGAGAGGCTGCCACTTTGCGTTGAAGCGGGGCGGGTGTTTCTGGGTAGACGGATCGGTCGCATCGTGAGTACAAGGAATGTGAGCCAGATATCACCCTTGTGCAAGAAGGTTCACAACATCTACGATCGTTGATCTCCAGGCCGCAAGGCCAACGAGACCCGCAACAACTTGCTATGTACAGTAGACCTCACCGCCGTCACGGTCTCGAGGAAAGGGACCCCTTGCGACCTGACCGATACGGTGCTCGACCCGTGCTATTCCGCAGCCATGATCGTGGCGAAGGCAAATAGGCCATGGACGTCAGGATCCAGCGATCAGATATGTCTCACATGCATTCCTTGTATTGGTAGGTGTGGTGTGGCGGGGCGGAGCCAGCGGGGGCGTGCGGGCTGAGTCGCGACCACACTTGTACAGGACGAACCTCTCTCTTCACATCCCACGTCTTGCGCCGCGTGCGAAGATCTGAAATTGGTGTGTACACCACACAAAAGTCCGACAACGATGAGGGAGACCAAGTCCGGTGAAAGGAGCCTGGTATTCACAGCTCCACGAGCTGATCTGCAGCATCAGACCGAGTCTAGAACTGTTCTACACACCCGGACAACACCACCCCTTATCTTCTGGCCCCAAATAGCAGAACATCGCTGCACACCCACCGTATTGCGGATACCCGCCGCAGACCCGGCGCGGAAGACCACGTGAAGTTTTTCGTTCCGGACAGGTACACCCCTCGACCGCAAAGCCAGTCCACGGCGTGGGGGTGATGTGCCTGTGGGTTTGATGCATGCGCGGATCAACCATCCAGCGCCATGTTCCTCGCCCTCTCAGTCTGCGCCAGCGGGCGCCGGATTGTCCTGCAGCTACAGTATCTTTCCGGTCGGGGGTGCGAAGCAACAGCCACAGCCGCGAACTGTGATGCGATGGGGTTGGATTCGCTTCCCCTTCCTGACCGGTCTTCCCTGCCTCCTGTACAGGGCCTGTGTTCACCTCGGCAACCTGGACACCATCATGCGGTCTTCTTTCCATGATAGGGTGAGTGGTAAGTGTCCAAGGCGGCCGCACGAAGTATTCCTGCTGCGGTAGGTGGCCTTGACCTTTGCATTGCCACCTGTCACGGGGCCTGGTGCTCTGATGTGAGTGCCTGCAGACCTGGTGGCTGCAGAAGATAGCTTCGCCTACCGGGTCACGAACTCATGCCGGTTACTGCCAGCTGCTGCGGCCCCTGCTACGCCCTCATTGCCGCAACGCAGGGCGCTGATCGAGTATATGGGGCAGTCGCTGCCGCTCCAATAGCCAAACAACAGTGTATGACTTCAATCTCAGCTTGCTGATTTAGTCAAGTTTGAGAGCGGACGCGTAAAAGCGCTGCGGAGAGCCGTGTTATTGCACCATCGGTCGAAGATGTCCGACGACAGCTTCCCACGCTCAACCCAATACCACCATCAGCTTTCCCACGATGCGAGTTGGTCCGTCGACCTGCCCACCAGTCTCCCAGCATGTGACCACTCATCCACGAGTGCACTTACGCAACCCATGGAACGCTATCTCGACGAGACCGACCGTCCTCTCTTCACCACATCGGATATACCAGGCGAAGCACCTACTTTTTCGTTCCCAAGCATCTCTTCGAGTCCTCCGATGACATACCAAGACTACAACGGTCCGTTGGACTCGCTGTGTCTGCGCTATCGATCTCCAAGCAACAGTGGCCTTTCTTCCGCGATGATCAGCAGCAGCAATGTATCCGATCGCGGCCACATCCCACTTACACCGCCTAACCGGAGCATCGCCGCCTGCCACTCCGATGTTGCTTACGACGTTGCTTCGTTATATGGTATGAATGGTTATACTTGCTACGGCGATCCAGAGCCCGACCATTCCGGCGTCACACTGCACGATGTCCAGACCTATGCCGATACTCAGTCAGAGAAGGTGCCTTTCGAGAACGACTATCCTGCATACGGCACCTTTGCCCACGAAGGGTATCAGCCTATGCACGCGGTGGAAGAGGACGTCCGCGACGTCGACAACCCCATGCCGACTCGGACGATACCCTGCGGCGAACACGAGGTCAATAGAGGTGATGCACACGAAGCAGCACCCGTCGTAAGACGTCGACGAGCACTGTCACTCCGCTCAGCCACGTCGCCTTACCTGCCGTGGAAGTTGTCCAAACGACTCTCAGCCGGCAAACGATCTACCTCATCCCGGCCTATAGCGGACAACGACGACAGGGCCGCGCAAAATGACACATCCAATCGATCCTTTCCCTGCGCGCTGGCAACCTACGGCTGTCCTTCCACCTTCGGCTCGAAAAACGAATGGAAGAGACACGTCAACACCCAACACATGCGCCTCGGCTACTGGCGATGCGATCAGTGTCCCTCCAGCAACAACACCAAACCCAACGACTTCAACCGCAAAGATCTCTTCAACCAACACGTCCGTCGAATGCACCCGACGACGACGACGACGACATCAACTGAAACAAAGCCGCCCAGACGGAAGAGTAGGTCCATCAGCGAGCACGGCGACGGAGACCAAGCCCTCGCGGACAAAGCCACGCGCTGCTATCGCCGACTGCGCACACCTCCTGTCGACACCGGCTGTATGTTCTGCGACGCCGTCTTCCACGGCCCGCAGGCCTGGGACGAGCGGATGGAGCATGTCGGAAAGCATATGGAGGCGGAGAAGAAGCGGGGCGATGGGCTGGGTACTGGTCTTGGTGACTGGAGGGTCGATGAGGCGATGGAGGAGTGGTTGAGCACGGAAAGGATTATCGTGCGGGTAAAGGGGAGGTGGGTGTTGGCTGAGGGGAGGGTGCTGTCGTGAGCATGCTTTTGCTTTGCGTTGTGAGTGTGCTTTCACCTGCGGCAATTCGTCCGATTCGCTTCCTTGCTGGAGTGTGATCATGCTATATTGGGGATCTTGGACACTGTTTTCCGGCTTGTTAATGTCCTGTGCGTATGATACCCATTTCATCGAACCGTTCGTTGGTCTTCGAAGCGCAGCAATATATACTCGAGTAAACCTCTCTCTCTCAGATCCTCCGCACAGAGTCAAACATGCTTTTCATGCAGGAAATGATACAGCGTCCAAAGAATGGCCATTCGTACTGTGATGTGGACCTGCACGTTCAGCCAATTGAGTATGTATCTCGATCTGAAATCAGGAATGACAAACGTGAGGCAAGTCTCTACCTGCAACAATCGTGCTGGACGACTTGCAGAGATGTAATTCAGCTTAACCTTCGTGTCTATGTTGGTATGCGTCTCCGAATCCTTACCGAACGAGGCAGCAGCGAGCCTGGCGTGCCCCCGTTCTACCCTGACCGCATTTGCACAACGACCTCCTCCGCAGAATCGACCCACTGCAAGCCTAGTTTGCGCACTTTGCTCTTGCTCGCCACATACAGCATCAAGTAGACGTGCTTGACAACCTCGCCCCAGCAGTAGACTTGAACAACGCCTAGCGATGGCGAGGACGTATTGGGTTCCCGAATGCACCAGACACCCCAGCCAGCGTTACCGTTGCCAATCATCTTTTCGAGAAAGCGCCAGAAATCAAGCTGAAGTTGCACAGGCCAATGCGAGGGATCTAGGAGCCAGTAGCCACGCTCACTCGGACGCAAAGCTCGCAAGGTGGATACTGGTTCGAACACAGCTCGGACGTTTTCGGTCAGCCAGAGCAGGTCTTTCGTGACGTGGGTAACGAAAGGGTCAAGCGACACTTCGGGCTCTGGCGGATGGATGCTTATCGATATGGCTGTTAGAGAGTCGATTGTAGCAGCGGAAACAGCCATACTCGACTTCTGCAGACGTTCCGTCTGCGCTTTCAGGGGTAGTGTGACAGCGGGCGGTTGCGCTGAGGCTTGAGGGACAACAGACTCAAGCGCTGATGGTAGCACATCAGCGCACGCTGTAGGATTCGGCAAAAGTGGCTTCGCCGGTAAGGTATGTTCTCCACCTCGCAATGGGCTCCAATGCTTCGGTACTGGATGTTGGACATTGGTGGCATTGACTGTCGGAGGCTGACTGCCGACTCTACTGCC
>Ga0058704_10000331_pt1 | contig 25414 bp, 25 predicted proteins | sample AgamicMgSfe_FD_71363 | JGI IMG/M metagenome (GOLD analysis project Ga0058704, IMG submission 71363) | Agave microbial communities from Guanajuato, Mexico - Mg.Sf.e | ecosystem: Host-associated > Plants > Phyllosphere > Phylloplane/Leaf | place: Guanajuato, Mexico | collected 2012-05-30
CCCAAGAACAAGTTCGAGAAGATGGAGCAGATGTTTCTCGATCGTGGCGAGGAGATTTACCGCCGCACCCAGCAAGTCCACAACCTGAAGGTTCAACTCAAGGATCAGGAGGACGAGACCGAGAAGCGTGAGCTCAAGCTTCGCCATGCGAGGAGGCAATGGACGGACGCTGGGAAGGAGACGAACAGGCGCGAGAGGCAGGTGCATGATCTGAGGAAGGAGCTCATCAATGCAGAGAAGGTGCGCGATCGGCAGAATGACAAGTTGTTCGAGCAGGAGAAGAAGATCAAGCAGCTGCAGCACGCCTTCAACACCGGCCGTACGAGTGCGGAGGATATTCGAACTATTGAGGATCAAGCCGAGTGTATCGCTGACCTAGAACGGGTTCACGAGGAGCAGGAAACAGTTATCCAGCTCTCGACCGCTGTGTTCGGCAAATTGCATCAGGAGCGGGAGCAGCATACGCAGATGCTGTTTGAGCGCGACGCTCGGATTGAGACGTTGAATGATCAGATCTATCAGATGACTACGGCTTTGCCGGACCAGGCGGCGCATTTGGCGTTAGAGGCGCAGGCGCAGCGGCATCTCTCTGTCATGCAAAGGTTGCAGGCGGGTATTGCGGAGCGCGATGCTGAGGTTGAAAGGTTGGGGACCGAGCACGCGGTGGCGATGGAGATTCAGGAGGTGGTTACTGCTAGGCGGATTGCTTCTGAAGTGAAGGCTATGCAGAAGAAGTTCGAGGATGCTGCTGAGATTGAGACGGCGAAGCGGATTTCAAGTGAGGTCCGCGCTGTCAACAAGAAGTACGATGGTCTGGGACAGCGGGCCCAGGAGGCGGAGAGGAAGGTGGCAAAAGCGGAGAGAAGGGCTGAGGTCGCCATCAAGCGTGCTGAAGAGCTGAAGATGGCGACTGAGGATCAGGGGAAGCTTATACAGCGGTTGTTGGAGACGAATAGGAAGCTCTCGTCGCAGCAGGCATAGAGTGATGCGCACGTGAGTGTCACGTGTGAGCGAGCATGCCATGATGGCGGCCGGTCTGTAACCGGTCAGGGGCCGAAGGCATGTGGCGCTGCTTCAGTAAGTAATCGTTTGATAAATCAGATACTCACTAATATGATACATCAACCACCAGTCGCGACTCACTCTTGACTCAATCCACTCGATCCAACTTGGTCTTCGACCACCACCTCCAACTTTCTACTGATCAGACAGTAACATTGTTCAATACCATACCCTACAAACACCTTGACCACTGCAGCATCCTTCGATATTCCTCCATCAGCAAGCACTCGACCGCATACCTCTCCACACATCCACAATAGTATCCGTGTGGAAGCCAATCGATCCACGGCATAACCTTTGGCTTTGCCACTGATCGAGAAGTACCATCTTTCAATACTGACAACGTACAAACAACTAGATAGTCCGACATTCGTTCTTCGATCCTCTTACACCAACAATTCATTGACCGTATACCTCCAAACGCAACTACGGCGACATTCCGTGTCGAAGTCAGTCGATCCAAGATATCAGTTACCTTTATACGGATTCCTTCCATCCTCCACCGATACCATTCGCTCCGTCTCTCTTCAACCCCAACCAAGATACCGATACTTGGGTATTTTTATATCTAGCCCTCGATCCTCCGATACTAGCAATAACTCGATCGTATATCTTCTGCTTTAACCAAGACAGCATTTCGTGCGAGGCCAATTGATACCGATAACGCTCACCTTTCTACATTCTCCTTCCATCTCACAACAACATCTTTTGGTCGGCCTTCATTCGACCTCAGCCACAAAATCATTTCTCACTCAACACCATCATCAATCCCGTCCATCTACACCAGAAGTCTTGATACCAACAACCACAATGTGCTACGCCTTCAGTGATGGTATCACCGATGCCATATACGCAACGTGCGACTTCCAGGATCCGACCGGGCGTTGGTTGCCACATCACTCGGAGACTGACAGTGTCGCCATTCTCTCGCCGCCCGCAGCGAAGCGCAGAGCATCGTCTCCGATGGCACGGGAGCCGGCGAAGAAGGCCAAGAGCATCGCTGGTACCGAGGTAGACGGCGACGAGGTCGAGATCGTTGGTAGTAGCGCAGTCGCCGCCGGAGAGGATGTGCCTGAGAAGCTGGCTGAGCGGGAGCCAGCCGAGCAGGCGAATAGCGTTGCGGACGATAGCGCAGAGAACGATGATGTCGACATCGTCTCCGAAAAACTGTTTCAACTTCAGAGGGAGCTGGCGGAAGAGAAGAGTATGACCAAGCGTCTCACGTGTGAGTTGGAAGAAGCGGAGAGCGAGCGGAACGAATATCGCCTCAAGGCCTTCGATGCTGAGGCTGAGGCCAATGAGCTCCGAACGTCTCAAACTTCTCGAGGCGGCGACAGTCTGGCACAACGGAAGGCCGACAGCCAAAAGGTGGAACAGTCTGTTAAGTCTAAGTGGCAACAGAAGTTGCAGACTCAGAAGGAGCACTTCGAGGAGCGCATCGAGGTGTTGACGGAGAAGCATCAGGATAAGCTCGAGGAGCTTAGGGAGAGACATTCCGAACAGCAGAAAGCCAAGGATGTTGCACTCGGCAAGAAGCATCAGGATATCAATAAGAGAATCGAGGATAATCGGGCCAAGTGCAGGCAGTTGGTGAATGATGCGAGGACATCGGAGAAGAAGACGAAGGAGGACGCTGCCCAGGCGAAGAAGGATCTCAAGGCTGAGCAGCAGGAGGAGATTAGGAAGTATAAGCCTGAGACCGCCGCAGCTGTCAAGGAGCAAAAGGAGCTGGTTAAGACGAAGCAGAATGAGATTCTGGGTTTGCAGGACCACTGCGGCAAGCTCAAGTGCAAGATTGATGAGTACAAAGTCGCTCTCGATGTGCTGGAACAGCAGAAGCAGGATCTCGCGGAGAAGGTTTCCAAGTACAGGGACAAGGAAGACTTCCTGGATGGTCAGCTCGCTGACGTCCAGGGTGAGAATGAATTGCTGTGTAAAAACTACGCCGTGGAGCGCAAGGCATTCGACGCGAGGTGTGAGGAAGACGGCCGGAAGTGGCAGATCCAGTACAACAATGCGCAGGGGTCCATGCAGAAAGTGATCCAGCACCAGCGCATCAACTTCGTGCTGCGCAATGGCAACGAGCGTCGTGATAGGCAGATTGCGGACCAGAGGGACGAAATTTCAGATCTGAAGACGAAGCTGGAAGGGGCGGATGCGGAAGTCAGGAGACTCAGCATTAACGTCGTCCCAGAGCAGAAGAGTGAGGCTGATGCTAACATGACGGAAGCTGATGCCGAATTCGTCAACGGTCATACTGGGGAGGGTGGCGAGCTCATCGACGGCCCATCTGGAGCAAGCGATGAGGTGGTGAGTCCAGACTTCAGCAATGGCGCGTCTGGAACAAGCGGAGATGCGGCGGTGGCGATTGGTGAGGGGTGGATGCGCGCGGACGGGCAGTACGACGGTGCTTGAGAATATCTTCTTCCCAGGTCAGCTTATCATGACTCAACGAGTCAAGGAGGCTTGCGGCGAGCGATGCTGCCTCCCTACATTTGAGATTGCACACTGCGAAATCCTTGCGAAGCATCGAGAGTGGCACTTGCGATGCGATATGCTTTCTTCGGCTGCTTTGTACATTTAGCTTAACCAGATAGCAGCAATATCAATTTGCTTGATTCCCGATGACATCCTCAGCGTTCAACGTTTGCCCTCCAATACCTGGTGGGAGAGCGTCTTCGACGGGATCCATCTCCTTCTGCAGTCTCGCCGCTACCCTGTCAACTTCATGCCACACGCGCAGCACGTTTCTGCCTGCCACTTTGCCTGCATCTTTCTCGCTCACGCTTTTGTCTAGCAGCATTTGGATGAGATCGGGGTACTTTGAGACATCCTCCAATCCTCTCGGCGTGTTGGGGATGCCATCGAAGTCACTTCCTAGCCCAACGTGGTCGTAGCCGATGAGCTCGCCGATATGCATGATGTGCTCGACCACGTGCTCGAGCGTATTCGTCTCCTTGACAAAGTCTGGTAGACCATTTGACGCATTGCTTGCTTTGCAGCTCACGAAGTCAGGCGAGAAGTTGACCATTACGACTGCCCCACGCTTCTTCACCAAATGCAAGATATCATCGGGTACGTTGCGCGGGTGCGGACAGAGTGCTTTGGCGCTCGAGTGGCTAAAGATTGCCGGAGCGCTACTGCCATTCCAGCCTTTCTCTGGACTGCCGCCGAGGACGTCGCGCATAGTGTCTTCGCTGACGTGCGAGAGGTCCACTAGCATTCCTAGCCTGTTCATCTCGAGGATGAGATCGTGGCCGGCTTTACTCACACCACCGTGATAGGGTTTGGAAGCCACGGTCTCGCCGTCGATGGAGACGAGCGCCGCGTCTGCGTACTTGTTGTGGCAGTTCCAGCACAGTGTGGCATATCTGACGCCGAGTTGATGGTATAGGCGTAGAGTAGCGAGTGAATTGCCAATCTGATGCAAGCCTTCGATAGCCAATGGCGAGATGAGCTTGCCGTGCTTGTAGAAGTTGCGCTCTGCTTCCGCAGCATTCTTCGGAGGCGTAAAGTATTTGGGGTACTTCTGCGACAAACGATTGAACAAGTCAATCTGCTCGAGCGTTGCTCGCACAAACGGCGCATAAACCTCGTCGGCGAAATCGAATCCATCTGCCGGACAGGGCATGAATGCTGACCAGAAGGTGCCGCCCATCATGCCCGCTTCAGCGCGAGGGAGGTCGAAGTGGCCAACCATACCACCATCTTCGAAGGGTTCAGTGAAGTTGTAATTGTAGATCCGGTTGCCCCAGATGGCGCGGATGAGTATCAAGAGGTCATTGTGGCCGTCGATGAGTGGGTTCTCGGATAGTACCTTGTCTACGCCGGACTTTGACGAGACCATGAAGAAGTCTAGAGCTCCCCACCATATCAAGTGCACTGTGAGCCATAGCGTAAGGAAGACCGCGACCAGTGTGCGGACGCCGAAGGGCCGCCTTGGGTTACTGTTGTTGCCATCACTATGCTCTCTCGGCGTGGAGGCGTCCTTGGGCAATAGCGGCTCTTTCTCCATGACGATGAGTGGCAAATATCGTGAGGACAGGCTTAAGGAGATCAGAATGTCTATTTTACCTTGCTCATTCACTGCCTATCTGATCAGCTATCTCGATGACAAACCCATGCATGAGCGCAGAGGGGTGGTCTTGCAGCAGCTACCGGAGTTAGAGGGGCGACTCCGACTACGGAAGACTGTATCGAATTGTGAGCCCAAATGACATATCTTGGTTCGTAGTCTTCTGCACATGCTGTACACCAACCGTCCAGACAAGAGCTGGACGAGACGACTTCGACTTCACGCATAATGGGACTGCTATCGGCGTTCACGCTCATTCGAGCAGTCTCGCTCTTCCACCTTACCGCTGCGTACATCTTCCTCACGAACCCTAGAATGATTGCCGACCAAAATGTCGTCTATATCCTGGGAGAGGCCGTGAAACTGGTAAGTGCCATATGCGGGTGGCTCTATCTGCGGCGATTCAGGCTGACCTCTCGCTGTAGCCTCACATCGCATCCATGGACAAGCCCAGCGAAGCATCTGCCTTCCTCGCCGTTATCCTCGCCCTCCTCGCCGTCTCGGATCTCACAGCAGCCTCGATGGATGAGGGCGTTGCGATTCAGTACTGGGTCGCCAATGTGCCAGCTCGTTTGACGTTTCTTTTCGGTATCACTGGCTACGTGTATCTATTCAAAGAGACTGGCGTGTTCGGCTCAGGCTCCGCAATGAAAGCAAGCTTTGGAGAGCCTTTGCAAAATAGCTTGGTGTTCACATGGGGCTTCTTTGAGATTGCTGCCTGGTTCTGGGTGAGTTGCTATGCTCCGCAGTGACGTATCGAGGGATGCTAATGGCGCGACAGATCTTCACTAGTTTGCGCGAGGAGAAGCAGAAGCTTTTGAAGAAAAGATACGACGAGATGAAGGCCGAGGAGGACCACCTTTGAGTATAGGGCTTTGAGCTCTCCTCAATAAGCATCCGACTTCGACCTTCTGAAACCACCGACTTGTCGCTCCAATAAGCACACGATGCCGGATACCATACTGACACAGGCAGTCCGACCATCGGTACTTGCGTTCTACCGACTTGGCCTTACCGCCTGGAACCAGTATTCATAATGTCTTCGCAATCATGCAAACCGAAACGCTCCAAAATGCTCCGGTGACAGAGCTGTCTGAACAACTCCTGTTGGCCAATGATCGGCAGCTTGAGAGAGCTTCAAACTGTCCGTCACTCGCACCACATGGTACAGCGTCGCAGACTCGGGTGTTCGAGCTCACAATACTACTGCAATACTTCAAACATTGTATATAGGAGTGAACCTGCTGCGACACCCATCCTTGCCGTCGGTTTCGGCTCATAGTAGCGAATGCTGCTGCTGCTGCTGCTCGAATCAAGGACACGGATATGGGGACGCCAAAGCCGGCGATATCAGTATTCCTGCAAGCCACAGCCTCTGCCATCTCCGCAGTCTATGCGTCTGTCGGTGCGACACTGTGAGCAAGGTACCATTTCGGCTTGGCGTTTGGGGCCAAAAGTGAGTACATAAGCAAAGCTGCGCGCTATTTCTGGCGAAGCGAATCAAATTTCGCTCACTCCGCCTCCTGTATCTCAACCGCTTGTGGATAGGCGTTTTGCACCGCCAGCTGAAGGCATGGTATATGGTAGATATCACAGACACTGGTAGGCACTTTTCTCCGTTCATCACCTCGACCACCAGTCTTTCGCTATCGCACCTAAGTACCGTATCCGCAAGAGAATCGGCAGGATCACAGTCGCTACCTACTACTTCACTTTGAGACAGCTTTCTGACGAAGGACGTACTCCACCCCGCACACTCCAAGTCCGCCGAGATGCACGACAAGATGTGGCTCAAGCGAGTCTTGGTCCCCTTCTGGGTCATCGAGATGATATGGCTCATCGTCCTCCTCGCTCTTGCATGTCTCGACCTTGCCGAAGTGGAAATAATAGCGTACAGAGACGGCAACGGGGTATTCATGTCGAGCTTCGTGTACGTTTTTTGAATGCAAGCGTATCATGATGCTCGATCTTGCTGACAGCTCTCCTAGTGTGAGTGCGGCTATCCTGGTCATCATGTCAGGCATCTCCCTCATCTTCGACATAACGGCCATTATCTTGCTAGCTCGGCAGAAGCTCACGCCAGTGACCTACCTTGTCTTCCAATGCATCAAAGCGGCATTCTGGACCTACATATTCGTGAGGGATATGATCGCGGTAGCGAACTACGGGATTCCCGGTCTAGCCCTCCTGTTCTCAGTCGTACTGTTCGCCACCTCCATAGGTCAGCTCATTTACGGGTCGGTCATTATGCATCGCAAGCGGGCTGGGAAGCTGCTATTCCGCGGTAACTATAGTGGAGTCGAGTCTGGTCATCTCGCCGGCCATGAAAGCCCGCCACGAGGCAGCTATGCGGCATATAACCCGCATGGCATGCCGCCGGGTCCTTTCAGAGATCCTTCTCCTGACAGAGCACCTTCGCCTGCGCCCTCCAGCTCGACCGCTCAACAATCACTGCACCCAGCGTTCAAACAGAGTGGTGCCGCGAGTGATCACTACGACGCCACGGCGGCGCAGCAGTCTTATGAGATGCAGAATACGGCGTATAGGGCCTCCTAAGACGTCGCTTCCGTAGCGTACGTAGTATGGTGGACGGCTTTTACATTGGTGACGGTGAACGCACAAATGGCGATGGCGTTCTGGTTTCTAGATATTCAATGTAGCTTTGATACTATGGTCACATGAAAGCTCTCTCATGTCCGAACGATTCCACGGACGACGAACAACTTGCTCCCTTTGTCCGTGATAGTTCCCGAATCTCAAGTCACAGACTCACAGGCTGTCAGCAGCCTTACCGGCTATTGCTCGGCTTCATGTCGCAGCTGCAATTTCGCGTGATCGCTTTCTACGGAGGTAACGTCCACCGCGCTTTGCTTTGACGTTTCATGCTCCTAACTCTACGCCATCGCGTTGCCTTGGTTTGCGTCAAAGTCGGCCATTGCGCGATTCGTGGAGTTTCATGCATGGAAGAAACATGATCTGCATGGAAGCCCACGTAACGGCTTGGTCACGCGGCTTCATCGCACTTCACTCTCTCCGCCCGAAACCTTCTCTTCTGTTGCATCTCGCCATCGTAAGTCATTGTACAATGGACGTTCTGAGATTATCAGCGCTCCGCCGCTGTTGGGCACCATAATGGGAAGCAGTAGCGGTAACCCAAGGGTGCTGCCCAACTTGCCCTCAGAGGGACCGCCGATCACTACTCAGACCATCCATGATCTGTCTCGGGCAGGGCGAGCCGCTGAAGTCCACGGACACAACGGTGATCTTCGACGTTTGCCGCCTCGCCAAATCTCCACGGAGGGCCGAAGACTGACTTTGCCCAAAAACTGCTGTCGTATCTGGTGTGGGTCACGGCGATTAGCTGAGATGTTTGGGTTGTATCGGTCGCGCCCAAGCCCATGAGCAACGGTCGACTAGAGCATCGCGCGCATTGCACTGACCGTGTCTCTAACGTGTGTCAAGAAATTAAGACAAGACACAGCAGTTATTGGCAGAATCAATACGCACCTTCAGCAACGTTCGTGAGGCAGACGGGCAATCGAAGACTTGCAGCCCCCAATCGTCAAGGTAAGGGTCCCGTCGGAAGTCTACTGTGTTGTTGTTGTGAACCGTTGATCTTCGCAAGGGTTGACGAGCGTTTCGTTTCCGGGTTCTCTAGGTCATCTTGAAACGGCGCTTTGTGGCAAGGGGGTGATTAACGTCCCTGTTACAACGTGATTACCGAGCCTTCAAGAACTTACTTTCGACTCCTACTAGTCAAGTCTCGAAGATACTTTGGGCGTTGGACCAAACCTTTGGGCCGACGCCCTGTCTTCTTCACCAGTGTCCCGCCTTGGGATGCCAGGGCTTCCTTGAGCGCCCTGCTTGATCAAGCTCACATCGGGCGTTCATGCCATCGCCGCGTCATATCTGGGCAGCGAGCATCCCCGTCAGGCGCTGAAGCCTTACATTTGCAGTGCTCGTTAACACTCGAGAGTCGTCGACCGCAGGACGAACCGTTCTGATGGGTGTGCGCAGACGTGCAATTCTTGCGCCTCACGTAAGAGTAGTCTTTATTCCTACTTGCTTCTGTTGGGCACACAACATCGATCTGCAGGACTTGCTTGTCTCTCGCTTCTGTTTACGAGCTGTCTACTAGTACACCTCTAACCTGTCATGACTACTGGACCACCTCCCAACCTTGCGAAGACGAGCTATGCTTCGAGCGAGCTACGACGGACTGCAGCATTGCCCGGCCGATTTGAAGATCCATTTGCAAGACAGTACGCAACAAATGATAAGCTCTATGATGAGGTTTGTATGAGCACTCAATGACCGTCAGCAGGCAAAGATTACGAAGGACAGGCGAGCGGGACCCGTGGAGCAGCACGCAACCAGCGACAACATTAAGGTATGCGCACACATACCCCGGGACATACATGACAATCGCTCAGCCATTGCAAAGCTTACCGCAAGCTGGCTTGCCCAGCGCTGAAAGACCGTCTTCAGCATACACAACGACGTTCAGCTCACCTCAAGCCCAGCGTTTGGCTTTCGAGCAGTGGCAGTCCCGGCAACTCGGCGATTTTCGCGAAGCTTTACCTACGTCGCCGTGGACAGGCTCGCCGCTAGTGGGACAGTATCCAACAGACCCGATGTCGTCCGCTGGGGAGCCAAATCCAAAACCTGGCTACGCTGCTTGGCCAGGGCAATGGTCGGGGCCGCTGTTACGCCGGACATCGTCGGAAGAAGCACGACTGAGCCAATTGGGAAGCTACTATGGTGGAGAGGGTTCCACGAGCACCAGCAGCCTCCACGGCAAGGCGTATCCCCAGAGAAGACCGTCGAACAGAGACGAATTCGATGGGCCCTCACAGCTGCTTGACAAGCCTGAAGACAGTGGCTACGAGCCGAAAGAGGAAGAATTGCCACAGCTGCCTATCACGCTGTACGCTCAAGAGCAGGACGATATGCTATCGAAAGTGAACGACCGGCTGTCGCAGTGCGCTTTCGACTTCGTCGCCAAGTATCAGTTTCCCATACCCATCGAGGCCGACAAGCGACCTGTTCGTGTACCCGCGGACCGTGAGTGGTCGGAGTGGGTCTACCTAATGAAGCGGTTAGCGACGAAGCGACGGATACCGTCACGGGTCCTATACAATGGCCAAATCAAGCAGCTTATCACGATACTGGAGAACAGCCTTGAGATGCGGCATGCTGCGAAACATCAGTCAAGGCCGTTGAAAGACGATCGCAACATTCTGCAGCTCATCAGTTCGGGACTGCAAGTGGCGAAGATATTGAAGGATGCACCAGCAATGCGTTACCTCGACAGCCTTTACGTACAGACAGAGAGATTGATACAGAGTCGAAGAGCATGACTGCCTGCGTCCCCCGTGTAGCTGAGCATAGTTCACGCCACTGCGTAATCGCGACAGCAACCATGTTATTCTTGCTCAGACTTTCTACATCGACGAAAGGGATCCATCAACGACTCGTAGTAGCAACAGGATGCGGGTTACGGTACGGAGCGAGACGCACATCTTCAGGGCTTCGTACGCTGCGTGCGAGTCACACCACTACATACAGACCCGGACGTTTGTTGGCGCCGTGCTCGGGTCGTCACAGGGATATCGCTCGATGCAGGGCCATGGATGTCTTGTGTTCTTCGGACACCACCAAGGGGCCATGGCCCGAAGTGGTGAACCACAGATCTACTCGAGGTGGAAGGATTTCTATGGTTGTCACCACTTCCAATGGACTAGCGAGTGATGATGGCATTGACACCAAATCAATAACAGTATGCGTTGCTAACTTTATTGGAGACATTACGCAGAGAAGGAAGTTACTCTCACGGAAAGGTAACATACAGAGTAGCATCATTCGCAACCAAGTGACTAGCTGCACTCTTTGTCCATCGCGTGCACGTCTTCATCCAGCTTGACTTCTTCAACTTGCTTCTTGCTCTGCGTCGCTGCTGCAGCACCTCGTATCGTGTAGACCGCTGTCACTTCCTATGGACGGACTCCGTTTTGACAGACGCGGACTGCCCTTTCGCCCTCCTGGGTTCTTTCTGAGCGTCCCGTATCCATGCCGCTACCTTCTTCGGGTCGGCGGTTATGAGTTCAAAAAGCTCTTCGTCTTTGTTTGGGATGTCGCTGTTGCCAGACTTCCTCGTCGAGCGGGCTTCAGCCGCCCTCTTCACATCATGCTTGCCAATCTTGGACTTCGATTCACATCGTGCGCTGATTCTTGTTGACTGATGTGGTCCAGAATGATCAAAGATGCCGGTGTACCGCTGCGGCTTGATCTTCTCTGGACAGCTTGCGCAGACCGCAGAGCCCGGGTATAGTGGGTGGCAATTCGAATCGAGCATGGTGCCACCGCCCGTAGGAACGTTGTCCCTGGGTCTCCGGACCTGAGGCTGAAGCACAGCTTCGAGCTTCTGAGGGTTCTTGTCAAAGATCGCGATCTTGTCTGGTGTATTAGCGTACCAGTGATATGTCCAACCCAGCGAGAAGCTTGTGAGACCTCGTATAGCCTCGATCTGCCGTGCGATTGGAAGCTTCGCAAAGTCACTCTCTTCAAATAGATCCTCCCAGCCCAATTTCCCGTCATCCGTGCTTTCCGCGATGTCGTCTTCTGTCAGCTCAATGTGAACAGACCGAAGGCTCTTGCACTGTCATAGATCCGCTAGAAGGTACGTTCGAACGTGTGACATCTCTCTAGCGAAGTCAAGAAAGAGCCCCTTTTGCCTGACCAGAAACGGACTTGCAATGCAGGATGTGTGGACCCTTCCATTCGAGGCATTGCTACCGTGGTGTTGACTCCCGATCCAGGACTTTGCTGCCAGAATGAAGTAGCGCTCCGAGATCATCCAGTCGTTCAACTCGTATGTTGGCAACGGTCGAACCTGGTAGTTCTGACGATCTTGCTTCTTCGCCATCCTTTCGCCACTCTCCCAGTCGTCTTTGAACGTTATACTGAGCATGTCTTCTTGTGGATACGCTAGATCGAAGATAAGGTCCTGTAGTTCCTGTGGCAGTTTGAATAAGCGGAACGGACGCTGCTGTATGTCTTCCATCTCGATGACGGCCCGATTAGGTATTGTTGGCTTCCGGTGGTGAAGACGACCGGATATACGTACGAGTCCCTGCTTGACCAGTAGAGCGCTTGCTGTCTGCTGGAGAAGATGGTGATACAGTGAATAAGTGTGTGAAGGTGTCGCAGTCAACTGATGGATGACAAAGAGGTTGCGTCGGGATACAAAGTGTGGAACCGCCTATTCTAAATAGAACTAATCTGACTCTGCTATTGTGCGCGAAGCCTATTGTTGCAACAAGCTTTGAGGCTAAAGCGATTTGCCTCTCATGAATCTTGGCTCACCTGTGACATCCCAGACTCCCGTTCCACGACTTACAGATGAGAATACAGCCACTCCAGGCCCTTTACAACAGCCTCCCATTTCGGTCCAAGATCACTTGTGCCCACAGTAGGTGGCAAATCGAACATGTGCGCAGCTTCCGGCACAACCTCCAGCTGTACCTCCTTCACCCCAGCAGCCTTCATCTCCTTCTCCGCCCTCTGCGTAAGCCTCAGATTGCTGCCCGGAACATTGTCGTCTTCGCCTTGCACGATCATGACAGGTGGCCACTGTGCGTTTAGCCGACTCATCGGATCCATAACCTCGTACTTCTCATTTGGCTGCACGCTGGACAGCCATCGACCGTGCTTGAGTATTGTCATCTGCCATCTGCTGCGCGGCGGTGGGAGGGTGCCAGGTGCTGCAAGTGGCGCTTCGGAGAGCTGGATACCGGCTGGCTTGATGATGGCCCAGTCCTCTTGGGTGGGAACGAAGTCCGGCATCAGACCAAAGGGCGGCGCTGATGTGGGCTTGTGGACAGAAGTCGTCCCGTCCGCTGTGAATAGTGATGGGTAGAATGCCGTCACTGCTCTCAATGGCCTACATGAGCCCACGTGCATAGCAAGCGTACCACCACTGGAATGACCCATTGCAACCACCTTACTCGAATCGACTCCAACACCATGGTGACGTGCCATGAGCCCTGGAAGCGTGGATGTCGCCCAGTCGTAGGATACCTCGCAATCGGAAAAGGCTTCTGCTGCCGTCACCTGTGGCGCGAGGCGGTAGTTCGGAATGACTACCACGAAGCCATGGGAGCAAAGCCATTCAACCTGTGGTTTAGGGATGATTTCGGAGCTGCCGACGATCAGACCGCCGCCATGGTAGATGAGGGCTGTATACTGTTAGCCTTGCCAGAGAACGATCATCTCTACGTTCTGCAAACGTACCGATTGGCTTCGGCGTCCTCTGGCTGTCTTTGGCCCAGCTCACGCGAGTGTAGATCAGGTTGCCATAGATGTCGCCGTGGTATTGTGTGCGGATATTCTCCATTATGACTGTTCGAAGGAATCAGACGGTCCGGATTCGATGTCGGTATTGCTTGTACGGTGTCTGCGTTGTGGACTGAATGCCAAAGACGAAGGGCTCATGTCGCTTCTTGTATCCTCTTCAACCAACACCGGCAATCGCTATCTCCGGCCTTACGTGACATTGGAGCTGCAATTCCGCGTTTGATATGCGTCGTTGTACTTATAGCGTGCGCCTCCAACAACGATGGCGTTGGCAGCTGAACGGCGAAACAGGAAGAGGAAGAGAAGGAGCGCTGGCGCATCGGCGGTTCTGACGCCGGCCAGCCGTGAATCCTGCGCTTGCCTTTTCGGGATCAATGGCTGCAGGTGGGTTTCTAGGCCAGGCGTCGGTGCTTGTTGCACGAGAGACCGACGACAGTCTGCTCCCGTACACAATGTTGGCACTACAACGGATAACCCTATGTCCGTATTGTGTAAGCTTTGAAGGCTATCTATGGATTTAGTAATGAGCTGGTGGGCTAGCATAACCCCACGGCGTTCCGCCCTCGACCATTTGGCTGTCGATACCATCCCATCCGCCAGAGCACCACAAGAACTTGTTATAATTGCCGCAGTTCTCAATGGTGAAGTTCGTATACGCTGGGATGAACATCGCATCGCCCCGTATCAACTGCACCGGTTCGTCACTACCCACCTGCACCGTCACAGCCCCTGTCATACCGTACAGGAACTGATGCGAGCCCGACTTCCACTTCGGAACTGTCATGTTGACAGACTTGCGCATGCTGACCTGCGATATGGTGAAATTGCCATTCGATTGGACCGCTGTAGCTAAAGGGCTGATCGCAGCTCCAAGCTCCTCGTACCACCAATGTGACCCCTCACCATTCGCAACGTAATACGGCGTCTTTGCATCGGCTGGCAAGGTAGCGTTGTTCTCGTACCAATCGGGAGATACACTCGGCTCTGGTGTCGGCATAGACACAGGGTTGATATCGTACTCGTTCTCCACGCTTGCGAGCGCAGCGCCTGGAAAGGGTATATCTTCGTCTGGCGGATAGGGGACGTTGTATGCCGGGGACCATAGTGTGGAGATGTTGGCGAAGAACTCATCGAAGCCAGCAGGTTGAACGAAGCCTACGAACTCTGATTCGGAGCCCACAAGTTGGTAAGAGTGGGGGACGTAGTGCGGGACCATGGCGAAATCACCTTCAGTGAGATCTCGAGATTTGCCATTCACCCACACGCGCGTGTGACCGGACGTGGGGATGAATAGTTCGTGCCAGTGGCGGTGCTTCGTGGTGTCAGCTCGTTCCTGGATGTCAGAGATGATGGAGAGCATACGTAGTGAGCCGGCACTATCTGGTCCACCTTGCCGCTTGTGAGAAGGATGCTAAATCCATTTGCAGCATTGTTGCCGCTACCGTTGGTGGTGGTCGCGGCGTTGGTCAAGGTGCGGAAGACGTCGTCTGCGAGCAGAAACTTTGGGCCATCGAGATGCCGGACAATGTATGGTATTGGTGAGTTGGGAAGAGTGTTTGACACTTCGAATACACCAGCCACAGGTTGGCTGCTCAGGCCCGCAGCAACGACAAGGAGAAGGGCGAGCATATTGCGCCGAAGAATATAATGGAGAAGATGTACCTACATCAGAGCAAGACTTGCTTCCGTTTTGTACTCACCGTCTGCCAGCAGCATCTCCGGCGCAGATGATATATATTTCTTATTCCTCGGTTGGGTTCCCGCTTGGGAACGGTGCAGCATACTGGCCTCTAGCAGTTCCTCTCGTATTTTTGTTGTCGCTGCGGTGGAACTTCCAGCGCCGCCGCTTACGAGTGCGGAGTCATCTCCATGATCTGGATGTAGTGCAGTCTGTTGTGCCTCGTGTGCTCCTTAGGGCTCAAGGTAATCCGCGAGATGCGTGACAATAACTTGGAGTACCATCTACTGGTCTGTAGGTCCCGGATACGAGTGCGGCTGACATAATGGTGTACACAAAGTATGTGGAGGATAAAGGATCTTGCTCACTGGTCGAAGTCACGGTGCGCATTAGGGTTGATGTGATAAGGGTCATCTTGAAGTAAGAGGAACTCGTTGATGGTTGAGGCGAGGCGTGCTATGAGCCGTTGCCGTCTATTCCAAAATGCGACTTTCAAGCCTTGAAGTTCGTCGTGAGGTCAAAGAGGATGAGGAAGAGGGCAGTCTTCACGGGATGACCGTCGGAGGTAGCCGTCTCATTGGCCAAATTTACATACGTACCTTAGCTTGTAGGGTTCGGCAATCCACTCCCCGAATTCCTTTGTTCTGCAAGGTCTTGCATCTCGAGACACCGGACCTGAGACCACCCCATTCGCGGTGTACCGGCACCAAGCGGGTCACACGACTATCACAGTACGACGCGACTCCATTCTTCAACTCTCGACTGTGAACAATGCAAGTTTCCAGCAATGCCGGGATGAGCGAACCGCGACCGTACCATCAAGCTCCAACAAGTACAAGAGAAGAGAAGAGAAGGCGAATGAAGGTCGAAAAAATCGCTCCTACGCATACAATCGTTGAGCAGCTTGGGATATTGAGATGAGGACTGCACAGTTACAGCTCGTCTATACTGGCAGCGCTTGCCAGCCGTTGCACCTAGCCATTACCGGAGTGCAAGATGGCGACATGCCTATCACGATCCCTTTGCTGGTGCTAGGGCGTAGGTCTACATGAACTCTGCGCGAGCATGCCCCTCCACATTATGCCGCCGTCCGTATACGGACCAACAAACACACACGCAAGATCAGTCCTCTCGGAAAGCAGCTCCTTCCTCTGCCTTCTGGATGTTAAGACGGAAACCCGTCACTCCTTGCAAGACCAACCCTACCACGTTGTTTGAGGTGCCCATGACTCTTCCTTGGATGGGCTACCATAGTTTCAGTGGCACAAACCACCCCCTACCTACACACATATATACATTATATCTATACACTACAACTTCGAAGCCCCACCCTCCGCCTTTCTCCTCTTAGCCAGATTCCGCTCAGCGCTCACAGCCAACACCACATGATGACTCAACGCCACTAAATCCCCCTCAGCATCCTTAACAATGATCTCCAAATCATACCGTCCATTCCTAATCATCTTCGCCTGTAGCCTTACAAACAAGAGCCTTACGCCTTTGGCCGGTAAGGCTTTCTTGACGTCCAGGTTCAGTAGAAGAGTAGGGTACCACATCGCCGCCTTGCCCTTCATCAGAGCTTTCTGCTCATCTTGGCTGTGCTTCTGCTCGAAGTCAATACTATAGCAGTCAAACCCTAGCGTGTGGTTCTCGATGATCTGCGGGAACATGTCGGCCACGAAGCCCAAACTTTCGTTGGTGAAGCGGTCCTCGGGGTCACGGAAAGCGAGCCACATGTCGACAATGCTGAGGTCGAATTGCCCTTGGCGGGGGAACCAGGCTTGGATTTGTTTGGTGGCGGCGCGGAAGTCGGCGAAGGGCATTTCGTGCCTCTTAGCCCATAGCTCATCCGTGTCGGACGCGAGCTTGGAGATATCTGCTGGTGGGGGTTTGGGATGTATTTCCCAGCCTGTGGGGAAGGAAGCGCCAGTCTCGTTCTCGAGGTTCGAGCAAGTGATATAGCCGACTACTTCCTCGCGGTCGTCTTGGACGAGTGTGACGTGCACGACGGATGTTTGTCGGCCTAGCTTCACGTCCTTGACGTTGAAGGTCGCGTGTCCGAGCTGGGTTCGTCGGAGGAAGTCCAGATGGAGGGTTATGGTGTGCGGTTGGTTCTGTTTCCGGAGGGTAGTGTCGAAGTGTTTTCGCACCACTTGTTGGAAGCATGCTGTGACGTAGCCGCCATGAGGTACTGAGCCGATGGTCCAGCCGTCTTGGAAGTGTGCTGAGTATGTGTGCGAGTCTATTTGCTGGATTGCGGTGGCTTCGGCGAACTTCATGGTGGTGGATGTGCGAAACAATGATGCTGTGATAGTACAATTTCCGTCTACAAGGACCAGGTGTCGTAACTGTATACCGCCTATTGCTATGTGTGAAGAATGTACATGATCTCTCACATCATACTTCAACGGCTCACGGCATGGGACATTCTGCCACTACCTCGGCAGAACAAAGCTGTGTCGGAAGTAGGATGTATGATGCGATGGCCGCGGCTTTGTCGGCATGTAAGGGAACGTGTATGTAGCGGGCGCAAGGCTCTGCTACATGTAGCCTCAGACCAAAGCGGTCGTGGGCGTCCTGATTGCTGCGTTCCAGATTCCGGTTGCATCTCTTAAATACTCGAGCCATTGACTTCAGCCCTATGACTAAGCGAGCGTTCAGTGTTCACGCCATCGTTCTGAAACACAGTGGAGTCTGCCGTTAGCGGTATCTAGGGAGATTATAAGCTCAAATGCAATATGATACGTGCTCCACCTTCGAAGTCGTAGCTCGAGACACAGTATTGTTGCTCTGTAGACATCCGGAAGATCTGGGCGCGACGTGACAAGACAGCGATACGGGATCACAGAGTACCTTCGGACACCATCACGTGCTTTTTCACGGAAGGCACACGACAGCTCGCGGTGAAGGCGGCAGCGGCGGGCGGTTTTAAGCGCGCTGCGCGATCTGCAGGGTTCGGAGAGAGGGTGCATGTGGGTGCGCCGCACTCCGGCAACCAGGCGATAACATACAGAGCAATACTGCAGACCTTTGAATATTGCTCCCTCGCATACGAACACTACATACTGCAAAAGCATACACAACATCACAACGGCTTTGCGCGACCCGAGTCCGGACGCAGGCTGCAACGCCTGAAGCGGCCTGCTAGGCCAGGCGAGGAGCGAGGATGGGAAATGTCAGTAGCAGGCCGGATGAAGGGTCGCCGCTCTACATAAGAGATCAAGGACGATGTGCGACTACACCGGGAAGCATTGCGCAGTGGATATAGGCTGACAATGTCGTAGTCGCCGTAGCGGGCGTCAACATCACCAATGCGCGAGGCCAGACATTGCTACGAATAGCGCCTAATGCCTTCCCAGCCAGCAGATATAGCGCGCAGAAGGAGCATAGCGACGACAGTCCGGTCGACTATGTGCAGGTATGGCGCACCAAGAGTTACTTGCAGAGCAGAGCTGGAGCTAACGAGGGCTACAGGACCCAGACAGCGTCGCGGGTGGCCTGCCACCATCCTTCCTCTTACGCATGACCAACAGCGAGGAGCTGAATTTCAACTTTACTTTTATCGTCCGACAACAGAGTCAAGCTAACGGCACCGCAATCAGCGGTACACCAGCATCACCCGTACCCATCGATACCCAGATCGCCGGTCTTACCTACGTCTTCGCGTCGAGCCCGAAAGAGGTGGAGAACTTGGTGGTGCGAGAATTCCACTCCGATCCGAACCTGCACAAGAATCCGAATGTAGCGCTGCTGGGCGACTACTCAACAGGCGGCAGCTCAAGCGTTCAGTTCAATTGGTCGTGGAGATGGAAGCCTCCCAAGGCAACAGAGGACAGAGGAGGTGGCTGGCGCACGAGCTGCAGTTTCGCCGAGTACGATCAAAGAGCACACAGGTTGAACACGTTGGCGAGCTTCAGCTTCTGGGTACAGAACACCCAGCGCTTCCTTGTGCCGAAGTCGCCGAGGCTGGAGGTGAGCTTGCCGCCGAGACTGAGGGTGCCGTCTACGCAATCTATCGAGTCGCGGTTCAGCAACATCAGTGACTCTGAGGGTGAGGGCAGCTACAAGGACTATAAGGAGCCGCAGTCGCCGACTTTCGACACGATTCCTGAAGACGGGCTAGGGTTGGCGCCGAGCTTGACAGCACAGTCTGTTTTGATGGGCAACAACACCGTGAAAGTGGATGTTGCGACTTGCAAGCCTGGAGAGGATCCGGCTGTTAACGACGATGGACCCGTATTCCGAGCGACGATGCGATCTTTGGAGCAGAAAACTGGTCATATGCGACTACGGATGAAGAAGGTTCTGCGAACTGCAGAGGCTGCAGAGGCTGCGCAAACGGCTTGCAATCAGGCTGTCGTGGACTTCACTGAAGCGCTCAAGCAGGCCTCGGCTTCTAATGCGAATGCTGTGCGACCGGCACTGGACCATTACTTCGATAAGATCGCAAAAGAGATCTTGCAGTACGAGAGGCAGAACACTGTCAATCTACAGAGGCTTATCATTGAGCCTATCAGCAAGCTCTACCAACTCGAGATCAAGCAGGCAGATGGCAAGAAACGGGAGTTCGATGAGGAGAGCAAGGAGTACTACGCTTACGTTGGAAAGTATCTCGGTCAGCGCAGTGAGTCGCTGAAGGAGAAGAAGCAGAAGCAGAGCGATGAGAAGTATCAGAGCAAGCGGAGGACCTTCGAGCTCAAGCGCTTCGATTACTCGAGCTTCATGCACGATCTTCACGGAGGCCGCAAGGATCAGGAGGTGCTATCGCATCTGACGAAGTACGCTGATGCGCAAGCGCGAGGGTACCTGACGACTGCGAAGAAGATTGAAGCCATGATGCCACAGCTTGACGCGCTTGTTTCAGAAGTCAAAACCGCCGATCAGGACTTCCAGCTCCAGCGAACGGAACGGGAAGAGAAAAGGCGCGTCTTGGAGAAGAGCACGAAACTCGTCAGCGAAGACGGCGTTGTTGTGCCACCAGGCCTTGCGTATACACTATCAGTAAGCAACGGGCTGCGGCCAGGTGAATCGGAGCATGGCAGGTCCGCGAGCTATACTTACTCGCAATCGCCGCCGAGTACGGGCACAGGCGCAGTGCAGGCGCCGACAAGCAGCATGATGCCTACTCCTAGCAGTGCGACAACTTCCAATTCAGTCACTCCGAACAACAAGTTCAAGGGTATTCGAGATCTTGAGGACAATAGCGGTGTGATGACGAATGGCGGCACGCAGCGGAAGGAAGGGTTACTTTGGTCGCTGAGTCGACCAGGCAGTCACGTGGATCCCAAGGGTATCACCAAGCCTGGCTGGCACAAATTCTGGATTGTGCTGGATCAAGGTAGGCTCTCTGAATATGTCAACTGGAAGGAGAAGCTGGATCTACACATGGAACCGATCGATTTGAGGATGGCTTCTGTGAGAGAAGCACGCAATTCTGACCGCCGGTTCTGCTTCGAGGTCATTACGCCGCAATTTACGCGAGTGTACCAGGCACCTTCGGAGGAGGACATGAAGTTCTGGATCGCGGCGATCAATAATGCGCTGCAGAGTGCGTTCGAGAACAGGATTACTGTGCACCCGAGCTCACCGTCGCCGTCGCCATCACCGCAGAGTAGCTCGACCAGGAAGGACATCGCCGCGGTGTTGACAGGGAAAAGCTCGTCCTTCTCTGGACACCGGCAGATCTCGAACCCGAATCGAAACGAAGCTGCGAAAGCAGTCAACAGACATGCAACGACTGGCGACAAGCCGGCATACAAGCGCGAGAATAGCAGCGAGCCTGAGCCATCAGCATTGCTGCAGCGAATACGAAGTGCCGATGAAGGCAACAAAGTCTGCGCTGATTGCGGCTCAGACAGCAAAGTCGACTGGTGCTCCATCAACCTCGGCGTCCTTCTGTGCATCGAGTGCAGCGGCATACACCGCTCGCTCGGGACGCACATCTCGAAGGTGCGGTCCCTCACTCTAGACACCTCCGTCTTCACACCCGACATCATCGAGATCCTACTCCTAATCGGTAACCGGGTCAGCAACATGCTCTGGGAAGCTAAACTCGACCGTTTCCTCAAACCTTCACCGCATTCAACGCGAGAGCAGCGATTACACTTCATCAGTGCGAAGTACAGTGACCGGACATACGTCCAATCAACGCTGACCCAACAAGCACCGGACGACCATCTGTTGACGAGCATTAAGAGGAACGATATACAGAATGTACTCCATGCATTGGCTTTACGTGCTAATCCTAATGCTAAAGACCGGTCACGAAATACGCACACCGTCTTCCTTGCGCTGGCTGCTGCGGACCCGGCATCGCCTGCTGGCATGGGTGGGTTTTCGCACTCTCAGTCTGCGTCGATTTCGAGTTTGAGTAGGTTGCCGGTGAATGGCACGCCTGGTCGGCCGTCGACACCAACTCGGAAACCTTTCGCTGTGGCTGAGCTGCTTTTGCAGAATGGCGCGGAGCTGCCAAGTGAACCAGGGCCATTCCCATTGTCGGACTCCGCGAAGATGTACATGGAGTTCAAGAATGATCAGAAGCTTGGGAAGCATCAGCAGGCCGGCGCCAAGGATGGCAATGGCGATACGTTAAGTGTGCTTCCGACCATTGTTGCCGGGAACGGCAGCTCGCCCAACGAACGCGCTAGGGAGCGGGAAAGACTGTTGAAGCGAAGCAGTGGCGGTAGGCCGTCGGGTAGCAGGCCTAGCATGGCAGCGGACGCTTTTGAAGGCTTTGTGAAGAAGTGATGACCTTATTCTTTCGTTCTATACCCTTTTGGTTCGAAGGCCTTGCGCTAACTGCGTGGGCTGCAAGACCTTATAGGCACGTTCGTGAACGGTCGCACGAGACGAAGAGTAGGTCCAAGAGCCGCATGCGCAGGATGAAGAGTCGAATCTTCGATGTCAAGGCGCTTGATGGGACTCTGGAGGAGCTGCTCAAGGATGAGATGGTGGGGAGTCAGCCGGTCGTGAGACGGCACTCGCACTCGATTGCCACGGAGGTCGCGAGACGGATCCTCGAGAGAAGGAGGCACGCCAATACTGCGCCGGCTAGAATCGAGAGTGGGATGGAGAAGAAGGACGAGGACCGAACATGTTGTTAGAGACCGTGAGCGTACGCATTGATGCGGATATCCCTCCTTGTTTGATAGGAGCATACATAATGCATAATGGATAATGAGAGCCCGGCACTCGTCGTGCAAATACTTCTTCGTTCCTTCTCAGCCGCGTAGGGGTAGTACGTGTTGTACAAGCGAGCTTTGTCTGCAAAGGGGGCACATTGGCTGCTCCCTCAGCCAATCTGTTACGCACTGCCAGCAGAAGACGTGTCCGCAGGTAGTGACCGATGGGTCTTTCATGGGCTCTAGGCAGAGCGTGCACTTGCGCTGCTGTTTGCCGTCGATCCACTGCATGACCTCGGCATCCTCCAGATGGTAGTGGTGCGGTTTCGGCAGTGGCGTGTGTGTAACCCTCGACATGCGCTCCTGTTGCGCGGCTAGATCTGCACCCTGAGGTGGCTCAAACAGCAATGGTGCAGAAATTGTTGTGTCAGCTTCCACCTCCACGCCGCCGTCGATGACAGCGCTCGTTCCGGCCGCGGCGGCGTTGTTCGAAGGCACGTTAATGTGTTGAGCATGGGCGTACGTCTGGTGCATGTGCAGGTAGCCTTGTACGATCATTTGCAGGACTAGTAAGATACCGAGGACCTCGTATCCAACGCGCTGCTCGCTTGGCTCGAGCTTACGGGTGAAGATGTAGCGTAGGCCCGAGATACGCTTGCCGAGCTGGTAGTAGGCTCCATTGAAGTAGAAGATTGCTAAGCTGAGCGCGTAAATGGGCGCTGGCGACGTGATGGTGTCCAGATGCTTGAGGATGTACTCCTGGAATTGGTAAGTACGCGTTGGCGGCTGCTTGCTCCTTGTGGGTGATGAGGCTCGTCGGCGGTGCAGTCTCCGCATTGAGGCTTCTAGCTTAACTCTCAGCTTCTTCCGGAAAGCCGGCAGGAAACGCGTCAAGGCGTATGGAAGCAGAACACTCGACAGGATGTAGCCAGACCTGCGGCTGATGGAAGGAAGGCGGTGCGTGCCATCCTCCACCTGCACGATATCGCAGTACTCCTCGCCGAGCGTCCGATTTCCCACGAAGGTGGTGATCCCAAGGTAAAGTAACTCAGTGAACGTACGCGCTTCGTTCGTCCAGTTGTGCGCTGTTCGAGCGCCATAAAGAGCTCGGATAACGCCTGATAGCTGGGTCAAGAGGACGGACTGGAAGTAGGCGTCCTTCTGGTTCGCTCGAATGATGTCGGGTGCGGACGCCACTGGGTATGTGAAGCTGCTGAGTATGTCCTGATCGCTTCTGCCGCCACTGTCGCGGATGTGGTCAGACATCTGGAAAACCTGGTCCTTTTCCAATGCGCTTCCCTGTTGAAGGGTGTTTGAGGACTTAAGGTTGCTCAGCAGAAGCCGACCTTGCCTCGGCAAGTTAGAGACAGCCTAGCTCGCACGTGACCTTGTCGGCTATGTAATTCTTCCTTCTGGAACACAGCCTCGACATTCGCATCCTTTTCGCATCTCCAGCATCATTCACTGCATCAGCGATCACGCCAAGGAGCAGAAGGAAGCAACTGTGAGTGATAATTTTTACCGCCGGCATCCAGCCAAGAGCCTGACACCGTCCGCGGAACTCATCGGCTCCTTTCGTGGATGGTCTACGCTTCTCCTGTGACATCACTGCTAACTACTGTTGCCTATACCTACGATACACAGCCTCGAACATATGCAGGTGAGACATTTTTTTTAACTGTCCTGCTGATCCTCCATTCTGTACTTTCTCTTCGCTCCGCCAGCGTCCCAAGATCTACATTCACCTTTGAAGTTATACACGGCCGTGAAGCACACTCAACACTACCGGCTAGAAAAGAGCTACCATGATGCAACCTTCCAGATTACTCTTTCTCTCCCCCGCTGTTCTGGCCTCAGCGCAGATCCTCAGCGGCATTTCGTCTATCGTGAGCGATGTCACGAGCGTCGGCGGCGACATTACGAGCGGCGCTGAATCTGTAGCTACTGTCATTACCTCTGGAGCGGATGGGGTGTTGAGCACAGTGACGAGTGGAGCCGAGGGTGTTATCAGTACAGTCACTAGCGGAGCTGAATCGGTAGCGACCTCTCTCGGAACGGCGATCACTTCGGTTGGCGGAAGCGTGTACACAGTCGCTACGAATGGGGCTGGGGGCGTGCTTTCGACCATTACTTCGGGAGCAGAGGGAGCTTTCAGCACGGCTACGAGCGGCGCTGAATCGATTGCCACGTCTCTTGGTACCGAGATTACATCTGTCGGCGGCAGCGTCTACACAGTCGCTACGAATGGGGCTGGTGGTGTGTTTTCGACCATTACTTCGGGAGCAGAGGGAGCTTTCAGCACAGTCACGAGCGGCGCCGAATCGATCGCCACGTCTCTTGGTACCGAGATCACATCTGTCGGCGGCAGTGTCTACACTGTGGCAACCAACGGCGCCGGCGGGGTCCTGTCAACTATAACTTCAGGCGCAGAGGGAGCTTTCAGCACGGTTACGTCCGATGGTGGGAGTGTTTACACTGTGGCGACTAATGGCGCGGGCGGCATCCTATCGACCATCACTTCGGGTGCCGAGGGAGCTTTCAGCACGATTACGTCCGACGGCGGGAGTGTCTACACGGTGGCAACTAACGGCGCGGGCGGTATCCTATCGACCATTACCTCGGGCGCCGAGTCCGTTGCAACTTCGCTTGGAACGAAGGTGACTTCAATTGGAGGTAGTGTCTACACCGTGGCGACCGATGGTGCTGGCGGCGTCCTATCAACCATCACTTCGGGAGCCGAATCGATTGCGACTTCGCTTGGAACTGAGGTGACCTCCGTTGGAGGTAGCGTGTACACCGTGGCCACAAATGATGCTGGAAGCGTCTATTCTACGATCACTTCGGGAGCTCAGGGCGCGTACAGCACGGCAACGAACGGAGCGGCTTCAGTTGGCTCGAACATCGCTTCGGGAGCGAGCAGCGTGGCTTCGGCGGCAAGCTCGGATGGTACGGGTTCTTCGGACTCTGGAGCCAAGCCAACCGCTGTACCGGTCATTGCTGGTGGATTACTGGGTGCTGGACTAGCTGCTGTCGCGATGCTGTAAACCTCTAGCGCGCTGTGCAGGAGTCACGATACGCCTAGAATGATATACTCCTGGTATTGTATAGAGACAACTCGACGAC
>Ga0058704_10000332_pt1 | contig 25238 bp, 25 predicted proteins | sample AgamicMgSfe_FD_71363 | JGI IMG/M metagenome (GOLD analysis project Ga0058704, IMG submission 71363) | Agave microbial communities from Guanajuato, Mexico - Mg.Sf.e | ecosystem: Host-associated > Plants > Phyllosphere > Phylloplane/Leaf | place: Guanajuato, Mexico | collected 2012-05-30
AATCCAAAGGCAGCCACACCAACGTCGCGGGCGTCGCCGCCGGCGTGGTCGTCGGCGTCCTAGCCGCCGCCGCCCTCATCGCGGGCATCGTCTTCTGGCTCCGCCACAAGCGACGCCAAGCCGCCGAAGACGAGTATAAGCGGTCGACGCAGGTCGGCGACTTCATGCGCGGCGGCAACATCAACAACGAACCCAAACCCCCGCCCACGGCGTACAGCACCAAGTCCGACCAACGTCTGGACCCGGAAGCCGGGCATCGGAATAGCGCCGGCAGTATCGCCGACGATCAGGATTACTCGCGGAGGATATTGAGGGTGAGTTGTTTCCCACCAAGGGTGATGATTTGAAGATACGGTGATTGACTGACTGACTTTTTGTCTGTATCACAGGTCGCGAACCCGGATTCAAGTTAAAAGGGCAAAATATGAAACACACGGCCGACACCCCCTTATTCTACTTCCCCTTCTTATTCTGCTGCGGAACGATCGATGGTTTGATCTGACCCGGCTTTACTTTGCTTTTGCTTTGCTTGTAGCTCACGACCACGACAATATTGTTGTTCCTCTTCGCCTTCTTCTCGAGGGCTGAAAGTTTGGGAAAAGTGGGGGGGAGGGAAAGGAGGAAGAGAGTGTTCACATAGAATGGATTCCCAAACGAAAAGAGAGGAGGAGAAGAGAAGAGAGATGGAGAGGAGCAGATACCCCACTTCGATCAGATCGAAGAAAGAGAGTTCAATCATCATTATTTCATCCGGAAGATGTCGATTCTTCTGGTATACCCCTGTTTCTGGGTGGCGCTGAATCGCTATTTATCGCTTTTGCATGTCAAGCATGTCAGGCATGTATGCGTCTGAAAGAGAGCGAGAGAGACAGAGAGGCATATCCATGTCCGGCGCAAAGAGGGCAAGCGAAACAAGGTAGAAAGGGAGAATATTGAGGACACTGGGAATGTCTTTCCACTGCTCTTTCTCGCTCGTCTCGGATTCAAATCCGAATCCAACTCCAACTCCAACCCATTGATCTTTTCAGTCAACATGTCAAAGACTGGAGATGTGTCGGCGCAACATGGAAAAGAGGGACAGGGGAGACAGTTATCTTTCACCTTTTTTTTTCATGGCTATGGTCTTTCCTTGTGTTGATTCTGGAAGTGATGGTTTATTCCTAACGGGTCGGTCGGCAGAGGGCATATGGCTGGATCCAAGGGAACTTGATCTTCTAATTTCCTCATACCTGACGATCGTGACAAGACACAGCAAAGACTCTTACGTTCATATTGCCTTCTGTGGATAGAAGATCAAACTGCAGGCGTGGAAGCAGTCGATCATACCTAGTGAATGTCTGTACGTCCCACTTCACCTTGTGCTTCCTAGTTGAAGCGACTACTACCCATCATCCAAGGGAAGGACAAGCGCTCATGACAAAGGGAACGGCCAGAATCGTAAATCCCATCCACTGCCATCGCGAGCAACCTTGCACGGGTGCAAGCGTATCCTCTCGTCTCTTGCACCTTTCAAGCCCAAACCCGCTGACGGAGGACACCGGGCCCCGCATCGGAATACGCCAGCCGCACGCGTTCATTCACTAAGCGTAGACCGGTTGAGTGCAGCATTCCTTGCTGTCCTGGAGAGGCTCGACACGGAGTCGACGCGCTTCCGATGGCGTCAAGGTCCCTTCAGCGGCGAGCTCTGAAAGCTGAGCCCAGAACGGAGAAGACTATTCGGGCCATCGGTCCGACGCATCGGCTGTTGACAGACCTTATCGTGCTTGGGTATGACCCACGGCTGCTGCTTTGCCGTGGCCTGTATGTACTGTCGGCTGCCATACCTTGACGTCCTGTGAGCATTGCATGGAGCAAGGAGCCGACTGCGACTGGCCTGTGTGATAAGAACCGTACTTCAAAGTCCAAATCTCGCTTTGATGACTGCAGCAATTGTCAGCTTTCGATGGCCTTTTCCAACATATAGATGAGACAATATCGAACTCACGTCCGGTAGCAGCACTCCTCTTCTGCTTGCCTACAAATTTGTTCACATCGTCCAACCAAGTCGCACTGTTCTGCTGCAAGTTATCCATGCTATCGCCCATAGTATTCAGCCTTTCGGTCCGCTCCTGAATCTGCCGCTGCATGTACGCCCAGTACCCCTCGTCAGTCTGCGAGACGGCCGCCTGGGCGGCGGAGGAGCGGTCGGCGCGGCGTCGCTGTTCGTCCTCCGAGCGCGCCTGTGCGATCATGCGTTTGCTTGGCGGGCGGGTGGGACCGCCTATGAGGACGTCCATGTCGGCAGGAGTGATGTACTGCGTCCCCGTCACCCACGCCACGGTGGAAATGGTTGGCCGGGGTGGGATGAGGGCATCCGGATTGTAAATCTTATCTGACCGTGTCATCAAAGGCTCACCTGTGCCGAAGATGGAGATCAGTGCCAGCTCCGAAGGCCCGGTGAACCCAAGGATGATGCCTGATGGCGTTATGACCGCGTCGCCGAACCGGCGAACGTCGAGATTGTTGAGTTTGATGGAGCTGATTTCTCGGAGAGAAGGCAAAGCGTAAGCCCTAGCGCAACCGTCGCCGAACAAGCCTACAAGGGCGTGCCCCTGGTCTTGATAGCGCACGATTCCCGCGTGATCGCAAAAGTAGCTGTCGAAGGACTTGTGTGCACCTTTGGAAGTAGCAGGCCGGAAGATGTGGATACTTGTGGTCGTGACTACCACCAGAACGCCACTGACCTTGGATCCGCTTCGTAGGTTCCCGACGGCGTATTGTGAGGCAACAGCTGACTTGCCGGAATCTGCGTTGATAGGAGCAATGTGCACCACTTTGCTGTCGAGAGCGACGGAGCCAGCATACTGTGCTGTGTAACGGCCACTTGGATCAGGTAGGATCTTGAAGGTTGCCACATGTCCAACATTCGTACCCACGTGCAATTGGAGGCTGCTGTAGTCATCTCCCTCTAACGTCATGACACTGAAGTCCATCTGCGTCGCCCACTCCGGTTTGCCGCCTGCAGTACCACTGTTTCGCCGTCGTAAGCTTCCTTTGCTGTGGCCTTTGCTAAAGTCGCTGACAGACGCGGAGTAGATTATGGCCGGACCACGCATATCAACGAGAACGATACTACCGCCCTGGAATCCGGCTGCAGCAAACCCGACCTCGCTCATGCGCACAACCGTCACCGGACCGTCCTGCTGATCCAGCAAAGTGAAGGGTACAAGACCCTCACTCAACGAAGGCTCAACCCGATCTGTAATGCTCGTCAAACGGTCGGGCTGGGTTGGTTTGGGTGGTTGCGGCTCCTTTCCAGCCACTTTGTTAGTCCCCCATCTAAATATAGCCAGCTCACCGCTGTGCATACCCACAGCCAGCTCCCCTGAAGCTGCTGCGAAAGAGGTCTGTACGATGTTGACATTTTCGTACCGGCCTACCGCACGTCCGACATCAACTTGCAGAACCTTGTCGTTCTCTAGTTCGTCTCCATGACCAGGGTCCCAAAGACGGATGGTGCCATCCGCATGGATCGTCTGAGCAATGTTTCTACGCTCGAAACGACGTGCCGCTTTCGGGGCCTCAGCGCCGCCTCGAAGGATGAGTGGCCCTTGCTGCCTCCGCTCGGTCATGCCGAGCCAGCGCTCTCGATCCGTTTGTGCAATGCTGAGACGCTCGACGAAAGGATGTACCAGAGTCAAAGAAGGGTGCAGTTGGTTAGTTGGACTGATGGGCATACCCGAGGGAAAGCTTAGCGTTATCAATTCGCCGGAGGCAAGCAACGCGATGACAGCAATTGGATCGTGAGCACCAGCAAAATGTGGTGATGTGCGTGGTATCAAGCAGAAGTCAACCACTTCCGCTCCAGGTGGCGTAGGTAAGATCCGTTGCCTCTTGGGTGATTCGAAATACCGCTTAAGCACGTCCCAGCTGCTCGTCGCGTAGATTGGTGTTCGACCCATCTCGAACAACGTTAATCCTTTGGTGGGCGACTGTGTCGATTGCCCGCCCGCTATTAGAACCGCAGTATCTTCGGGGTTCAGGTTGGCACACCAGGAGATCCTGAACAGTGGCTCCTTGACCGCCATCGTTCCAGCGGTCTGACCTAAGGGGCCAGCGCCGGCTCCCGGAGTGGCGACGCTCGTATCGGTCAATGTCCGCGCCATGAGCATTCGACCATCCTTCATTGTGTCCCAAAACACGATCGATCCGTCCTCATGGCCAGTCAATATAAAGGTGCCAGTCGGATGCCAAACAGCTTGGGTGAGCTTCGGTCTTCGTGGTAGATTTGCCAATGTCGGGTCACTTTCACCGCCCGGTGCGCCTGGTGGCAGTTCATATTGGAAGAACTTCAATGATTTTGCAAGCTTGAAGCTGTAGATACAGGCGCCATGATTATAGCCAATAAGCAGCGTGCCAATATCACGAGGGTGTAACTGCAGTGTCACGACGTTCGACATCCTCGCTCTCGAGTCCATTTCCTGCCATAGGTTTGGGATCCTGAACGGAGTCAAGGTTTCACGATCGAGATCATAGGCGAGGATTTCACCGGTCTGCATGCCGAGTAGCGCATAGTCGAGCATTGAGTCTGTACACAGGACCGTCACAACCCCGGGCGGGGAATGTGAAGCGATGAGCCTTTTCAGCTCCAAGGAGTAAACGGAGACTTCATGCTTCGAATCCAAGCACACAAGCTTCTCTGCGCAAAACTGGAGAGCCTTGACACTCGCGCCTCGTGATGGCAGTTGGAGGATGACCTGCACCCGTCGCTGGCCGAAAAGATAGATTTGGCCAGGTCCGAATTGAGAACTCTTGGTTCCCGCAGCAAGTACGGATTGCACCGGATCATAGGCAAGGCATGACACCTGTGAGTTGACTCCAAATCGTGCAATGTCGTCGATAGCGAAGACGTCCGCCGTGAGGCCCGCAGATAGGTCATTCTGGACGCCCGCCTGTTTCCCGCGCAAGAGGTGTGTCATATTGGGGTATGTCTTTGTTGGGCGGCTCAGCCAGATCAGCAAGTAAGCCTGCACAATTGGCAGGTCATTTCGAGACTCCGTGTCACCATGCCGTTGGCGAAGGTCGGTCCAGGGCGTTGTCGATGTTCATGTCTGTGGAAGCAATCGCCGTGGCGGGACTTGCCGACGCACCACATCACGTGAGATCCACGCTAAGTAGCTCTTTACGCGACCTACGCGTTCTCGGGAAATTGGCGCTTCCCTGCCCTTTGCTTTCCTCCTCCAAACATCAACAAAACCCCCAGCAACTATCAACTCACGCACACACTCGAACGACTTATTTCACATACCAGATCAACGTCGACATCAGCAACACTACGGTACCATCGCAATGGCGACAGTCTCACTACTGAACGTCGCGGTCCGCAATAACCCGGCGCCCTTCAACGCACCGTACGAGTTCGAGATCACGTTCGAGTGCCTCGAGCAACTGCAAAAGGACCTGGAGTGGAAGCTGACTTACGTTGGCTCCGCCACGTCGTGAGTCCCCGCCACTGAACACATCAGCAGCCATGGAAAGCTGTACGCTAACAGGTGTGTCGCAGCTCCGAGCATGACCAGGAACTCGACACCCTACTCGTCGGTCCCATCCCTGTCGGCGTCAACAAGTTTGTCTTCGAAGCCGACCCGCCATCGACTGCCCGTATCCCAGCGACCGAAATCCTCGGCGTGACCGTCATCCTCCTCAGCTGTAGCTACGACGACCGGGAGTTCGTCCGCGTAGGCTACTATGTCAACAATGAGTACTCAGACGAGGTGCTGGCGGCTGAGCCACCCGCTAAACCCGTTCTGGAGAAGATCAGGCGGAGCATCTTGGCGGAGAAGCCAAGAGTCACGAGATTCGCCATCAAGTGGGACAGCGAGGAAAGTGCGCCAGCCGAGTTCCCGCCAGAGCAGCCGGACGTGGATGCTCAAGAAGATGACGGGGCTGCTTATGGCGCTGAGGAGGAAGAGGAGGAAGAAGAAGAAGAGGCGCCAGAGTTGACCGAGGAAGGTGAGCCTGCTGCGAAGGCGAAGGATGTGGACGCCGATATGGAAGGCGGCGAGGCGAACGGCAAGCCAGATGCCGAGGACGAGGATGACGAAGACGCTGGGTCTGAGGACCTCGGTGACGAGAGCGAGGATGAAGATGACCTCGAGGAAGATGAGGAGGAAGGCGAAGGCCCTGAGGGCGAAGCGAACGGCGACCACGCGGATCACGATATGGAGATGGATGCTCCGGCCCAACAGCGCCCAGAGCAGCCGGCCGACGTCATGGTGCACTGAGCGCGAGGCAATCCGAAGCGGGTTCAGAGAGATATTAATTTTGAGAAAAGGGGCACACATCGAGCAACACCCGCGAGCATTTTCGATTCACTGGGGTGAGACACACGGCGTAAATGGGTGAAGCTGAATGTTGTTGGATTGGACTTAGCTATGCGCAGAGCGTTTACTGAAATCATGTTTGCACGACCCTCACCTCGTCAATGTCGTCGGAACATCTCGCGTGGTGCCTGGACAGCCACAGTAATCTCTTCATGACTGAAACTTTGCAGCAAGCTGGGTTGGAATCTCGCCCTGGAAAAGGAAGAGTGCTACCTTCACTCGTCCAATGTGTGGAAACATTGTCCACCTTCAGGCCTAGGACGTGAGTTCTCGTAATTATGTTTACTGAAATAATCTGGATCTAGAGTAGCCAGAGCCCGTGTGTACGCTCAAGGGACAAACACGATGTACGTGAACCGCCGTCTCACAACGACACCTCGTAGCGTCGACGTAGACTCCTGTAACTTCACGCGGTCACGTATTGAGCCCTGCGAGGCTCTTAATCTGTACAGCATGCTCGTCAAGTACCTAGGTATACATTGCAGTAGTGTATCTCACACAATAAAGTACACTCTACGGACGTGACGTCCTTCACGGTGCGCCTCGTCCCGCACCTTTTTGCAGAGACGCATTTCGCTCATAAGGAACATCCCCGGCCTTGCTTTTGCGGCCCATCGCCTCCTCGCTCACGAGAGACTGGTCCATATGGGTAAGATCGGGCAAGGAGTTCTCGTCTGCAAACTCGCTACCCTCAGCAACGTCATCCTCGTACAATGTGGGATCGAATGCGTCTGCGCCAGCCACTAACGTCTTTTCCTCTTGCTGTCTCCGGGCGCTGGATTGCCTCCCTGGTGGACTCAGGCCGTGTGTCTGTCGGTAGTCCACGATACCTCGCGCTGCCTTCGCCAACCTTGTGGCTTGGCCTTCCTGGCCAGCACGGCCGAGAACGCCGGCGATGACTTGTACGCACCGCAAGCTGTCGTCGTTGGCTGGGATGGGGTAAGTAACCCACGTCGGGTTGGCATCCGTGTCGATGATACCGATGGTCGGAATGTTGTTCAGCCCGCACTCGTGCAGGAGGACATAATTTTCGAGCGGGTTCAAGCACACTACGAGATCAGGCTTCAGCGCCGCGTTCTGCAGAAGCTGATCCTCGAAGCCTTCCACCTCGCGGTCGAGTTCATCCACCACCTTCTTCTTGCACTTGCCAAGGATTTGCTGTCCGTTGGTGATACTGCCTGGGATCCACCTGGAGAAAAGATGACACCCTCGAGCCATCTGCGCCGCCTTCACGACCGTCGTCGCCTGCCCTTCCCTACTACCCACGAAAAGGACCAGCCCACCCCTTTCTGTCACACCACTCACAATCTTGCAGGCTCGGCGCAAGTGCGCAGCGGTGACATCAAGAGAGATGATATGAATGGGGTCATGTATGCCGCGAACACCAAAGATGTATTTAGCATTTGCGGGATTCCAGAGGCTGGTCGAATGGCCGATGTGTGATTGGCTGGCCATCAGGAGCTCGAGTGTAATATCTATGGGCGACGGAGGATTCGACAATAACGCGTGTGGCTTGTAGTGCGTGCCCTGTCGCGAGCCAAGGTGCCCAGTGACAGCCTTCTGGTGCTGGAAGAATTCCCAGTCGGCCTTGACTTGATCGTCGGGTGGTGCATGATCGCGGGTCGCCAGCGCATTGATCGCCTGTGATTTTGTACCGCCGATACCGCCTTCGACGAACTGTTGGTCTTCGTGAGGGAGGTGATACCGCTCTGCTTCCGATGCAAGGTAGCGACGCCATGAGCGGATGGGGGTTGTCGGTTTACCGAGCGCTATTCGGCCTGCGTCAATGGATCAGTATGACACCGCGACACTCATCCCGACATATCGAAACTTACCATGCCGAAGTAACAGCGATCTTATTATCATGGCTGGCCGTGTTCTCGACCAAGAGTTGGTCGTCTCAAGCCTCTCGTCTTCACCCGGGTTTCAAGACAACTCTTGGCTTCCCCGCGGCAGGAGCTGTGAATGCCTTAGGCATCTACAATGCCATTAGTCCTCTACCAGACCATTCAGTCCTTTACCAACTAACCTTTAGGTACCAAGTCATTGCACTGATGTTATGCCCCTGCGTTCTCCTCGAGCTGCGGCTCAGTCAATTACCCACATATGGATCTCGGACGACGTGCTTACCGACGCCTTCAATCGCTTCGCTCGCGTGTCCCGGACTCACTCTTGCAAGAGACATGGCAGCAGAGTACCCGGACCGCTGGAGGCGCGAAAACGACAAACCAAGAGACGTATGGGAGTAGCTGCGCATGCAATCTCTGGTGACCAAGGCAGCGGAGACTACGGAGCCTTGTTTGGATTGGGGACACCCAGGATAGACTGGGAAGGGGAGTGGAAGTGGGAGGCTCCAGGTCAGAAACGTTCGTCGCTCGAGATCGCAGCGCCGCCTCCACCACCAGCTCCGTTCAACTGGCCATGGTCTACACAAGCCTTGAATCTGCCACGCAGCCAACCGAACGTTGTCCAAGACGATTTCGCCGACCTTCCGAAGCAACCCGTTGATCCCGTCGAAACGAGTACAGATGCTTTCAAGAGAATTCTCGCGACAAAGGAACACCTGAAAGTAGTCACCGATTGCGATCTGAGTGTGATACTGGATTTCTTACAAAGTACGGCAGACGAGACGGAGTCGCACAACTTCTTCAGACTAGCGGAATGGCTGTTTTCGCGCACAATGACTATCCACTCTCTGCAATCGGTGCTGGACGTCATGCGGAACAAGGTCCAGTTGGATAATTTGCCAACTGAACAAATCCTCCAAATCCTACCGACGTTGCTCCGACAGAAGTGTGCAAGCGAAGTCTTGCCTTTGTTCACGCTGTTTCTGAATGCTCTGTCGCCAGACTCTGCACGCGATGTCGTCCGCATGGTCACGCAGTCTCTTAGACCTGACAGCACTGACTTCGCGTCTGGTCTGTACCAAGAGCTCACGCGTTCCTGGTTAGAGACCGTGGCCGCTTGTGCTCACATGCAGGGCGAACGTTCACGGTCCACCACTTGGGCTTTTATCTATCACGAGATTGCAGCCCACATGCCGGTGTCGGCCTTTCCTGAGCACTTTGGCCCGCTCTCAAAACGTGATCTGGCAATGGTGTTACTACGGCACTGGGTGCCGCTGCATATGGATAGCGCTTTGAGCTCGAAGACGATCAGCCGAGGCGATTATGCGCTTCGCCTCCGTTCTGTGGAGAAGTCGGCACAAATGCAATCGGCTATCAGTGACTTCCAGTCGATGTCGTGGAACGCCGAGCATGTCAATCGTGGGGAGGCATCGGTGTCATGGGACGCCGGAAGCACCGCTCATGATGAAACAGCGATGTCATGGGACACCGAAGTCGATCCTGATGAGGTAGACGCCAAGAAGTACGACACATCTCTTACCGATTCGTTGCTCGTGATGCAGAAGCACAAATTGCCATACGCGGAGATGCTCGATGATATGCTCACTGTACTCAAAGCGACCAAGTCTTCGACCACGGTCTGGCGCCTTTTTTGGGAGTCGTTCAAGCTGCGCCGGCTTGGTATCAGCGAGCAAACCGCCAGTGGTCTAATTGACTACTTTACGCAGACCGGCGATCTCAACGACCTGCGGCGGGCATTTTGGGTCTTCAGAGAAGTAAAAACACTCTCGGCGGAACAGTGCTTCAATCTACCGCTCCTGCTCATCGAGCACGGCTACGGCACGCCAGACCGCGTCTTCACTATCCTGCACCGGCAATTTGTCCCGCACCAAGTCCCTCAAGACAGCCGGACAGCGGCGAACCTTGTACTAAAGAGAGCGCACACCGACCTTGTAGAGCTCGTAGCGTATACTTATGCCAAGTCCAGCTACATGAACAGCCGCACTGCCTTCCGACGGGTGTGGGAGTGTTATTGCTTTCTGAGAGAGCGCGGTGCTCCGCTTTCATCGCTGATGTCGAGGGCGATGGTGCGCGCGGGTATCTCACGTCCGATGCAAGACCATGATGGTTATGTCAGCCTGACGCAAATTCAATACATAATGTCAGTCGTAAACATGGTCGAGGGCAGGGAGGTTGCAAGCAAGCTGGACCAGCTGATGTTTAACACGAGGAAGACGACGCTAAATCCGGACGGTGCTAAATTCCTTGCCAGGAGACTCTGGTGGGCTAGGGGCCGAGAGGAGTCGTTCGCGAACCGGGCCCGCTGGCGCTTGAGGCATTGGAATTGGAAGCAGTCCATTCCAAAATCCCGCAATTCGGCGGCAGGAGATGAGACGAAGCGACCTGGAGAAGCAGATCAAGAAGTTCAGGCGGAGGGAGTGGACGTTATGCCAAGCTCAGGGGATGTGGCCGACTCAACGTCGGCTACATTCAGCCAAATGATGTCAGGTGACACAGAATCGAGCACTTTACGGCAAGAGATTGATGAGAGACTTGGAAACATAAACGGTGACGGCGAAGCAAGTTCGGATGCTTCCAGTAGAGTCTTTCTGGACCGCTCGCCAATCACGTTTGTCTACTCCGACGTGCATTCTGCGGCCAACCCGAACCTAATCAGCCGAAACCGCGTTCGACCGCGAAGCAGGGTACGAAGTATATATACCCAAATACCCCCAGAGACGATAATCAACGCGAAGTAGCTCGCCGAGAGCATCACCAGAAACTCTAATGCTTGATGATGTTTCAATAGCGCGGGAAAGGCTCCAGCGCCCTCATCGTCACACGTAGCGAACGATGCCGCGTACATTGCACAATCATGCTGTTGCGGTCTCTGTGATCGAGGTCTGCAAAGCTCACTGCTTGAAGACCGACGGATCAAGAGCGTGCAAAGGGCCAGAAAGCAGCGATTCTGCTAGTCCTCTACACGTAAGAGGATTGGAGGGTGAAGGTTCTGTACATTACAATTACAGCTATGAGCTACCTATAGAGTGTACAGCGATAAAAGGCCGCAGTCGAAAACTGTCGGGCGGTCAAACGTCTCTGAAGCGGACGATATCATCAACGAAATAAGTGACCAACGACATGACGGGAAGCGAAATACATGGAAGCATCTCTGTACACGGCCCACTCAAAGCGTACATCAGTTGATCGAGACCATACTGCATGCATCAGTGATAGCTATCGAAGCTGCTTCGGGTGTGTAGTCTCGAACGCACGGGCAACAAGGTCAACGGCCGTTTTGCCAGCACCATCATGTCACTCGACCGCAAACTTGGCTCGTGGAGATTGTGTTCTTCCTGCTTTACTCATTTACCCAAGACAGGTACAAAACCGCTGCAGTCGCGACTGTGCCTCCTCGGCAGTGCTTAGATGGTCGGCCATACCGGTGCAGTTGCTAGAGCCTCCATTGACATGACCCGATAGTTGTGTAGGATGTATATTCGGGCAAAGCATATCTTACAGAGCCTCAACCGCGTTTCTCAGCGTGTCGTTCAAGGAGAAACTACTGTACCTCATCTCCCCTTCTTCACCCAGTCCTCCACAGATTCCCGTACCCCCTGCACCCGCTCCTCGGCCATCGCCAGGCCCATCTGACTATGCGCCTTGCCCGTTTCGATGAAATGCCGGATCCCCTGGCTCACCCGCAAATGGTTGTCCCTGACCACTGGGAACCTTTCCTCATAACTCCAAATCAGATTGCCCGTGTTCTGCGTCGTGCGCGGGATCACGTAGTTCGCGGTCGTCACTCCCGTGATCACCGGCGTCACGGCGCGGATCAGAATGTTGCGGTTGCGGCTGATGATACTACCCGCCATGGCCGCCACAAGCACGTATATACTGCCCGGCAGAAGCTTCTCGTTGGACTCCTTGGGCGGGGCGAGAGAGGCAATGGTACTGGTGAAGCTGTGCTCGGCCGACATGAAGCGATCCATGCCTCCGTTCACGGCGTCTTCGGCTGCCACGGCGTAACCGTGTAGAAGCAGTCGCGAGCGCTTGATCTGCGCCGCGAGACGATCCGTTGGCGTAAGTCTACGAGAGGCTGGCGGAGCATCGTCGTGTAGGGTTTCAGTAATCCCTGAAGCGGGAGGTGGTGTCGTTGCGGAGATTTCGCGAGGGGAGGGCTCGGAGGCCGAGAGAGGAGTATCGTAAATGGGTTTGCGAATTCGCTGCGTCACCGTAAGCTTCTCCCAGTTGTAACCAGATGGTAAAGGAGCGCACAATTTCCTTGATGGGGTCGGTGAGAGGCTCTTCGGCGTATGCGGAGGTTTTAGGGTAGAGCGCGAGGCCGACTGTCAGTCCCACGAAGGGGAGGGCTTGCTGCTTCAGGTCAGTCTGCGGTATCTTGTGTGCATGGGATCTCACTCACCCGCCGCAGCAGCGGTTGGAAGGCCATATAGACGTGTGTTCGTGTGCAATGGCTACTCGCGTCTGCGGTCCGTAGCAACAAAACATTGTTGAAGGTTCGTGAGCTTTCCCGATTCGGCGGCTTCTTCCGACTGCCGATTCGGGTACTCACATGACAAGTCCGTCCACGCACCGTTTCTCTGTCTTGCACATACCGCGAGATGTTGAAGAGGGCACAACGGCAACGATGGACATGTCCAAGCTGTGCTCGTCAGCAACGCCAGCTCCTGGCGAAGCGATGTCTCGTCACCACCAGCACAACGAAAGGAGCGGCGGCGGCAGCACCCATCGCAGACGACTACCAGCACCCTGCAACCAAAGCGGCACCAAGCATCGCCCACGATGACCGAACACTACGGCAGATTTTCGACTCGGCCGATTTCTGGAAAGACTTCTCGTCCAAAACAAAATATCATCATGGCGGCAAGAGTGCCGGTCTATTCCAGAACAGATACCTCACGAAACCTGACGGATTTCAAGAATTCGCGAAAGTGACATTGGCAAAATGCCAAAGGATTGTTTCGGCAGTAGTGTCGTATGAGACACCGGAGGAGCTGAAGAGGGTAGCGAAAGACTTGGATCGACTGAGCGACCTGCTTTGCCGGGTGATTGATCTGAGTGATTTCGTGCGGTCCGTTCATCCCGACCGCCGAGTGCAGGTCGCGGCGACACAGGCATACGCCGCCATGTTGCAATACATGAATGTGCTGAACACCACGACGGAATTGAACGATCAGCTCAAGCGCGCGTTAGCCATACCGGAGGTGTACAATTCGTGGAGCGAAGAGGAGAAGACGGTTGCCGCGATCTTGATCAAAGACTTCTCCAAGTCTGCGATCGACCTGGACGAGGACTACCGACAAGCCTTTGTGGCAACATCGAGCGAGATTGCCGAGGTGGGGACAGAATTCGTGGACAACATGCGGACGGAGAAAGCAGTACTGAAGTTTGAGAGTAGTAAGATGAAGGGGATGGACCCGGTATTGATGCGACAGCTGACGAGATGGGGAAGCGTCACACTGCCGACCGTGGGTATGCCGGCGACAGTCGCATTGAGGTCTGTCGAAGATCCGGACGTGCGGAGAGAGATCTACATGGCCAATCGTACTTCAGCGAAAGACAACATTCAACGGCTCGAACGGCTGCTGAAGAGCAGAGCGGACTTGGCTAAGCTTTCAGGGTATGAGAGTTTCGCGCACATGACACTCTTAGACAAGATGGCGCGGACGCCGGAGGCGGTGACGACCTTCTTGAATGCTCTGGCTAAAGACAATGCGCCGACTGCGAAAGCCGAGCTCCATGAGCTGCTCGAGCTGAAGAAAAGCGATGCGCGGGCTGGCAACTTTCCTGCCGAGCTGAATGCGTGGGACAGAGAGTATTACACTGCTCAAGTGCTGTCTTCGATACGATCGAAAGCCCGTACGCCAGATTTCTTAAGCGCTTACTTCTCACTCGGAACAGTCATGCAAGGCCTCTCGCGGCTGTTCCATAGGTTGTACGGCATTCGCCTCGTGCCTCGGGAGACGCTACCTGGCGAGACCTGGAACCCGGATGTCCGTCGACTAGACGTGATCGACGACCACGAAGGGCATATCGCGGTTATCTATTGCGACCTGTTCCAGCGAGAAGGCAAGAGTCCGAATCCGGCGCACTTCACTTTGCGCTGCTCGCGGCGGATTGAGCCGGAGGAAATGGAGGAAGCGGCCAGCATATCATCGCAGAATGGTTCGTTGTTCGCCACAGCGCAGGAAGCAGCCAATGACGGTCTGGCGACGAATTTCAACCTCCGAGACGGCAACGCGCTGTATCAATTGCCGACGATAGCTCTCATCTGCGACTTCTCCATTCCACCGCCAGAGGCCAGCTCCTCTCGTCCGACACTGCTGGCGTTCCGCGAAGTCACAACGCTCTTCCACGAGATGGGCCATGCTCTTCATTCGATCTGCGGACGCACCGCCCTGCAGAACGTCAGTGGTACACGATGTGCGACGGATTTTGCCGAGCTTCCGTCCGTGCTGATGGAGAACTTCGCTTCGGCTCCCGAAGTGCTGGCACTGTACGCTAGACACTGGGAGACGGATGCGCCATTGGATCCACAAAGGGTGTGGGAGAGGGTGGAAGTGGAGAGACGAATGGAAGGAGCCGAGATCGAAAGTCAGGTTTTGTTGGGCATGTTAGACCAGGAATGTCATTCTCCCCTGCCACTGTCATGGACAGGTAACACTGCCGAGTCCGAGAGCACGAAACTCTACCATCAGGTCTGGCGCCGCTACTCCGCCGTCCCGGAACCGGCCGGCACCAGCTGGCAAGGCTTCTTCGGGCATCTGTTTGGGTACGGCGGCACATACTACTCGTACCTCTTCGACCGCGCCATCGCTGGCAAAATCTGGAGGGATGTTTTCCAACGGCGACCTGGAGCCGCGGTTGACCCTGAAGCGGGAACGTTGTTCAGGGAGGAGGTGCTCCGGTATGGAGGTGGGAGGGACGGATGGGCGTGTGTTGCTGGCGCACTGAAGAATACTGATGGCACTTTGGCTGACGGGGGTGAGCGGGCGATGGAAGAGGTTGGGAGATGGGGTGTGCATAATTGATCCATACATGGTGTTCACACTGTACATGTACAAGTCATTAGTCGGCAGACCGAACGCGACCCAAGTCACGTGATGATCGCTTAGCTCATCAAAGGCCCCCAATCTCGAATTCGACCTCACCTCAGGAAGCTGCTCGATTGCGGTCAGGTCTTCTACCGCGATTGGCGCCACGGTAAGCAAGGATGCATGCTGTATACGCAGGTCCCAGTGTGCTGGCCGATTACACCAACGAGGCCGCCTATGAGTAGTAGACGACGAGGCGCAGCGAGCAAACGCGCACCATTTGCAATCATCGTCCTATCTTCGGTTGGAGCGGAAAACGACACGGTGTGCTCATTGGATGTGAGCATAACTGATGCCGAATATTTTAAACCTTACCGAAGCAGGCGGCCTGATTTCGGTTTACTAAGGTGATCAAGTCACCCAGATATATCATTACAAGATGGACCAGTTATCCCCAGGTACGAGAGATGATCCACAGCACAGTGTACCTCACAGAGTTCGTAGACGCAACAGGACCATTGCCTCGTGCCTCGAATGTCGGCGCCGAAAGCTGAGGTGCGACAAGTTGGCACCATGTACGAACTGCACGCGGTCCGAACATGAATGCCTGTACCTCGCTCCAGCTCTTGACCGGCGAAGCCAGCAGAAACTGGCCGAGATGAAGGAGCGGATGGGGGTACTGGAGAGGAATCTAGAACGTGAGGTGGCGGCCAAGGTGGGTAAGCCGCACATTGGTGGCGTGGCGGTGTCGAAGTTGCCGACTGCCGAGAGTATTGATGCGCGTGCGGAGACGGATGAGGCAGATGATCTGGACGAAGACGAGGAGGCGCTGGAACCTACGCCGCTGGCTGCTCTCGATACCGTGTACGAAGATAACGGTGACGATGAGTTGATGGACTTGGGAGTTCAGATGGGTAAGATGCGCATTTCTGAGCGCGTCGGTGGGTGGATCAGACCGAAGTTGGTTGATGAACTGAACGATACTTTGAAGGATGTGACGGGTGGCGAGTCGAGATGGAATCCGGACCCGGAAAGTGTTGGCCACCGTTCTCTGCGTCCCACCAAAAACCCTATGCAGGCAAATCGGAAGAGCTACATCGGCCCTGGCCCGGATTACATTGCACCCTCGTCGAGTTTCTTCTTTCCTGGTGCGAATATGAATACGAATCTGATCGACTACCTGCCGAGCAGAACCATGGCGGATCGGCTCGTAGTGCAGTACTTCTTCGCAGTCCATTACATGTGTCGCGCAGTCCACCGGCCGACCTTCGAGGCACAGTATGCGCTATTCTGGGGCCAAATTGAAGCCGGCAGCGAGCCTGCACCGTCAACGCAGGCCATTGTTTTCTCCGCCATATTCTCAGCAGCAGTCAGCATGGATGAGACGGAAGTGACGAGAAGTTTCAGAGTGTCCAAGGTAGCTCTGGTTGATAGTCTGCGATCCGGGACGGAGACGGCGTTGTCGAAGGCGAACTTTCTACGCACGACCAAGCTGGGTACCATGCAAGCGTTCGTCATGTACCTCATCCCCTTGATCAGAGCGGAGGTCTCACGAGCGCACTCGGCTCTGGTGGGTACCGCGATCCGGCTCGCCGAATGCATGGGCTTGCATCGAGACGGGACACACTACTCCATGTCGGCCGTCGAAACGCACGTACGACGACTGGTCTGGCACCAGCTCTGCTTCTTGGACATGCGAACGTGCGAGGCGACAGGCCCACGACCACAGATCCGGCCGGGAGACTATGACACTCGCTACCCACTGAACGTGGATGACTTGGATCTCTTAGACCTGGAGCATCCGCCGACGGAAGACAAGCCCTGCTGGACGGACATGACGCTGACGCGTGTGCGGTGCGAGTTTGTCGATCTTCGACGTGAGTTGTGGTTCGATATGGTGCAAATAGACAAGAAGAAGAAGTCTCTCGCGTCAACCGTTATTAAAATCCAGAAGACGAGAAACGTCCTGGATGAGCGTCTCGCGCCCATGATGGACGAAATGGTGCCGATCCACGTTCTGGCCAGACATCTCCTCACGCTTGGTGTACAGGGTTGCTTTATTCAGGTTCTTCACCGCTACCTCTTCAGCACAACGACTCGCATGCCGGACCGGCTCCGGCAGATCCTGATCGAGGCCAGCCTGCAGCAGATGGAACACTCCATCCAGCTTGAGACGGACACCGCGCTGGCGCCGTGGGCATGGTACAAGGGAGCCTTCAACCAATACCACTCGGCGCTTCTCCTGATGATCGAGGTCTACGCATATCCGATGCGCAAAGAGGCGCCGCGGATCTGGAAGTGTCTCGATTACATCTTCGACATCCCGCCACACCTTTCTCCCAAGCAGAAAGCGGAGCTCGTCATCACCGACCTCCGCGACCGGATGGAGGTGTATCAACAGATGCGGAAGATGCGCTCGACGACGGAGTTGGAGCGGCGGGTTGGCTCGCTCGCCCAGTTTTCGGGACAGGGATGGGATGTTGCAGGCCAGGTCGAGGCGACGGGCTCATCGCAGCCCCAAACGACGCCAGTCACTTCCTCAACGCTACCGCCTGTCGTCTTTAGCCCGCCAATCACCATCTCCACGGACTCGATGGGCGAAGGTGGTAGGCCGGGTAACAAGGCGACGCCGAGCGGCGACATGCCTATGGAGCTGATGAACGAGATTGATTGGGTGAGCAAGGAACACCACGTCTCCCCTTGTGCTTGATGATGCTAACAGGATCTACCATCGCAGGCCGAGTGGGACGAATACTTCCCCATCGCGCATAACACCGGTGATCTTGATATTCCCAATTTCGACTTCGCCAATTTCACAGAAGGCTTCGCCGACCCACAGATGGACATGCCGCCCTATGTAGCTGCCACTACGCCGACCGGAGGCATGCCGTCTGCTGAAGATCTGGCAGATGTTACTTTCACGCCGACATTCTATCCTCAATACGATATACTGCTTCACCGACAAGGCTTTTCGAGTCAATAGACCAGAGCGAATGTGGCGAACGTCGCTTGAAGGATGCTGCCTCTACCCTGCTCGAGTCTGGATTTTGGCTTTGGTCATGTGAGCGCACGGTAACGGTGTACGCATATACTTCATGTTACAAATCGGCGATCTTGACTTCGTTTTCAATGGACTGCACAGGACTACTCGTGCTCGCGTAGCTCACGACAGACTGCATATCGAGTGTCAAGCTGAGTGCCAGAACCAGCTAAGCTGTCTGACACCTCACGATATGTATGTCCACCACTACGCCCGATCTCAAGCACCAGGTGGCGGGCCGAGGTCATTCCGATACAGACTGGAATTCTCGACCTCGGCGCACCAAAGTTTCCACGGCCGTTCCGCGTGGCCTTGGTTCGCCGTCCAGGAATCTTTGCACTCGCGATCGCTGAGGTACTTGATGTCCTCATGCTTCGCCGGACCGGTCTCCTTCTCGCCCCCGCCGAACCGTTCGCCGACGAGACCGACGTTGTAGCTCCCTTGCATGAGCAGTGCCGTCGTCTGGACTCGGGCGTTGTTGCAGGTGAAGATGGCGCGGTAGACGGCTTCCTCGACCGTGGCGCCGAGGCAGGTGAAGCCGTGGCCGCGCATGAGGACGGTGGGGTTTGGGGGGAAATCGGGGGTTTGCGCGGCCTGGGAGGTGACGAAGTTCCGGATCAGGTTCGTGGTCTTGGAGATCATGGTCGAGGGGTTGAAGCCAGCCGCCAGGCCGGCACCAGTATGTTCGTTCGTCACCAACATAGAGTGGAGAGGGTCGGAGGACTTGTAGTGCTGTTGGATGTCGTAAATGGGACATTGTGCACCTGGACAAAGTCAACCCCAGTCATCACTTTCGAGGATGCGCACAAGACCTTACCCATCACGCCGCCCATGTGGAAACTACAACCTCGTCAGCAACGGACGGGACAGGAGAGACGACATGATCTGCGAAGAACTCACACTGGCCGCAACGGGATACTACTCATGGCGAACGGCAAGACGACCTCGGAATGCGCGTGCACGACGCTGTTGACGCCCTTGTACTTCTTGTATATCTCGCTATGGATAAACCGCTCCGCATACCCCCTGGGCGCATTCTCATTGACGGGACTGGCGTCTGAAACTCGGTATTCCTCCAGATCGTCTCGACTCGAGACCAGGGCCGGCGCGAGCGATTTGCTGATGAAGAAGGTGTTGGGGTCCTGAGGGTTGCGGACGGAGATGTGGCCGTAGGCGTCGACGACGTTGTGGTAGTGGAGGATGTGGTTTGCGGTCAGAAGGGTGGAGAAGAAGGCTTGCGAGGGGGGTTGGGAGGCGCGGAGGAGCGCGGAGCGAGTTTGGTCTTCGGCCATTGGGTGGGATGTGCGATGTAATGTTTGACTGGGGGCAAAGGGCTGTGTTTGTCTATGTCCGAAGTTGTCGTTGTTGATGAGTATTCCAATGTTTGTTTCATGAACATATCGGTCGGGCGTTCCGTCACTCTGCATGGAGAAGGTGGGGTTGATGAATTCAGCTTCACATGCCATCATGACGCAGCGCGGGGCATCATTGATGTACACACATCATGCATGATGGGGAGAAATATTGTACGTGTCCGCAAAAGAAGAGACGACTGTCAACTCATACCACTACCTCTTCGAATTCCCATAATAAAGGACATCGGCTTACCTCGAAACACATCAACCTCCACCAGTCGTTCAATCAAGTAATCATGACCACCACCGAAGTCGCCGTCTTCCCGATGAAGGCCGGCCTCAACCCAGGCGAGCCCGACAACCAAGCATCCCAGGTCCTCCAGGACTCCTTCACCACATTGCGAGCCCGCGATGGCATGCAACAGATCCATTTCGGCACCTCGGTCGAGGATCCCAGCACCCTCCAGCTAATGATCAGTGAGCCTTTAATCCAGCCCTCCGTCCGCTCCAGCCGTACGCTGACATTTATTGATAGACTGGGACTCCATCGACAAGCACAAAGAATTCATGGCCGACTCCTCGTACGGCCCGTTCTTCAACAAATTCACCGGTCTCGCCGACGGCGCCGGCAGCATCGTCCACGTCGACTTCAAGCCCGCCGGCGGCCTCAGCAAGTGCCTCTCCGCTCCCGCGACGGAGATCGCGACGTTCTACTTCGAAGGCGAGCCGCCGTCGGATTACTTCGACGGCGTGCACAAGTTCGACCAGATCACGCAGGAGGCCGGTGTGCCCGGGTTTCTGGGACTTGCGATCGGCAAGACGCACGAGGAGGTCGAGCGGGAGTGCGTCAAGGGCCATGCGATGGTGCTGGCGATCGGTTGGCAGTCGGTCGACCTGCATATGGAGTACAGGGCCTCGCAGGGGTTCAAGGATAATATCCATTTGTTGAGGAGTACGGCGAAGAAGATTGAGATGCATCATGTGGCGTTTATGCAGTCTCTGTAGGTTGACTGGCTAGCTGGATGACTTGAATAGCTTGATGAAGGGCAGTTTAGGCCAGTGCATTGTAGATGTATGTGTATCCGCGTAGCCGACCGACGTTATGATAAAGCGTATATACCTTATAGTCGGGCGGCGCTCGTCGGTGGATGTCCCGCTTCGTGGTTCCCTTGGCTGTCGCTTGTTGTCGTGAAGTTCACGGGACACTGTGACCATCTCGTTGCCGTCTGTGAGGTGACGCTCATGGTGTTCCATGAGCAGTACTCCACGAAAACTATTGTTAGTTGGTTCGACCGTGGAGACCGCATGGGATCGGGCTATGCTGCCTACGGCAGAACGATACGAGTACATCCAGTGCTCGGCTTGCACTGAGCAAGCCGTGGCCGACTCGCTCTTCGCTGATTTCGTGTTGCAATGCATCCTTTCCCATCGTTCATCTTTTGGCATATCCTCAATCCCTCGGCAATGACACTTTTAGCTGCTCTTCACAGCAGGGTCTGAGGGTCAGAAAGCACAGCCTGAGCCAGCTCGAGGGGCAAAGACACCGATTGATGCGTGGCACCCATTTTCCATCGCCGAGAGTGAGCAGTTGAAGAGCATGGGCGCAAAGGCGAGGCCTGTCGTAGAGTCGATGTACTTTACGCGTGCTACACGCGTGCGGTGGCGGAGGATCGGCGAGTGGGGGATCTTCCCCGAGATCCGGGGTAGATTGCAGGGATTCCCCTTCCGTGCCTGAGGCCCTGATGAAGCCGACCCCGAGTACATCTACATCCATGTCGATATGACTTCCACCACCACTTGAAGACAGTATAGTGAGTGGGCATTGACTCTGTCTACTCAACGCGAAGGGATGTAGGGTACCTTGCCCATTCGACCTTGAGCCGTCGACAACGCCGTCTTCCACCATGGCCACCACAACCCTCACTCCCACCTCCGCCACCACGGGATCGCCGAAGCTGGTCAAGAAGGCTTCGTTGGGCGATGTGAAGAGTCCCACTATAGCGACACAAACGTCGTTTGGTTGCCGTCGGTGTATCAAAGAGCAATGTAGCTTGGCAGCCGCTGACCGTTACCAGAACACATCAGGAGCCTCCTCCAAGCCGCCCGGCAGCAAGCGACCGATGGCTACACTCGAGTTCTTTCGTCGATCCAGAGGGAGGACATTTTCCACAAGAGGACGTGCAAAAGCGGGAATAGCACACCGACCACGGGTCAGACAACGTATCTCTGCCTTCAGTGTCCGAACGTGAGCAGCACGAGTAAAGAGAGACACCACAAGAACCACGCCTTTTGTACGTACTCCCCACGTGCTATATTATATGTGTCAGCATACTGACGGTCTTCCCCAAGCCGTCGAATCCGAGAACGGCTTCATTCTTTGCCACGACTGTAGAGACTTCGTCTACGATCCAACGTTCGAAGAGCTACGCTCGGGCAATAGCAAGAAGCGCAAGCATTCTGCCCTACAAGCCGACGACAAGCGCCTCGTCTTCGCCCACACATCCACTACACCGTGCGCCGCGACAGGTCTGAGAGGTCTGTACAACATGGGCCAGACGTGCTTCATGTCCGTTATCCTGCAGAGCTTGATCCACAACCCTCTCGTCCGAGCATATTACCTCTCCGAAGGCCACAAGAGTTCCGAATGTGAGCGTGAGGCATGCACGAGCTGTGCGTTGGACGACATATTCACCGACTTTTACGGACAGGAGAAGCACGAGGGGTATGGGGCGGTGCACATGCTGCAAGGGTGTTGGAAGGGAGGCGGTGGTCTCGCGGGGTATAGCCAACAGGATGCGCACGAATATCTCGGCTTCATCCTGAACAGCTTACACACCGCGAACACGGAGGATGAAGAGGAAGACGGCACGGTCAGTAGTAAGGAAAGAGAGTCCGGCAAAGACTGCGACTGCATGATTCACCAGACCTTCGGTGGCCAGCTACAAAGCACCGTCACCTGCACCAACTGCCACAACACCACCACCGCTCTGGACCCGTTCATGGACTTGAGTCTCGACATCAAAAACTCCGCCGTCACCATCACGAAGAAGAAGAAATTACCCCTCACCAACAGCACCGCCACCATCAAAGAAGTCCTCCCCGTCAACCTGACCGAATGTCTCGACCGTTTCACTAGCGCCGAGACCCTCAGCAGCGACAGCTACCACTGCCGGAACTGCGACAGCTCACAAGAAGCGAAGAAGCGACTCCGGCTCTCGCGCCTACCGCCTGTGGTACCCGTGCACCTCAAACGCTTCTCGCACAGCCGGAGCGCCCAGCAAAGCAACAAAGTCGATACGAAGATCCGCTTCCCGTTCGTGCTGGACATGGCGCCATACCTCACCACCGGCAGGCCTGCTGGCGACAAGCCTAACAACCGAACAACGAGTAAGGATCGAGAAACACCACCCCCTCCCCCTTCGTCAGACCCCGCGGATGCCGATGCCGATGCTGACGCGGACGCTGACGACGATGCCGAGACGGATCCCAACAAGTCTCTCGAGGACACGACAACAGCCGGCGGCGCCTCCTTGACATGCCCCCTCTACGACCTCACCAGCGTCATTGTGCACAAAGGCAAAATCGACAACGGCCACTACATCTCCTACGCCCGCCAGCAGCAGTCGTCACACTTGACCGGCAGCGGCGGCGGCTGTGGCGGTGGCGGTGGCGGCGAGTGGTTCCGTTTCGATGATAGTATGGTCGTGCAGGTGGATGAGCGGGAAGTCCTCGGCGCCGAGGCGTACATGTTGTTTTATACTGCGAGGGGGTTTGAGGTAAGGGTGTAAAAGAAGGAGGCTGGATCCTGTTGAATCTGATGAGGTGTCAATATGGCGGTATGGTATTCTTGGAGAGTAGGCGGTGTGATTTTGGAGGTCATGGGAAGTGACTGAATGAGCATTTGGAGGCATCAAGGGGATGGATGTGTTGAGAGGCTTGCATTCGCACGCATCAGTGCGTGCATGCGGATACAGGACAGACGGGAAGCGAAGCACTGGCTTATGGACAAAAGTGGGAATAATAATGATTGTATCATAATGTATAGTCTCATCACATGCCGACTACATGTACGGTCTAGGTGGTCAAGCTGTCACGGGGCGAGACCAGGGTGGTTGTGAAAAGTAAGAAAGACTCGGAAATGATACACGCTCTGTTACTTTGCTCAATCTATCTATTGATCGTCGATGACGTGCAAGAACTTCTTCTCCTCGCGCTTCTCGCGTTCCGTCATGGGAGGTAGATCGTAGTAGGCGGCGCTGCGGTAGCCTTGCTGTGAAAATTGTCAACAAGATCATGTAATGTATTCAAGACAAGACGAAGGATAGAACGCACCAAGTACATGAAGGTAAAGTTGGCGATGTCCCCAGGCTCCATGTCCAGATCCTTGAACGTCTTGGCGTTCTTGTCGATGAACTGATCCAGGTACTCGCGCTCCACCTCGTCCCGGCTGCCGACGGGCCACCAGAGCGCGCGGTTCATCAAGCCGAGCAGCGGCGCCATGATGGCTTTGGGGACGTTGATGTGCCGGCGGGTCTTCATGATCTCGCGGTCGACGAGGTCGGAGATCTCCTTCAGGCTGTAGTTCTTGGGGCCGAAGAGCTCGAAGGTCTGGCCGGCGGTGCGGTCGTCGAAGCCGATCTTCTCCAGCGCTTCGCCGACGTCGATGACGTGCACGGGCCAGAACCGCTCCTCCATGTTGTTCGAGGTCAGGATGTTCTTGGCTCCCGCGAGGCGGTGCAGGAGCCGGTCTTCGAAGCCGAACATGGGCGACGGGCGGACGATGGTGGTTTCGGGGAAGATGTCGCGCGCGACTTGCTCGGAGCGGAATTTGGTGCGGTAGAACTCGGATGGGGACTCCGGGTGGACGGAGTGGGAGGAGACGTGGATGAAGCGGTCGATGTCGTACTTGGCGACGGCGTCGGCGATGCGGTGGGTGCCTTCGACGTGGACGTCTTCCAGGTCGAAGTTCTTGGTCGGGTAGTCGCGGCCGACGAGGTTGAAGACGATGTCCGAGTGTCGGACGGATTCCTCGATCGAGGCGGTATTGCGGAGGTCGTGTTCGATGAAGACGACTCGGCCCAGATCGCCCGAGACTTTCAGATGGCGCTTGGCCATTTCCTCGCGGAAGGGCACGACGACGGTGCAGCCGGATCGGGCGAGGCGGTTGACAATGTATCGGCCCAGGAAGCCGGTTGCGCCGAAGACGGTGCATGTGTGTCCGCCTAGCCCACTTCGACCGCCGGCGATCCGGATGATGGGCTTGCCAGTGCGGGTGACCGCTATGTCTTGTATGTTACGCCGGGCCTGTGAAGCAGCAAAAGCGGCGGCGGTCTTGGTGACGGAGGTGGTGGTGAGAGCGGACGGGGTGCGGTGGAGTTGGCGGGAGAAGGCCATTGTGCTGGTCGGGACGCCAGCCATGGCCGGTGAGCGGAAATGTGGTGTGTTCGGGTGGCTATCGCGCTCACTCCATGCGCATCGAGAGTGCAATGGCCGCTGTCGTCCTCGTCGTCGTCGTGTCTTGTGTAGTGGTTGTACCTGCGGAGAGACATGCCAAGCCTCGGAGGTTTGAGCTGCGA
>Ga0058704_10000333_pt1 | contig 25168 bp, 29 predicted proteins | sample AgamicMgSfe_FD_71363 | JGI IMG/M metagenome (GOLD analysis project Ga0058704, IMG submission 71363) | Agave microbial communities from Guanajuato, Mexico - Mg.Sf.e | ecosystem: Host-associated > Plants > Phyllosphere > Phylloplane/Leaf | place: Guanajuato, Mexico | collected 2012-05-30
CCTGTGTCTTGCCGTGGATGCAATCCATCAAGCGCTCGGCGTACATCATCACGCTGCCATCGACATCCTTGCCGTCCAAGTGTTTGTATGCATAGACGGCAGCCAATTCAAGGAACACGCCGATGACCTCCGGCCTCCTTCGGGGGTCATTCTGCCGCAGAAACCAGCCACCGCCGTGATGCTTCGTCTCCATTAGATTGCTCAGTTTCTGAGCGTATACCATTGCCTTTGACATCGCCTCCTTGCCCCACTCATTTGTCTGCGCGAGGTGGTGCAACCCCCAGAGGGATCTCTCGAGCACTCCTTCCACCTGGAGGTTCATGCCCGAATGTTCGCCTTGCTGCAGGCATTGCACGACGATGTCAAGCCTGCCCGCCAAGACCGCTTTGCGAACGATCCTCTCCATCCTCTTCTCGCCAGGCACGCTCCTGGCATAACTGAGACCAGTCAAGAGGGCGGGTAGATTCTGCCAGTCCTTGCTTTCGGCTTGCGCCATGAGATCGACCGCTTGGTTCAGGAGCCTCGTGCGGTTCGGAATCTCTCTCGTACGGTCCATCCACTCGAGTGGGACTTCTTCCTCTCCAACGGTGGCCACCTGCGGGTTGTCCGCAAGCGTCTGCCGGAACTTCGTGCCAAAGATCAGACGGCGCTCGGACTCGCGCAAGTATGAGGGAGTGATGTGCTTCGTGCGTATCGAAGAAAGGACGTCGTTCAGTTCGGGACTGGAGGTTTCGGTGAACGATGGAATGCCATCTACGTTGATCAGTAGCCGTTCGCCGAGCGAGAGGTTCAGTTGAACGTACGCTGTTTCCATCTGCTCGTTGTGCTGGAGAGTGCACGCTTCGCTGTTGGTCGCGCACCATCTTGCGCCGCCCTCTGGATGCGCAGTGCGCATCGTGTACATATGGTGGGCATGCTGTGAGCAGCTAGAGGTAGTGTGTGTTTCTGTCCTGGAAACTTGGACTCGCTGGAGGTGAAGTGGAAAGGCTTGGCATTTCCGTGTTCCGCAACAGCTTCCTCCCCTTGTCCCGTCTGGACACCAAGGCCACTCGACAACGCTCGTACATCTCGTGATCAATTGTCGCGCGCCACGATGCCCGTGTCAGCATCAGCGTCAGCATCATCAAGGCCACTGGTCTTCTTGAAGCAAGCTTTGCGTCAGTGTCGCCATGAAAGGCAACAGCGGAGACGTTATGCCACCGCAGAGGTCATGTATCCTTCATTACAAAACCGCTATCCAGCACCAACGCCGGGGTTCAGAACCGGGCAGACGATCAGACAGAACCGTAAGTGCAACAGTATGTTCCGATGATCCACGCTCATGATTAACGATCGCTCAGGCTTGGAGAAAGGCATGAAGAAAATCCCCGTTGTTCCTCCGCCGCGCTCGACCAACAAACTCTGCCCCGATCCCATATCCGCCGTGACCGCAGCGCAGATGCGGGTGCTCGACCCTACAGGCGCTCGCACGCGACTCTTCAGCGCAGACAACAAGGAACCCGCCAAAGTTGGCGACATTCTCTTAGTACGTCTAAAGTCCGGCGACCCTTTCGCCGGCGTCTGCCTCAACATTCGGAAACGGCACCAACCCATCGACACCGCGATTCTCCTGCGCAATCAATTGACTCGAGTGGGCGTCGAAATGTGGTTCAAAATCTACTCGCCCAACGTGGAGGGCATTGAAGTTGTGCAGCGGAAAGAGAAGCCCGCAAGGAGAGCGAAGTTGTACTACATGAGGCAGCCGCGACACGATACTGGTAGTGTCGAGAACGTCGTCAAGCAATACCAACGGCAGCGCATGGGCGGTTCTGTTGGCAGTAGCAGAGTTAAAGGAAGGGACGCAAATAGCCAATCGAAGAAGAACAACCAGAGAGGGCGCAATTGAGGATGGTCATGATGACTGGTTACTGCTAATCCTGGAAGGAACACAGAGCATCATATATTAAGCCAGCTCCGACCTTGCAGTATTGCTCCACGAAGGTTCACACTGTGTCAAGAGTACGCCACTTGGGCTATTGACCGCCCTGAATAGCATCGCCAAATGGACGACGTCTGATCCCGATGCGTATGGCGGTCAGGCCCAAAGCAATCGTGCGACACGAGCATCTGTACCTGGATTGCTCGTACGATGGGGCCATGGAGCTGAGCGGAAGTCGGCCGTCGCGGCGCAAGGCACATGGAAGCAGACGAGGCACTGCACGACGTGCTAAATGGCAGGGACAGCGAGAAGATGTGCTGTTGCTTTCGCCACGTAATGTTCTAGCATCGCCTGAGCAGGGCGCACATGACGGAGTTCTGAACTTGGTATTGAACTGCAAGCTGCTCGAACGTGCACAAGGATTTCCTAGTGTATGTAATTGACGTCCAATACATGTACGGTAGTCAGTAGCGTCTGCTTGATACCGAGGGTTCTGCAAGGGGCGAAAACTTATGCATGTCAGCAGAACCTCAAGCAAGCTTCACCTCAGATTCTCCGCGCATGGGTTGGAGTCGCATTGATAACTATTTCCGAAAGACCTGCCTGTTCAGGATTCCATGGTGGAAATGCCGGTTTAGGACATCGACGAAGCTTTTCTCGCCACGACGGCAGCACAACGACGCAAGGAGGCTGCCATGTGCGAGTGGTTTCAGCGCCACGAGCCATCCATCCCCGCGGGTTCTCTTCACATCGTTCCTTTCAGACGGCCTCACGTTCTTGAGCGAATCGCAAATCGGGCATCGAACGTGGGACATGCACTCCAGGAATGCGCTGGCAAGGGTGCAGCAAAAGGGCACGGAAGGCAATTCCTTCGATGCTCGTGGACTCCGCAGGTCACGCAGGCTCGTGTCGTGAAACATCAGCGAACCCGCGCTGGGGTTCGCTTCTCTGATGGTGCAAGGCGATATGTAATAGAGGTACGTACAGGTGTGCAAATGCGGCCTGCACTCCACACGACGCCTCGTCGATCGCCCTACTATTAATACTAGGTTGTACTCCAGGTTTCTCGTTTAGGAAGTCATCGTGGCTCCACTGGCGTCCCCACTACGACGAAGTAGGTGAAAGGATAAGGCTGAAGCGACTACATCCCACCTCCGATCCCTGTGACTATGCTTTCGCCTGTGGCTCGTCAGGCATCACCTTGCAAGCAGAGCTATCTTTGGAAGCGGGATCTTTTCGCCGTCATACCAACCTTCACTGGGCGTACAGGCCGAGCTGGACGAACCACCTCGCTTTCGAGCGTATGCGAATGTTCACCCGTCACCTTGGATGCAGCATCTGGTGCCTGAGTGTCTCTGAACGTGCCTGACAGCGTTGCCTCTTCCGGCATGATCTCCTCGCACCATGCTGTCTCGTGGGTCAGACCCGCCACCATCTTCGAGCGCGCCGTCTCCCAGCTGACTCCGTCCATTCTCGCCAAGACGACAGGACGTGGAGATCAGGCTCTGCTGCAGACTCGCATCCTCGTTAATCCAATAGAGCACTGCATGCTCGCCCCCAACGCCATCGTACGTCTTCTCTCCACTTGGTGGACGGTCCTCCGCAGTGAATGGTGCCGCTCGCGTGGTCTGGATGCCACACGCTGCGTGACGGCATTATCGTGGCAATGGTCGGTCGACCGTGATGGTCGGAACCTCACGAAAACAGGCCATTCGTGTTCTGCGGAAGCGACGACACGACTGTGCAGCACGAGCCTGTTCAGCTGGTCGATGGGTAGGCGACTGCGAGGTATAAAGATGGCGAGAGATCCTGCTTCGATTTCTCCTTTCTTCCCATCAGCACAACAAGTCTGCAAGCATCGATCAGTCCATCCCATTCTCACTCGCTCAATTACCTTCGCTTTCCGCTTAGACCTCAGTCTATCGCCCAATCACCAGCCAACATGCAGATCATCTCCAAGCTCGCCTTGCTGGCCCTTGTTGGCTTCGCTACTGCTCTCCCTGGCAACACGAAGATCACGAAGGCATCTACTGCTACCCCGCCCGCCTACGAAAGCTCCACCACGTCTACCACCCCCAAGAGCACGACGCCAGTCTCTACCCCGTATACTACCAGCATCTGCTCGCCGTCGATCAATTACAGTGTGTCGAAGGGCAGCACCACCGTCACGACCGAAACAGTGACCGTCGTGTCCGTGCCGACAACCTACACCACCTCGACCACCTCCGTCCACGTCACCATGTCCCCGTCAACCTACAAGGTTACCGGCAGTACAACCAAAACCACGTCCAGCCCGGTCGTCCAAACAACCAACTCTGTCTCCAAGTACACCAGCACGAAGCTCATCACAGGAAAAACCACCTCATACACGGTCTCCACCATCACGAGCACAATTCCCGTCATCTACACTACTACGTCGACCAAGATCGTCAAGGACAAGACCACCGTCCCAGTAACGACCACCACCTGGAGCACTGAAGTCACGACCGTTCCCGTGACGTCCGAATCTGTTAGCGAATGCCCCAAGACCAGTGTCGAGACGATCTGGACCACCAAGACCACCACAGGCGTGACGACCAGCACGGTCACCACGATGACGACGAAACCGATCGAAAGCACGATCACCAAGACGGACACTGTCTGCTCGACCAGCACTGGCTGGAAGTCCAGCCCAGATCAGTACGCCTAGATTGCTGCTCGTCAATCGAGCAATGCAGCGGAGCATGGGTATGGTGATGACCTAATGAATGGCATGGTGCGCACCGCGCGTCGGGAAGGGGAAATGAGAAGTGCCAGTTTAGTAGGGGTTGCTTATTCTTGACATGATGCGTTACGACACTCCTTTTTGTCAGGTAGCATTGAGATAGAGAGATGAATTGGTTTACCACACTTTGCGAATCTTCGCTGCTTTCAGTCTGACTGCATCTGCTTTGTGAAGAATACCGATTGAACCGCTACAGAGATAATACAGTCTTGAGAGCTCGGCATTGGAAGTCCACGCAAGGCTATGCTGACAGATTGCCTAGCAAAGTCCAGGTGAGGTTTGAGTTGCCTTTCGAATTCCCAGCCTGGGCCGGAGAGAACCGGCAGATCCTCGGGGAGCGGCCTGATGCCACCGGACACTCCGCATGTGCATGTACCTAGGTACGCAACATGTACAGCCTCTTCGCGTCAACTGACCAAGCCAACCTCTTCTAAAACCATGCCCTCCCCTCCTCCCGGTCCTTGAAAATCAGTCTCGCAATCGAGCAAAATGTGATTAGCATGTCCATCGCCATCGCCACCACAATCCTGCATCCCCCTGTCTTCCTGCGCCAATGGCTCGACTACCATCTTCGCCGTGTCCAACACATCCTCTTCTATCTCGACGACCCAAGCGAGCGGCCCATACTCGAAGCAGCCTGCGCTGACCGGCCGGTGAGCATCCTCGACGGCGAGCAAAACCATCCGGAAATGTCCCCCGAAAGTCGCACGATCCTCCGTCAAGGCACCAACATCCAACACGCCGTCGCCTTCCTCGCGGATCGCAATTACACCTGGCTTTTACACATCGACGTCGACGAGCTCCTGTACGAGCCGGTCCCAGAAGCCCGTAGCTGGAACCTGCGGCCCGAAATCGGCTGCGTCAATTTCATCAACCACGAAGCCGTCCCCCTCGACCGCCCTACTCGAAACCCATTCGTAGACTGCCTCTATTTCCGCCTCAGCCGTCGGGCCCCTTTCATGGCGTACGGCAACGGCAAAAGCGCCGTCCGGATCGGTCCCGACGTCTTACCCTTCGGCCCGCATAAATTCCGCGGGTTCGAAGGCGAACTACTCGCTCCGTCCGGCGACGGAGCCATGATCCTGCATTACCCGACGCCGTGTTTCGACGACTGGGTGGCCAAGTTCACCCACTACGGCCGGTTTTCGGACAATTGGTACGACGACCCCGCGACTCCGAATCATGTGACTTTCATGCTGCGTTCTCGCGACGTCGTGCAGGCTGCTGTTGAGAGTGGGGATTGGAGCGGAGCCAGAGCGTTCTTTGACGAGCAGACGCTCGATGATGCTTCGATTGAGTCGGCGATTGCTGCGGGCACGATACGTCGGTATACTCCTGTTGCGGAAAGTTGATGGGCGTGTTTTGAGCCACGCAGCGACAAAGAATAGCTAAATGGGCCTGCTTGTCTTTCTCCGAATCAGCCGGCGGGCAATCAGTTATCGCTAGCATCAATTAATCCCCTATGCCCATGAGAGTAGCTCTTTACCTGAAATGTTCGACGGTGCTAGAACGCGCCATACATGGGCGTGCCTCGGCGTAGAGGGGCGCCTTGTTGAACTTTTCAGACTTGCACCCATTCATACTCTGGAGCGCTCGTGATCGCTTGCGGTAGGTCACGGAGGTGGCGAAATGTGCGATGATGGAAAAACGCGATATCTAGAAGATTGCGCTGGGAGCGGTACGACTGGTACGTATCGTCCGCGCCGGAACCGAAAAAAAAAACCAAAAAGCCGCAGACAAGAGCTGGCTTTATCAGTTCGCCGAAATTTTTCACGACGACAGGCTATCCAGCCCGTCGTCAAGCCCAACCCATAGACTCCGTCGTCACGACCGTCCGTGTCGTGGTCTTGATCGCCGGCAGCGTCGACAAGGCCACCTCGGGCGAAAGGATGTGCTCCTGGCTGTCCTTGGCCTCGGGTCCCGCCGTGATGGTGACGCTGTTCCCCATGCCCGGCATCCTCATCCCCAACGCCCGGGAGATGCTGTATTGCAGCTCCTCGCTGGCCCCCGACAGAAGCCGGCCCGAGTCGGAGGTGGAGGTGGGTGGGGAGCCTCCGCGCCATTTCCGCCCGAAGTGCTTGAAGGTGGGACCCAAGGTGGGGATGGAGGCGGAGATGATGATGACGTTGGTCTCGTAGGAAGTCGCTTCGAAGTAAGGGACGGCGTCGTCTGCATGGGCTTGTCAGTACTCCTCGTTCTTCGTCCGGGGTTTTCTGGGGCGGCGGCTTACAGGTGAAGTCCAAATCGTTTGAAAAGACGGTGCCGAGCTTGATGGTTCGCCAGATGGAGGCGATCATGGCCCTGCAGAGGAGAAGTCAGGGGGTGGTGGGGCGTGAAAGGGACAGGAGTCATGTTCGCTTACAGACTGCTCAAGCCTAGTAGGACACTTGCCGCCAATTTCGCTTCCAAGGTCGTGTGTAGGCGCGAGATGAGAAGTGTTGGAGCGAGCGTGAGGACTGCATCGGTGACGGAATTCAGAACTACTCGCGAGTCTCAGTAAAGTCGTCGGTGCTTGCTCACGAGGTCGGACAAACCCACCACCGACGAAGTGTATGTAGCGTGATAAGGGAGAAACCCTGAAACAGGTCTCGTTGGGGCTGTCCGGGAAACGTCAGTACATCTTGCATCAGAAGAGGGGGCGTCAACCCACTCGACGATCTTCGTCATGTCCAGCCCGCACGTGCTGTACAATGTAGCGATCAAGGCTACGTTGAACGCCACTCCTAACAGCACCATGCTCCACAGCAAGTATCTGAAAGTCTTCTTCGATCTGCCGATGATCACGAGTAGGTACAGCGAGAAGGAGACCCGGCCGAGTAACGGAGCGGCGATACTGAACGCCAGTCCGGTGTAGATCCATCTCAAGGCTTCGAGGACGCGAAGCAGATTCAGGTATTCAAAGTGGCGACCGAGACCGCCGTGGATCCCGCTCTGAACGCAGGCCGAGTAGACTGCCGTGCAGACCTGTGGAACAATGTCAGCGACAGCAGCGATGGCGAGACGGCGGCTTGCCTCACCCAGGACAGCACCATCAAGACGTCGTCCACCGCAAAGCGCTTGAGGACGGAGACCTTGGAGACGAGTCGGGCAGCGATCAAGAAAGTCGAAAGCCCGAAGAGGACCCATGTGAGCAGGCAGAGAGGCGGTCCTCGATCGACATCCGGTGGTAACGCGGTAGGAATGGAAGACTCCATCGTGCATTACTTGCGCAGAGGAGGAGGAGGTATCGATGTCGTGAACCTAGGCCAAACTCTCTCGCCGCCCGTCGACCGGCGCATTCTTAGGGTAAAGTATGGTGTTTGCGATGTGAATGGGGTACGAGGAAGTAGAAATAATTTTAATAATAAGAAGCAGGAGAGTGCCAACCGTCCTTCCTCAGGCCGCTCGCTCACGCTCATCTTAAGGTTTAATCAGTGACTACTGGGCCTATTAGTTATTATACTTGCAAGCGGCGGGTGCGAAGCCTTGGAAAAAAACCCGGATATGGCAGCGGAGGAGCATTCCGTCAATTTTACTCCAGTAGCCCAGTCTCTTTGAGAGATTTGAGTCGTGTGAGTTGGGCGGCTTGGTGACTGGTTTTCGTCTTTTAAATTCCCTACCGTCGCAGGTAGATGGTTGTTGGGCAAGGGTCGAGAATAAAGGTAATCTATTGCTATAGCTGCGGTAGCCCAAGCGGGCATGGCAGTCGGATGCTTCTTCGTTCCGGTCCAGACTCCAGACTGACAGATCCGCGTTCGTGGGAAGTACAGTACATGGGCCATGGCGTGAAAGTTCGAAGCAATCTGCTCATGAATCGATCATGATAGGAGGCAACGTTGGCGCGCTCGCATCTTGACGCTTGACGTCTGCTTTGTAGCCTGTCCCGACTCCCTCCTTTCGCGTGCCGGCTCGAGGATGAGGTCGACAGGAGGATCGACATCCGACCTGAAATCTGATGCAAGCCTCGGCGATCAGGAGGTGTTTCCGTCGCACTTAAGAAATCATCGGTATTTTCGCCCCCTTCTTCCCGTCCTTGCCAAGATCCGACAGCTCCACCTCTCCTGTGTCCTGCCGCATCATCGTACGCTGCCGTCCAACCTCCGGTCGGGAAAGACTAATGATGAAGTGATGGACTGTCGTGGGTTGCAATGCAATGCGGCTCCTTGTACGATGCTGGCGAGATCACATGTTGGAGGTAGATGCAGTGACGGAGCATATGTATTGTTGTGAAGATCCGAGGTCTCGCCTGGGTACGTACCTATCATGTAGAAAACTCTCCCGACTCATGAGGCATCCTGTGCACGGCACGCGTACTACCCTAGGTATGTAATCTTGTCAATGCTGAAATGGTTGCCTAAGGCCTCAATGGAATTGCGCAGCCCATCCATCAGAGAAACGGGTCAAGAGACTCATCAGAATACGGCTGATGAACATCCGGCGCCATCATCGCGCAACCGATTCATGAGTATCATGACTGTGGACACTCCAACGTGGGTGTGAGGCGGTCGGAAAAAGCATGGCGATCCTGCCGCGCCGATCAACGAGGTTAAGCTTTGAAACGAAGCTTGCTTTTGTACAGGAACTTGGGGTCAACGGGCGGAATCGCGAGTTCCGTTTAAGCCAGCCAATACCACGCCTTCTCAACCCAATTGCGAGGCACGAGGGGCACATCGAGCGCCTCCAGTTCATCCATCTCACGCTTCCCGGTCACGACGTCGATGTCGGCGATCGTACGACCGAGCGACCATTGACCACACCACTCTCGGACCACCATCCCTGACGATGACTTCCAGGCGCCCGTCTGCTGGACGTAGCGCGTGCTCGACCAGATCTTGTGGCCCAGATACAAGGCCAGGAAGATGGGGAGTGTGATGTAGGCGGCGAGGAAGCTGGACACGGACCACTGCGATGGGAAGAAGACTTGGAAGCCGTTGGTCAGGGTCAAGAGGATGATCAGGAACAGCACGGCCCAGGTGGCGTATGGCTGGAGCGGGGTGCGGAAGGGGAGTGCGGCCAGCGAACTCTCGACGCGCATTGCCGTGCGGAAGCGGAGATATGTGATCAGGATCACGATCCAGGCGATGAAGCCCGAGATCGTGGAGATGTTGGAGAACCATGTGAAGACCGTCGCTCCGGAGTTCGAGACGTTGAGGTAAGCCAGGCACGCGAAAGCCCAGGTGAAGAGTACGGCGGCGTATGGCACGCCACGTTTGGAGGTGCGCGAGAAGATGGGCGGCGCCTGACCGTTCAAGGACATCGAGTAGAGCACACGCGACCCGGAATACAGGAACGCGTTGCCTGCGGACCACGCCGAGGTCAGGATCGCCGCGTTGATAACGTGGTTCAGCCCCCGGATCCCGGCCCTCTGAATCCCGATCACGAACGGACTGGCACTGGCGTTGGAGTCGGGTGACAGTAGCCTAGGGTCGTTCCAGGGTACGATGACACCGATGGCCAGAGAGCCCAGGCCGTAGAAGATCGCCAACCTCCAGACGTATCGTTTGGCGGCTTTCGGAATATTGCGACGAGGCGCGACGGTCTCGCCGGCCGCGAGCGCGATCAGCTCAGGAGAGGTGATGAACGCGAAGCCGGCACGAACGAAAGCGGTCCAGTATGCCAGGAAACGGCCGGTGGACCCGTCGACCAGGTACTCCTTGAACGCTCCAGGATTGTCGGGCTTCCAGTACCGAAACCCTAACCGGTCGTGATCCGGCCCACCCCCGAAGAAGAGGACGACGGTGAGGATGATGAGGCCAGTGATGGTGATGAGTTTGATGCTGGCGAACCCTTAGAAGATGGTCAGCACCGTATTCCGGACGAACTTCAGGATTTCAGAACATGCTCACAGAATTCTGCCTCCCCGAAGAACTCGACGGCTATGATGTTCAGAAGCAGAATCACAATGAGAATCTATATCGCGGTTAACTGGCTGTATTCAACCAACAGCGCCTTATTCGACGCACAATAGTAATCCACAAGCCACGGGGACTGCCTCCGTCCAGTACTGCAGCACAATGGCGCCCGCGGTGACTTCTGCCGCCACCAGCATCGCATAAGCGTACCAGTAGTTCCACCCATCGGCGAAGGCCAACGAAGGCTCCACGAAGTGCGCGACGAAATACGGGATCGAGATGCCCCGGAGCGGCAGAAAGGTGACCATCTCCGCGAGATCGTTCATCACCGTCCACACGACGAACATCATGGAGAGGTACGCCATGAACAGAGGCGCCGGGCCGACGGTCGACAGGATCCCGCCGGATCCCACGAACAATGCGGTCCCGATCGCTCCTCCGAGCGCCAGGAATTGGATATGGCGACTCTTCAGTCCCCGTTCCAGTTGATGTGAGGCGCGCAGGTCGACTTCGCCTGGGATGGACTGCGTCCGTTGGGTGTCGAGATCGACCTCTGTTGTCGCATCGTGTCTCGCTTCCGATGTCGATGTCTCCCTCACTGCAGGACTGGGCGAGTTCTTCTCTTCAGAGGTAGAGCGGTCCATGTTGGAGGGATGGGTGATGAAGCCGTGCTTGTTACGTTGACGCTCGCGAGTAATGATTGTAGAACGACCTCTGCTCTTGTTGAGGAGCAGCGCATGCACGTCCTTTAGACTCCTTTTCTTATAAATAATCACCTGCAATTTGTCTTCTCGGTTACTCGAGGCTCTGCGCACTCGGTACGGTCGGCCACTGGGCAAGATTGCGCCGATCCGATTCGCTGTCGGTCAGGCCGTTCCCGGACCCATCCCCGCACCGTTGGCACCGTGGTTGGGGTTCCCCCACAATTACCCCGGCCGGCGAACCTGATGATGAAGGGATCAACTTCGCCGAATCTTCGTATCTCGGACTTCGACTAACGGAGCCTGACTTGCTCCAACATAACAAAATGCCTGTCAACCACATCGGGAAGTTCAGCTCAGTCCAACGAACCTACCGTCAAGACTAATTCCAACATACAGTCTTGTTCAGGCTGAAGCCCAACACGCCAGCAGAGAAAGTTGCCGAACTCAAGGCGACCGCGTCCGAGATGGTCGGTCAAGTTCCAGGTACGACGACCTTCCCACCCCTCTTACTTATTATTATACACCGCGCTGACTTGGATTGGAAAAGGTCTGACCAGATGGGATCTTGGTGCCCCTTTGGCGAGCACGGCGCATCGGGCGAAAGGGTTCGATCTCGGCCTGGTCGCGGTCCTCGAGAAGGCAGACGACGTCCAGGTTTATGCCGACCACCCTGCTCATCAGAAGTACGTCTCGCTGGGGTTGTGCATGGGTAGAAGGAGGCTGACGCCGTGTGTGATGATGACAGAGTGCACAAACTTCGAGAATCGCTGTGCACGGAGACGTTGGCATATGACTTGGAATTCTGACCATCGAAGGTATGGCGAATATACGTAGGTAGGTAGTCAGTCATTGAACGCACGATATGTGTCCAGAACGAGTCGTCCTCATCGATGGTCTTTGAGAGCTTTGAGCACACAGGATCGCAGGGCCGGATCACTCCCCAAGCCGCGCGCATTGCTTGTCAATTTGTATGTCTGTAGTGTAGGCTTTGACGGTCAAGACACCGCCCACATACAGTCTTATATATTCGATTGTTATCAGTGGACATGTGTGATCGCAGGTGATGAGATCAATGCTTCGCCCAGAACACGCGGGAGAAAGCCGGCGATTCCGGGAAGGCGGGGCATCAGCGGAAAGCTACCGAGCTTGCCCTCCCACGTGACATCGCCACGCCTTCTCCTCCTCTCTGGGCGATGATAGAAAGACCGGCTCCACCTCCTCAATTCTCCAGTTGTCCCTCCGCATTCATCGGGTACCCATGTGCGCCCTGGCCTGCGACGACTCGGGACACCACATCCAGTACATGTCCCTCCACCCTGATAATGGCCTACACGTCGCCCCCGACGCAAGACGCCCCGGCCGCTTCGTTCAGGCCGTCGCCCGCCAGCAGTGGCCACCCTGGTGAGCCGGCCCCGAAGCGCCCGAGGTCTGCCATCGTGGGTGGCGACGACGTCGCTTCGACCTCATCGAGTGGAGGCGCAACAGCGACTGGCGCCAAATCATCAGACGGCCAGCGGCTGTACAGCTGTGGCGTGTGCTCAAAGAGCTACGCTCGTCTCGACCATCTGAGCAGACATGTGCGCATGCACACCCAGGAAAAGCCGTACCAATGTCAGGTGTGCACCAAAGCTTTCGCGCGTGCCGACCTGCTGAAACGACACACCCTCGGCCACTCCAAGGACGACCCGCAGGCGAGGCCGGCCCTGATACAGCACAGCCGTGTGACGCAGGCCTGCGAAGCCTGCGCCGGTCTCCATCTGAAGTGCGAGGAGACGAAGCCTTGTAAGCGATGCACCAAGAAAGGCATCCATTGCAACTTTACCGCCAACTTCGGCCCTCCCAATGGGATGGAACAGTCACCTGAGACCAGCTACGTACACGCGCAGGATCATGAGCAGCGGCAGTATCACGAGCACATACAGCAGCAGCAACAGCAATTGCAAGGCCAGCAGTTGCAACACCAGGAATTCCAGAGTCCGCATGCGCAGAGCCAACAACTCCAAAGCCAACACATGTTGGGTCAGCGGATGCAGAACCTGCCCTCTGTACACACTCTCCAACCGATGCAGCCTACGCCCGTGATGCATCGAGAATCGATGACGGGACCGCATCCGAACCAGCTCCCAGCGATGCAAATGCTCGATTCGCCGGCGACGCCTTCGCACCAGTCATTGCACATGGATGGGTCGATGATGCCACCACAAACGTCCTCGAGCAACATGTTCGACTATCTCCGGGACAAGATGATGCCTCCGATCCAGCAGCCGAATCACAATGTGCAAGTCATCGATTACCAAGCCGGCCCATGGACACCTCGCGAGCTCTTCGACTTCGGCGTGGATACGAACATGGAGCTCAACGACCTCGATCTGAGCTTCCTAGATACGTACAACAATGCCAATCCATTCGACTTGCGAACGCCAAGCATAGGCTTCCCGGCCACCGGTTCGGACATCATGCCGAGTTTCACGTCGGCCCCGGTACCCCCGCTCGACACGGCTGCACTCCCTAAAGCGTCGGTCTGGAAATTTCGCCCCCTGGCGAAAGACTCTGGGTCCGCAGAACAAGAGAATCTGTCGTTGCCCACTCCGACCAGTCTCGACATCGACCGGCGAGTCACGTGCGAACCTCTCTCGCAGACATCGCGCGACAAGGTTTTGGCGATGATTTTGAGCACTTGCAAGCCCAACAGTATCCCACGAGCCGTCGCTTGCTTTCCATCTATCAGCTTGTTGGATAGCCTCTTCCAATTCTCTCTGACATCGCCTGGATCCCACGCGAAGCATTGGATCCATGCGCCGACTCTACTCGCCGGACTGACCCGGCCAGAAGTGCTTGCTGCCATCATCGCCGCTGGTGCCGTACTGACCCCAGATGCTTCGATCCGTAAGATCGGCTACGCAATCCAAGAGGCAGTTCGAACGGCAGTGCAGGTCCAAGTCGAAGAGGACAACACCCTGATGCGAGATCTACAGATCATGCAGGCTTCGCTATTGCAGCTCAAGATTGGTCTGTGGAGTGGCGACAGCCGCAAGATGGAGCTCGCGGAAGGGTTTCAGCAGGTATTGGTGACGATGGCGCGTCGAGGGGGTTTTTTCAGGAGAGGGACTTACGAGCGCATTGTGCCGTATGCCGAAGACCAAGGCGAGGTGCTGGAGAAGAAGTGGCGCCAATGGGTGAAGCAGGAGTCCAGGAAGCGGTTTGCGCTGCACCTGTTCCGCCATGACCTGGAAGCCTCAGTATCCCTGTTCAGCAGCCCTCTGATCTCGTATGCGGAACTATACCTGCCTCTACCGGAGTCGGAGTCCCTGTGGCATTCGCCTTCCGCGAAGTCGTGGAAAGCCACGTACATGCGTAGCACGGCGCCGAGACACGAGCGGCAGCCGTCGCTCGTCGACTGCATCCAGGATCTGGACATCCTCGCAACAAAGGACATCTACGTCGACCAGAGGCAAGCGAGCATGGCGGTGCTCGGCGCAGCTTGGCGCATGATCTGGGAGTACCGACAGCTCGACTCCTCGATGAAGGATTACAACAGCCAGTGGTGCAATGGCAACCTCTTGATGACTTCCCGCCACGCGGAACTGACCAAGCTTCTCCAATGCTTCCGCATGAGTTCGGTGGAAGACGCGAAAGTGACCCTCATCCTCGAGCTCTTGCGCATGCACCTCCACATGTCCTTGGACGACGTCCATCTGTTCGCCGGGGTCGAAGGCGAAGAGGAGGCCCGCCGAGTCTACCCTTCGCTGGTGCAGTGGACGCGCACGACCACGGCCCGGCAAGCGCTCTGGCACGCCGGCCAGGTGATCCGCGCCGCGCGCAACCTCCGGCAGGGCCTGATCTGCGACTTCGCCGCCATCGCCATCTACCAAGCCAGCCTGGCCTTCTGGTCCTACGGCATCATCACGCGCGCCACGGAACCCGGCCCGCTCCTGACGAGCAACATCACCGCCTGGCTCGACTGTGCGGACGACAGCGGCGTGCAGCGTTGGATCGTCAACGGCAAGGGCAACGCCGCCATTCGGACTTGGAGCGGCCATCCTCCCGTGGAAACGCTCGCGATGGTCGGTGATCCGGAGGAAGTCGTCGCGGCTGTTGTGCTCGTTATGCGGCGGAACCACAATGAGGCGCGCTCGCCGCCGTTGGTCGATAACCTCGTTCACATTATGGAGGGTCTGAGGAAGGCTGCGAGGACTTGAGTGCTTCATCCTCACGTACTATGTTTGTTGATTCAACGATGGTCTATTGGCCAACGTTTGTTCAGCCCATTTACGACGGCAAGACCGCGCTGATTGCCACAGCAGCACAGTTTGGCATAACATGTTCGCTCCGGTAACACCCCTTATGGACCATCACACTCGACATTTCGCATTGGGCAGTACCCGTCGCTATACGCGAAAGCACCGTTCAGCGACGAGAATCCGCGCTGTATATTCCGCTGAGGATTCGCAGCATGCGCGGACGCGTCGCTTCGAGAGTGTGTGTTGATCTCGCGCTCCCGGTCCCTCGTATCGAGAATGGTGTTCGGCAAAGTCAGCACACTGTAAGTGGAGTACTCGCCTCTCTTACGGATGCCGCCAGAGACAACGCGCGAGTATGGGTGTCTGAGGCCCGGCGTCGAAGACTGATGACTTCAATAGTGGGAATGGGATGACGACTGGGAACCCAAGGGTCGTCTTAGTTGACGGGATATTGGGATTCAATCTGGCGACCTGGATAGAAGGAGTGGTGTCGCGGGGATGAGGTGCATGGAAAGAAGAGAGATATGAGGGAAGATGAAGAACCTGCGCCAGAGGGCAGGACCTCCTGGAGTGCGGTGGGAGTGTATATAGTCTTTGACCAGGGCATGTACAGCAATGAAGAGTTTCGCACAGCGCGAAACGGGGTGTCATTATTCCATCTATCCAACGAACTTAAACGGTACTATGATGCTTCGCTTGTTCTGAGAGGAGATGTTGCAATGCATGTACTTATGCATCGAACCAGTCGTTCGTACATGCAAACATATGTGAATCCTTACATATGTACCTAGGTACTCATCCTCATTCAGAGTCAAATTACAACGATGGCGAGGGAAGAGGTAAAAAGCGGGTCGGCCTCAGACAGACACGTCTCCGAGCACGCCATTCGCGCTGCTTATAACGCCTACGTCTCACCCATTCGATACATACATACATAGTAAGGTACTAAGAATGTGCTAGGAGAGAAACCAGTATATAAAAGAAGTTTTATCAACCCTCCCGAACAAGACATTCGCTCACTCGCTCTGCTCCGTAAAAGCAAAAGATCTATTCCTGTATTTTCAAGTACGATAAACCCCCATACCTCCTTCAGAGACGCCAGCCCTGGAAATACAGCCGAACAAAAGCAGACGGACATCCAAAACTCCATAGAGCAGTAGTAGCACCAATCAAGCCCAATCAGCCTCACTCTCATCCTCGGCAATACTCTCCGGCACCAACCTCCGCCTCTCCTCCGCCGCGGCGGCGACGTGCTGTTCCAAAGCCTGCTTCTTCCTCACCCGCCGGCCCTGCACGCGCACGAACGCCACGAGCGCCACCCCGAACACGAACCCGAGCGCCGCGAGCGCGACGTTGACGGGGATGGGGTTCCGGGCGAAGAGCTCCACCGTGGCGGCGTCGATGAGCGGTTGCAGCAGGTTCCCCAGCCCGGAGAGGCAGATGATGGCGCCGTAGATTTGGCCGAAGGTCGCGAAGCCGAAGACTTTGGTCGCGTAGTCGGACATGGCCGAGTAGTAGAGGGGTCGCAGCAGGACGAAGAGGATCACGTTGCTGTAGCCCGCCCAGGTGTAGGGGAGGGAGCCCAGGACGCCGGTGGCGGTGATGAGGGTGACGAGGATGGTGAGCAGGTTGGCGGTGCTGAGGTTGTCGAGGAGGATGCCGATGACGGGGGTTGCGGCTACACCGCCGATCTGGGTAAGATTGTGTTAGCCGATTATTTCTGGCATCGTATTCAGATTTGGGGACTTACCGGTAACGCGATGTCGAAGAAGCCGTTGATCGTCCTCGCCGCCTGCTCGGAGCCGAGCATGTACTCGTACTGCGACCGCACGCTCGCGATGAAGAAGTTCATGCGCAGCATCTGCAGCACGGTGAGCAGCGTGATCAGCACGAACCAAGGCGACAGCGTCTGCTCGGCCGCCGACTTGCCGTGCAGGGCGCCCCAGACCCCGCTGATGGCGTGGCGTTCTTCCGCCTTGGACTCCTGCGCCTCGCGGTAGTCGGCGTCGCCGAGCAACTTGTCGAGCTCGGCGAGCTTAGATTCGCGGTGCTCGCGCCGTCGTTCGCGGAGACGGCGCACTTCGCGGTCGGAAAGCTCGTCGTCCGAGTCGTGGAGCTAGATTGGACTAAAGTCAGTGGTAAGCGAGGATGGATGTTACAAGGTACATACATCTCTCGTGTAATCTTCCTCCTTCTCCAGCTTCTTCTCCAATTGCGGAACCGTCTTGTAACCATCTGGCGTCATCAGTGTGAATTGTGCGATCAAGATGAGGAGAGGGACAGCCAAGTAGCCGAAGAAGAACTTGTCGGGGGTGAAGGTGAAACCTGAGCCCTCATACGCGAGACGGTAGAAGAGGAAGACGGCAGCGGAGGCGTCGAAGGCGCCAGTGACGGTGGCCACGATTAAACCGGCGAGCTTGGGAAACGCGTTGGCTATGGAGAACGACGGGACGAAGATGAACGTTCCCCCCAACGCCAGGAAGACATTGCCGACCATGTACCCATCGAACGCGGCCCGCATGGCGAACGCAGAGCCCATGAACAAGGCGCCCATTGCGAGAAAGATGCTCCCCAACACCGCCGATACACGAGAGCCGTAGCGGTCCAAAATCGTCCCGACCGGCAAAGCCGAGACGTTGCAGGTCGTCGACGCCACGGCAAAGAACAGGTTGAGCCTCAGATCTTGCTCGTAGCACACCTCGACCCCCAGTTTGAGCTCCTCGGCCGTGCAGAGTTCGCGATAGACACCTTCGTTGATCAACACGGGCTTCAAAGCCGCAAAGCCGAAAACGATGCCGGAGGCCAGCCAGCAAGCTAAGACGGTGGCGAATACCTGAGCTGGACGATATCAGTACGCGGATGCTACTACGTTTGCGTCGCTTGGCGAGGAAAGACTCACCGACTCGTCGCGCGGTGGAGACCTTGTAAGCGGTGACGCCGCCAGTGTGAAGCAGCGCTTGACTCGGTTGCTCGGAGGATGGGAGCAGGACATCGTAGCTGATGACATGGCGCAAGGACCTCACCGAGTTCTTGGCATGCAGCGGGCGATGCGGCGTCAGACGAGGCGACGGGATCGTACCATATCCGGCGTTGTGAGGCGGGCGTTGTTGCGACGGCGCGGAAAGCCAATCGGGCCAGTCGTCCGGGAGCTTGAGTGGCGCGCGGTCGTTTCCGTCGATGGAGGTCACACGCTGGAGGAGGGACATGGGCCTCGAGCTGAGGCTGGTGAGATGGATAGGAAGGATGCGCCGGCGATGGGGATGTAGTGAATGATGTGTGACAGCGAGCCGGAAGAGAAGGAAAGTCGAGCGCGAGAGAGGAAATGGAAGGGCAGTGGCACGTTATAGTGGATGAGATGGAAGATATTACGTGCGGACACTGCGGAGGTGGTGGCGCGGAAGAATTGAGTGAAGGGTGCAGGGTTTTCCACCGCAGCCTAGTGCTGCTGCTGCTGCTGCTGCCACCGATGAATGACCTCGTCGCCTGAGAGATGGAGGGTGGATGGAGGGAGACTTGCCGCTTCACCAGTCCTCCTATGTATCTGTGGAGGTGTTGGTTTCTATCAGTCTCATCTTATTATCGCCAGAATCAAGAAGTGAATGGATGACAGACGGGATGCTGTTGCACGCGCGAGCCAGACCGGACGTGGGGTTGAGCGGCGCCATTCCGCTTTTGGTCATATCTCTTGACTCTCGCAGAGTCTAGATCCGTGCTTCGAAGACGTTAGAAATGGTATCCTCGACGATGGTCATGACAGAGAGAGATAAAGGGTATCCGATGGGATATGACCTGTATGATCCAACCGTCTTCAACAACCGTGTCACCACCTCGAAGGGCTTCAACTCTGCCCAAGTTGCCTCGCCTCCTGGCAGACTCCGCTGCGTAAGTCCATCCCGGCATACCCTCTTTCCTACGTGTAAACGCTAAACCCTCTGATGGTACTATGTGCACCAACACCGTACGATCCCACAAACGCCATCGCTATGCCAACAAACTCATCCCCAAGCAGTGCAACAGGCTCGAACGACACAAAGTCCATCCCTCAGAATGCCAAAACGCTACCGCCGCCCGCCTCCCCCCATCATATCTCCCATGCCTCCTCCGCCAAACATCTGCATCATCTTCTGCATATCCATGCCTCCAAGGTTCGGCATCCCGCCTCCACCACCTCCACCCATCATCTTCATCATCGAGTTGAGGTCCGGCATTCCGCCCGCACCCCCACCGCCCCCCATACTCTGCAGTCGCTTCTGCATGGCCGCCATCTGTTGCTGCTGGTTGCCTCCGCCCGTCGCACCCTTGGCCTTGCTCATCTGTGCCGCGTTTTTGCCGAATTTCTTGGCCATCCCGGCCATCATCCGCTGCTGCGTCAACAGCTCCTCGACCTCCCGCACCGACGTCCCGGACCCCCGCGCCACGCGTGTCATCCGCGTCGGTTGCTCGACGAACATCTTCCCATCGGAGTCCAGCTCCTTGGTCGTCATCGAGTCGCAGATGTAGATCATGCGTTTGAGCTTCATCGAGCCTTCCTCGTCGTCCATGTTGCCCATCATGTTCGACAAGCCCGGGATCATGCCCGCCATCTTGGACAACGGGCCCATTCTCATGATGTTCTGCAGCTGGTCTCGGAGGTCACGGACCGAGAATTTGCCTTCGGTGATGTTCTTCATGGTTTCCTTTTGATCGAGATTGAGGTTTTGTACGTGCTCGACCAAACCCTGCATGTCGCCCATGCCAAGCAATTTGGAAACGAACGATTGCGGATTGAATTTCTCCAGATCCAGAAGATGCTCGCCCGTGCCGATGAACACTATAGGCGTATGTGTGGCAGCGACGGCAGAGATGGCACCTCCTCCCGCCGCAGCTCCGTCGGTCTTGGTGATGATGATGGCCCCGAAATCCGCCGTCTCCTTGAACGCTCGGCTCTGTGCTTCCGCTGCCTGACCGATGGATGCGTCGAGCACCATGACCGTCTGTTGTGGTCGCACCGCCGTCTGGATTTCCACCATCTCCGCGAAAAGCGCATCTTCCTGATGATGCCGTCCCGACGTATCCACAATAATAATCTCAAACCTCTCCTTCTTGAACTTTTCCACCCCGTCTCTCGCCACCACCACGGGATCCGTTTGTGTCAAAGAGCCGTAGTAGGGGATCTTGGCCTTGGTCGCATTCTGCTTCAGCTGGTCGAACGCACCCGCCCGAAAGGTATCCGCGCACACCAAACACGTCCTGAACCCTCTCGCCTGGTACCACCGCGCCAACTTCGTACACGTCGTCGTCTTCCCCGCACCTTGCAAACCGACAAACATGATGACATTACTCTTGCCTTTCTTGGGGGTGTACGGCGTCTGATGCGGATTCACGATATCGACGAGCGCATCGAAGACGGCTTTTTGGATGATGCGCTTCTTGTTCGCGTGCGGCGGTAACTCGGGAAGCTTGACCGACGCTTTGATGGATTTGCGGAGGGCGGACACCAGCTTGATGTTGACGTCGGCTTCCACCAAGGCGTTGGAGATCTCCTTGATCATGCCATCGAAGGCCTTCTCGTCGAGTGTCGGCGAGCGGGTCAGGTCGGTCACGGCGGCGTTGATGCGCCGACCGAGGTCTTGGAGGACCATGCTGGATGACTCGGTGTCGAGGTTTTGCTAATGAAAATGGGTATAGAAAGGCGAACGATGATATGTTCCAATAATTCCCAGTCCCATCAATTGTCCCGCCGTCAATTGCTGGCACGTGACTGAAGGTTCCCCGCGGGGGTCTTCGCTTGGCAAGGATTGCCGAGTGAGCGTTTTCTGTTCCACATTTCCAGCGCGTTTCGCATCTAGCGAAAGAGCACACAATGGCACCTGTCTCCGCAAAGCGACGACGAGTAGAAGACGAAGTACGTCGACCGAAAAAGAAGAAGCCCAGGGTCAAGCGACAAGCAGCCTACCACAGCAGCTCAGAGGACGACGACGACGATGCTGCGCGAGATGCGCCAAAGTTTCTGTCGTCGGCGAACGCAATCCCAGCCAAGGCCATATCACGACCCAGACCGATCTTAAAACAGACCATCGCCGTCTCGAAGCCGCAAGCGACGATCGACGAGTTGGACGCAGAAGAAGACGAGGATGGAGTAGAAGAAGACGACGCATTAGCGATAAATACCGCATTGAACGCAGCGCCGGTCGCAGATAGCGATGGCGAAGATGAAGACGTAGAAGAGAATGACGAGCCGGAGATCGCATCAGAGGGGGACCGCTCAGATCCTGATGAAGACGAAGAAGAGGACGACGACGATGACGCGGCGTCCGAGTCGGAACTCTCGACCACGTCCAGTGCCATCCAGCGAGCGAAAAGGAAGCGAAATGACCCTACCGCCTTCGCAACCAGCATCTCCAAGATCCTCGACACCAAGCTCACGTCCACCAAACGCTCCGATCCCGTGCTCAGTCGCAGCAAGTCTGCCGCCGACGCCAACAAGTCCCTCGCGGACTCCAAGCTCGATGCGAAAGCGCGCGCGCAAATCCGCGCGGAGCGCAAACAGGCGTTGGACAGGGGACGGGTGAAGGACGTGTTGGGCTTGGAGACGGAGGGTGTGGATACCGGGAAGATTCAGGAGGAGGAGAAGAGGCTGAAGAAGACGGCGCAGAGAGGTGTGGTGAAGTTGTTTAATGCGGTTCGGGCGGCGCAGGTCAAGGCGGAGGAGGCGGTAAGGCAGACGAGAGCCGAGGGGGTGGTGGGGATGCAGAAGAGGGAGGAGAGGGTGAATGAGATGAGCAAGCAGGGTTTCTTGGACTTGATTTCCAGTGGTGGGAAGAAGGCTGCGGCTGCATGAAGCGCATGTGGTCTAAATAATACAGCGTCACGAAGGTCTTGCGCGAGCCGCCCGCTTGATGGCCACCATATTCTCGCTGTCACCCGCACTCTCCTTCAGGACTCCCGCCTTCTTCAACAACCCCACCGCATGATCCACCACGCCCGGATCTACTCCCCTCACGTCGTCCGCGAACTTGACGCCCTTCATCCACTCCCGCGCATCCTCCTTCGAGTAATGCATCGTACTCGTGATATACTCCACGGCCTCCTCGGGATGCTCCCGGTAGTACATCACGCCCTTATTGATCGCCTGCGCCATCTCCTCCAACTGCTGATCCGCCGAATCTCGCGCCGCGATCATCCAGCTCGGCCAAGGCGTGTAGATCTCCCCAATCCGTTTCAGCTCGCCGTTGTCCCAGTAATGCTTCGTCGTAAAGTGCTCCCACATGAAGAAATCCGCTTGTTGTTTCGTCTCACTCACGCTCCTGCGCAACGCGGCAAAGTCGCCGATGACTTCGATCCCAGACGGCTCTTGTTCGGCGGAGAGCCAGCCTTTCTGGTCCGCCAGCACGTAACTCATCACATAACTCCCACTTCCAAGCCGGCTGACACCGACCTTCTTACCCTTTAGATCCTCCTCACTTCGCACGTCCTCTCGCCGCGCGCCCGTGCTGATGGCCCAGCACAGCGGACTCTCGACGTACGTCCCCACCAACCCATACCCCGCCGCGTCTTTCCCGCCCGTCCGCCCCAAGTCCGCGACAAACCCCTCCGTCAGCCCGACCGCGACGTCAATGTAGTTTTCGTCGGTGGACTTGTCGGATTTGAGACTTGAGGTTAGGGCGCCGGTGCCCGTGGGGAAAGGGATGAGCTCGGCGTCGAGGGAGAAGTGTTGGTGGGCGAAGGCCAAGGGCGTGCTGAAGTGTTCTGGGACGTAGCCGATCCTGAGTCGTTGGTTGGTGGGACGGGTGGTCGAGAAGTAACGGGCGGCTCTTGAGGCCGTGCGGATGCTATTGTTGGCGAACATGGTCAAAAGGGCGTCGGTGTTGGAGCATACACAAGGGGATTGTGTTCATCGACTGACGTTCGATAGTGAGGTGGATGGGAACATCCAAAGAAGCCCCGAACCATTAGAAATAGTTACGTAAGTGAAACTATATCTTGGATCGATATCAATCTCACTTCACTCCCTCAAAAGCTGCTGCACATACGCCAACAAAGGTCCATCAAGGGAACCCAATTCAAACATTCACGAATGGCAATCACATATTCTCGATACTTCATTCCTAGCGTCGCCCGATACACCCACTTCAATATCGCCGTAAGCAGCATTGCACACGAGGACAAGCTGACGAGTTGACCAGCCCAATTCATCACGTCGTGGCATTCGTTCGAGCACCTCAAAACTTGTTCGCAATCCTCGCCTCATCTCGGATCTCCTGCGCATTCGGTCGGAACCGAAGCACTCTGATATTGCCTTGTCCATCCTCTCGCTCGAGCACGAACTGCTCAAATTTGCCGCCGTACTGGTTGAACGGGTATTGAACTTTGACCACACGATATAACCCGTCATAGCGGATGCCGACGCTCGGGTAGTATCGACTCTTCCCGCTATGTGATCTTAGCACTCTCACTGGCTTCTGAGTCTCGAGCGATCTTTGTAGTGCTACAGTCTTATTCGAAGTCCTCGCGATTTCCTTCGGATCCGTGTTCTTGTGGCTCCCGTCGGCAGAGTAACGCAAGACCTCTCCCTCGTCTTTATCTAGGTCGTCGTATTTGCCCGAGACAACAATGCTAAACGCTCCGTTCCCAGCATCGCCTGAAATGCCCGCTTCTATGTCGCCGTGGGCACCGTTGAACACGGCGACGAGCTGACGAGGATACCATGTGCCCACCTTAATGCCGTTGTGGCCAAACACCTTGCCGTTCCGTTTCTGAAAATTTGGGTTGAAGATTACGGGCCAATTGCCACTTTCGGACTTTCTAATGGCTGTGCCGTGCATGATACCATTAACGCCCCAAATAGGGTGGTCTTCCGGAGGGTACTTGATCGTTCTCGAAGGCATGTTGTCCTTGGAGTCGCGGCGCACCGGTGACCTCTTGATCCGCTTGGCGGCGTTCGCCCGCATCTCATCATCACTCAAGTCCTCCGTCTTCACATCAGCATCACCGTCGTCTGCGCCCCACTTCATCTGCTCAAATTTCTGAAAAAGAGCTTCAGCCCTCTCTGCCGTCTTGGCTGGAAAGTGATATCCAGGCGTCTTGAACATGAGCGCAAGCCCTTTATCGACTTGAGCTTGCTGCTTGAAGTCTGGCGTCATGTCCACGTCGTGCTCAAGCCATGCGAGCAGAACTTCTAGGCGCTCGTACAGATTCTTGTTAGAGCCTGTATCAGGTGGCGGTGGAGCACCTAGTTTCTTTCTCTCTTGCGCCAGCTTCTGGGTGACCTGCTGTCGCTCACGTACGAAATGATTGATGTTGACATCAGATCGAGCCGCCATCTGTAGGGGAGTGCGTTGCTTGAAGTTGGGGCTGATTCACAATGACCACGTCGAAGGAGACGTAAGTCAACAGGTTTGTGTCCACAGTTGTCCTAGACTAGGTCTAAGCTGTGTGCAAGCAGTGATGCCTAGTATATCAGCGAGGTCGTGGTTGAGGGCATAGAAGGGAATTCAAGTATTTCTTCTTCGTTCGGGGCCAATGAGGAGGTTGAGGAAAGACAAGAAGTTGCAGTGGAGTGTGTTAATGACTTTATAGGTAAACTCATGTTAGGTACCTACTATGTACCTAGGTGTTACGATCCTACGGGTAGGGTCACGGGTTTAGAGCTCGTAGAGCGAGAAAGTATCAAGCAGTGTGATGTGGGAAGGTATAATGATTCTGAATGGTCTTCCACCTTTCAGTAAGAT
>Ga0058704_10000334_pt1 | contig 25141 bp, 32 predicted proteins | sample AgamicMgSfe_FD_71363 | JGI IMG/M metagenome (GOLD analysis project Ga0058704, IMG submission 71363) | Agave microbial communities from Guanajuato, Mexico - Mg.Sf.e | ecosystem: Host-associated > Plants > Phyllosphere > Phylloplane/Leaf | place: Guanajuato, Mexico | collected 2012-05-30
AATTTTTCGTCTCCTTTTCATCACTGCCTTGTACGAAGTTGAGTCTTTCCACCCTCTGTTTGTGCGGAAGACTCTTGAACAGGATTCTCACTCTTTTGCCGCGTGCAGCTGTCACTATCACGTTGCGCAGTGCAAAGTTGGGAATGGATTGTTATCCCAGTATGGCTACCGCCCTTCTTTGGCATACTCTACTTCCGTGGTTCTGATCCTAGGTATTCTCACTACGGCCGTGAGAGACGTCGGGCACTCAAGTAATGTTCTTCTCCAACCAGTGCTCCCAATCCTCTTTCGAGAAGCTGGATGAGATGCCACCCTCGACGGTTCCCTACGAATGATCTCAGCGCATACCGTTTACATCAAACGAGACCGAACTTACGTTGAACAACACCGTTGGCGTGACATGTACCCCCGTCAAGCGATTGGCCTGAATATGATCAGCTTGGGACATTCTATGCAGAGGACTCTACCTACCTTGACCATAAGCTTGATATCATTTGTCACGCCGTTTCCTCCGTTCAGACTCCCTTCCTTATTTGGTTTGTCCGACACCTCAAGGAGTCCGTATATCTTCTTCTCATCCACCCCTTCAACACTTCCCGCCAGCTTCGCAAGCCTCTCGTATGTCTTATTCCTCGGCTCGTTGACCACGTTCTCGTCAAAGAAGTCCGTCTGCTTCTCAAAGAGCGCCTTGCTGAACTCCCAAAACTTGTCTGGATTTGTCTGCAGTACGGCGGCACCGGCTTCGTGGACGAGAGTGGACGATGGGTGCCATGGCTGGATTTGCTGGCGGAAAATGAACTGTACCTTGTCGGCGTACTTGGATTTCACCACGGGAAACACGCTCGAGTAGACGGTATTGAACATCTTCTTCGAGAAGGGGCCTAAGATTGTACGACGTGAGGTCAGTACTACTACTAGACGGGCTATACAGAGTTCATTCTACCCACAGACATAGTCGAGGTAGAGCTCGAGGGTATGCAGCGTGTACGGCGAGACATGAGCCGCGAGCTTTTGCCCGGCGAACTTTGGGTTGAGGGCCATTGTATATTGCTGGACTCGAGGATTGCGTGGGAACAGATGGTTGTCTGGGGGAAATACTTGTACAGCCAAAATCTCATATGTTCATGATCGAGTGTCCGATGTTGCTTTCGATGTTCAGCCCAAATCCGCTGCGTCATCAGTGGGGCACTGCCCGACGCGTCGCGCGTCTTCACGACTTCACCTCTTCAGCCTAGGTATAGCCCATTTACCATTGCCGCCGCATTATTCCTACGAGAAGACGAGGATGGCGATAATGATACCGATGACAATATCAGGCCTGCGATTGGGGTGGATTGCTTGAGAAAATTGCTCACCATGGCAATCCAAAGGCTGGCCGAAAAGGTTTATCGAACAATCGGCGCCTCCCAAGTACTGAGTGATCCGTCCGCCGTCATCAAAGAGCTCATCGACAACGCTCTAGACGCGCACGCAACGTCCATTGCGGTCGAAATCAGCGCAAACACTTTGGATATCATCCAAGTCCGCGACAATGGCCACGGCATTGCGCCAGACGACCGCGCCATGGTGGCGAGGCCGAACTGTACGAGCAAGCTTTCCGACATGAGCGATCTCCATTCCCTCGGAGGTACCACGCTCGGGTTCCGAGGACAGGCGCTTGCTAGTGCAGCTGAGATGAGCGGCACACTCACGATCACTACTCGTGTCGAGGGTGAGCAGGTTGCAATGGCTCTCAAGGTCGATCATCTTGGCGAGGTGACTGGCCAAGAACGAGCTTCCCTGCCCGTTGGGACTACTGTCAGCATCACGGACTTCATCAAGGGCCAGCCAGTCCGTCGACAGCACACGCTGAAGAATTCGGAGAAGTGCTTGAAAGCCATCAAGCACACACTACAGGCCTACGCGTTCGCCAGACCACACGTACGATTATCGCTACGATTGTTGAAAGCCAAGAACGACAAGGGCAACTGGATGTACGCTCCGAAGGTTGGTGGCAATGCGGAAAATGCGGCATTCAAGATCGTCGGTGCTGCGTGCGCTTCTCAGTGCACGTGGTCCATTCTAGAGGAGAAGGGGTACGCCTTGCAGGTCTTCGTGCCACGCGCAGATGCCGATCCCAATAAGATCAGCAATCACGGTGCCTTCATCTCTGTGGATGGTCGGCCGGTATCGGCCGCAAGAGGGACGCTCAAGCAAATGGTGAAGATTTACCGAGATACCTTGAAAAAGTCGAGTACGACATTTGACGGTGTGAAAGATGCTTTTATCTACATGTCAATGCAGTGTCCCACAGCCAGCTATGATCCAAATATCGAGCCTGCAAAGGACGACGTCCTTTTCGAAGATCCAGATACTGTCGTTGACATAGCGCGGCAGCTATTTGCCACCGTCTATCCTTTCAAAGAACTGCCCTCACACCCACAGCCGCGTCGTGAACTCCCTCGACACACCGCTCGTCCAAAGTCACCGCCGATAATTGACGATGACGACGATTTTGTCACGTCTCTGGAGCAAGCTTATCCGAATACACCTCGAGAGCAGCCTACCGTCAATGGCCTCACTGATGGCTTATCTCACGCAATACGCACTCCCTTGACGACCATGGACGCGCGAAAGGGCGTATCAGAGGCCGGTCACCGCAATAACGGCGAGCTACGATTCAGACCTAACATGTACGGTTGCGATGAAGAAGACATGAACCTGCTCGATGCTCGCCCACCCAATGACCAGACCGAAGCCGACTTTGAGGAGCTGCGACAAGCTCGCAACGATGTCAACGTTTTCAACCCATGGGTCATTGCGAAGATGAACACCTCGCTCAGGCCAGCAGAAGCAGCATCTCAGATGAGTCTGCCTGTAGACGACGCAGTGAACGCCACGCGCTCTAAGGACCCACAGCGGTCCGTGTTCGGTTCTGATTTGCCCTACCTACCAACACCTCGACCCTCTTCACCACCACCGCAAAGACCCTTCCATCCCTCTGACAATGTTCCCAATGTGTGCTTGGGTCGAGACGGCCGCGTCATTGAGCCGCAATGTCTGCCGTCGAATGGTCCGCCGAATACCCCTGGAATCAATACGGAGGAGGACCTGTTTCAACGACAACCACGACAGCCGCTGGAATACAACTGTGCTCTACCCGTACAACCCATTGCCTCGCAAGGTATGCCACTGAGCGCGATACCTGATGCGAGTCAGCGGGCTCGCCGCAGTCCAGGAAAGCAGCCCCAGCAGGGGCAGACGAACAAGCCCTTCACGATCCCACTTCATCATCCGGTGCCTAGAGAGAAAGTCTGGTTTGATCATCTCGAGGAAGAGTCACGGCAACAGCCGCGACAAAGGCGACCGGTTCAGCCCACAAGTTCGGCGGGTCTCGTACGACAAGGCGAGCTGGGTGACTTGATTGACGAGCCTCGTGCACTGACACCACCGAGGCAGAACCGCGATATCAGAGATTTTATCGGCACGGTGAACGTGGTCGCAAACAGCTCGCCCGCTTCTCCAATTGAGAGAAGAAACTTTCAGCAGGATAGCCGACCAAGCCCAGTCGGCTCAGAAGCTGCCCAGAACTTGTTAACTACAGATGAGAACTCTCAACCGGCCAAGAGCGTCATCTCCCGCGACTTCATACCAGCAAGTAAGCTCGCGGCCATGGAGGCCCACTCGAGACCATCGAACGAAGCTTCCGCTCAGCCCCCGAAACGTCGCAAAACAGGCGAATCTCGTGTTCTCCGCGAGGTGAGCGACAATGCAGCTGCTCCCTCCGGTTCAGACAGCGACGACACTGCAAGCGCTCCAAAACGCCGCAAAAGAAGCAACGTCCGTACTGTCAGTGACGCTGCCGCCTACTCAGCTGCCATGGTGGACCCTGAAGGCAATGACGAGTATCACCCAGAAGGTGACAGCCGCTCAGCTTCTCGTCGACAGCGCACCATAGAGCGCAGTAAGAGCAAACTCCGCCGCAAGATCACCGCCCGCTTGCCGCTGGAGCGAGTGCCCGCTGGCCAAGGAATGCATAACGTCGTCCTCAACCAGACCAAATCAGCCAAAGAGATCTCTAGCTCTGCGGGCAGGCTTGACCGGGAGCAATCACTACTGAAGTGGAACGAGCCGGCGGTGGATATGATCTACGCCTTCGCAGTCCCACCAGATCAGAGCGAGCTGGTGTCACTGACTGCTAAGCTCAAGCGGCTTATGGTCACGCGTGTCTCGGATGAAGAGATGGTGCAAGACTTGGAGGAGCTGGTTCGGAAAGCATTCGCGGCCACGGGGCAAGACTCCAGCAGTTGAAGCGCGGTTTTACTTGCTCCTTTACCTACTTTTGTTGTTTGCTTAGCGTAGGCGCTGGTGGTTCGCTATGCGTGCCCTTGTGAGAGACTACTATTAGCATGAGACACTTCGAACTGAACTCGTACGATTTACTCTACTTCGTGTCGAGCAGGTAAGAGTCAAAGCGTAACGTATCACGCGTACATACGGATACGTGCCCATGTAGTCAAGAACATGCGCGTTGACGTTGGGCGGGACAAGGCCACCCCGCGTTGTCATGGATGCCTTGCCACGTGATGGACGACTCCTCACTTCACTTCGATCTGCCTGACCCGTCACCCACACGGCATCAGCTACTGTTCTATTCATCACAGATCCACCGTCGCCAGCATGACCGACGCACAGCCACTGTTCGACTTTGCGCGCAAGCAGTTCAACGAGATCGCCGACGACGTCGAACGACACTTTGAGAGCGTAGCTGGACAACTGCGGGAATGGATGCCCGCCGACTCTCCCTTCGCGGCTCGACCGCCGCCACCTCGACGCTTACCACCGCCTTCGATCCCACAAGCAGTGCAGAGCTGGATCAGCAAACACCGTGCCGTTACCGCCGCCGCTGTCGCCTTCCTCCTTACTGGGTCTGTCGGTGCATTCGTCTTCGTCAAGAGCAGAGATCAGAAACACAAGCGGAGAGCGAAGAGGAGTGCCAGCGGTGCTAGGACCGATGTTGTGGTAGTGGCTGGTGCAGTGGCCAACCCTTTGACCAGCGCACTATACTTGGATCTCGAGAGGAGGGGCTTCGTCGTTTATGTTGTGGCGAATACCCGGGAAGATGAGCAATACGTCCGATCGCAGTCGCGCGTGGACCTGTTGCCATTACATCTGGATCTCGTGGACCCATTCGCGACACAAGACCAGCTGGCACGTTTCCGAAACCTGATGGAGAGGGAGCACTTCGCTTTTGACGGGGCGGAGCCGCATCGACTCAACTTCGTCGGCTTGGTGTTGGCACCTGATACGCAAGCGACCCCGGCCAACATCGAGGAGATCAGCTCGGAGGAATGGAGCGATGCGCTGAATGCCAAAGTCTTGAACACGATCGCCACCACCCAGCTCTTCCTGCCTTTCGTGACGGAGCACAAAGCTAAAATCCTACTGCTCACACCCTCGGTCACGCCAGCCTTGAAGCCGCCGATGCACGCAATGGAAAGCACAGTTTACGGCGCACTGGAAGGTTTCACTTCTAGCTTGAGTGCCGAGCTGGCTCAGCAAGGTGCGACAGTCTCCCATTTCAAGCTGGGTAACATCGACGTGCCGTCCATCACGGCTAAGCAGCGACGCGAAGGCGTCCCGGCTCCGAGACTGAAGGCCACGCCGCTGCGGACGTTGCACGATTCGGTTTTCGATGCGCTGGTCTCCAAGCGGCCCGGCAGGACGTGGCATGTGGGAAGAGGGAGTTTGGCTTATGACATTATTGGCAGCTGGCTACCACCTACTGTTATCGGCTGGATGATGGGTGCCAGACGACGACCGAATGCTGTTGAGGAGGAGAAGGAGGAGATGCAGGGAAGTCAGGGCAGTTTGACGTGGGAGAAGGTTGAGCAGGAAGCGTAGGGATCATGGGCAGAGTGTGGCTATGCGAGGCGTTTCTCAGGAGCATGGAAGGCTCACCACTCATGTTTCTCAACTTAATGACTGTAATGACCAGCTTCTTTAATCCCAGCCAAAGCTCTTTCACAACACCCGCCGCTCATTACCGGATCTGACATACCGACAACCCTTCTCTTCGCCTTATTGACGCACTCATCCCTACGTCATACGGCCTTGACTCGCTTCAAGGACTAACTGTCTACGACATCCGTTGCCATATCTGCGATCGCCGGCGAACTCGCTTGAGAAGCGCCTATGACTTTGCGCTACAAGATTGTGTGGTCGACGCGATGCTTGCAAGGCTCCATTGATTGCTCCACTCTCCGCGACAGAGGTAAGGCTTGACTGTCAAACGTGACAAGCACTGACAGCTGGGAGCCTACCGACGAGCGTTGACCGCGCCCATTTCAGCTATGTCTGAGTCTTGCCTACCTGTTATCATGGGCTTGACGGGTTGATGTTGAGAAAGGTTCACGGCTCATCGGCCACGGTCGGTACAGAGTGGGTCAGAGGTAATGTGGGTGTGGTGCAGGGAGCGTGTCTCTGATATCGAATGAAGGTCTGAATTATGAAAGCTAGGTACAGCAATGATGCTCCCAATCTGAGTCCACCGCACACTCAAGCACAATATTCGCCACGTTGTCTTCTTCTCCCTGAACCGTCCAGGCATGTCCCATTGTGATATCCAGACCCATCGCATGTGCATTCAGTGCTATGCCAATTGACGTGTTCCCTCGATTGCTGCGTATTAGTAACCGGCGTCACTCGAGTTCATAGCACTGTTGACACCACTCAACCTCCTTGGATCTGGACTTCCCATCGCCGGCGTGTCCAAGTAGATCTTGTTGCGACACGTGGTGCAAGTGACGATCTCGCGCTGGCAGTTGGGTCGATAATAGAGCCAGTCGCTCTGGATGCAAGCTGGGCAGGTGAAGCTTCTCTGGTCTTCGTGGTAGCGGAAGAGCCTGTGCTTGTAAGCCTCCAAAGCTGCCACGTAGTCGATGGCGAACTCGGGGATGGTCTTGATAAGCTCGCGCAGAGGAGACTCCTTGTGTGCCGACATCAACTTGTATTTGACGCACATCTGGATGACGATGTCGCGCATCTCGCGGGTAGCCTCGCTGGCCTCGTACGCGGCTGTCACGGCGCCGGCGATGTTGTCGAGGTGCGTCTCGTTGCCCAGGGCCCACTCGAATTTGGTGATGGTGAACTCCTTCAAGGCCGTGACGTCGTACTTGTCGGCGAGGATACACATGCGGACGTTGTCGACGAGCACCTCGTATCCGGTGTACTCGAACATGTAGAAGAACTCAATCATGCGGCCGAGACAGGCTGGGTCGTCGTCGTGAAGCGTCACCTTGCGCTCATTTGCCTCCTGTTCGGCACGTCAGTGCTGCTTGAACGCTCGCGGTGCAGTACATCAGACACTGCAGGGAAAACTCTACCTTGAAGCCGCCGTGAAACATCTTCGCGAATACATCCGAGTGCAAGGCGAGGACGAGGGTATGGACGTGCCATTCCTTCCCGCCACAGGCAATGGTGACGTCCGCGGTCTTCTCGTCGTTGTAGTATTCCGCGAGCTTTCTGGTGAAGGTGGTGGTTAGCGAGCCCATCTTTGCGAGAGACGGTTAGTGTTCAGGTGCTCGCAGGTCCAGGCAGCAGCTTCTCTCGGTGGTGGAGTCGGTGGGAGGTAGCAAAAGTTGAAGGTAGAAAAAGTTGAAGGTGGAAAGGAATGAGGGTAAGAGGAGTTGGTAGGTTGTGAGGGTGTCAGGGAAAAACGGAAGCTTGAAAAGTCGAAGATCAAGCCAGTCTGATGAAGTGACGTTGATTTGCCTAACGACAACCTTCACAGCCCCGGCTCACTTCGTCGAAACCTCGTATAACATTCAAGCACCAATGCTAGTATGCCCAAGTACAGCAGAGTATCGCTATGGCGAACCGATGAATGTAGTGTTACTGTCATGTCTAGGAGACAAGGTCAGCAGCATTTGCCCCATGTCTTTCACGACATACTCATGATGGCGCGCTCTCAGGGCCAACGATCAGTGCGTACTAGCAGCAAGCAAACTAAGAGCAAGCAGTAGAAAGGAGAGGTTTTAAAGAACTTACCGCTCAGGCGTGAAAGCGCTATTCGGACGCCCAACGAACCCTTCATACAAGAGATGCAGAACGGAGAAGTCAGAGAACGACCGGATCAATGCTGGCATAAGTTGTTTCAAATCAGAACAGATGAGAGCAAACAGAGATATGAACAAACCCTCCACTCATGCCATCTTCCGCCTCCCCATCATGACCTCCTCATTCCGCCTCAGCTCCTCCCGACCCCTCTCAATCGCCATGTCCATACTGGCCTGTATCCTTCCAGCGATCTCCTCCGCCGGCGTCTCCATGCCCACCAACCCGATAAACTTGCCCACCTTCCTCCTCTTGATCCGTATTCGGTCCCGCTCACTCAGCCCGGCGTAAGAGTTCTTCCGTTCATGGGGGCCGTCCACCGGCTGAGACGGCAGGATCGGATGGCGGAGATCGTCGACGGTTTTCATCAGGTCATCGATAAACTGTTCTTCTTGCTGGCTGAGGCGTCGACTGTGGCGGGTCGGGGAGAGGACGGCGGGGTGAGCAAGGAATTCTTTGTCCCAGTTCATGCTGGCTGGGTAGTGGTTTGACCAGGGGCCTGGGGTGGATTGGTGGTAGTAGTGTGCTATGCTGTCGAGCTCTTCTTCTGTCAGGAGGTGGAAGGCCATGAGCGTCTTCGGGAATGCTGGGTGTGGCGGGCCTGATGGCAATGGTACGAGAGGGGCCAATTTGAGCTGGAGCGTCGAGATCTTCTTGATGAGTGCGCTGTTGCGGCGTGTGAGGGGCGCCATGATGGGTGTGTCAAATCGGAAGTGGTTGGACGTAAGAGTATGGTGGGCTTGGACTCGGCCGGAGGGTGTGTCCAGTGTGCTGCTGGAGAGTGGCAGCAATATCGAGGTTGGGCTCAAGGCTAGAGGTATCTATCCATCACGACTGCTGTAGCAGGCTATTTGCAGCGTCTCTTTGTCTTTCATGAAATGAGACATGACTTCTCGCTTGTCCAAGAACGGGTTGGTTGATCAAACAAAGGGGCGAAGATGGCATGTCGAGATCACGACTTCCTTTGTCTCCAATCTGAAGATCTGCTTAGCGATGCTTCGGCATGGATGGAAGCTGCCCAATGTAGGAGTACTCACAACATACAATGTGCCGCCTCCTACTACCACCGCCTAAACGTCATGTCGACCTACACGCGGGCGGCGGCGACATCGACGTAAACCGCACCACAACGGAAGAGGTGACGAGGTTGTTGTCGTTGTCTTCCCGCAGTACCATCTCCTGTTGTCGAAGCCGTCACACGACGGACCTGTGTGTTGCGATTTGTAGAGTCTTTGGGCGATATGATCAAGGCGTGCAATGGCATCTAACGCACTACCATCCCGTCGTCGTTCGTCGCCGTCGTTGTCCGTCGTCATCGTCCCAGATCTTTCGTACAGTCCTTTGGTGTACTGACCGTCATAAGGTTAGTCGGGGATTCCAGAGCGTTCGTCGTCGTCGTCATCGTAATCGTCGTCGTCCGCCGTCGCCGTCATCATCCCAGGGCTTTCGTATAATCCTTTGGTGTACTGACCATCATGAGTTGACCTGGGATATCAGAGAGGTTCTTCTCCAGGCCCAAGCGTGGTGATGCTTGCTTCTGATGAAAAAAGTATTTGGTTCGCGTCAGCCGGTGGCAGTGTAAGACCGGCGACACAGTGTCCCTGGACATAGGCAAGCCCAGCGGCCCAGGGACGAATGCCAAAAATAAGAATAATCTTGAATGAGTCCGTAGACTCGTTTCAGAGATTAAACTGAACTGTAAGGAAGTCAGTGATATTCACCACAGATCAAGTGTTTTGTCGGGGTCAGGTACAAGAACAGATACTACACTTGATCTAAGCCTATTTGGATTATTAGTCGATGGTGATGAATGATATGAAGGCGGAGCGCATACCAAAAGGCAAAGACTGTGAAGAAGTTAGCCTGAATGCTCCAACTGTAAGGGCGCGGACTGGGGATGACTTGCGAGCTGGGAGAGGAAAAAGGATCAGATAGAGTAGCTCTGGGAACTCCGTTTATATATCCAAGAGAGTGGACGCATGCGCGCCAAGGACGGCGGGTCGCAATGAGGAAGAACTTGGAAAACTCGGCAGTAAAGCGGCAGTGGATGTCATTTCGACTGTGTCGAAGCGGAATGTAGGCAGAGAGTCGACGGTTCGTGCGGAAAAAGCGGCTCAGAGTGGTCCACAGACTCCGCACTAGTGTCCACCGTGCTCGTTATTAGCTCCGGCTTCACACTCGGCGGGCGGGCGCTCGCTTTGTTCGTCGTGGAAAGGGTCCCGTCGTTCATCGCCTCGCTCGCCTGTGCTTTCGTCGTAGCTTCAGAACCTCGTCGTGTGACGGTGTGAGTGAGAGAGCCTGTTTGATAACATTAGCATGGATCTGTCTGGCCTGTGGAATGTGAATCGCGCATAGGACACACTTCCACTCATTCAAGCGGAGATAGCAGAGTTCAGACGGGGCCGCTGGAGCGTCGGAGATGGCGTACGACGGTACCACTCTATCTGCGACATGACGGCGGTAACAAGGATGGGTAATCTGGATGGTAAGGTATAGACCGCCCGCTGCCCGCACGCCCGATGAAGTCGCTGCCAAGCGACTACACCTAAAGCGGCTAGAGCCGACCAAAGCGGATATAGATATCGTACGTACGTTGCTTATTAAGCTGCGTGATCAAGTTACAGCTGGAGTATTATGTACAGTACTACATGTATGTAGGTACGTACATAAGGTCCGGGTGTGCTCATTGCGGTAATCTCACTTGTCATGATGAGTACATAACTCGTCATGTGCGATGTCTCGACTTCGTCTTTGTGCTGATTCACGGCTTTGGTCGACCGCCCAATTCATTGTCAACTACTTCATTGTCTTCCACGGAAAGGAGATGCTCGATCGTCTGTATACAGAACTTGGCGATTGCAAACGAACGTCGCCAAATGCGAAGATTACTACGAAAGCCGTACGTTGGTATGGCATACTTTATTCGAGGACAAATTTATACATGTACTGCTGAGAATGTCAGTGATGATGGTCAGCGAGTCTACTAGACTCTGGCTGAGTCGATGAGTTGAAGTAAAGTCAGTCTCAGACGTATTTCAGATGCTCAAACCCTGAGTTCTATTGATGAACCTCGATCCCCATGACGCCTGGCTAAAACGAACAGAGACTCCGGCGCTGATTGAATAGAACTACTTCACGCACACACACCACATCACATTGTCGGTCATCAAGGAACCCATCGTGATGGAGGTTTGGAAATGCGCCCAGAGCGCGTCTTCACTGTTGGCGGTGTCACGCCTGAGCTTGGCCGGGGTGATGGCTTCTGCGGAACCGTACGGGGTTTCCGCCTGTTCGGCTTCGCCTTCGGAGAGGCGAGCCTCGTGGTTCGCTGGCAATTTCTGACAGGGTTCTTGCGTCTGCTCGTTACTTCCTTCTCCGCTTTCTGTCCATCGAGCTTGCTCGTGGCACGAGTTCTAGATGGCCGAAGCTGGCCTCGGCTGGTGGTTGGGAGCTTTTGAGCGGCGGGAACGGGATTGTGTTCGAGCGAGGGTACCGTAGGCGTTACGTCGCGAGCGCTTGAACGTGCCTCTTCCGCTTCCACCATGGCCCGTCGTTGTCGTTCGATCCAATCCAACAGATTATCAATTTGCGCAAGTTTTCTTCGGCAGTACTGCAAATCAACCTCGTTGTTGTCCTCGTGATCACCAGCTTTCCGGTGTGCCTCCTGAAGCTCACACGCTTCACGCAGCTGAGGTTCATATGTCACGATGCGGCCCTTGAGCTGCCAATTCTGGAATTCGTACCAGTTCTGTAACTGGCTTTGTTGAGCGAGATCCTGAAGCAGAACGGCATCGCCCTCGAGGCCATGGCGTTTGCGTCTGTCATTTAGTCGTTCGACGTAGCCGCGAAACCCATTGGGAGAGTATGCGCGCCGAACCACGCCCTGTTGAGTGCGAAACTGTTTCCAGCTCCTCAATTGACCTGTGAGCACTGTCTCTCCATACGGCGACCAATTCGTCCACCAGTCTACGCCGCCTTGATACTCGCTCGGGACGTCTTTCAGGGGTACTTCCATGTCGGCCGGATAACATGGTGGGCATCCATCGGCTTCGAGCTCTTTTCGTGCGGCTATCTCGCCTTGACGTTTCTCTTCGAGTATAGCTTCCTCGTCTATGTCAGGCGTCAGAGCCTGTAGCCGCATGGCTATTTCGCGCTCAAGTTGCTGTTGACTGTGGATCGCGATCAGTGAAACGTCCCCTGGCGGAGCTCAATGGATAAGCTACCGCGCTCGCTGGTGAACCGCATCTCGTTCAGCTGGAGTCAGGCTCATAACGTCGGGGATATCGATAATGCTGTAAAAGTGGGATCAGCTGCGCTCGGGGGATCTGGGTACTACTAATCCCTTACCTGAACCCGTCATAGTCCACGATCTTCGTCTCTCTCGCCAGCCGGTCGATCGCGTCTTGGTCCATTGCGGAATTTGGCGAATCAGCCTAGCCTCGTGGAAGATGCAAGTATGGCCGGCACTGGAGTTGTGGTAAGCAGTAGACAAGGGAAAGGTAGTTCACCAGAACACAACATGATCACCAATGGGGTCCCCGCAAGCGCCGGCGGAGTCTATTTCTTGTTCCAGGGTGCGGGACGCGCCGCCTCCACGAGTTTCGGAACTTTCCCCACGCGCCTATCGGTTGGTACAAACGGCGCCGACTACACCTTCGCTTTGAACGTAATACGGGTCGCATTTGACACTTCATGTACTGCGCACAGCCGTCTGGTCTATTCTAGCTTTTCCTGTTTCTACCCGCCGACCGTACGTACCAAGTACCTTATGTAGCACTATATCAACAACGCCTCTGTCAGCCGTTGTCATGCTATTCCAACAAGCACCCATCTTCCCTTTCCTCTCCCAGTCAGCAATTCTCCTGCGTGCCGTATAATGGCAGATCCCGATGTCTTCTTCCACTTGACCGCTGATTCAGACTCGGCAAGTGCGCGTACAATCATCAAGCTCCGGCACAACCAACCATGGTTCCACGCCGGGACGGACGAAATCGCGGCGCAGCCTTTGATCACCAGTCGTGAATCAACTCCCGGTGTACCTGAACCCGTACAGGCTGTACCGCCCGTTCCTGAGCGTCTTGTGCTGACGTTCTCCCGGCTTTTCAGCCTTCTGAATGCAAAGGAAATCCCAGACCTCAGAAGAGGCATCTCCTTTGGGACAGATCCGCGCCGTTGCCACATCCTGCTCGGTCATCGAGGAACACTAGCCGTTAGTGGGACGCATTACACTGTCGCTATCGACGACACGCTACGTGTACGCCTGCGCGATGGCTCGAAACATGGCACCGCGGTTGAGTGTAACCGGCAAAACCGTGAAGAAAAACGAAAGAATGATTACTGGACTCTGACAATGGTTCCCGGCCTGGGACGTCTGTTCGATACGACTACCATCCATACGAGCTCGATTGCACTCACGGTGGAGTTCCCCAACCACGCCAATCCAAGTTCCGAATATCTCCAGAATCTGAAGAAATTCGATCAATTGTGCAAGGAAGCAGCTGAGCGTGAGGTCAATGCAGCCCCGGCCGTCGACGGGCTCACCTTGACCAGTGGCCCATCAACAGCTGCGCCGAGTGGGGCAGTCACGCCAGGCACCCTTCCCATTTACTACAAAACGGGCAAGCTTGGGAAAGGCCAGTTTGGCACAGTTTACCATGTCATTCGAGCGCGCGATGCACGATACTTTGCCGCCAAGATCTTCGACGACATCACGAAGAAGAGGTCACGAGGCGAGAGCGTGTCTGCGAAAGAAGCATGCATTCAAAGGGAGTTCAAATTCTCTTCGGACTTCCCTCATGTGAGCACTCCCGCCCACGAATTCCCACCGGCTCCGAACGCTGACCATGTGTAAGGATAACATCATCAAAGCTTTGGAGCTTCGCAACATGCCTGAACTCACCATGATCATGGAATTCTATCCTTCCGGAAGCATGGCGAGCGCGGCGGCTCACATGAACGAGATTCGCTATGTGACGGCTTTCGGTCAAATACTCTGCGGGCTAGCACATCTCCACAAGCACGGCATTGTCCATCGAGACCTCAAGCCAGAGAACTTCCTCGTCCAGCTGCAACCGTGGTTCAAGGTCGTCATCGCGGACTTCGGGCTGGCCAAGACGATCCCACAAAACGCTCTATTGAACACTTTCTGCGGGACGCCTCTTTATCTCGCGCCGGAGGTATGTCCGGGAGTGAGCGTTCGTGGGTACGACTCTTCGGCCGACATCTGGTCGCTTGGAGCAATCGCATATGAGTGGCTCTACGACTGCCCGGAACCACCGCCCACGCCGGCCCGATGGACCCTACCCGCTTCCCGCCGATGGGTAGTCCAGCGGTGCAACTCTCTCCAGCGATCTTTAGACAACGAGGACGACGATCCTATGGTCGAAATGCTGACGAGGATGATCGAGAACAGACCCCATGAAAGGTGGAGTGCAACACAACTTCTCCACCACGGCCTCCTGGACGAATCCTTATTCAAACGGAGGCAGGCCGATGGCCTGATAGTCTGTGCACGCGATCCCGTCGACCATGTGCCGAAGGATATTGGGGCGGACAGTGTGTCAACGGACGGAGACACCTCGAAGCATATTCAGACTCCGGCGTCTGCTGCCGCCACCATCATTCAGCGGTCGACGACTTCGCACCAATCTACGCCGATTGCCCCACACATCAGCGCATCGGCAGATGACCCGGTACTGGCAGCAGGTGAGCACCACTCGGCACATCCGCATCTTACGGGCTCGGAGGAATCCCGCCGTTCGCGGATCGTTGTCGCGTCGCCAACTACTCCCGAAGCGCCGCAGCGCGGTCCTACCGCCTCGACGGCTCTCTCGGTAGGATCTTAGGCCGACGAAGTTGATGTTGTGATTATGCTGTCGAGTGTTCTGAATGTTGGCACAGTGGATTCCTTGGATCAAGTGGCGGTTCAGGCTCATGTGATGTTAGGCTGGTAGGGTTTCTGGTTTGTACTTGATGCTTTGACGAGATGTGTAATCTACGATTGCGGGATTCGCGGCGCTGTCGGGAGAACGGCGTGAATTTTAACGAGTGTGTCAGTGGCCGAGTTGAAGAGGCGGTCGGTAGATAGGAATACTAGCTCGTGGTCAATACTGTCCACAGTTCCAGACTCTGGCCAGATCGAGATTGTGCTCATCGCTGATGATGAGGAAGAGTGCTTCTCACACAGCCAGACTCTGGCCAAACCGAAACCGCTTCCGTGAGCAATGATGAGAAAGAATGATTTGGTGACAATGACAACGACTTCTACACGCCGTTCGGTATAGACTTCTGGTCACGCCTGAGAGAAAACGTGACCTCCGTCTCAACGTTATCCAGCCTACTACACCCTACCATCATCGCTTTGCTTCGACTTGGTAGGTCCATAGACTCTTGCTTCGCTGCCAGGTGCTGTTCATTCGGTGAAACCCTAGAATAAGCGCCATCCCACGGCGAAACAGAGAAGGTGGCGTGCAACGACAGCCGCTCGGAGCTTTTGCTGCATTCGTGTGGCACAGCTCCAGACGAGCGCAAGTCTTGCTCTGAGGGCGAGGACTATATGGAGAAAAGGTTCCCCGCGTTCGCAGTGATGTTGCGCCTCGAGAACGGGTCATCATTGTGGGAAAATTCGAGGAATTCGGTATCTTTCTGCAGCATCAACGGAGCGTCCAATGGCGGTACACGCGCTGTCCAGGATGGACACGTCTCCTTCTCATATGCCTCACCTGGACCACGACGTAGACCCAGAGAATATCGATAATTGAAAGCGAGGACGAGACTCTCGACCACGCTCGCGAAGACGGCAGATCTCTCCCGGTTGTCGTCGCGGGGGTCAGGAACGGCGTCCAGTCTCCACGAGCTGGAGGCATGACGCCAGAAATGCACCGTCTCAAGCATCAGCTGATTCGGCTGATCTGCGCAGATGAATTCGCTCATGCGATAAATGGACTTGGTCGGGGTGTCATGAGGGGTGAAGAAGGGCATGCGCCGGAGGACCGTGATTCCGTCGTATCGCTCCCACACCAGACCTTCGTTGCTTTGCAGCTCGCTCGGGGCTGGGAGAGGTTCTGGCAGAGTCATCGTCCTGCCGTAGCCCAGAAGCAGCCGGATGGCGAGGCGCCACGGATGATTGCTCGAGCCGAGGGACAGTGGTCGCAGGCTTCGGTAGTGAAGCCACAGAGACTGAAACCGCTCGTGGAAGGAGAAAGGCATCGCCGTTGATACGTAATTTCTTGCGGACAGCAGTGAGCTTCATTGTCGACCGACTGTGGCGTCTCCAATCCTCCACACGAGGCCATGCTGACCCCCGACTCTTGCCGATGTGCGACGTCGCGCGCACAGGAGGGTCATCCAGAAATGCCACAATTGTGATAAGCCAATCGAAATCCGTCACGTGACAGGCTACCGACTTCTGTTGATCTGACGTCCGTCCGTCGACAGTCTCTGGGTGGCCAGACGCCCAAAGTCAAGACCAGCTGAATGAGGCCTGATCAATACGCCGATCACTCTCCGAACGAGCTTTCGGCGGTCAATTCATCGATAATTTACTACACTGAGGCTTGCTGCTTGAGCACCATCTGGTCCATCTCCCTATATAGGGTCGAGACTCGTGCCAACACAATGCGGCGACATACAGCCGTGGCGGTCTCTTCCGCCTATCATCAGCTCACACCCCTCGGTCTCGACTTTCAAGCTATCTCAGCAGCAGCAGAAGTATATGAGAGGGGTGCTGTATCTACCCGTCTGACGGGGTGCGTCGCAACCCTCCAATGAACGCGCTGGACGAGCGCCAACACGGCAGGCTCATGCAGCAGCAGCTGAGCAATACAACCTCGTGCCTTTTGGGGCCTATTATACAGCCTTGTCCTGTTCGTAAGACAAATGCCGTCTGGTTGCAAAGCTCACGACGCACTTTGCTCTCTACTCGTCTTGCCTTCGTGTGTACATCAACCGTCTTACCATGACTTCAAACTCGGCATCTTCGAAACCTTCGAAACGCGAGCGATTGCGCAGCGTTTTCCATAGGTCTCCTTCCCCTGTGCCACCTCAGCCAGAGCCGACTGCGACGAGCCCGGCTTCGACAGCTCCATTGATACAGCCTACCAGCACCAGCGGAAGCCACCTTAGGCCTGTTTCCACTGTATCATCTCAGCTGACGCTGACCTCGACCGCCCCGACTGCGACAGCTCCATCGCAACTGTCTACGGTCAACAGCGTTGTTAGGCCTGCCTCTCCGGTGCTAGCTCAGCACAATCCAAACGCGGCGAGCCTGATCTCGCCAGCTCCATTGCAACAGCCTACTAGCAGCAGCAGCAGCAGCAGCAAAATCCTCGAGGATGCTCTGAAACGGTTGAGCAGTGTCGATCAGGAAACGATCCGGAAACACATGTCACCTACCGTTTCTGATGCTAATGTAGCGGTCGATGCGGTCCACAACGTGGCGCGCGATTTACAGCGGGAGTGCGAGGGCAAGCGGTGGTATTGGACCTACAACGGGCACGAGATCTATCTTCAAAATCAAGCGGACAAAGTATGGCGCCTGTTGGACAGATTCAAGTCCGTGGGCGATGTAGTCGCCAATGTGGATCCCGTGCATGTTGGTCTGCCGTGGGCAGGCATACGGGTTTTACTGGAGGTAATCAGCCATTGCAAGGCTCTGCTACGGTGTGCTTGCGCTAACAGTTGGGATCGAGCTTGCCTTGGCCGACAGCACTCTACGGGCCGCTCTGGTAACTGGAATGGAGCTGGCTCTGTATACGAGCAATCGGTTGAAAGTCTACTTGGAGTACTACCCAGCTTTCTCGGCTTCGCTCGCGGATGACAATTTCCGCACAACTCTGGTCAATCTGTACGCTCACGTCCTGCACTTCCTTGCACATGCAATACAGACACAGCCAAAGAACCGTGCAGCCAGGACTCTTCAAGCCCTATGGAATCCTGAGAGTCTCGCAGATTTCGAAGAGAAGTGCGATACATACCTGACAAGAGCCGCGGAAGACCTAAACAATTGTGACCGACTGTCCGCAGAGGCATGGAGAGACGAACTTCGCACAAGACTGCAGAGCTTGGTTCAGATCCATGACAAGCAAACTGTAAGGCTGGCCAAGCTGCAGGACACGGCGGATCTTGGAAGGCTCGCTACTGCGAAAGGAGCTACTTACGACTCATCCGCAGAAGGCGAGCTGCCAAGATGCCTGCTGGGAACGCGCACCGCTTTGCTCGACGACATCATGAGCTGGACCGCCGACCGAACAGGTAAAAGGATATTCTGGTTGTGCGGCAAAGCCGGTACTGGAAAGTCTACCATATCTCGCACGATCGCGCAAAAGCTTGATGACAAGGGTTTTCTTGGCGCAACCTTCTTCTTCAAACGTGGTCGTGAGCACAGAAGCAATGCCAACTTGTTCTTTCCTACTATCTCTTTCCTACTATCGCCAGGCAACTCGCAGACAAAATACCGGGCCTAGGACACGCGATCGCAGCTGCGCTTGATAAAGACTCTTTACTAAGCGAGAAATACATGCCGAAGCAATTCGAGAACCTGCTCCTGGAGCCTATGCGCGCCCTTCCTAGCAGCGCTCTTCCGGAACAAATATTTATCGTCGTGGACGCTCTGGACGAATGCGAGGATGATCAGCAGATCCAGACCTTGTTGAGGCTGCTCAAGCAAATTGAAGATATCACGACGGCGCGGATTCAAATCATGGTAACGAGCAGGCCAGATATTTCGCTTATCAGAGGTTTTGGAGACATGCCGGAATCCCTCTTGCAAGATGTCCGCTTAGAGGAGGCCCAGACGACTTCCATCAAGTCAGATCTTGGCATCTTCTTCGACCATGAGTTTGCTCAGATCAAGAAAAGCTATCCGAGGCGAGTAACTTTCGGCCGTCCACTACCAGAGGAATGGCCTGAGGACAAGGACGTTCAAGTTCTGGCAGATAAAGCGTATCCACTCTTCATTGTGGCATCCACGATCTGCAGGTATATATCTCTGTCCAAAACCCCCGAAAACGAACTCAAAGCATTACTGTCCGCACAAAAACATAATTACGGACCATCAAGTGGCCTGGCAGAAGTATACCTCACCATTTTGCAGCAAGCCACTACTGCAGAAGGTCGGCAGAGTACTGGCGATGAACTCAGCGAACTTCGAACGGTGATCGGATCGCTCATTTTGCTGTACGACCCGCTGTCCGCCACAGCGTTGAGCCACTTATTGAACGAACCCATACTATCGATCGGATCCTTTATCGTGCGATTGCAGTCGGTCCTGGATATTGGTAAGCTGGCAGACGGCCAGATAGATCCATACAGTCCGATCAAACCTTTCCACTTGTCTTTCCGGGACTTTCTTGTCGATGCTACACTGAGAAACATCGATGAAGGGAAGGACTTTCACATACACGAGGCCAAGACACATCATCACCTCGCAGAGCAGTGCCTCCGATTGTTGAGTAGCGGACCTCTGAAAGAAGATGTGTGTCAGATCAAAGCTCCAGGGACACGCAGAGCAGAAGTCGAAAGGTCAAGAGTACTGGACCATCTGCCAAGAGAAGTCGAGTACGCCTGCATCTACTGGGTGCGACACGCAGCTGAGGGCCAAGAAGCTCTCGACGACAATGGATCTGTTTACGAGTTTCTGAAGCAGCACTTCCTCCACTGGTTTGAAGCTATGAGCTGGCTCGGAAAGGCCTCGCAGGTCATTCGTGACATAGCCAAGCTCCTCGGGATCAAGGATGTGAGTCACATGAAATAGCGAGATTGGAACGCGAACAGCTGATAAGCAACATATAGATTGGGCGTGGAGATCAATGTCGCCGTTTCTTGCGCGATGCGAACCGCTTTGCACTTCGGAATCGATATATCATCGACCTTGCTCCGCTTCAGATATACCTCTCCGCGGTGCTTTTCGCACCTTCGCAGAGCATAGTGCGTATGTTCGCTGGAATTGACTTTAGTAGACATCTGCATTACCTTCCAGAAGTGCCGGCGGAATGGGGGCCAGAGATGCAGGAGCTTGCGCAAGAATCGCCGGCCCATTCTGTCACATTCTCGCCAGACGGTAAGATAATTGCGTCGGCGTCGGGGTCTGATCTCTTCCTTTGGGACGCAGTGACTGGTGAGGAAATCGAAGGGTTTGAGCATGATTGTGCAATTTTGGCTGCTGGATTTTCACCGGATGGCAGATTCATAGCGATGATAACGTCGGAGGGAGTCCATCTGTGGGACACTTTGAGAGATAAGGAGTTGAAACTTGTGCTCGATGAGAAAATTACCGCTGCCGCATTCTCACCAGACGGCAAGACACTGGCGTCCAGCTAGATACATGGGGTCACACTGTGGGTCGTAGCAACAGGCAAAAAGCTACAAAGGCTCGAGCACGACGATCACGATGCTTCCTGCATCACGTTCTCGGAAAACGGCGAAGTCTTAGCGTCAGTGTCCGGAAATGCAGTAAGAATACGGGATGTAGCGACGGGCGAAGAAACACAGAGGTTCGAAGGGCACCGTGATTATGTCGCATTCTCACCGGACGCCAAGATGATAGCGTTCGTCGTATACAGCTCAATCGAGCTGTGGGATACAGAAACAGGCAAAGAGATGAAGAAGCTGGAGGGGCACACTTTACGTGTTGATATTGTCGGATTTTCGCCGGACAACAAGACTGTAGCGTCGACGTCGTGCGACAAAACAATTCGGCTATGGGATGTAGCGACTGGTGACGAGATGAAAAGGCTAGAGGTGCACACTTTCCTGGTTTGTAGTGTCGCGTTCTCGCCGAACACCAGTAGCAATATACTAGCATCGGGATCGGAGGACGGCACGGTCAGGCTATGGGATATATCATCCAGCGAGGAGCCGGCGAAGCTCGAAGGGCATGGAGAGGTCACCGTTGTCGCTTTCTCGCCGGACAATAAGATCGTAGCTTCAGGGTGGGAAGACGGTTCCATTGGGCTATGGGACGTCGCAACTGGCGAGGCGATACAGCCGAAGCTCGGAAAAAGCCTGGAAGAGAAAAAGGCTCTAGCTCTCTCGCATGACAACAAAAGGCTAGCAGCAGTTACATACTACGGTGTCGAGCTATGGGATGTTACAACAGGCGAGATAATACACAGGAAGATTACAGCACACATAATAGGGATAACTACTTTAGCTTACTCGATCGACAGGGAGAAACTAGCAGTAGCAGGATCCGGCCTGCCAAGTGGGAAAACTGTCGAGATATGGGACGTCGAAACACTGCAGACAACACGGTCGATCGAGCTCGGACCTGATAAATGGTCGCCCGATGCTCTGGCATTCTCCCTGGACGGCGGGAGCATTGCGGTCTCGTTCCTGCTCGATAGTGTACATCCCAATGAGATGGCCCAGATTATACAGCTATGGGACGTAACAACAGAGAAAGAGTGGCAGAGATTCGAAATCAACGCTGGTGCTGTGCCCAGTGTGCAGCAAATGTGCTTTACCCCAGATGGAGAAGCCATAGATACTAACGTTGGGCGTTTCAGTCTCATCACAAAGGCACCGCTCGGACTCGTCACCCCATCTGCAGCTAGGTTCACCGGACTGACGTACTCGCCATGGATCCAAAAGAATGGCGCGGATTTCCTGTGGTTGCCAAGAGAGTATTGCGGCAAGCTTGCAAACACAATCGACTCCGTCCTTGCGATTGGGCATGAATCTGGAGGTGTCACCATCTTGTCGTTTAGAGAAGCAAGTACTAGAGGGCCATGATCAAGCGCGCCTTTGCGGGCATTGGTACTCCTTGGCAACCTGCACTCGATGCGCCTGGGTGCCGATTGGCTGGCGAGGATGCTGCACTCATCACCTATCTCTGCAAGATTCCGCTGATGGATGACATTTCACTGGGGCCGATGGTTGCGATCTGAATGGGCCTTATGCAAGCGTGCCGACCATTGCCGAAGCCGTCGGTCTGCGCCTCGTCACGCGTCTACGGCTGTGACGCGCGTACCGAGAAGGCCTCTGCGCTTGTGTGGATGAAGCTGGATGGCACGGATCCCTTTTCCGCGCCGGATAGCTCATCGGTCACGGACTGCGGGACCACGAGCTACTTGCATGGACCAGGCGGTATCGGCACTCGACCCGGTTTGGCACAGGAGGGAGTGACTGTGGGATGATGGTAAGAATGTGGACCTGAGCATTTGAGCGGAAGGGACGAAGAGTACATGGTATCTCCGGACGGAGGATGGTCAAGGAACCTCGAGAGAGCAGAAAAGCCCAGCTGTTGATTCCGATGTAACAGACCACGTTACTGCAAACGAAATCTTACTGCTGCGGTTCGGATCGGGAGTGCACGATATAATGACTCTTGCATGCGGTGTTGGTAGGCGTCCCCTAGATATACAAGCATCTCAGCATCAAGATCGGCGCAGCTTGCTTCGCGTCATCAATGCCAAGAGACGTGTGTACACATGGGTCATGGGGCATGCAGTGAACTTGGCCATGCATTGTTGCCTAAGGCATCATATGCTCCTGTAAAGTCATCCTCAGGCACGACTGCACTCTACGCGTCCGTCGCGCGTTGACATCCGAGAACCTTGAAATGGTCCAACTCCGAGATAAAGACACAACATGGCAGACGACACAGCCACACCGCAACCCGTACGCGACACACCTAGCCTCCCTGCCTCACCGCTACCAAAGAGGATCAAATACACCGAGCCTGCGCCCAATCTGTCCGTAGCTTGTACGTAACACCTCATCCAGAGTATATTCGTCCCTTGCCATTGACTTCCAGTACAGCCATACTGAACGACGCCCAACCAACGCCCACGCCAGAAACAGCATCCCTCCCCAATCCAATCGCGACCATGGCCGCACCGAACACCGCATCAATGCCTCTCGCCGCCCAACAATCCCTCCCCTCCATGCCCCCAATGGCCATGGAAACACCTCCACCAGCCCTGCAAGTCAAGCTCCTCTCCGACTCGGCAAAACCACCAACGCGAGGCTCCGCCTTCTCCGCCGGCTACGATCTGTACGCGTCAAGAGAAGCTACAGTACCCGCGAGAGGGAAGGTGCTGGTGGAGACGGATATCAGTATCGCTGTCCCGGCGGGCACGTACGGGAGGGTAGCGCCACGGAGTGGATTGGCGAGTAAGCATAGCATTGATGTTGGCGCGGGCGTGATTGATGCGGACTACCGGGGTCCGGTGAAAGTGCTCTTGTTTAATTTCAGTGATGCGGATTTCAAGGTTGCTGTGGGCGAGAGGGTGGCGCAGCTTATTGTGGAGAGGGTGAGGATGAAGGCCACTGCTTCTGGTTTTGCTGAACTGACATTTACTAGATTTACACCCCGGACGTGGTTGTCGTCAGCGAGCTCGAGGAGACTGTCCGCGGTGTAGGAGGATTCGGCTCGACGGGCGGCTTTGGTGGTTCACTACCCGGCATCAATGGGGTGGCTCCATAGCCAGCACCTTGACTGATGGAATCATTATTGTTTCCGTCAAGCACCTACGGACGGAGGACGAGAAATGTATTATGGCTGGTTCAGACTATTCGGGAATGAAGCCGAGCGAATGCTTCACACGACGCAACGTCGCGTTTCATGATGGTGAGATCACTGCATGTGGCAATGTAACTTGAGCAGCGCTATTACTAAGGCCAGATCTCTTCCAAGATCGCATGCTCACTCCAGCCCATGGCCTTTGTCTGGATCTTCATGCTTTCCAACACCCTGCCTTTCACTTTCCGATCGCGGACTTCCTGACCTACGAACGCCCCATGCGTACTCTCAAACTCGAACGGCCTGATCCGCTGCCACATCTGCAGCAGCTCGGATGGTGGAAGTGGTATCATGTTAGGAACCGCCCACATGAAGGCATACGATGTCGTGCCCGGCAACCGATCGACATGGTATAACGCGGACTACACGAATCGTCAGCCTCCCTTCGTGACATGCAGCACGGAACCCGAAACGTACAGGCGTAGTAACAAACGAATCCGCAATCATCATCTTCCCCTCCCAGAGCAAAACCAGACTCCCCGGAAAATGCCCTCCAGTCTTTACCGCCGTTACACCCTCCAGCACCTCCTCACTCACCCCACCTAAAGACCTCCTCCTCCCCTCCCCATCCCTCCGACAAACCCACTCCTCATCCTCCCTCGCCAAATAAACCGCACAATCGAACCTCTCCGCCCACTCCAAATGCGTCGAGTAATAATGCGGATGACTGATCACGATCGCCGCCAATCCTCCCTTTCTATTAATGAAATCAACCGTCTCGTCGTCGAGGTAGGTGATGCAATCCCACAACACGTTCCCGCGGGTTGTCTCGAGGAGGATGCAGCGCTGTCCGATGCCGAATTTGGGCGTGGTGTAGATGGAGGTCATTTTGTCCTCGTGGTCGGTTGAGCCGAGGGGTTCGAAGGCGTTGGTGTAGTGGCCGCGCATTTGGGAGAGGCTGGTCCATTGTTGGCCTGAGGGAGGGACAAACTGTCGAGGGTCCTGTGGTCGTTCTTAGCTAAGGAAGGACGTGGATGGTTTGGAGTGGTTGTTTTACATCGCAGATGCGACAACTCCTCAATGGCTCCGAGGCTGGGACGTCGAATTGCGTCCCGCAGGCAACGCAGATGAGGAGGTCTTCGCTGTTTACCATTTCTAGTCTTGTGTTTTCGAGGTGTAACTGGTGCTTTTGATCAAGACGGTCGGGATTACTAGACAGTCAGTGTCGGCTGCTGTCAAAGGTCCCCTGGGCTTGGTGAGGACAAGCCTGACGTCACGAGACACCAGCAGTAGATACATACCTTATGTACATGAACGTTGGAACATTCGCGGCCAACCTAAATACCATTGATTGCTCAAGAATGTTCGACGTAACTAGCTCAATCAAGTATCACCAACGTTCTGCGTCAGAAGTCCACGTAGAGAGCGTGGACTGGGTGGCAGGGCCCCATTCCATCTCGCCGGCTCGACATTCGAACAGAATATCAAGTTGACTACAAGCGACCTCGTCAGGCATATGCCACTTGCGGCTCGGTCACACCGTGTCTCGATGGATCTCACAGTAGCGACGTTCGGCGCCGAACG
>Ga0058704_10000335_pt1 | contig 25115 bp, 23 predicted proteins | sample AgamicMgSfe_FD_71363 | JGI IMG/M metagenome (GOLD analysis project Ga0058704, IMG submission 71363) | Agave microbial communities from Guanajuato, Mexico - Mg.Sf.e | ecosystem: Host-associated > Plants > Phyllosphere > Phylloplane/Leaf | place: Guanajuato, Mexico | collected 2012-05-30
CCCCCTTACTGCCCATAAGCCAGACACCGAATCCCATCCAACAGCATCCACACCTGGAAACTCTCGTCCCGCTTCCTCCACTCCAACTCCGTGCGCAACGTCGCCCGCTGCTGTCCCCAACCCCACGCCGCGCGCTTCTGCTCCTCGCTCAGAACACCGCGCTCGTTCGCCGGGCGGACGAAGTCGACGATGGCGTCGATGACGGTCGGAGGCAGATGAGAGGTATTGCTGGTGTCGCGGTAGCTGGTCGGTCCCGATGGGGCGGTGTCCATGCGGTGGCGTTGGTACGTGATGAAGCGGGTTGGGGAGGAGGAGTCGGGGGGAATGTTGAGCAGGCCGGAGAGTTTGGTGGTGACGGCGGGGAGGTCGAGGCCCTCGCTGAAAGCGCCTTTGCGGTGGGGTTTGAAGACCACTTTGGGGGTTGTGGGGGTGTTGTTCACTTCTGTGATGGCGATTTCGGGTTCTCCGACATTGGGTGCGACGTGGAGTTTGGCGGCGTAGGATTTCTTGACGTTGGTGTCGTCCGCTGATACTCGTCTTGAGTCGATCAGAGGCTGTTCGGGGTGAGTTCGAGGTACTGTTGGTGAGGCGGGATGTGTGGCAGTGGGTGAAGGGCGTACCGTTGGCGCCGTCGGCTCGAAGAGGCTGGGGCCGATGTAGTGTTTTCTCGACATGGGCGCCGCCCAGCAGATGATGCGTGATGCGGCCACCAGCTTCAGGCCCGCGTGCCACAGATCAACACTCTTGACCTTGTCGTGATCGATGACGTGGCGTTGGATCTTCTTGCGGGCACTCTCGAGCTCGGACACCTCATGCTCACCGCCGTCCGTGGTGCGGATGGAGCGGATGCTCGTCCTTCTGTCTCCTGGCAGAGAGCGCGCGTACTTTGACATCCTCCCGGCATGCCAGCCGTCTCCTGCGTTACTCTCGGGGTCGTCCACCACTACAGATCCTGCCAAGGTTGACTGGTCGTCCAGCAGCACCTGGCGCCGAACAGTCTCGGTCTTCTGCAGCAGGAACGTGCCATCTTTACCTAGCGTCGCTTTGTTCTCGGACCAGTCCAGGCCATTGGAGCTTCCGCCCTGCTGGTAAGTCTTGATGTTTGTGCTGGCGAGAGTGGCGTTGAGCTCATCGGTGAGTTGATTCGGGTAGTGATGCTCTTCGAGAATATAGGAAAGCCACAGCGCGCCCGCATCGGTCAATCCGGTGTTCTGCACCGTGATGTATGGAATGGCACGAAGACCGCAGCGGCGCCGAAGGTAGCCGCCGTTTGCCATGACGTTGCTTGCCATGCTTCCATCTTCCCCCGTATCCTCTTCACTCGCGCCGCCGATGTTCTGGTCCTCGCGATGATGCTCCGACACAAAAGAGAGCACAGAACCGTCGCCACCGGGTGGTATTGGCGTGACCGGTGGCTCGCTGTGGTAGATTTTCGCAAAGACTTCGTGAGCCCTGTCGCCGAGCCTGCAGTTGTCGCTGAGGTCTAGCCTACGTAGCTTGAAACAATCGCCGAAACTTCTTAAGAAGAGCTCCCACTGCTCGGCTTGCTCGTCGGTCGCGACGATGATGTCATTGTTGGACAGGTTCACAGTCTTCAGGTCATGTTTGGCGAGCTGAATGATCGGGGCCAGCCGTGCTAACGAGGCTGTCGAAAGAGTATTGCCCGCGAGGTTCAAATCCTCAAGTGCAAGCGAGGCGTGGGCATTCCCACCCTTCAGCGCAACCTCCAGCCCATCGGCGAGAGCACAGAAGCCGTCGTCGCCGAGATCTTTGGCGGGCGCTTGTAAATCAATAAAGTGAGAGTACGCATCGTTAGGCGCCTCAGCAATGCCGTCGCTGCCACCGCCGCCGCCAGAGCTGCTCTGCTTCCGTGCCTTTGCCGCAGCTTTCACCGCGTCTTTCTGGAGCTTTTCGCCCTCCTTCACGAGTGACTTACCGATGCTTTGACCAAGGTCGATCCCGGAGTTCTTGCGGTTCGAGAAGTCGAACTTGTTGGACTTGCCCATGTTGACGTGGCGTGTGGTCGTGAAAGAGATCGAAGAAGGTGATGTTTCAACTGGAGCCGACGAACCCTGCGGATTTGTGCTGTTGACGGCGTCTCGGTTCGCTCGTGCTTTGGGGGTAGTGCAAGGTGTGAATGCAAACGTCTTCTTGACCTTTCCGAAGATGCCGGACGCTTTAGTCATGCCTGCGTTTGCATCGGCGGTGGAGGGGTGTGTTGGTGAAGGTGGCATGGATTGTCGTGTTGTTTACGTGAAGTCGTGGCGGGGTGACGTTGGCTGCAAACGAAAACGGCAGGCGCGCGTTTCAGAAGTGGCGTTGCGATGCAACGACGCCGATATCGATAAACAGAACACAGATTGCCGAGGATCAAGCCAAGTTTTAAACTGGACTGCTGGTGTCGGTCGGTGGAATCCACATGATTAGCACGGTGAATGCGGTGGATATGTGCTGGTCACGTGATGCAAGCCCAGGCAGGACGTCAACGAGCAGGCGTCTACATGCGACGCTGGAGCAGGTGAGGACATCGATCCCACTGCTCCATGCTGGATGTGAAGTAGGTGACCATCATCAATCGTCTTCACCTACAGTGCCGTATCTATGTTTTAACCCAACTGCACGCTGCTCCTCCCCTGTATGCAGCTGCCCGATCCGCGGTCAGCATGTCTGTGTTACCCGAAAGGATTCATGTCTCGATCTTGACAAGCGGCCTTTCAGTCTCATCTTCCTTGGCAATCAGCGTATGCGCCGCACGAAGCTGGCTTGCTCCTGGTTCATCGACGGTCCGAGATCAGGTGCGAATGTTGCGTCGCCTCATAGCCTTATTCTTTGCTCGGATACGATTCGACTCCTTGGTCATTTGACCGTTCGTACAGTCCAATCGGATCATTGATACAGAGAAGAGGCACTGCTGGGGACAGGATGACCTTTGACCTGATGAGGTTCTTATAGACTTATTATACGCAAAACGGGGATACACGAAAGTACCCGCAAAAGTTGGATCCACCGGATCTGATCGACGACGGGTGGCGCCGTTGGTGTGAGACCCTGCATACACTTTCCAGGAGGTCGGGTCATCAAGAAACATGACGCACTACCAATGGTTTGTGTTCTCACATGTTACCTTATGTTCTGTTTTTCTCAGCCACAGTAGGAACAAAACCCGGCATCAACCTCAGCTGCTTGAACCATCATCACCATTGCCATCCTACACAGAGCATCCTTCGCCCTCCTGGTCCTCCTCCTCGCCGTCCTCACCACCATGACCCGCCGCACGCGCCTCTCGACAGCATCCGACGACACCACCGACACCACCACAACCACGCTCCCCATCGAAGTCACCTCACCACCCACAACCTTTCAAGACGGCCTTCCCTTGCCCAAAATGATCGTCTTCGACCTCGACTACACCCTCTGGCCCATGTGGGTCGACACACACGTCTCCGCTCCCCTAAAACCCAGCCGGGACGGCGGGCTCACGGTCCAAGACGCGTATGGCGGTAGCTACGGCTTTTACAACGAAGTCGCCGGAAACTTAGCATCAATCAAGGAAAAAGGCATCGTCCTGGGCGCCGCATCCCGCACTTCTGCGCCTGACCTGGCGCGCAATATGCTGAATATCCTCACCATCCCGTCTGAAGACGGCAGTAAACCCAAAGCGATCACGCTGTTCGATTATCTGGAGATTTACCCCGGGAGCAAGACGACGCACTTCCAGCGCTTGCACAAGAAGTCCGGGGTCGCGTACGAGGAGATGCTGTTTTTCGACGACGAGAGCCGGAATCGGAATGTGGAGGAGTTGGGCGTGGTGATGCAGTTGGTGCGGGATGGGGTGACGAGGAGTGAGATTAACAAAGGGGTGGAGAGTTGGCGGAAGAGGAACCGGAGGACGCAGAGGGAGGGTTGAACGGTGGGCGGGTTGTTTCGAGATTCTATTCGCGAAACACGTACGGGTGCGAAGACAAGAGGCCGAGGAGTCGCGCGTGGAGGCGAAGGCGAATCGCGGTCTCCAGAGTCCAAGATTCCTCCACTGTTCGATTCCGAGCGATGCTGTAGCAGCTCGCATGGCACGCCCATCGTACGTACCGCCGCAACTGCTCCGCGCACAATATGCGGCTGTTCACAAAGATCGGCAGATGTGCCAATGCAGGGAGAAGCACATTGAGTGCTCGAAGTCCACGCACAGCTACCGGCGTGAGAGCACTCCAGCCAGGGATGCTTGCACACCCGACACGAGGTATAGACCGTAACCTCCTGCCTTAGGGATAGAACGCCGAGATAATCCACGCGACAAGCCGAGATTTGAAGCATTTGAGTCAGATACTTCATCTACTTCATCAGAACTTAGCATAGCACAAACCCATCTAAAAAGCCATCGAAGATAAAAAGGGGCTGTGACCAGTCAAATCATACCATCATCTCAAAACAAAAGCACATCGCCCTCAAAACACTCCCGCAAAACGAGCAAACACAGTGCAGTGAGCAAGCAGGGATGCAACGCTAAACATGAAGCAAATGGTATCTATGCCTGCCTGCCTTCCAGAAAACAAGAAGAGAACCCGCAATCCTCGTATGGAAATGCAACAATAGTCCTGCCCGAAAGCGCCCGAGAGCGCACCAAAGCTCGTTTGTGTGTCTGTCGTCTTCTTGAGAGAGTCAACACCCTTGATACGCCTGCTTGCCTGGTGCTGTGACGCAACGTTATGCTCTTATAAGACAACGCATGTAGGATTCGTTGGGCCGAAGTGCCGTCGAAGGAAAAGTACCAGTCATGATCTGTATTTCGCGGATGCGTTATGCTCCAGCAGCAGCCGCAGCGTCCGGGTCGACAGGAGCCGGGGCCTCGACATCCTCAATTTCGCGGCCGCGGCAGTCGACCACGATGCGGCGGCCACGCTTCTCTTGCGGTATGCCGTCCCGAGAGGCGCCGAAGTCGAGGACCTGTAGTATTCGTCAGCATGCGTCGAATGTTCCCGAAGAAGAAGACAGGGATAAAAGCTCACCTCGATGTACGTCAAACTGTTCCTCTGCACAGCCGCGACGCACCGCCTCTCATCAAACCGAACCTGCCACACGCCGCTCAAGTCCCTCAGCAAGTCGCGCACGCAATCGCCGTTGCGCACGTTCCACATCTTGAGCGTGCGGTCGGAGCCCGAGATGACTTTCTGCCCGTCGTGCTGGAAGCACGTGATGGCGCCCGTATGGGCCGAGAGCGTAGCTTTGCACACGCCGCTCTCCGGGTCCCAGACGCGAAGCGTGCTGTCGGCGGCGGCGCTGACGAGACGGTCGTGCGACAGGTCGAGGAGCCCGACGAGCGAGTTGTGGCCTTCGAGGTTGAAGAGGCATGCTCCGTCCTGCAGGTCCCAGACTTTGACCAGGTTGTCCATCGAGCCTGATATGCAACGGTTACGAGCGTGGTCGAGGACGACGGAGTAGACCTTTTGGGTATGGCCTTGAAGACGGTGGACCAGGTCGCCGGTTGAGATCTTCCAGACACGCACCGTGCAGTCGTAGGAACCGGAGATGAGTGTGTCACCGTGCGCAGCAATGGCACGGACGGAGTTGTGATGGCCAGAGAGCGTGCGCAGGAAGTAAGGGTTGTCGCGGTCGTTAGCAGGCGGCCCCGCCTGGAAGATTGAAGCGTCTCCAGGCTGCGGCAGCTTCCAAACCCTCAGCGTCGAGTCCCGCGATCCGGTGATGATGAGTGGCTCCTTCGGCATCATGATTGGCGTTCCGTTCTCCTCCGTTCCAATCTGCACCGGCTGGAGAATGACCAGACAGCGCACAGTCGACGTATGACCCTGGAAAACCTGCAAACACCTTCCTGATTTGATGTCCCACACCCTGACACTCCGGTCCGTCGATCCGGAAACTAGCGTATTGCCTTCATACTGCAAAGCCCAAACTCCGCCTTCATGACCCTCCAAGCGATTCCTGAGCGCACCGGTCTTGGTGTCGTAGACATTGATCTTGGTATCGTCGCTACCGGTCAGAATCTTGTCACCATCGAACAATAAGCAAGTAACAACATGCCGATGATGTGCTCTGAAAGCTAGGTGCTGTGGTTGAGACTCTTTGCTCATCCAGGCTTCGCGGATGAGGTAGTGGCGCTGGTAAAGAGATTTGAAGAGGTGCATGTTCATGAGACCAGGTAGGCCGACGGACGGATGCGGGACTGCGGAGGCGGCCGCGTGAGCATAGCCATCTGGTCCGTGGGCGTTGGCTAACAAGAGACGCCAAGTCGCAATGGACGTTGTGGGCTTGGTCACTGATGCCGACGCTTGGGCAGTGCGTCGCTTAGCCTTCTTGGGCCCTGAATACTTCGAAGTCGACCTCCTCTTCACCTTCGCGGTGACTGTGGAGGATGCAGTGTCCTCGTCCTCGCTAAGGAGCGAGCCTTGCCCTTCACCTGCTTGTACAGATTCCGGAGTCTGCCAGCGCACGTATCTGCTGAGATCCTCTTCGTAGCCGTCCCGACCAGGGTGTTGCCAGCCCCATCCTTCCTTGACCGCCCGAGCGACTTCGTTCTGCGGTAAGACGAAATCGTCCCGGTCGAGCAAATCTTTCCAAGCTTTCTCGTCGGAATTGATTAGCTTCCTCCACCGTCTAGACACTTGAGCAGCTCGACACATGCTCTGTGCGTCCAGGAAGCGAGCAATGTTGAGCCCTAGCTCCGGTGGCAGCACATTAAATGGGTCGCACTTCAACGCGGGATTGACTACGTTGGCAACGATCTGGAGCGTCGGCTTGGCGCATCGGCGGAGGAGTTGGTACATCAAGTAATTCTGCATGGCCTCTGGCATGTTATCGAACGCGTCGACCATTGTAGGGATATCCATGATGGTCAAGCCTTTCGCGGACGGTGCAGGCTGTGCAGGCTGTGGTCTCTGGGCTCCATGTATGGGTTTGGAACGCGGAACGTCCGGCACTTTTACAGATCCTTGCGAGTTGAATGATCTTGCACTCTGCATCTTGCTCTCGTCTTCCAGATCTAACTGGGACACTATGCTTGCATTCTCTTCGTTGTGCTCCGCGAAAGAGTCGTCGAACGTGTTACGATGGCGAGAAGCGGCGTTGGCAGCGGCGGTAATTGGCGACAGGCTCGGGCTTGGAAGACTAGCATCCAATTGCGAGCTCGTCAGAATGGCTGGTAGATGTGGTCTGCGGTGCTCTACCTCCTGCTGTGCAGCATCCAAGTCAGGGTCGACGACGGGCGGCGTAGCGGCAGCGCCGCTTGGCAAGCTTGCTCCTAGAACCGCATCGTCCTCCTTATGGGTGCGTTTCTTCTTGCTATACTTGCCGTAAAAAGGCGGTCCAAGTTGCGAGTCATCCTCCTGCGACTCCGTGTCCGCCATGTTCACGTCATTCTCCATGCCGTCCTGCACCTGATGTAGACGTGACTTGGATGGCCTTGTCGGACTTCTCCTCCTCTTGCCGTCGTTTCTACTTGACCCAGCTGCCGTGTGCAGAACTCCAACAGGCCCATTCTCCGTATCAGGGGTGATGGGAGATGGATCACTGACCACAGCGAATGCACCGGACGCAGTCCGTTGGTTTAAAGACGATTGTTCGAAAGACTCGGAGTGAGTTCTGTACAGTGAAGAGCGAGGCTTCTTGGTCCTTCGTTGTAGGCTCGCCAGCTCAGCCGCTTCCGTTATAGACGGCGGAGTAGCAGTCCTCTTCGGAGCATTAGACGCCCGTACGCCCAAAGCCTTCCCCACGGGACCGGGCATCTTGAAGCCACGCACTGGTGTTTTATAATCCTCCTGCCTCTCCTCATGCCTGATTGATCCGTTGTGCCGCCGAACCCTAGCCTGATGGTCCTGATATATCTTCATGGTCTCGTTGGGGTCCTCCGCCTCATGAAAGTTCGTACGCTGGCCATGGTAGTCAAACTCAAACCGCTTGATCGAGCCAGGTGTAGGCGTGTATGCAAGAGGGTACATCTTCGGGTCCCGCTCGAGTAGATCTTTCGGCGGGTTGATGATCAGTGGTGGCAGGTCGGTAGTGGTGAAGGTGGTCACGGTAGTTACGGTCTTCTGAATGGCGGGACCGAAGGACACTTGACCCATGGCGGTATACTGCGGCATGGTGTATGCCGTGCTCGTGGTGGAAGACATCTCTCCTTGTTCCGTCATGCCGGGCTTGTAGGTCGGCATGTCTTCTGTCGGCGAGGCAGGCGCGGTGGAGAGCACGGCCTCGGGTGCCAACGGAGTCTGTGTACGCGTGTGTATTCCCAGTCCGACTCTCGGCGTCGCCATTCTCTTCCGCACATGCGCGTGGGTACCAAAGGCGCGTGCAAGCGTGACGCGAGCGAGATGTTACCTGCCTCGCTCCTCCGCCGGGAGGCGACGTCTTTCGGCGAACGTGACTCGGGTATCGACGCAGATGCTCTGTGGGCTTTCACCGATACCGAGTGAACGGGTTGGTGGGTATGTTGCGAGTGCCGCCGATTACTGAATCAGCGTCCGAGGATCGATATGGGGAATCCCTTGTATGTAGCTTGGTGTCCACGACGCCACCCCAGGAAGAGATCGGGCGGTCACAGCAACGCACGACCGTAGCACCGTTCAGGGTGACGGCAAGCACTCCCGCAAGGCGAAGTCATGAGAACGCGGAGGGTGTTCGGGTATTGTAGTAGTGAAAGCGAGGGGCTGAATGGGCCGTTCTCACCTGCCCCGGAGCGCAGGTGTTGGGCCCGTGTGATTTACCGGTTCAGTGTTAGTCAGCCGAGTGGGTCTTTGAGTCTCGAAGCAAACAACATCCACGATATTTCTCTTTATCGTACGGGCATGCGATGCCTTTCCGGCTACATGTTCATATTCCATGAGGTACACTCATCGAAGTCAAGCCTAGGTACTACATGCTCCCTGAGATATACATGGCGCCGAGAGTAAGACACGGCGTAAGTACATAGGCATGCCAGCGATGGATTTGGTCAAAGAGTCTGCGCTTGACACTTTCTGTCATGCGTTCGCAAGGATGGGGCAAGGGGGCAATAAAGTACAGCGTACGTGTATTTGTTCACTCAACCGTACGCTTTGAGGAAGAATTCTGCGCGCGTCAGATCTCACCCGCACTCCCTTCAATGATCACGACTCGCGGACGGGGATGTGGACAAGGACAAGGCCTCGTATCACGCAGTATACAATTGCCATGGTGTTATCGTCAACAGGAGAAACGAGGGTGTTGGCCAAGCTGGGCGAGGGAGCACTCTTACATAACCAATAGCCGTTGCAAGGAATTTCACAGGCAACGGAAGCACTCAGTCTTATTAAATCACGAGCGGGAGAAAGATTGAGATAAGAACTTTGTGATTGTTCCATGGGTAAAGACGGTGTGCTTGTGTAATCGGTAAAGACTGTGTGTTGACGACGCTTGAAGCGCCACACATATTCGTGCCGTTCATCCTCTCCATGCATGTTGTTTTTTCGTTCTCCATTTTCGTGTCAATTTCCGTGTCCTCGTGGTTCAATCCCTGCGCATGAGAAAGATAGCAAGACTCGCGGTGAAGAAATAGGAAAGCAAGCAGTTGAAATCAGTTGTGTTTTTTCCCTTTCCGAGTTGGTTTTCGCAGTGTTCCATCCATACGCGTAAACAAAGTCGCATTGATTGCAAGAAAAGAGCTGGAGAAGCAAGCATTGATAGTCAGTATCACAAGGTTTCTTTGCTTGCCAAGGTTGAAGACTAAAGTCGACAAAGGTTGCAGTCAGTAATCGTTCGCGCGCGCAGGTGTTCACTGATTTCCTATCAAGCGCTCAAGCCCGACAATGGTTGCGCTGTAATGTGTTGTGCAGATATTGTCGCCGTTCAAGCATCGGTCTGAAGGATTCTGGTAGGGACCTCTAAGCATCGAGGCGGATGCCGCCACCGCTGCTGCTGCTGCTACTGCCGCTGTCGGTGCTCCACTCATCGGCGTCGTCGTCACTGTCGTGGACGTCATCAGACTTTGGGCCGGAGAAGCTCACTTTGCGGGCTGTCGTTGGCTCAGCGGGCGAGCCCGATGCTTGCGGCGAGGACGGCGTGGAGTGGGCTTGAACGTCGATGCTGGACGTTGGGCTCACAGTTCGCTTTTCGCCCACGAGTGCCTTCTTGTTGCGTTTGCCTTCCTTCACAGCTCCAGCAGCCCAGGAGCTCTCGAAAGGGTTCTTGCGGGATTGGTCGCCGCGCTTTGAGCGAACGCGCCTCGGCGGAGAGCCCTGCATCGACGCTGAGAACATTGGCTGACCGTCCGCGCGGCGCACGGGCGAGATGTTGAAGCGCTGGACGGAGGAAGTGGAAAAGGCTGCGACGCTGGCGTGGCCCTCTTCGCGTGACTCATTCCCGCTATCTTGCATCAGGCGGCAGATCATATCGTCAACTTCCGACTGCTGAGCCTTGAGCTTGTAGTACTGAACCATGTTATCTTTTGCCTTTGGGTCAGCAAGCTGGTCGCTAACCGCTTCTTTCTCAGACATGAGATTGTAAAAGATGGTCTTCTTCTTCCTCTCCATGTCAGCGCCCTGGTCTTCCTCACGAGCACCAGGGGCCTGCTGGCTTAGTCCGCCCGAACTGGGAAGGCGGACAGGGTTGGCCGGCGGAAACTGCTCCCAGACCCTCGCGTGCGGTGGCAAATCAGAGCTAAAGTCCGAGTCGTGAGCCCACTCACGTATCATCTTCGATTTGTCCAAGATGCGGAAGTCTAGCTTGACATGCGGTGGCTTGCCACCACGCGGGGTGAAGCCGGCCATTGAATTCGCAGTCTTGAAGTAGCTCAAGTCGGAGCTTCTGGCGTAGCTTAGAGTGTCTTCAAAGTCGCTGTCGTCTTCTCTAAGCGGTTCGTAGCGGCGCTCACCATGGATGTCGACACCCACCAGTCTCCACACGCCGGCATGGTTATCGTTGACCTTGGCCTCCCCGAGCGTCTCCGAGCGCGTGGCTTGCTTGGGGTTATATGACCCCTTGCACGGGAACAGAGCGTCAGGGTCCTGAGACCGCGGGATGAACTCCGTAGCATTGGCTGCTTGACGGATGTCGAAGCTATGGTTTGCTTGAGAAGCAGCCTTACCAGCAGGAATAGTGCTATGCTGCGGTCTGCTTTGATGCACTGGTCCGACGACGTTGCTTGCAGTAGAGTCATCTTGAACCACGGTCGTATGCGGCGGAACGTTGGGAGTCGGCATCTTCGGCGTTGACTTGTTGCCGGCTGGCGACTGAGTCGAGGTCGACACAAATGTGGCAGCAGACGCTGCGTGACGAAGATGATGTGGGGAGGCCTTTTTGGTGAGGTTCGAACCATCAGACGGGCCTGGAGATATTCCCAGGCCGAAACGAGTTGGCGTCTGGTCGCGACGCATGTCTTGAGAGGACTTTGCGCCACGTAAGGCGCTGCCATCACGATCTCCATGCGCACCACTTTGAGCGCCACCACGGGCGCCGCCAAACATTGCACGCTGGATACCGTGGCTTTGTAGAGTAGCGCCGTAGCCTTGTGAACCGGGACCATAGCCTGGTGGGCCAGCGCCGTAGGAAAACGGAGCATGGCCATAGCCATTTGGACTCATGCCGTAGCCATGTGATCCTTGAGAGGCGTACATCTGAGCGTTGGCGTACATGAACTGCTGCTGTGGCGAAGGGAACGTCATGGAGGTCGCAGAGTTCGGCGTTACAGGCAACAAGTTGTTGTCCTCGCCGACAATGTACATCTGCCCTGGACAATGTGCAACACCGGACTCGTGCGAGCCGTCGAAACCTGGTGATTGTGCAAGGCTGGTGATGTTCTGGGAGCGCTGGGATGGCTCATTGGCTGCAGGAGTTTTGTTTGCGACTGGGCCTTGAGCCACGCCAGGCGACGGCAGCTGTCCAGTTTGCTGAAGCGGCTGACGCCAATTCGCAACCGTCAGAGCGGCCGGCACATTGCGACGAGCGGCATAAGTGCTGCCGCCACGCTGGTTTGGTTCACGGAGAGCGCGGATGTTAGGCACTTGACGACGACCACCATGGAGTTGAGCACCGTGAGGGCTGTGTCTCTTCGGCCAGGCCAGGATGTTTGTTTCGTGCGGAGCCTTAGCATAGATCTCTACAACCTCGCGTGCGGTCTCCGGCTCGATGTGCATGCCGTTCCACATGTTGAGCACGGGCTGCTTGTCGCGCTTCTGGTAGACGTTCGAGAAAGCTTCGTAGGGAACGTCCTTGACGAAGTGCCAGGTAAGTGGAATAGCGCTGTTGTATGTTTAGCTAAATGGCCTGCGTGCATGGAGAGGTGGTGCTTACCCAACACTGGCCGCACCCTGGAGACCTTCCTCCCATCCCTCGATGGAATCAGCCGGATCCCACGGCCCAGACATCTCCGCGAGGGCGCGGAACACCTTGTGGCCGTTGAGCGCGACGAGGAATAGAATCTTGTCGTTCGGGTGCGTCCTCGCGTCCCACACAGTCATGATACGCTTGCAGACCTTCTCGAGAGTGGCCCACTTGCCATGCCTGATGGCGCAATACAAATTAGCAGCGATGTTAGTCTTGATGTTGATCACATGTGTCTGGAAAGAAGAAGTCAGTGGGCGTATACAACGATTGCTGTCGGTCGAACTCACTCCTTTGGCCAGCTTGAAGTACTCCGGGTTCAGGTTGCTGACGTTGTCTTGAGCACCCGGATACGCCTCATCCATCGGGACGTTTGCCATGGCCAGGCGCTTGAAGTCGTCACGTCTAGTGGCCTGCTGGAAGACGTGCGTAGAATCGATCGCGCGTATTGGGTACTGTGAGGAGGAGTAAGCGCTCAATTCGCTGCCTTCAGAGGCGGTGTCGTGATCAGTAGAGGTCGACGTAGCGGAGCAGCTTTGTTTATTTGGCGTCGTTTCACTGCTGCTGGCGCTGGCACCTTGCTGGTTAGCCATGGTCTTGTTCATCCGTGGCGAGGTGGTGAGCGTTGTGTTTGGTGACAGGAGCCCAATGGCAGAATTGAAATTGCAAGAAGCAGTTTGTGTTGACGGTGGGTGAAGAGGTTCTCAGTAACGTTCAATCCTTGGCGTTCACGTTTTGACACGTCAACAGACGCCACACAAAGCCGTCACTCGCCACAAAGTTCGCGCTTCGCACTTCACCAGTAAGCTTCACGCCCGAGTCGAGTTGTATTTTGGCCGAACATACTCTTCGTCGCAGCTGTGGCACTCCCATCACCGCGAAGAGGGTTCGAGAAAGGCATGGCCATATCCGTCACTCCCGTGGAGAGAGCGTATGTTCTTGGCAAAGTAGAACTTGGTCGGCCAGCTCACGCTCCGGTATCGACGTAAAGTCTCAGGATGAATGATGACCTTGGAGATACTGGCAGGTTGGGGACAATTAATGACTTGTGACCCTTAACCAGATAAGCTCAATCAGGCTTATCATGTCTAGACCAGTCTTTGTGTCTCCGCTAATGACGATACCGTGTAGAAAACGCCGGCACATCGTGACTCCCTCTCCGTGCCGCTAGACGATCGGCCGCGACCGTTCAATCTTCGTCTCCCATGTGGTACACCATGCGATTTGCGAGCGATCTGGTGGGCCTACCATGGGCACACTGTCAGCGTAAGGTTGAGCAGCCCGGACATACTGGCCAAACATGCTGTGCTAAGCGCCCCCTCCTTGCAAGACATTGCAGCATCCCGGAGTAGGCTCGGTGATCTTGTGGCGAGCATTCCGTCAGGTCCGACACCGCAATACCGGATCAGTGATGCCTACCTGAGGCGGCTGAGGGCCACAGAGTCCATTGCAGTCAGAAGGATCATGTACCAGCAAGTTCGCTAACTATGATGACCCGCATATGCACACAATTCTTCGCCACCTCGAGGAGATCGCATACTCAAACCACACCACGGCAATGCTTGTTGAGCGCGCTGCCCGTGTCAAGTTGCAAACTCCTCAGATCGAGACATCCGATCTCGTACAATTCGGGGGTTTCGAGAGCAAGCCGGCGATTTTAGCGGAAGTCTCATGGATGCTCATGCTAAGTGTGGACATTGCTCGATCAAGTACGTTCTTGACGGCGCCTGAACGCTCGTTCGGTCGTTGAGTTTGCCGGGAGACAGTCTCCCGGTTTTGCAGTATGGCCAGTATGTCATTACTTTCAACAACAGTATTCAACCCCAACAATCTGCGCAGCTTTTCATCCCCGAGAGCGTCGTCGCATGAGGTATTCAAAATGTCCCCGTACGCCGGTGAGCGGTCACGGTGAGGCTATAGCCGCAGGCAACGCCGAACTGTCAGTCCTTATGCAGAGACATTGTTACCAATGCAGCGCAATTGGCACACGCTTGAGCCGTACATTGTGGTTGCGAGCACCAAGATCGATATCTCAAAGGCTTCAGGCTCAAGGCATGAGGTGAAGTGAAGTGAACAGCCGACTTGAGTCATGACCCGATGCCAGGGATGCCTGATCGGGACTGGTGCAATAGTCGCAGGCCCCCTACATACCTGTATCCTGCGTAACTGACTTCCAAGTCGACGACGACGTGCTACATGATCCATCGACCACTACTACTTTACCCAGATGCTGTACAATGGGGTGTGATCTCCGATATGTCCACCGGCTAACGAACGATACTCGATCATGGCTACCCAGTCTTGCATGCTCGATAGACTCAATCTCATGGCGTCGGCGAGATGCGATCAGAGTCAACCGTACATATCGCGCCGTGTCCGGACGACCTCCACGATGGGACCTTTGACGATACATGCCGATCCTGCTTTTTTGTGTGCGCGCACATGCCAGCGAGAGCCTGCCCAGAACGGAGCTGAGAGGGCGCATGCCATGTAAGAGCCTCATACTTCTCGCGACGAACATCCCACGCTGGCTTCAGCGTCCCGGCGCCTCGACGAGACCCTAAGCATATCGTATCTTTACGACCTCTACGTGACACCCGCTGCCGGCTGAAGACTGGAGACGGTGCTCAGACATCGGCAGTCGCAACACTGTACAATGGTGCAAAGGCACCAGATGACCTCGGGTAGCTGCCAGAGGTACACGATAGACGAAAGAATTCAGTCCAGACGAAAGAGCTCGGATCCAAAAGGCCGAGAGCGAGGGCCGCGGTGTACCCATTCTCGAGAGTGTTTGTCGAGACGGAAAGACATAGTCGTATGAAGAGGCGTTCGTAAGGAGACTGTAGCATCGTGGGTTGAATCTGGATGAACATAACCCGACGTAAGGTGACTTGCTTCGAGTATGGTCACGTGCTCACGCGTTTTGCACGTTCGTGCTTGCCTGGCGTCGCTTTGCGACCTCACTTCATCTCATCGAACTGCAGCTTTCTCTCTTCCGTGCAAATACTGCATCCCTTCTCTTTACGGTCTCTGTGTCTAATGCTGTTCACATATTCATTGTTCGACCGGCTCGAGAGCCACAAACCTCAGTGAAAATGGCAACGCTTCAGTTGCAGAAGACTCGTAATGCGCAGACGCTGAACAAGACTGCCATCGACCAGAAGCAGAGCTTAGAGGTGGTTCAGACCATGCTCCACGGAAGTGTGCGTTTTACTGGTGATGGTCTTGCTTTACGACGCTGACAGTGTACTGCAGTTGAGTAGTCTCTCCTACCTGCGGTATGTTCGCTTCTCACGAGTCCTTCACCATCTTCAGTGCTGAAGCAATATAGTAATTTCTTCGCCGAAAAAGTCTTCGATGAGCAGCTGTATGATATGAGCGACAAGATACACTCATACAAGGACTATGCTGCCGGCAAGCTCGGCAAAGATCACCGCAAAGCGGCTGCGCCGGCCACTGTCATGCGCGTCCTGCGGCGCGGTCGCAGCAGGCGCGTAGACATGTTCCTGGATTGGCTGGTCAGTATCGCTTCGGTAGTTGCAGAGACAAAGCTGACACAGCGCAGGAGAAGGGCGCATTCACAGCACTGAAAGCTGGAAACCTTCGCGCTCTCCAAGTGTACGTTCATACCGATCCTCAAGACCGCCAGAAAGTCGTCGAGACGTACACCTTCACCATCAAGTATACCCAAAACGCTGGCAAAGCGAAAGTCCCGGTTGGTGTGGAAATGGACAGTCTTGGGGATCCGCGTGTAAGCGTGGAAGCAACAAATATTGCCCTGCAGACTCTGTTGAGAGAAGTTATGAGACTGTGCGCAACGTTACCCGACCTGCCAGGTATGTAACCCGGTCTACTCTCTTGTCAACATCGCCATATCGTGGCTGATCGATACCTCTGCAGAGAAACGGTTCATCTCGATGGCACTGTTCTACGTCGAAGATTCCAAAACGGAGTATCAGGCCAAGGGTTTCGTGCCTAGCACAGTTGACAAGCTCATGTTTGCTCAAGCTGAGGGGTGGATAACAAGAAGCAAGGCCCTTCCAGAGCTCGGCTCGCTTTTCCACAAGTAAAGATGCCCTCATCGTTAGTGGTTCCATGCTGACACAATGCCCAGTTCGTCGTTGCGGGTCACATATCTACAGGGATTGGATGCGAACCCTTCCCTGGCCAGATTCTCAACACCAAGCAAAGTGCCAAGTGCTCTAGAGTACACCACGCTGAGCTCCAGGCTCTCCGAGATGGACACCAGCGGTGCAGCAGGCGCATGGGTCACGCCAGGTGGTAGGCTGTCAACCCGTCGTCAGCCGCCACGGGTGACGACACCATCTACTATATTCGAAGCAGAGAAGGAGCGCGGCAACAATACTTTGAGCGGACGAGAGCATGCGGCCAAACCCCTGATCATCACCCCTCTGCCAACCTCGGACGCACCATTTCAGACGTCCGCCCGTGAGTCAAGTGATGACTGCCAGATACAAAATACCCTTCCGGTCGTGCTGAAACTCCGGAGAGGCGCGACCCAGCAAAGCAGTATACTTGATACACAATCAAGCAACATTCTGGGTATGAGAAGTGCGCTCCTGGGCATGATGCAACCGGAGCGTGTTACTCAAGGTGACACGCAGACGCAGCCGCAGATGCCGATGGATCCACCGTTGCCGCCACGCAGCGAGTCAACCGAGACACCAAGTCGGTACAGCGTCTCTCCGAGCAAACACTCTATGGCAGCGCAAGAGTCTACGCACGACAAGCCGATTCTATCACCCACGAAGGCACAGCATCTAGACCAGGAGAAGCAGCACTTGCAACAGACAGCAATGGAGCTGCTAAGGAAGTCTGGCCGCAAGTTGAAGAAGGGTGATATCGTCCTCTGTCAATGCGGTCACGCGGAGGACGAGGATGAGATGGTGCAGTGCATGTATTGCTTGACGTGGCAACACCTACACTGCTACGGATACACAGGTGCTCACGATCTACGGCTTCCTGACGAGCACACTTGTTACCAGTGCTTACTCGGCGAACGCGAGCAGCTTGCGCTCAGGAAGCTGCAAGATCTTGCGCTAAAGCGTCGTGCGATGCACTTCGCCTTGGTCAACGGTCTCAACACCCAAAGAGAACTTGCGAGTGATCTTGGTAAGCTCGGGTTCCTTCTGTAGAACGTACTGGCATTTGGCTTACATCTTTTCAGGGATCGAAACCGGAGTTGCCAACCACCTCCACCAGCATCTGAAGTCCGAGCGATATGTCGTCCCCGCCACCAAGTCACGACAAACCGGCTACAGATTGACGGGAAAGCCGCTCTTTGTCCCGGTGTGCAAAGGACCTGACCACGATAGAATGCTGCGAGAGTTGTTTGATCCGCTTTTGCACATCAGCCATCATGTGAGTGTCCTTTTACTGGCTCGCAGCCATCGTCAACTGCTAACCACAAGACAGTACCGACTCCCCCCGAAAACAGTAACGCAACCGTCCAATCTCACCCAGCGCTTGCTGGCCTTGCAATCCACCGACATGCCTCCCCCCGCGACGCCTGCTTCGCAACTCCGCAAGCATCGCGCGACCACCCTCGCCACCAGTGGTCTCGAGGCGCGAAACCTGCTGGGCGGATTCCAAACCCCCAGTCGTCCGCGCAGCCGCCAGGTCCAGCCGCAACAGAAGCGAGCATTGGCGGAGGAGGACACGCCGGAAGAAGCGCCTTCGCCCAAGCGCCGTGCTACGCCAGGGTCCAGTACGAGGCATCTGAGGAGCTTGCAGTCGGAGTTCCTGCTCGACGCGGGAGGTCTGCCTTCGAGCCCGTTCGATGCGCACACCATTCGATGATGGGGATCGGTGAACCGCCATGCCGGCCATCATCGCCTCCGTTCCGGCGAACCAACATTCACGGAAGGATTTCCGAACGATCTTTCGAGCGTCATGCGTTTACTTTGCGGAATGTGGGTTATTGCCGGAAAATATCAGCTCAATATCGGCGCGATATATTTGGAGTGTCATCGGCGTATATATTTATCACTCAAGATCATCACATAGCAATCAATCCTTTTCATGTCAAGAACTCACGGATTTCGATTTGAATCGCCCAGTGTGCGACGGTTTCTCTTTTTGGTGGCCGCTGAACCTTTGTCCTCGAACCATGCTGTAATGTTCGGGTGCGTGTGAGAAAAGAGACGCCGGTCGACAACTCGGTCGATGTACGTGGGTGTCCGCGGCGTTTGCTCGCTTGCCGTTCTACCGACAATGTGAATGGATGACCGGCTCGACGGACACGGTTGTCTTCATACCTGTTCACACGGTCTCATAAATCCTGCCCTCAGGGGGGGGGGCGTTTTCACGTGACGATTAGTCACGTGACGTCACTACCGCACGATTGGAGGATATGAACGAACGTCACGATTGTTGAAAGATTGCAGGTGGTAATAGAGCAAGATGTGAGAGTATGTGATCTGTGAGTTTGACCTGACCCGAGTGCATTGAAGAGCAATTTGTGTAGAACTAAAGACTCAGTAATGTATTCACCTGCTAAAACCGGCTCCCAACTCCACCTTAGATCCATAACCGGCTGATAACTAACAAACGCGTGAGGAGCTGACTGTAAACAACTCCTCCAACAAAAACAGAAAAGACTCATCAAAGCATTGCAGTAAACGATCAAATGTGAAACGTCCCCTCAACATAAAGAAAAAGGCTCGTAAAAGCATTGCAGCACATACATGATCAAATCTCAAACCCCCCCTCAACCTCTCCCACCCATAAAGAAAAAAGAAAAGTGATCCTCTCATGTCAGTCAGAGACCATCCTAGCACTTCCCACTGTCCTGCACCGTAAGCGAATAGGTCCAGCTGCTGCGCACGCCGAAAAAGTCCCGGCCGCTCCACGCGCCCTTGAACGCGGCCCAGTCCGGGGTCAGGACGGTGTCGAACAAGGAGCAGTAGGTGCCCTGGGGCACACCGTTCTTGTGCACGGCGTAGGCGTTGAACATGTTGCAGGGGACGTAGGAGCGGGCGCCGGCGGCGATGGCGAGCTGCCGGTTCTTGGCCGTCTGGGCCTGGGCGTAGAGGCCGCAGACGGAGGGGTCGAAGGGCCCCGGGAAGAAGGTGCTGGCCATCCAGTAGTTGCCGCCGGCGCTGATGGCGCCGCCGGCGGAGCAGTTCTGCGGGGCCGTGAAGGCGGGGACGGGCGCCGGGGCGGTGGTGTTGGATTTGTCGTAGCCGTTGGAGGCGACGATGACGACTTGGAAGTCGTCGCGCCAGTCGCCGGCGTTGGTGGCGGAGCTGGCGTCGATGCTGGAGCCCCAGAGGGAGCACTTGTAGTTGGTGATGGAGGCCGGGTTCGGGCAGTTGTAGGTCGGGTCCGTGTCGTTGTAGGTGGGGTTCAGGGAGGGGTCGCGCTCGATGTAGAGGTTGAAGGCGGTGCACAGGGTGGTGTTGTCGCAGTGCTGGGCGCAGAGGGCGGTGTCGTAGGAATGGAGGGTGTAGAAGCCGAGGTAGGAGTTGGCCGAGGTGGAGGCGTTCAGGTTCTGGAAGACGCGGGCGTACTGGGACGGGGTCGGGGCGGTGAGGGCGTTTTGCTGGAACTCTGGGTAGGCCTGGAAGGCGGCGACGGTGTCCGGGGTGACCTTGGGGCCGTAGCCGTCCGGCTGGACGGCGCAGTCGTCCTCGGGGTTGATGAAGCCGCAGTAGGTGCCGGCCTCGGGCTGGGTCGGGCACGAGGTGTCGGAGGAGGTGGTCGTGGTACCGCTCGACTGGACGGTGGTGCTGGTAGCGGACAGGGTGGTGGGAACCTGTGCGGCGGAAGAGGTAGAGCTGGACACCGAGCTCGACTTGGCAGACGACGAGGCCGCGGATGATGAGACCGCAGACGACGAAGCCGCAGCGGAAGAGCTCTTGACGGAAGTCACCAGAGTCGTCTTCACGGTCGAGGACAAGCTCGTGGTCTTCTTGTTGTTGCCGAAGATATCGAGCGCATCGATCAAGAGGCCACGCTTGTTAGCAGCAGCAGCAGTGATGTTCGGAGACTGAGTGGAAGCGGCGCTGGCCGAAGCACCAGTGACGCTGGCAGTCGCCTGGCCCGTCACCACGGCCGAGGAGATGGACGCGGCGACGGAAGAGGTGGCGAGGGAGTAGATCGAGGTGCTGTTGGTGTTGGCGCTGAGCGGCGGGGCCGTGAGCGACGGGCTCGTGGCGGCGAGCACGGCGGCGAAGTTGAAGTCTTGCGCGGAGGCCATGCGGGCCAGGACCGCGGCAAAGGCGATGGTGGACTTCATGGTGATGGGAACGTGGAATTGAATTGGGACGAAACGAGTGTGGATTGTTGTGTGTGTTGAATGAAAGTCGGGTTGAGTAGCGAATGTGGGTTTGTTGTGAGAAGACTGTGAGACTGTTGCGGGTTGCTGATGATGAGAGGAAAAAGGTATTGTTGGGCGAGGAGGACAAGAGACTCATATACTCATCCGTCTGACGGCTTCAGCGCTGCCGGTTACTGTCATGGTATGTGTGTACTGGCTGTACACAGTTGCCGTAGGCGGGACTGCAGCGTCTGACGCTATTGGGACGTGAAGCGGCCATGGCATGATGATGGATCGCCTCTGCCCATCTTGGGCGAGCAGTCCGATTCCGTTCCGTGGGAGTCCTCCCGACCACGCGATCAGATTCACGCGAGGATGCTTTGGTCTGGCTGGGCCCGTGCAGTGAACCAACCCGTTTCCCGAGCACGGACGCTTTCACCCCTCAATAGCTTCCTGATCCGGCCGTGCAGTGCCAGAAACGCCGAGGCGAGAGGAAAAGAAGGACGATAACAAAAGCCCCTACCAGCGTAGCCGTAGGTTGTCGCTACGCTCGCAAACGTCAACGGCCAGTTGCAAACCTTGGCTATTTTGAAAGAGCCTGGCTTCCTCGACTTTCGAAAGCCTTCTCTCACCAGGCGGCCAGCGGTACCGGTCCCGAGTCAGGTAGCGAGAAGGACACTTGGCGCACGCGAGGGAGAGAGGTTTGCGATGGGTGAACCATAGGAGGATCTCGCGGGCGAATTGGTGAACCATTGGTCCATCGATCGATCCATCGGGGGACAGTCACAGAAGTGGGTGGATGGACGGCCACGATGAGACCACGAGGCTGGCGAGAGCGAACCGCGGGCGTGATGGTGAGCATTGGGAAGGGGGAGCCCTTTTCCCGCCTACGGCTGGTGGCGTGCTCTATCCACGCGCGGAGGGGAGAGGTGAAGTTTTGGAAGCCAAACCAACCACCGGCCTGACGCGTCCATGTGCAAGTGGAGACCGAGAAACCCGGGCACCCCACGCGATGAGAGTCCCTGAGTCCCCTGATCACGGGAACAGGCTTTGAGTAGGTGAGAATAGGCACGGACATACATAGTAGGGAAACCATTCGTTTCGCCTGTCCCGTCCAGACTCCAGGATAGGAGCGCAAGAGGAAAAAGCCAATACTGCGTATGCGTGTAGTCGTCCACGTGGTAGGAAACTCCAGCGAGGAAACGCGGGTGAAACGAAAAACTCTCGCGAGAAGACAAAAGTGTGAGGCGCACTTCATGCGCAGGTACCCGCCCCGTCTTGCCGTCCTTCCCGCACGCTATACACCTCAAGCAAACAAATACCTGCACTACGAACGAATACATGCACACCTACGGCATGTATGCTAGTCCAGGCCACACCAAACCTGACGCAACCACTGGCTTCTCGATTTGACGTGTAAACTTCGCCTTAGGTTTTACAATAAGGTAAGTTGATTACAACGCAACGCGGCCAAGAGAACCCTACGCGAACACCTACGCGGTGCCTCGCCCTGAAAAGAACGGCACGCCGAGTCGAGTCCGACCGTTGGGTCAGAGCCAGACTACCAGTCAGACTACTAGCCAGCGCACTCCCGCACCTTTGTTGCCCTGTCCACGTGAGATGCATGATGAGCGGATGATGAGGAGACGGAGCGACTGGGGCGTGGGAAAGTGGATTTGGTGTTTCCGTGGTATAGCCCTCCCTCTCCCTCCCGCCCTCTCCACTTCCTGGGTCCCGGTCCCCTCTCCAAGGCGGACGATCCACTACGTACGACCATCGCCCCAAAATCGTGTGGGATCTTGACCCTGAAATGACGAGTCTTGAGAGGATAGTGGTTCCCCATCCGCGTGCCGAGCGAACGACTCGTGGCCATGCCTCACCAGTCCCTGACGAACCAGCTTTCCCAACCAAGGGGGCTCCCAAGCGACGTACGTCCCATTCCAGAACGTGTTGGTGGGCTACGCCTCGTCTCTCGCTTCCCACGAACCAGCGCCTCTTGGCAATGGAAGACCCGTTCATCAAATCAGTGCCAGTACCGAAGACTGATCCCCTTACACCCCTCCCAGCCCCGATCGAGCGCCCGCAGCACCTCCTCCGGCAACGGACCTTTCTCCAAATCCACCATGTTCTCCTCCATATGCCTCACACTGCTGGCACCAATAATGACCGCGTCGCCCTGCTCCCGCTTCAGCAGACTGTGATGCGTCATCCACCGCAGCGCGCACTCGGCCTCGGTCAGGCCGTGCGCGGCCGCGACGGGCCGGAGCAGGTCCAGCGCGTCGAAGTACCGGTCGTTCCAGTACCGGCCACGGTACATCTGGCCCTGCCATTTCTTCGGGTCGAAGCGCGAGCCCGCTTCCACCGTGGACTCCTGGTCGGAGGAGCGGTGGTAGCGGGACGTGAGGTAGCCGCCCGCGAGCGGGTTGTAGTTGTAGAAGGCGAGGCCGTAGTGGCGCAAGCACGGGAAGAGTTCCGGTTCGACGGAGCGGTGGAGGGCGTTGTACACGCCTAGACCACGCCATCATTAATCAGAGAAAGGTCTAGACCCGATGAGATACTTGGTGGTGCTCTCGACTCACCTTGGTACACATCCGGCATCTTCCACCCCTTCGCCCGACACACCTCGCAAATCCGCGCCACCTCCCACGCCTGGTAATTGCTGATGCCCAACCGCTCGAACTTGCCCTCCCGATACAACGCATCCACCGCCTCCATCGTCACCTCATACGGGGTGGTACGATCCGGGCCGTGCAGGTACCACATATCCACCTTCTCCGCCTGCAACGCCTTCAGGCTCTTCTCCAGATTCTCCCTCAGCCCTTCAGGCGTGTGCCGCAGCGTGTGGTCCCAGCCGTCGGGCCCGCCGCGGCCGGCCGTCGGGTAGTACTTGGTGTCCATGACGATGCCGCGGGCCTGCCACTCCAGCTCGCCGAGCATCTCCTCCGAGGAACCTTCGCCGTAGGCCCGCGCCGTGTCGATTTCGCGGTGGCCGTGCTGTTGAAAGACGTCGAGGATCTGGCGGGCGGTGGCGAGGTCGTGGACGCGGGATTGCTCGACGCCCGGTTTGCCGAAGGTCATGGCGCCGAAGACGACGTTGACGGCGGATTTTTGAGTGGAGGAGGTCATTTTGGGGGATGGGGTTGTTTCTAGAGGTGTGTGAGGTGAGGAGTAGAATGAAGGGTATTGAGATGTGGAGGGTGGTTTGAGCTGTGGAAGAGGTGAAATGGACATGTCATACTTGGCCCCGTCGGCTCTGGAGGACCGGAGATAAAGCAGATCATCAGCGGTGATAGGAGACAGGTGGAGGCCAAAGATGGAGACATGATGTAGTAACGTAGTTGGGTCAGGATGCGTCTACTCGTACTCCAGGTGTACGGTATAAGGTACCGTTGCACAGCACAAGCAAGCATCGCTGGCATCAGGCTCGGTGCAATCGTGCAGTTTCAAACGTCGCGGACGCGCGGAAACGAAGCTGACAGGCTGCCTTGCGACGTTATTCATTTCTCCGCCTGCGGATGTTATGACGCCGGGCACATCAGCTCTCTCCATCTCGTCTTGACCTACGATTGCTTGTGCGAAGTGACGGTGTCGCGAAGGGCGATGGGAGTAGTTGTATCGACACGGTTTGATCGGAAAGTCACGTGACAATGGGTTGACCTTGGCCTATCGTTCGCGCATGTGTGGGCGGGCCGGCCGGCATCGGCCGAGGTCGCCTTTGTGCTCGGCTTTGTCTCTCCGCGGCAGATTCAAGGTTGGAAATTCAATGAGGGACTTGTTGGACCCCTCATCCCCATCACCATCCCCATCACCATCCCCATCAACATCACTTCTTCTCCTTCAGATACCGTATTCCTTGCGGATGAGAGTCTTGTACTCGGCAACGACGTGCTTCATCGCCGACATCGAGCGACTGTAATAATAAGATTATAAGAGTGGTGAGCCCTCGGTCAGAGTTCGGAAAGGATCGGGGAGATTGTTTCCTAGTGGAGCCCCACAAAGATTGACGACGAGTCGACGAAAGGCGCGGTCGGCAAGTGGGTACGGTTGGGAACAAAGACAACGTCCATCAATAGCTTCCACCACCACCAGCACCCTCCTCCTCACCACCACCACCACGACGCCATTCCTGGCCGCCCGGCATATCGTCGATCGATCGCATCCATCATCCACCGCGACGACACCATGTCGAATTATAGCGGTCCCAGGCGGGCGCCCAACGTATCCGCCTACCTCCAGAACCTGAACCAGGTCCCCTCCACCCAAGACCTGGCCGCCCAAGACGCCGACTTCGCCCTCGCCGACGACCTCGCCTTCTTGACCAACACCGAGTTCTTCGACTTCGACACTTTCAATGGCACCGTCGGCGACTTTCCCGCGCAGCAGCCGCCTCAACCGCCGGCGGCGCAGGAAGTGCCGCAGAAGGGTGGCATGAACGGTAAATTGACCTCGCACGCCTCGTGTGCAAACGAGCATGTACTGACCGATCACCCAGCCCCGCAATACCAATTCGGTGAATTCCAAACCTACCCGCCCACCATGACCACCTCTCCCC
>Ga0058704_10000336_pt1 | contig 25044 bp, 30 predicted proteins | sample AgamicMgSfe_FD_71363 | JGI IMG/M metagenome (GOLD analysis project Ga0058704, IMG submission 71363) | Agave microbial communities from Guanajuato, Mexico - Mg.Sf.e | ecosystem: Host-associated > Plants > Phyllosphere > Phylloplane/Leaf | place: Guanajuato, Mexico | collected 2012-05-30
GATGTCGCGAGGGGGTATAAGAGTCCGTTGACTGGCAAGCCGGCGATGGTCGTTGCGGCGGGAGGGATATATAATGGTCGGTCGCTTGCGGCGATGCTGTCCTTTGGTGCGGTGGGTGCGTGGGTGGGGACGAGGTTTGTTGCGTCGACAGAGGCGGGGTGCAGCCAGCAACACAAGGAGGCTGTAGTCTCTGCAGCTTTCGAGGACACCATGCGCACACTCGTCGTATCAGGCCGGCCGTTGAGGGTCAGGATCAATGATTATATCCGTTCTTGGGAATTTGAAAGGCCGGGGGAGGTGAAGTCACTGTGCGACAGCGGAGTTGTGCCATTAGAGAAAGATATGGAGGATGAGAAAGAGGTCGACATACCCTTCCTCATGGGTCAGGTGGCTGGCGTGATCAAAGAAATACAACCCGCGAAGGAGATCATGCTGGAGATGGTGTCGGAGTGCGTGAGCGTTCTGCAGAACCAGCAGACTTACCTCGGTGCGGGTAGGAGTAGTAAGCTGTAGTCGTCCGACGATTTGAAAACCTAGCTGTCAAAGAAAACCCGCCAACATACCACTGTGGTGATCTCGTGCTTAAAGGCCTGCCGACCCGGAAGGACACCTTGCCAATGTTGCGCACACCGAGCGATGCGTCGCTGCTATATCTCGACGAAAGGGCGTTCGTATATCCCACCACCGCCTGTCGAGTCACCTCCAGGCACACAAAGTCCCAGACGCCAAAAGTGATCGCGATGAGCGAAGAACAGTTGCCAAAGCTTATACCTCGACGGTATGCCCCAAGGTTCATTGATGACATCCTGCACTTCTTCTTCAATTGATTTGAGTAGGTCGCGCTTTTCCATACTTGAGTGACGAATAGGAGTGTCGCTGGCTTGTTCGAGGATGGCGGCATCGTGACCAGCGATGCATGCAGGGTCGTTGTCGCCACGGCAATGGTCTACATCCTGAACATCCGGCGACAACGAAGGCTTGGATATGAAGATCTCGCCGGCGTGCATCGCGTAGCCCCATTTGCCGAGTGGTAGTAAAGGGACAGGATCATCCACGTGAGTGACACGGCGGTATTTGAGCTCTTCGGCATGAACTTTCGTGGTGTGATCGCGGTGAACCAAGTTGAAGCGCTCGTCAATATATCTTACAAGCTCGTGATTGCCGACGCGCGGCTCGCCGAAGGTCGTCACCGCTGGGTTCCATCCGCGTGCAAGCATGTCGAGACCTGCAAGCGCTGCCACCGCGCCGCCGAGACTGTGCCCTACCAGGTGGACCTTGTAGTCAGGGTAAAGGTAGACCTGACGTTGTATGTGATCTAAGATGCGACTGCGGGTGATGCGCCACGAGGTGTTGAAGCCCATATGGACGGTGCAGTTACTGCACTTAGGTGCATGGTCATTCTCAGTGTTGCTCGTCGGCTTGCCTGTGATACCGTCGAGAAAGTCGTGGATGACACTGTTCGGTCCTTCGTGATTGTCATCGTCGGAGCCCGGATACGGCACGTATTCCTGCGGAATGGTGCTTAGGTCGACGACCGTATTAGCGATGCTGTATGTTCCTCTGAAGGCCACAATGATGCGCCCCTTGCCATGGTCGAGCGCGATATAGCCGCTGCTGTCACTTAGTAGCGGCCCAGTGTTCCACGTTGTCACCAGTTCGAATTGAGGAAAGTCAGCACATCGTGACAGACACCGGAACGGTTTGATGATGCCAAAGCTCGTGAGCCCGACGCAGTAGGAGATATCGACGATGCGCGCGAGTTCCTCCAGCTCCGCGAACAGCGCGACAGAAACGTGGCGCCCGGTACTGCCATGCTGAAGTACTGGAACCTGATCACGGGCTTGCGCGGTCGAAAGGCCGAGGTGCAAGGCAAGGCCAGCGGTCAGTAGTTGTAGGGGTAGATGGCGGTGGAAGCGCATGACTTGTCACATCCTCTCCTTTCACTAACAAATGGGCACGTCGGTCGCGTGGAATGATGCGTCTTTCAATCATCAAGTTTCATGGGATAGATATTTCATGTGCATAGGTATCACATCATGTTTCTTAGCCAAGGTGCCGAGCCGAGAGCTGAAGCCTGAGGTTAGGTTGATTTTGGGGAGGGCGGGAGATGCAGTGACATCACGAGACCTTTGCACTTACGACGACCATCCCGGCTTCAAGACCCGTGTGGAGGAGCAGCAGCAACACAGGGCGAAGTCGTTCTTGGCCAACTTCGTCCTACTACTACACCCAATTCCTTGTTAAGTAAGTATCATTAACCCCCTTCTCTCACCTACACCACCACAACCTCACTTCATCCTCAACTCTTGTACTCTCCCCTTCGTCAGGGCCGATTGTTCAGCAATTGCTTTCCATCATCACTTCTTCCGGCTGCCGCAGGATTGCACCTCCGCAACTACGGACGCGTAACGGGGGAGTCCCGCCGAGCGCAGTGCAGCATACAGTATGGAAGAAGATCCGAGAGAGCACGATTTCGACCAGAGACACGACGGACCCTTCGACCAGCCGCGATCTTCAATCCAACTCCGCCGGCGCCCGTCCCATGATGCGAAATCACCCTCATCAGCTAAGAGCCCGAACGGTCCAGCAGGAGGCAGCAGCAGTAATCCTATAAGCCCCGTCGGGCGGAAGAGCACACAAAAGACACGGCATGGATCCTCACAAGACCCCATCTCGCCGCGTGGACGGTCAAGCACTCAGATATCAAATGGCCCGCGGCCCAGTCGCGACTTTGACATCCGCCGCGATGGACCGTTTGGAAGACCATCGCTCACGATGTCCCGGAGAAGGTCCTCCGGCCAGCCATTCAGCCCCGAAGTTGCCGAAGATGCGGTGCATGAGGAGGACGCAGACCGTGGTCGCCCGGAAGGCGACGCTGTAGCACCCAGCATCGAGACATTGCAGACCTTGTCAGACCCCGCCTTCGAACCCGAGCCGCCGCCATTGAGATATGACCTGTGGAGTCGGAAGTGGCACATCACGTGGTTCTGGGGTCTCATCTTGATCGACTGCATTGCGATGCCCATCGCCCTCTACTTCTGTCTGCATTACTACACCAGCCTATCCCCCAATACCGTCTTCTCCATCGTCACGGCCGCACTGGGAGGTGTCAGCATCATGGAGTACGTTTTGCGCTTTTGGCGGCTGTGGAAAAAGGGTAGCACTTGCCGTGTCATTGGTGCGCGCAGGGCGTATCTTGACTGGTTCCACTGGAACTTCAGTCTCGGTTGGGCGATCATCATGATCGAGTTGATTATGTATGTTCAGCATCTCCCACCTCTGACATACAGTGTGAGGCTAACCTCTTCACAGCGGCACCATCCCCGAACACCCACCCATCCGCCTGCTCGCCATGCCAGTGGCTTCGATGCTCTACGCCTTCGGCACCGAACTGCTTCTGGTCGACATCCTCCGCTACTTCGAAGTGCCCGCGCCATGCCGCGTCTCCTCCGTGCCCAAAGGCAGCCAACTCCGCCCCTGCGTCTACAGCATCATCGAGGACGTCTGCGCCGTCGACGGCTCGGGCGGGACGGCGTTCCGCGAAGCGCTCAACAAGCGCTACGAAGCGTCGCACGTCTTCCGCGCCATGCTGCGCCGGCTCGGCGTCTTCTGGGCCGTCGGGGCCGAGGGGATCGCCGTCCTCATCACGATCCTCGTCTTCACCGTGCAAGACGAAGAGGCGTATGTCATTGGTTGGTCGCTGCCTTTTGTCTGGGCGGGGATTTGGACGTTGTGCACGTATCTGTATGTGAAGAGGAAGTTGAGGGAAGAGAAGACGGCTTGGGCGGACGAGTTGGCGGCCAAGAGCGCGGTGTAAAGGTGTTTACGATGGTTTGAAGCATTGCCTCTGCCATGGCTCGGGGTTTTTCTTTCTCATTTGTCGATACAGTATTCCTTCTGTTCATGGCTTATGCTTTCCGCGTTCTTGGCCTGATCCAGCGACAATGTCGTTCTTGTACACAAACACTTAAGTTTAAGCGACAGAAATGATATCCCAGGGGGGCTGTCCCCAATGCTTCAGAAACAACATGTTGCAGGTAATCTGATTACATGGTCAGGCTTTGGGCGATATAGACGGAGAAAGAACATGCTTTGTACCAAAGGTGTCACCATGCAGATTTGAAAAGAGTTTGAAGGAACTGATTGTGCGGAAGAACACATGGACCTACCTGATGGTTGTTTCCTCATCACAAAATTTACATATACTGAGCAACTTCCAGCGCTTGTGCTACCATGTGGACATGAGCAACGTCTAAACAGAGTCGATTGCTGAGATCTGCAGAGATCGGATGCCTGGTTGGCGACTTAGAATGAAGGAAGACTGGAGATACTGTAGTACTCTGGGGAGGAGCTTTACTGAAGCGTGCATCAGAGCTGTCTGTACCGCATAACAGCTTGATCCATCACCTGTGCTATATTCTCTTCAGAGTTCTCATCTAGAGTTGTGGCAAAATTAACAAGGAAGCCGTTGCTCGTACGCAGCAAGGCTCTGCTCTATCGACCCGGTGTTGATTTATGAACCTCACCGTCTCACCAGCAAAAGGATCACCGCCGTGAGCACGAGCCCATATCTAACTACGCCTTCTTCGCCAACGTAAGAACGGCTGTCATTCGCCCATTCCACTTTCCCTGGGGGAAGTTCTCCAACAGATACCGGAGCAATGCAGGCTGGATGCGATCGGCGTATTTGGCGTTATCCTCCGGAGACCAGATTTTGCTCGTGCCGACTTTGACCAGCACTCCCGTGGCTTCCGCGAATTCTTCGGGGAGGACATCGGGCGTGAAGCTGTACTCGTCCACTTGCACTTCCTGAAAGCCAGCGCGCTCTAGTTTGGCTGGGATGGCGATGGGGTCGTTCCAGCCGCGGGAGGGGAAGAGGTCGCTTGGGGTGGGCAGAGCGGGGGCCTCCGGGATGAAGGTTGAGAGGGCTGGTATTGCGAGTGATGCTGTGCAGAGGTCAGGTCTTCATTCCCATTGGTCGATCGTCTGGCTTTGAGCACAAGCTACTCACTACTCATATGTCAGTCTAAGGTCGGGCTCGGAGAACAACGATGACGGAAGATATTTACCACCACCACGAGATTGCTTTCCAAGTCGTGAAACCCGCTGTCCCGCCAGGTTTGAGGACACGTAGGGTCTCTGTATCAAGACGAACACCTCGAATCAGTAGTGTAGAGGCATTCGCGTAGTCCCTTCGACGCTGAACTCACCCTTCAACGCGGCTTCGTCGTCCTTGCAGAAGAAGACGCCAAAGTTACTGAAGACATAGTCAAACGTATCATCGGGTAGAGGTATCGACTGAATCCGCTAGTATCAGACAACGACATCACGATGCGTGAGGAGAAGTGTAGCAAACCTGCTGATCCACTTTCATGATTTCTACGCTACCCCAAGTAGACTCGTCGCCGAGAGAGTCGTCTTTCCTGCGACGGATATACCCCAGCATCATGTCATCGACATCGCCCGCGACCACTCGTGAGATGACCACATTGGTAGAAGCCTGCCTCACCAGTTGAAAGATTTCTGCAACAAGAACGCCGCCTGCGGTGGCATTGTCCAAGACTGTGATCTCGTTCTGATTCTTGAAAGTGAGCCCAGAGCGTCGAAGCAGCTCTGCCGCTGGAGGCCCGGTTACTTTCTCGTTTGTTGCAACGACTCGAGGTGCCGAAGGGACGCTGTTGAGTATGGTCGACATGGTGGCTGGCGTAGTGATCGCTTCTTACCTTCTCATGTATGTTGGCAGTAGTGAAAGAGAGACAGTCCGTCAGGGAGCTAGATATGTACAAACTTAGTGGTTTTGAACGATCCTGAAGGATTTAGCTGCCGCTCCTGAGGCCCATACTCGGGTTGTTCGAGGTTTAGACGGCTGTTTGATATGATCGGAAGAGACATGTAGCAGTGAGCACTAACGGGAGGCTGTCATAGTGAATTTGTACTGTATTCCCATACCTAAGGTATGTGTGCAGAACTCGACAAACGCAACAGCAAAGGTAGGTCCATAGGGAGAGCTAGCCGTAAAGGGACAAGCGCAGCATCTGCCGACATGTGAAGTCCGGACGAAGCACTGACTTCGCTCACTGATGAATACTCACAAGGTTACGACTGTCGTACAAACCTACTGTCGTTTCTCTTCGATGGATGACTTGAATTACCTTGGGGCCGCGGTGTTCTGGCTTTACATCGTAGCCGCATTGGTCTTCACAGGAGTCGCCGTCTACACCATTGCGGATTTACGACGAGACAACAGTCATGGTCGGAATGCGACCTGGACGCGGTCAACGACGCTGTTCACCGGACTGGCATGTCTCAGCTTCACGGTCCTCTCCTTCAACATGCTTCACGTCCTCGTCCATTCGTTCCGAGCATGGCTCGGACGCCACCCGACGGCTTTGCAGGAAGGATATCCTACCGCGGTGTGGCACTGGTCAATAACTTCGACTCTATTTCAGAACTTCGCGGAAGCGATTGTGGCGGACAGCGCTCGGTCCCTCTGGACCCAATGCGAGTTATGGACCACGCTCTCGATATGTCTGTACATGGGCAGGACAGGTTGGTGCTACCCACAAGCAGAAAGACGATATCGACTGAACTGACGAGATCCCGCAGCGCAAGTCACTCACATCCCTCGTCTATGGGCGTTCGTCGGTCTTAGCCAGATCTTGCCCATATCGTTCGCGTACAATCTCTTTCTGCTCGCTTTGCTCCAACAGAAACGTCAGCAACCGTCGCGAGCAGCCCCACGGTCTTTCCCATTGACGATGCTCCTCAGCTTGCTGCTACCCTTGGGCTACAACGCATGCCTTGAAGCGGCACAAGCCAGTACTCGGAAGGAGGGACTCATACAAGCCGTGTTGCTCACACGCATGAATCTGATGATCCCTCTGTTACTGCCGGCTGCGCAGAAAGTGGGTGCGGGTCGCATAGGACCCGAGGCCCAGGTTGGCGTCGTCTCACTCGCGGTCGCTTTGACTTCGCGACAGGCGTGGCAGGCCCTGCAAGCCAACAGTCTCCCAGACATCCTACAAGCTGTTGTTAGCCACCCGGCTGTGAGTGCGCTAGGATTTGACTTCCTTATCAGTCTTGCAAGCTCAGCGATTTGGATACTTCAGCCAGCGGAGCCGGCCGGGAAAAGCTGATGACCGATCTTTGGAGCATGGTGGACATGACGCAACGTTTGCTAGGCCTTTGTCGCGGCGGGGAGTGTTGGATCGTGGTTGGCACAGTCACTGTGGGGAAGTTAGATCAAGTCTTACCTTGGTGGCGAAGTGACAAACTCATCGTCGCCACGGACTGCCTGGCTTGACGCCTTACTCCGTGAGGTCCACCTCGGGGATGCCGTGGGTCTCATGCGGAAAACAGGCTATGAGGCATACAACCTCATTCACATACATCTCAGCATTGACGCCGAGCTTGATTCTGTCGCCCAGTATTGTTGACAACGATCGATTACGGCAGCACAATCTACAGGCAAACGAAGGAGTCCACCAACCTTCGACACACAACGGCAGAATCAACAGTATATGCCATACTGATATTTACTCCGTGTCTCTACTACTCAACGAGCATTCTGGTTGTTCTGCTGCTCCTTCAGAACATTCACGTCGCCTCCGTTCACCTCGTACCTACAAAGCAGTCAGTAAGGCTCATCCAGCGCTCCATGATGCTGACGTACCATTTGGGATCGATCTGCCAAAAAAGTAAAAGTTAGCGTTCGCCAAATATTTCCAATAGAACCGGTGATTGCACGTACATTGTTGAGGTTCAGGTATGGACTGCAGTCGGCGCCGCTCTCCACGCCTGCACGGTTCTCCACCGTCCAGCCCATGCCCAGATGCGCCCTATGAAACGATCAGCATAGTTTCGCCGTGTCTTTTCCAGAGAGGATGGGTGTACCAGATGTTCTTATCAAAGTATTTGATCTCGAAATCCTCGTAGCGCGGCCGCTCAATGACGCCTTGGTAATGCATCGAAGAACCGGGCCATACAGCATTGACCCGGCCCGTGTTGTTGTCCTTGTACCAACTGCGGCAGTCGTCCTTCCAAACGGTGTGCTTGATCCACTCTTGCACGTGATCGTTGAACATGTCGGTGATGTCTTGCTTCGGCACCCACTCCTTGATGTTTTCGTTCTGCATCTTCTTGATGATCTGGATTGCGTACTCGGAAACCGTGTGGAGCGGACCCATTACCGAGCCGTTCTCGACGGGCCTAAAGTGGATCAGAATGAGACGTTAGCAGCGAACGGAGAGATCGGACCGTAGCTTGGAAAGGCCACGTACCAAGTTGGTCCTGTCAAAGGTCAGCATTGTCTCTGCGGTACGTGTCGGACCATTCACGTACCAATGAAAGTCAGAAAGTTGGGCATGTCCGGAATAGCCAAGCCCAAGTACGATTCGGGGCAGACCTTCCACTTGTCTGCTAGGTCGACGCCATTCTTACCCACGATTGGGAAACGCGGTCGGTAGGAGACGTCAAACCCAGTGGCACAAATGATAGTATCGACCTTGCGCTCAACTCCGTCCTCACCCACCACGCCTTCTTCGGTGCAGCTCTCGACTGGCGTGAAGTGGACATCGACGTTTTCCTTCTGGATCGCCTCCATGTATGGGTCGCCCGGGGTGATCCTCCGGCACCCGAGCCCAAACTTGGGCGTGAAACCTTTCAACAGCCGCTCGTCCTTGATGAACTCGGCCATGCGGGTACGGAACAGCTCCTGGCCCATCTTCTGCGCCTCGGTGCCGGCGTAGAAGGAGCCCCACAGCCCGTTCACTTGGTCCTCGATGCTCTTCGCATGAGCGACCAACGCTTTCGGATCGTGGCGAAACTCGTCCCGCTCCTTCTCGTCGTATTCCTTGTTCTGGCCGAAGTTGTTGGCGATCTGGACGAACCACACCGCAGTCCGTACAAACACGTCGATGTGCTTGGTGAAGGGTTGCATGGCCGGTACCGTCTGGATCGACGATGCACCGGAGCCGATGACAGCGACCCGATCATTCTTCCACTCGTCTTTCTGGTAGTTCTGCGGCCATCTTGCCGTGTGCATCACTTTGCCTTTAAATTTGTCCTGAAGACCGGGGATTTCTGGCCATTTGTAGTTATTGAGAAGTCCAGCGCCCTATTTGAGGTATCAGCCAAGTTAGTGTCGGTAGATGCAGGACTCCGTTTTGGACTGAGACTCACATGCAACAGGACATGGCAGTGGTCCTCGAACTCTCTCGGCTCCTGACCGGGTTTGTTCTCGCGAAGCTTGACAAGCCACTCGCCCTTGTCTTCTTGCCAGTAGCAGCCAATGATCTCGGTATTGAACTTCATGTACTTGCGCAGATCAAATGTGTCGCAGACCTTGTCGAGATATCTCCAGATGTCAGGCGAATAAGAGAAGAACCTGGGCCAGTCGGGGTTGAGGGCGAAGCAGTATGTGTAGGCGTGACTTGGTATGTCGCAGGCGCAACCTGGGTACTGATGCCGTTAGTAAACACTGGAACTTCCTCTTGTACGGAGCATCCTTACGCGGTTTTCGAGCCTTGGGGAAACCGAAGTTGTCAGTAACTTGCAATGACAGAGCAGTTCGTCACGCTACCCATTCTCCGCAGACAGCACATGGCTCCACGCGAAGAGTGGGCGTGTATCGTGATGGAGGCGAAAGAGTAACGTACCAAGTGCCTGAATGTTTCAGTCAGCACTTAGTACTCGCTTTCGTTCACGATGGCGCAACAAACGAACCTCCAATGTCCTCGTTCTTCTCGTAGATCACATGTTCCACGTTGGCGCATTGCTTCTGGATCTGATATGCCATCAGGATGCCAGTGACACCGCCGCCGATTGTCAACACACGCAACGATCGATTCTTGGGATCCATCCATGTCACGTCTTGCTTGATGCTGTAGCCCGACGAGCCTGGTTGCGAGTAGTCGAAGCGCTCGCCGGCAGCAACGGCGTTGAGGTCCGGTGCCATCGTCAGAACGCAGAGTCGTAATAAAGATGCCTCGCAGATACAAAGAGGAATGTCGCAAGTGAAATGGAAGTCTTTGTGGAATACAAGACTGATGTGGACGTAGTTCCGCCGAGCCAACCCCTCAAAGTCAAATGTTCATCTCGGTCTTGCGGCTACGTAAGGTATCGCTTCATGTCGAGACAGGATCTACTCTGCGCACAAGAGCTGTGATGATAGCCACGGCAACGTTGGTGCTTGGTCCAGACGACCTCTTAACTCCGACCCTTCTCCGTACCTCCGGAGGGACGACTCCGCAGCTTTCGGACGAATTTGTTGCGGGGCCGTTTGCGGGGTTTCTTGTGCATTTTGTGGCCGTTTGCTTATTCCCAGTATGGGACTCCGGAGGGTGCCTTTGTAACAGTAAGGTGCTGGCAGCCGAATTTCTAGTCGAGCATATCTGCGGTTATCGATATGGTTTCTCCAGCCGTGGCGAACAGTCTTCGAGAAGCGTACGAGCATGCTTGTAGTCTTCGGGTCACGTGTCATGCTTCATGCAAGCCTCTCACTGACAGTCGTAGCGACCTAAAGAATCCGATCCTGGAAGACTTGAAGCAAGTGTTGCAGATGAGGGAGCCTCGGAGAAGACGTTGTCTCGTCCAAAGGCTCAGTGAATCCGTAACCCGCCCACTCCACGCCGCAGCCCCTCGGTAGCGAATCCACTCGGATTACGTAGAGCGGCGGGATCTGTTCAACAAAAGTTGTTTTGGCTGACGTGTGAGGTGTTGTGATCCGTGGCCCTCCATGCCTGCTGGACGCGTACCAAACGTCGAAATCTTCATCCTGCTCGTCATCCGAGTCTGGCTGCGGCTGACTTCGATGCATTTGCTCCCAAGCCGAGCGGATAATGCTCGCCTTCTCCAACAGCTGCTCCGGAGCTTCGCTGCTGACGAATGCCACGACAGATGCCCACCTGCTGATGCTCATAGCTTGCCCGACGCGTGACATGTGCTGCAAAGCCAGTACAACCTGACGTTCGAAGCCTTCCAACCCTGTCTCGTTCGCGTCCACACCAGGAAGATCCATAGAAGCGGGTCTGAGTGGGATCTGACCGGACACGTAGATGAGATGGGCGTCGTTGTTGTCGTGCTCGGGGTTGGCAGGGACGGATACAGCCTGTGAGTATGGACCGATGTTGGCGGGTGCCCAGTAGGAGCGAGACTGGACGTGCAGGGCCTTACGTGAACCTTGCGGTTGATCTCGAATGCTTGTTACCGCTATCATGAGGTGGCTGTCATCCGGCAGTACGCCAGCACACGCAAGAGTGACTCGGGCTGGAGGATTCGGCTCGACGAAGTAGCTGCCGTATACATCATTGACGGATGCAAATTCGGCCATGTCGCGTAAAATGATTGAAGTGTACGCGATGTCGGTCATTTCGTGCTCAAAGCCAGCGAGCTCTGTTACAATACGGTCCATGATCGAGCGAGTCTGCTCCGCGGCATTGCTGCCTTGCCCTACCAGTGCAGGTAGCAGGACCTGATGTTCAGCTTTAGTTGCTAAAGATTGAGAATTGACATCCAGCACAGAAGTTGGCAACCGACCAGACACCAGATCATCAGTGACAGTGCGCTGTGAAACGTCCATCTGCCTCAGCTGTTCGAGCACGTTTTCAAAGCGCTGCTCGAGCAAAGGTGGTATTCGAACGCTTTGGCCCAATCCAGTCGTGCTATCCTTAGGCGCGATACAGGGCTGCAAAAAGCGCAGCGAAGAACTGCCGGCCTCTCCTGGAACAACGACTCTGTGCTGGTCTTCGATGACAATCTTAGCCTTCCAGAGCGGAGCAGGACCGTTGATCGCAAGCGTCTCATATTCACCTCCTTCGCCCAAGACTGCACCCTGATTTGAAGTTCCAAACCGCGCGGCAGCTTTGTTCAGTCGAGCGATGGTTCGAGCATCCGCAACGTTCTGCCACAAGAAGGTATCATCCAGGCCCCCAGATGCCACCTTGACAATACGCGAGTCCTGTCCGACAGCTGCCATGTCTTCGAGCAAGGAGCTCTGTGTGCAAGGTGGGAGGGAAGGCCACTGCCAGAGAAACGAGAGCGGAGTGAGACCAAGCCGCAGCACGACCGACTCCACTCTTGTGCGCTGGTAGTCCGAGAGGATAGCTCCCGTGCTGATGGCATTGACCTCTGGGTGAGCTGCCTTTACTGTTTGTAGTAGAGGCACCAATGACTCTGTCTCATCTTGGTCGACGGATATACCGGGACCAGCAAGACCGTACGACTTGTCCTGGTTCACAGCTTGCCCAAGGATCTGCTGACGGTAAAGTGGAAGCCCGAGCGCCTGCTGGTACAGTGGGATAACCGCGTGGCCGATGGTTTGGTACATGTAGCTTTCGAGATCCTCGATGGCATCATCTCCGGCTCGTACGGCGGGATACAGGTTTGCGAGCGCCACAACGTCGTGTCCGTTCGCGATACAATGGAGTATAGAAAAGAGTGAGTCCTTGCCACCTGAGATCAGGGCAACGACCTTGAGCCGAGACATTTCGGGACTCGTTGATGTTTGGTAATGGTAGTCGCACAGGATCTTTAGTAGGTCTTGAAGAAGTCTTGCACGCTCACGATAGAAAATGCCTTCAAAAGCTTACAGTTGGCAGAGGCAACCTGCTGTCACGCACAGCCCTGGGCCTTGTGATTGAAGGTCCTACCTCTCATCAGACGCGAGAATGCAATCACTCGAGCCCCTGAAGTTCATATCATACTGTCAGGTTGAATATAAAAAGTCTGTTCGATCGCCAGCACGCCGTCAAGGCCACCGAAGGAGGCACGCGAGTCGGGATGGCCGTTGACCGATATGCAATTTTGTCGCTCTGTGGCGCGATTGACGCTGTGTCTGACACCACGTAGGGTTTGGATGGACAAGCAACTATGGGAAACTTCGTATCGCGCCGCCGCACGAAGAGAGAAAGGAAGAAAAAGGTCGTTCGGGATGAAGAAATTCGCGGTTTTCATAGCGGATACACGGGAGCCGCGCTAGCCTTTTCGGGCCATACGCCCGCGGTCGACAGCAACTTGTCTAAACACACTGCATCTGCTGATGGACACCGTGTCTACGAAAAACAGGAAGAACGAACACGCTGCTCGTCGGCCATGCAAGGCGTGCGGATAAGAACATTTTGTTGTTCCTGCTGGTGCCCGCACAAGAACGGCGAGAAAGACCACACTGACAGGCTTGCTCGGGGATAGGAGGGACATGATCCCGCGAGAAGATACAATACGGCTTTCTTCTGGAGTCGTCGTCTGCTGCACGCGTTGTGTCTGCATCATAATGTATACGTACAGGTATGTTATGTCCGTCGAATCTCCGTCACCCTCGGGGTTTATGCGCGACAATGTTTGCACATTAGCATAAAACTGCGACAACTCCGCTCAGATTGCTTCCGCTTCCGTCCTAAAGGTTCGGGAATCCCTGAACCTCTTCTTCTTCTTCATTACTCCTTGATTCCGACACCCTTTCTCCCCTCTTCGACACTCCAATCCTGCTTTCTCGTCCTCTCATTCTTGTCGCCGTGTCCAAGATTCTTGGTTACCTGTACCTTGCCCTGTCCAGACCCTGAGGCTGTCGGAGCTTCCCCGCGATCCCTCGGTAAGCCAGTGCAAGCTGTCGAAAGCCTCCGTACAAATGTCGACACGTCTACATGTACTGTGTGCCAGACGAGAACAGCGCTGACACAACAATGACTTCTACAGGGGAATCGGCAGCATGGCTGTCTCAAACCTGCACGAGGCCAACCACATTCCTGCTTTCCTTGGCGGCGATCTCCCTGAGACCGAGCGTGTCGCGTACGAGGAGGGCCATGATGCCGACATTCCAGCGATCGAGAGTGTTAAGAAACACGAGACACCGTCATCTACCTCCTCGGTCAGCGATGGAGTGAGCGCCGGACCCGAAAAGAAGCAGGGTGTGGACGTGGAAAAGGGCAAGGCGGAGGCCGTCGCGACCGAACATGAACTCCAAGACCCCAACATCGTGGATTGGGCGGGCCCTGATGATCCCGAGAACCCCGTAAACTGGAAACCGGGTGTCAAATGGGCCAACATCGCCGTCTTGTCGGCATTGACCCTTTTGACGCCGTTGGCCTCTTCCATGTTCGCCCCTGGCGTCCCCGACGTGTTGCGAGACTTCCACACCACCAACGAAAACCTCGCCACGTTCGTCGTGTCTGTGTACATCCTGGGCTTTGCCATGGGCCCGTTGATCATTGCCCCGCTCAGTGAGCTGTACGGCCGGGTGATGGTTTACCACGTGTGCAATGTCGGCTTTCTCCTCTGGACCGTGGCTTGCGCCTTGGCCACGGATATGAACATGCTGATCGGCTTCCGCTTCATGGCTGGTGCTTGGGGCATCGCGCCGATCACGAACGGCGGAGGCACGATCGCCGACCTCATGAAACCCGAGCAGCGAGGAGGAGCGATGGCCATTTGGGCTATGGGCCCTTTGCTCGGCCCAGTCATCGGCCCTGTCGCTGGAGGCTTTCTGGCACAGGCGGAAGGGTGGCGGTGGATTTTCTGGGTCATCGCGATGGCCACAGGTGTTGTCACGGTGGTGGGCTTCTTCGTCATGAAGGAAACTTACGCCCCAGTCATCCTTGCTCGGAAAGCGAAGAAGCTAGCAAAGCAAACTGGCAACCATGAACTACGGTCAAAGCTCGATCTTGGACTTCCGCCCAAAGAACTATTCATCAGAGCCATCGTCCGACCAGCGAAGCTCATGTTCCTCTCACCTATCTGTGCCCTCATGAGTCTTTACATGGCTTTCGTGTACGCCATCCTCTATCTGCTGTTTACCACCTTCACCTTTGTCTTCGAGGATAACTACGGCTTCTCGCAAGGCACCGTCGGACTCGTCTACATCGGATGCGGCGCCGGGATGCTCCTGGGCCTAGCGTTCCTGGGCGGTACCTCGGATCGCTTCATGAAGGCGCTCGCGAACAAGCACAACAACGGCGTCATCAAACCGGAGTACCGCCTACCAATCCTGATGTACGCTGGTCCAACCATCCCTCTCGGCCTCTTCCTCTACGGCTGGACTGCGCAATACACCATCCAGTGGGCCGTCCCGCTACTTGGAACACTCTTCGTCGGTATCGGTCTGATCGCTGCATTCATGTGCATCAACACATACCTGGTCGACACCTTCGCACGGTATGCGGCCTCGGCCATGGCCGCCAACACGGTCTTGCGATCGCTTTTCGGCGCTTTGTTCCCGCTTTTTGGCCTGCAGATGTACAATAAACTGGGATTGGGATGGGGCAACAGCTTGTTGGGTTTCATCGCGCTCGCGATGTGTCCCATCCCGTTCTTCTTCTACTACCGCGGTGAACACTTGCGGACACATCCGAGGTTTCAGGTCAATCTTTGAGCGGACGACTTTTCCCTACGACGGCGTTAGGGCATGCTGGGGCTAGCATTGGAGATGATGCTCGTAGATTGTATCAAAACATCATCGTGCTTAGAGGACTTTTTCAGTTCGGAAAACTTGACAACTCAGATACTTCGACGAAACCAACCGCTGGTGAATAGAGCTTTTCCGAACTCTAAGTTCGACAGCATGCATGTGGTCTACGTGAACGTTTGATCATGCGACTCTGACGAAGGATGACTACCTCGCGGTCAAGACAAGCTGGTGCGTGAGCGTCGATGTCTACTGTACGCACGGCTATCTCAAACAGATGACCAACGCCTCCAGTGACTGACGACTGCACGACATGACCGCCTCACGATACATAATCCGCAGCACTTCCCGTATTCTGTATCTCGAAAATGCCACCCACATCATCGGGACCTCATAACCTCCCGCAAGAAAACGACCCCAAGCGTATGCTGCCATGAACCGACAAGCATACACCGACGCCGCCCGCCACGGCATCATCACCGAAGAAGAACCACCCACACCATCGGGACCTCATAACCTCCCGCAAGAAAACGACCCCAAGCGTATGCTGCCATGAACCGACAAGCATACACCGACGCCGCCCGCCACGGCATCATCACCGAAGAAGAACTCTCCTTCGCCCCGCTAGCGGACTGCCACAAACAGCTCGTCACGCAGCACTTCCACCGCCTCGTCCGCATCGCCCACGCCACCGACGAGGGCGTCATCGGCCGGTACACGACGAAGCCAGACGCCCGCGAACAGCTTGCGCGCATGACGCTCGTCATCCGGGACTACATCCACCGGCAAGCAGCGACAGAAAGCGACATCGAGGCCGGGATTGAGTCCATGGTCGCCGACGTCGTGGACGCGAGTTTCTTCGTCAGCGGGAAAAGGGGCACGTTCGCCCAACCGGCGTTTGTCAACCCCCTGCTGTTCGGCCGGGAGCAGGAGATTGCGGCTTTGATGCAGGAGATGCGGGCGCAGGGCGATGATGATGTGATTGAGTTGTGGCATTCTCCATCGTCGACGACGGCGGCGGGTAATGACACTGTTTTGCCCGAGGTCGTGGCGACGAGCACAGATATCGGCGCCGCGATCGATTGGGATCACGTTCTTCGACGCGCGAGATCGGATAATGATATCGTGTACTTGAGTACCAAGGCTGAGTTGGCGATGGAGGCGCTGCGACTTGAGGAAAAGGAGCGCCAGGCTACAAAGACGCAGGTACGGCCGCCTCGTCGGCCGAGGCGGGCGACACAGTTGTTGCTGAGGAAGCCGGATGGTTACAAATCTCTTTCGTGGCCGCCTGTCGCTCCGACTGCGGTAAGATTGCCGCGCAGGGCGTGGTCGGGATTCAGTGTGAGCTTGTCTAGCGAGGACTGGTGGGGTTGGGATGAGTGATTGGATGAACGAGCGACTAAATGATGTCCGTGACACCTGTTGGCCATATCTTTGCTGCTGTATGTCGATATGTATGATAACCCGGTTTGCGCGTTCGCCACAGGGGAGTCCGACGTTCTGTGTCCGATCGCTCAAGAGTGCTGACATGCCGAACACGTGACTAAGTGGCTTACATAATGCTACTGATGTCGCCAAGATTTCGCTTCTGCCAACAAATTCGCTGCCTTATTATTGCACCCGACGTCTTTTGGTCCAGACATCATCTCAACCCTACGTCACCAAAATGGACATCCACGCGAAGCCAAACCCGTACAGCTTCGACCTCGGTTACCTCCTTTGCAACGATACCAACCCGCTGCCATCCCTTCAACAAGACAAAGAGGCTGTCCTCGCCTCCACAGCCCAGCAATGCGCGCAAGGCCTAATCAACCAGCTTTTGACCGCTTGCCCAATTCAACGGGACTCAGACGGCGACCTCATGATCAAGCTCCCGGCACCATCGACGCCACTGCCACGTGAAAAGCCGGTACCTAAAGAGAAGGAGAAGACGAAGTGGGAGAAGTTTGCCGAGAAGAAGGGCATCAAGGCAAAGCGAAAGGACGGCAAGTTGGCGTATGATGAGGCTAAGGGAGACTGGGTCCCCAAATATGGGTACAAGGGGAAGAATACCGGCGGTGACGCGGACTGGCTGGTTGAGGTAGATGAGAAGGCGGAGAGGGCAAAAACGGCGGAGAAAGAGGGCGGCGGCAAACCCAGGAAGGCTGCAAAGGGTCGATGAGGAACAGTGGCCAGACCGTAGTACGAGTCATCGGGAAAATTAGCGATGAGCGCAGTCTGACACGAAACGTGCGTCCAGTCTGATCATAAGCACATTGTGAGATCAAACCGGAACCGCCTCCGCAGAAGATTGATTGAAGGCTCAAGGCATCGGCGCTGTATCTGGGATGCCCCCCCAGTTGCAAGAGAAGAAGGAGACGAACAGCAGAACCTGGTGGGAAGGGGCTACGATGGAGGTTGATGGCAGCCGCGCATCACAGCCACAGATCACGCCGCTACCTAAAGCCGCATGATTCTGGTGTGTCTCACTCAATTCTACGTTCATCAGTACACCCACGGTCTAATGCATTTCAGCATGAAGCGTCCAGGAGGTGGGAGACGCAGGCAGCTTTCAGCAATGCCATCTGGAAGGCGATCAAGCTCCGGCCGATCCCTGTATTGCCACGATTGAGTCGACGAGGCCTGGTCTTGAGTTCGAGGGAGGAACTCCCACGAACGGCAACGAAGTTTGACAGGGGATAATTTAGTACCGCCCTTCATGGTCATATTACACAAATTGCAAGTACGACTTCGCTTGCATCAGCTATCTTTGGCCACGAGTCTCATTTGCCTTGCTTCGTCTGTTGTCTTTTCCGTGCCAGGCGCGATCTCTGAACGGCGACTAAGCAATCGTAACCTGTGCGATGTAGCACTCAGCTTGCGGCACATTCGGGATGCCAGCCTGCATCCAAAATTAGGGACGATGCTGCGAACATCCGCATGGAAGCGTGGCAGCCCGACAATATGCAAATGAGGTAGGAGGTCGTTCCGTCTCACTTCCACATGAATGTCTGCCTGCCGCCGAGCGCACCTCTCCTATATCTTCCGTTGTCGTCGCCGTGGAAGTCAGATAACTTGTCATTATATTCAACCCGCATTCATCACACCTGTATAGACCTCAACGTCTATACGGAAATTGGGAATGATGACTTCACATTACGGCTGGTGCAGTTGCCCTCACTGCCCTCAGAGCGTCCAGGCAAAGCAGTATGACGATTAACAATCGGTACCTTTCAATGCCATCTACCAGTCCACACATCCGCACGAGATCTGCGAATGGTGCAATCTGTTCGACCGCTAACGCCCAAGACTTTGTGAGTTGACTGCGCCCACAAGTTCAACAGTCTGCCGCGGGCTCACATTACAGCAGCGAGGACATCTACTGTACATCAGGAACATGGCCAGCCTCGAGCACATCCACGACTTTTTCCTGGACATGTCGTTATCGCCCTGCAAGGTTATTCCGAGACATCGCATGACAGATCAGGGTCGTCGTGATATGGGCGGGATGCCGCAGCCCGCGGGCAAGGAAGTTCCTCTGTGAGATCCAGGTATTGGCCGATGAGGTGGAGGAAGGCAAGTTCCACAAGCATCCCACGTTCAATGGATTTGGTTCACGACGCGCAATTGACTGTGGACGATACCGTCCTCGACTGGCGTGGCACGATGAGGATCACGTTTAGTGCGTCGGTGTTGAGAGGTTGAAAAAATGGACATTATCGTCAGTCTTGTACTTACTGCAGTCGAGCTGGCGTCGATCTTCATCGATTGGCCAGTCACGTGATTTCGTGATTAAGGTTTCAACTTCGTGAATCACGTGTATGAACGAGCTTCAAGACATTCATGGATTCACGTCACGGATAATCCGAACTATCTTACCCGCCAATACAAGGTGCTTTCCGTGATGTAACAGAATGGGCTCGCAACGCTCCCCCCTACTGTCGCAACAGTCATCGCAGAAGAAACAGCAGTCCATCTCGAACTTCTTCACCGCGAAGACAGCGCCTTCGAAGCCCAACCTCACCGAGCGTAGCCCGCGGTCTACACATCAGCCTGAGTCAGTGCAGCACAGTGATATCGCCGACGACAATGCGTTGTTTGTCAGTGACAGCGAGATCGCGCGGCGCGACACGCAGGACTCGAAGCGAGCGCTAGAACACGACGGAGATGCAGATGGCTTACCGGATCCGAAGAGGCGCAAAGAGACGGTCGAGCAAGTTGGAGTTGGAGTTTGCGATGAAGCCGCTCCGCGCTTTGCAAGGATCTCGGATAAAACTGCAACGAACGATGTTGCCGGATGTCAGAAGGCAAAGAGCACCGGGCGGACTTCGAAGTACATGTTCTCGAGCTCACCGGGACCTCCCGTCGAGCAAGACGAGAATGAGGACGAGGAAGATGCCGAAGAGAGTCGAAAGCTGAAAGAGCGGCTACACGAAAAGTTCGTCAAGCGACTCGGCAAGCCAGATAGTATAGCGGAGATCAAAAGGCGAAACCATTTCGTTACGGAGGAGACGGAAGATGCTGAGGATGGAGGCGAAGAAGAAGAGGCTGAGAACGAGCCTGAGCCACCCTCCAAGGGGAGAGCGAGGAAAGGGCCAGCTGCTAGGAAAGCAAAGGACAAGCTGACTCCGATGGAAAGGCAAGTGCTCGAGATCAAGCGCAAGCATATGGATACTCTGCTAGTCGTCGAAGTGGGCTACAAGTTCCGCTTCTTTGGTGAAGACGCAAGGATCGCGGCGAAGGAGCTCAGCATCGTCTGCATACCGGGCAAATACCGCTTTGACGAACACCCATCGGAGGCGCACATAGATCGATTCGCGTCCGCAAGCGTCCCTGTCCATCGACTGCACGTCCATGTCAAGCGGCTAGTCTCGGCAGGCCACAAAGTTGGCGTTGTCCGGCAGCTTGAGACCGCGGCTTTGAAGGCCGCTGGGGACAACCGTAACAAAGCATTCGAACGTGGATTGACCAATCTGTACACTAAAGGCACCTATATCGATGACCAAGAAGGCCTTGAAGCTCCGGTGGCGGCCCCTGACGGCGGCGCGCCTGCGACTGGACACTTGCTCTGTGTTACTGAAGCACGGCCGAGAGGCTGGGGCTCAGATGAGAAGGTCCAGATCGGGCTCGTGGCTGTGCAGCCATCTACTGGCGATATCATCTACGATGATTTCGAGGACGGATGGATGCGCAGCGAGCTGGAGACGAGACTGCTTCACATAGCACCTTGTGAGTTCCTAATTGTTGGTGATGTCTCGAAGGCGACGGACAAGCTCGTGCAGCACCTTTCCGGGAGCAAGACCAATGTCTTCGGAGACAAAGCCCGTGTAGAGCGAGTCGAGAAACCGAAGACCATGGCTGCTCAATCGTACAGTCATATCACCAACTTCTACGCCGACAAGATGAAAGCGGGCGAGCCATCTTCGTCACAAGTGGAGTCTTCGCAAGAGACGGGCACGCTTCTGGACAAGGTCCACAAGCTCTCCGAGAACGCCACCATCTGCCTGTCTGCCATGATCACGCATCTCACGGACTATGGTCTGCAACATGTTTTCGATCTCACCAAGTACTTCCAGTCCTTCAGTGCCCGTTCACATATGTTGCTGAATGGCAATACACTCACGAGCCTTGAGATCTACCACAACCAGACAGATCACAACGAGCGTGGAAGTCTCCTCTGGACCCTCGACCGGACACAAACACGCTTTGGGCGCAGGTTGCTGAGAAAGTGGGTCGGTCGACCTTTGCTGGATCGTCAAAGGCTAGACGAGCGTGTCGCGGCTGTCGAGGAGTTGAAGAATGCCCAGCAAACGATAGCCGTCGATCGCATCAAGCATCTGCTCAATAAGACCAAGAGCGATCTCGAAAAGTCACTCATCCGTATATACTACAAGAAGTGCACCCGGCCGGAGCTTCTAGGTGTGCTTCAGGCATTGCAGATGATTGCGCAGGAGTACACGCACGTAACTTCCACGGCCGAATCCGGATTCCAGTCTATTATGCTTAGCGAGGCGATCTCGTCTTTGCCGAAGATAGCAGAGAACGTGGTGCAATACCTCGATCGTATCAACGCGCAAGCTGCAAGAGCCGACGATAAGTATAGCTTCTTCCGTGACGAGCACGAAACAGAAGACATTACGGACCACAAAGTCGGCATCGTGGCCGTTGAGCATGATCTGAATGAATTCAAGAAAGCGGCTGCCGAGAAGCTGAAGCGGAAGAAGGTCGACTATGTGACAGTTGCTGGCATTGACTACCTAATCGAGCTGGAGAATACCTCGCTGAAGAACCTACCCGCATCGTGGGCCAAGATCAGTGGTACGAAGAAGGTCTCGAGATACCATGCTCCGGAAGTCGTCAAGCTCCTTCGAGAACGTGATCAACACAAGGAGGCTTTAGCAAACGCATGTGACGCTGCTTTCGCGGACCTGCTCACCGAAATCGGGTCGAAATACCAAGCCTTCCGCGACTGTGTGCAGTCTCTAGCACTACTCGACTGTCTGCTCTCCCTGGCAGATGTTGCGTCCCAGCCTGGGTACTGCAAGCCCGAATTCGAAGACACCATCGGCATCGACATCGAAGCTGGCAGACACCCGATGGTCGAGCAGCTCCTGCTCGACGCCTTTGTGCCCAACGACGTGCATCTCTCCGCCGAAGACACCAGAGCACTGCTGATCACCGGCCCGAACATGGGTGGCAAGTCCTCCTATGTGCGGTCCGTCGCGCTAATAGCCATCATGGCCCAGATCGGCTCTTACGTCCCCGCGGCATCCGCCAAGCTGGGCTTGCTCGATGCCGTCTTCACACGCATGGGTGCCTTCGACAACATGATGAAAGGCGAAAGCACCTTCATGGTCGAGCTGAGCGAGACGAGCGACATCCTCAAACAAGCGACCCCGCGCAGTCTGGTGATCCTCGATGAGCTCGGCCGTGGCACCTCGACGCACGACGGTGTCGCCATCGCCCAAGCGGTCCTGCACCATTTCGTCTCGAACCTGAAGAGCTTGACCTTGTTCATCACTCACTACCAGTCTCTGGCACGCATGTCGGAGCAGTTTCACGGCGAGCTAAAGAACGTACACATGCGCTTCACGGAGCAACAGGAAGGTCAGGGCGAGGAGACGGATATCACGTTTCTGTATGAGGTCGGCGAGGGGGTAGCGCACAGGAGCTACGGGTTGAATGTCGCCAAGCTGGCGGGTTTACCGAGAGGTTTGCTGGAGGAGGCGAGCAGACAGAGTGCGCAGATGGAGGAGGCGGAGTCGCAGAGGAGGCTGGCGTATCTTTCCAAGGCGGCGACTTCGTTACTCAAGGAAGGGAAGGTGGATGGATTGGAGCATCTGGTCGCTGGGGTCGAGCAGTTGTAATGAAGGCTCATCTGTTCCGTATGACTACTGAGGTGGAGTCGATAGCTGCCCAAAAGTACAATGCATATGTGATGTACGGATGCATTCTTGACGTGGACGAAGTGTCTTGGCCCTTGTCGATCTCGGGCTCAATTACGGAACGCGTCACCGTCGTTTTCCGACACTTGGACCATTCGAGGAGGGGTATGGACGTTTGCTGCACTGACCCAACTTAATCGTCGTAAGTTGCAGTCTGAAAGGGCCTTTCTTGCTGTGTCCTACGGTGCTTACATTAACGGTTGGTATACCAATGCATCCAGATCGACGTACGTGTAGGTTTGCCCGTGCTTTGCTCGCGCGAGTATTGCTTGGCGAATGCCTGGTTCCTTCGACGTGGTATGGCGAGCCAGTACAAGGTGCCGGTGTGGGTGGTTGCAGCAGACTCCGCAGAGTAGCTCGGCTCACCCTAGTCGCGCAAGGGTGCATATCTCTTGCGGAGTTTGTCGGCGCGCCGTTCCTGGTAGTCCATCTTGTGGGTTGAGATGAGACGAGCAAGGCACCCTCCACAATGTCAAACCTGCCGCTGCCCTATCGCCTCGGTGGCCATCTTAGTCCCCTTGACGATCAACTTGTGCTCCGCCGCATGGATCCTCTCCTCCAGTTCATCCTGCGATTTGCACTCTTCGATACTGACTTCCTGCTGCACGATGGGGGCGCCCTGGTCCACCTCCGCGATCACATAGTGAATCATGATGCCGGTCTTCGTCCGCTTGCCGGCTCCGTATTCTTTCCATGCGTCGTCGATGCAATGCGCGCCAACCAGATCGCCATGCAGAGAAGGATGTAGATTGATGATAGGGGTCGCTGAATCGTGGATCGGGTTCAAGAACGAAGCTGTCAAGATGCGCATGAAGCCCGCGCAAACCACAATGTTCGGCTTGTCTGAGAGGATGATTTTGGCGAGATCGACATCGTATGCCTCCCGCGCTGCCTGCGATTGTCTCTTCTTGTCCTCCGGGTCAGGATGCTTCTCCTTGTACGGCACGACCCCGTGGTAGGTTGTTGCAATCCCGGCGCGCTCTGCCCGCTGTAGACCATAGGCGTTCTTGCGGTCACTGATCACCCGCATGATTTTCGCATTGGGTAGAGCGTCGGTGCCGCAAGCGTCGATGATGGCCTGCAGGTTGGAGCCATTTCCCGAGATGAGCACGGTGACCTTTGCGGGCTCGGATGAGGCGTGTCCGTCCATGTTTCTTCCATCTAACAATCGTCGAAGTCAACTCGGCTTCATCTTGAATTTCTGATATCGGACCTGGAAGTCAGAGCCCGAGCGCCGAGCCGAATCGCGGGGAGATCTCCGAGCTTTCCCCTTGAGTAGCGCGAATTCCGCCGATGATGACGGCAGTGACGCCAACGCAGTGTCAATAATGGAGCGTCAAAGCTTCAATTCCAATGTTCTTTCAATGACAACTACGAGTACTCGATTCCGATATACATTGACTTTCTATACCGATTGATCGTTATCAAAAGACCAAGTCACTTCGAGAACGATCCAGCGTCGAACAGCAAGCAACCTCCGCGACAAGAACCCGAAATTCGAAGCCCTTGAGCACCCAGCGCAGCAACCATAATACCGAAAGCATCAGCAACCATGTCAGGCTGGATCACCCCTCGGAACGTGGCCATCGTAGGCGGCGTAGGAGCGCTCGCCTTCCTCTTCCCGCGAACAATGTCTCAGGCCGCGCCCGTCGGGTACCATCTCCCTCACCCTGCTTCGCTGAGACACCAACACCACATCTGCTAACGATGTCCCTCACAGCAATGTCTTCGAAACGCAAGCCACCAAGAACATCGGCAACCGGTACGCGTCGGGAGGCGGCTCCAACACGCATCAGACCGGCGTAGCGACACCGAGAGGTACGTATGCGCATGATCTACACGTCAAGAACCATGATGTTACACCGGAATCATTTCGCTAACGTACTCGGTCCTCTGGCGTAGGCAACATGGACGACACGATATCCAACCAACAGCATCCCAAAGGTGTCGACACACCGACCTTCACCGAGGGCCATGCGGACCAAAAGATTGGAGACACTTGGCCCAAGGCGTTCAACAAGGCGCAATATGGCCCGAACAACGACAAGGGCAAGTAGAGGAGACTGCGCGATGGGTCGCGATGGGTTGCGATGGGTTGCGATGGGTGGTGAGCTACACTTGCGGCGTCAGAAGAGTGGGAAGGGCGTGCGGACCTGACTTCAATCCATATTACATGATTGATCCAAAAACGGACTGAACTGTAACAATATCTGCTACATGTAGCCC
>Ga0058704_10000337_pt1 | contig 24955 bp, 19 predicted proteins | sample AgamicMgSfe_FD_71363 | JGI IMG/M metagenome (GOLD analysis project Ga0058704, IMG submission 71363) | Agave microbial communities from Guanajuato, Mexico - Mg.Sf.e | ecosystem: Host-associated > Plants > Phyllosphere > Phylloplane/Leaf | place: Guanajuato, Mexico | collected 2012-05-30
CCCATCTCCTTGTGTATCTCCTTCAGCACACTTGTTCCCTGTTGCAACCCAAAGACAACATCTTTCTGTACCAACGCGAATTCGACATCCGACGTCAGGTTCTCTAGTTGCGCTAGTTGCTGGTCTGTCTTTGCCAACAGTGTCTCCTGGTACTTCTTTCGCCGTAGGGCCAATAACGCTTTCGACTTGTTGCCTTGTCGTAAAAATTCTCGTGCAATTTCGGTCTCGCGATCTGTAATGATTGTAATGCGTTTCTGGTATTGCCGAAGCTTGTCTCGTTGGATCTTCATGTCGAGTATGGCTCTGCGTCACGATGCTCAGCCGTGTAGCTGGTTGGAGCGTGACATGTTGGCGTACCTATCTTGCGCCGAGATCTTGTTCGAGCTACTGCTGTTTCCCATTGTGCCGACAGAAGGGAAGAGACTCAGACAGGTTGCGAGCTGTACTCCCGTATGAATTGTTGGACTAGGCGGGGTTCAGACGACCGTTCTGGATTTCGAGACCTCAAGCCTGTTTACTGATAGCCTTCTCTTTGCTGCAATCTCGAAACATAGACATCCACCCGTCGCGTGAACATTTCGAGCGTTGATTGTTGACTTGGGGGATCTACACCTACATCATCATCCCACGTGGCTATCGATCCCGGCCCGCAGGCCCGTACCCAAGCCAGCCGCTCGGATACGCTTACCCCTGCACATCCGAGAAGTCGAGACAATGGCAAAAATTCTTGACCTCATGTCGCAGATCTTGCGATTGAATCATCTCTCGATACCCCATCTATAAAGCGTCGCTATGAGGTTGCAAGGCGCCCTTGATAACGACATTCTCGTGGCCGTTCGCAAGTTCATAGCCGACGGCATTCCGCCAGACGTTGAAAGCCTCTGGACCGCGATACAGAGATCGAATTCGTCGCTGAAGAGGAAGCCGAAGAAGGTTTTGCAGGCGAGCCTGGAGCGAGTGTTGGAGTTTCTAAACATCGATCAAGGAGGTTCCGATTCCGACGCAGCGATCGAAGATAGTACGCCGAAGGACGACTCGGCGACCGAATTAATGAATAGATCATTGAGAGCGAACCTATCAGCACCACGGGAAGCTGCGCCAAGTCCTCAGTCTAATGGTATTGAGGACGGCAAGAAGCGACGTATGGCGAACGGCGAGCCGATCCCGAAGCGACAGCGAGCGGAAAAGTCTGCGCCGGTGGCACCCATGGACGTAAGCTTAGACGATATCGGTGGGATCGATGAAGTGATTATCCAGTTGAAAGAATTGCTCGTGCGACCTTTGCTGGCTCCGGAGCGTTACCAGCGCATGCAGGTGCCAATCCCAAAGGGAATACTACTGCATGGACCTCCCGGGTGCGGAAAGACGATGCTTTCTCGTGCTTTTGCGGCCGAGATGGGTCTGCCATTTGTTGAGATCCTTGGACCATCGATTGTCAGTGGAATGTCTGGGGAGTCGGAGCGTGGTATAAGAGAGCGCTTCGATGAGGCGAAGAAGAATGCACCGTGCTTGATTTTCTTAGATGAGATCGATGCGATTGCTCCGAAGCGTGACTCGAGCCAGAGCCAAATGGAAAAGCGGATTGTGACTCAGCTATTGGTGTCTATGGACGAGTTAAGTAGGGATACGCAAGCTAAACCGGTGATTGTGCTTGCTACCACAAACAGACCCGATGCCATCGACCCGGCCTTACGGCGAGGTGGCAGGTTTGACACCGAGATCAATATTCCGGTGCCGAGTGAGAGTATACGACAACAGATACTAAAAGCACAAACCCGGAAGGCACCCACGACAGATGACATAGACTACGCCAAACTCGCCAAGATGACAGCCGGCTTCGTCGGGTCGGATCTCCAATCTCTCGTCACACGAGCAGCATCTTGGCAGCTGTCACGGGTATTCGAAGCATTAGAAGCACAGGAGAGAGCATTGAGCAGTAGCATGGAGGTTGATGGAATGACGACTACCCGTGCCGCGGCGGTGGAAAGCACTAAGCAACTCATCACTCGCCTGAGACGTGACAATTTGCCGGATCCGGAAGGTTTCGAAGATGATAAGATTACCATGGGCGCGTTTGAAGCAGTACTACCTACTATTACGCCTTCGTCGAAGCGAGAAGGCTTCGCTACGATACCCGATGTTTCCTGGGACGATATCGGTGCGCTGAAGTCAGTACGACAAGAGCTACAGTCAGCTATAGTTGAGCCGATCAAACACCCGGATATGTACGCTGCAGTCGGCATTTCCGCTCCAACCGGTGTCTTGCTCTGGGGACCACCAGGGTGCGGCAAGACACTGCTAGCTAAAGCCTGTGCTGCGGAGAGCAAAGCAAACTTCATCTCCATCAAAGGCCCGGAATTACTCAACAAATTCGTCGGAGAAAGCGAAGCGGCGGTTAGGAAAGTCTTCGCTCGCGCCAGAAGCAGCGTGCCCTGCGTCATCTTCTTCGACGAACTAGACGCCCTAGTACCAAAACGAGACGGTGCGGGTTCGGAGAGCAGCGCCAGAGTCGTCAACACCATGTTAACCGAGCTCGACGGTTTGAGCGAACGCCAAGGCATCTACGTAATAGCCGCCACCAATCGCCCCGAAATGATCGATGAAGCTATGCTCCGACCAGGTCGTCTCGAAACACCATTGTTCGTCGATCTCCCTGGCCCAGAGGAGCGGGTCGAGATCCTTAGGGCGTTGATGCGTAGTAAACCGATCGATGGTATTGCGGAGATTGCAGCTCTCGCTGGGACAGATGCCTGCGCGGGATACAGCGGCGCAGATCTTGGAGCGCTGCTTAGGAGGGCTGGGCAGAACGCTATCGATCGGAAGTCGAAGAGGATGGTTTATCAGGATTTTGCTGCGGCGCGGGATTTGGTTAAGGGGAGTGTGGACAATATGGAGAGGTATCATAGATTGAAGAAGCGCTTTGCGCAGAGATTTTGAGGGGGTTGGTGTGCTGGGAGACGGCTTGGTAGATTATGTAGTGTGTGAAGAGTTTGGGAGAGCGTCAATGCTGGCCCCATTCGCGGTCAGCCGTCTCGTTTGCCTTGTCCATGTTTCGTGACCACGATCATGCCATTGGTACTCAGTCTACTGCTGCGAGCACAAGACACTTTCTTATCTGGCAGAGACGATCGACCTGACTTCAATCGCATGGAGAAATACGACGTGAATCTCAGCCATACCAGCGCCACAACCAGCCCTTGCTCACCAGAAAGTCACTGGAGCACCGTAGCTGCTGCGCGACCATTGGTCGTTGTTATGGCTTTGCCATTACTAGTATACTGGCGTTGTAAATAGATAGTTGTCTACGGATCTCAGTGGCTCCTAATCTTAACTTTGGCCTCGCGCATGGGGTAGACGGACATGCAATACGTTGGCGTGGTAGACAAGGTAGAAAATGCGATGTCTCGTTATCTGCCAATAGGCGAACGGCGAGGTGAACTGTGTCGTTAGGAAGAAGATAGAGACAAGACCACTGTAGCGAAAGATGCATTGTGATGGGTTGCCGCAGACGTCTCTGACTGTCTGGACGAAGACATGTTGACTTTTTGTGTGCAGGCGTCTTTGGAAGCGTCATAGCCAAGTCTCGGAGGCGATACAGTAGCTGCTGCTGAGAGGTCGTTGTAGAAGCTGCCTGGAGTCAGAAGCGTGGGTGCGTGGCTGGATTGAGCCCAGTGCGTGAGTGGCCGGATGTTTGTGGGATGGACTTGCTGTTCTTGATGCGTTGATGAGTGTGCAGTGTATTTACATGATCGTAATCGGTTTGTGGTTTTGGTGCATAATCTGATAGGCCTGAGTAGGTGAAAGTAGTCAACGTAGCCGCAGAACTTACGCGCCGGGTGTCACTGTGCACACTATGCCAGATACGAGTGACACGTCAGAACAGTGCTATGCTGGTGCGAAGCGATCCCTACATGACTTCATGCCCTCAATCACTTTAAGCCTTCATAGCCTGAACGAACAAGCTCCGCATACCCTTGAGGAACCCACCCAGCTCCCTACTCTCGTTCAGTCGTTCTTGCACCTCCTCCACACTCTCCCGCTCCAGCTTCGGCTTAGTGCCCGCAACCTCGTACTCCTTCCCACCCATCGCGAGATCGAAATAACACTCCTTTTCAGCATCCGGATCATCCACGCACACGTACACGAATCGCAGCACATCTTCTACGCCCGTCCCTTCGATCCGCAAGCCGAGACAATGTTCCCAGAAGCGCAGCTCAGGAATGTTATGCCTGGCTTGTGCGTCCAGAGAGCGCTGGTGCGCGGCTTGTGCTTCTCTGCGCTGCTTGATCGATGCTTGGACCGATGCGATATCTTGCTTAAGCTGGTCGCGGCGAGAGATGTGTTCTTCCTTCTGCTGTGTCAATGACTGAATGGCGTCTTGCATCTCTTCCGTCTCGGCGGCTTCGCGGGCAAGGGCGTGCGCATGCTGATTGGATTTGGATTCGAGGGAGCTAATGGCTTGTTTGCGATTCCTTTGCGTTTCTGTATACGATTGCGTCAGCTTCAGCACCATCCAGAGATGTAGGTGTCCGTGTTGTTCGAAATACCTTCAATCTCCGCGACGCTCATCCTGAAGGCATTGCGCTCTTCCAACACACGCTTGCGCCCGCGCTCAATGAACTCGTCGAAGCGCACAGTAAACTGCGCCATGCGCTCGCGAAGGTCACTGAAGCTGAAATCGACGCTGGGCAGTGTGTCGGCCATCGAGACAGTGTTCGCGCCGTACTGTGCTTGCGAGCCGGAGAAGGATGAGCCGAAGCGTGAGGGCGTGAGAGGGATCGCCATGCCGAGTCTTTTTCGCTGATACTGTGCTGAGAGCGTGTGATCGGTATACTCTTCACTGGATATGGATGGAGACTGAGCGTTTCGCAATGAGCCGTCACACGCGCCGTAAACATAACCAGAGTGGCGGCCCGTTCCGGTTGCAACTTGCAGAAACCACGCTAGCGCAACCTCTTTGCCTGCAGACTTCGATCTTGAAGCTTTTGACCTACAGCTCTTTCTGGAAGAATTCGCAAACACGCCTGCAAGACTCGATTCACTCCGCACTCACGGTCCTATACAGTACACTGATCCAGTCTTCCAAGAGCCCAACAGCTTCTCTGATCTGAATATGTCTGGATACGCCGCGGCAGCAGCACATCGACAACTACCTGCGGAGCCGAATGGCTGACCGGACCAGAGATGGCCTGCTGTACGGTCAGTTCGGACAGGCGATTTACGACACAGACGAGCAAGCATGGCGCTTCGAGCGCTCACCCAATCCTGGCCGCCTCCTTGAAACTCTTGGGGAGCCTACACTTACTTATGGAGCTGCTGATGATGGAAATGATGCTGGCCAGAAAGGCCTCTACGCTGGAACGCCTAGCCAAAGGCATGCGAAGCAAATCAACGATCTGGTGAAGGCCTTTCCGGAAGTTCAACCGGCATCAAACCTCTTGTCACCATTACTGGGCGTCTCTGAGGCGGTCGAGTCCGCTACAGCGCGCCATGACCCGCTAAAAGGTAGTCTGCTCGCTGTTGGCAGCATACCGTCCGAGGTCTCGAGGAAGTCCATGCAGATTACCGCCTTTCCATACGGGCCTACTGGTAGCGACTTACGTCTTGTGGAGATGCGGATTCGGAAACGAGGATGGGATGATACTAAGGATGCTTGGATTGAGGTTCCTGTGGTCCGCGGTGAAGAAGAGCTCTGGCTTGGCGAAGGTGCACCGATCCAGCAGGTCTGCTTTGCGCATGCTCTGGAGGGCAGTGATGCCTTTCTGGCTGTTCGCATGATCACTCGGACCTTGATCTTCCGGCCGGCCTTACGGCGAGGACCTGCTTGTGGCTCAACAGGGTCCAGGTTCGATGCCAACCGTGTATTCGAACTCCCGATCTCGAGCACTGGCAATATACCGCACGCTGACGTGGCCTTCAATCCCTGGTACACCCGCCAGTTCGGTATGGTCGATCAAGCCGGTCACTGGAGCATTTGGGAGCTCGAAGGTCGTGCTACCAGGGCTGCAAAGCGAATCCGTGAAGGCTCTGATGCCGACCATTCATCCTACGACGGTAAAGTTGTCGCTGACGGCTGGGCGCGCATTACTTGGGTATGCAACCCTAGTGTTGTAGCTGTGGCTACGCGGCTTCAGCTTTGTCTGTCAATCACGATGGAGGATCCTGCGTCGTCCGTGCAGAACACCGTACTAGACTTCCACGGCGGACAGGGGTGGATCCTCGACATTGCGGTAATGCCTTCGCATCCTGCGCATCTTTGCGTTTTGACCTCCGAGCTCCTTCAAGTCTACTTCGTTCGCAGTGATGGTATTTCGATATCCGCCATGACTGTTTCGAGCGTGAGGCATTACCGGAATGCGGAGGATGTGACGCTGGGCTTGACGGTCCTGGAAGAAGGCGGTGAGCTGGTAGTCATGGTTCGCTCGAATGTCGATCCGCTTACAGTCAGTTTCCGGCTACGGGTTGAGGATGATGAGCGCATCGCGGTCTATGATCCAATGAGCCTGGAGACTCCTGGTGACCTGACAGGCTTACATTTCGCGAGCGTTGCCTTTGGTGCGAGGACGCGGCAAGATGAAAATTGCACTGCTCTGCGATATCGTGACCGTGGAGTACGCTTTCTCAACCTGATCTGTCTTCGGAAGGACCTTGCTTTGTCTCAGCAACTGTGTACAGCTTTGCCGTCTGCACCGCGAGATCCTGAAATCTCCTTACCAACGTGGGAGTCTGCACTCGGGCTAAAAAGCTCGGCTAGTCTGCGGAAGGAGTCTTTCGTGGTTGAGGATGACGATGCGGAGGAGGTAGAGGCGGAGGAGCCACGGCCGAGGCATACGTCCTTGTTCGTGCAGCGTCAGAGACTGCAGGCAGGGACAAGGAAAGGCGCAGAATGGACCATCGACTTTCAACTTACTGCTGGCGAGCTTCAACATGTTGGTGCTCAACAGCCGTTTGGTGAGATTCTGGATGCTGTTGAAGACCGGCTCAAGCGCCAAGCCATTGACGATGCGGTGCCGGTCCGGACCTTGCATGAGCTTGGAGAGGGCGAGGGTGCTGTCGGTGACGTCGAGGGAGCTTCGACACGCCTACGGGATCTTGCGTTCGTTAAACCGAATGTGAAGATGGAGCAGCAGGACGACGAGCCGCAGCCTGAACGTACTACTCGGCTCGCTTTGCGCAACGTTCAAGGAGCACTGTTATCAGGCCTAGGATCGCAGGATACTGGCAAGAGCATGTTCGACATCTACAATAGCATGGTTGGTGATTGGATCACACCACTTTCAGCAAGTGTGCCGGGTAGAGTCCGCCTGGCGAAAGAGCGGCTTGTACGATGCGCGGCTGCTGAAGTGACCCTAGCATCACACGTCGTGCGAGTCGAAGACGTCGAGCAGCAGCCGCAGCCAGAGTCGCAGGAAAGCCAGCAGCAGCAGACTTGGGAGCTACCGGTCCGCGGCGGCACTCTGGCATCGTCCAGTCAAGCAACACCGTCCTCGCAGTACCTTGGCAGCAGTCAGCTTTACTCCCAACAGTCTATCCTTCCAACCCCATCGCCATCCGCCACACCCTCTGTCACCACAGCCTCGAGCGCCACATCCATCAGGACTCCCGAACTCTCTCGTCTGGGTAAATACACCACGTTTTCCAAACCACCACCGTCCGCTCTCCCGCGCTCGCTGAACAATGTCATCGCCCACTGGCAGCCCGGCGCTGACCCATCAACCTACGACTGGCTCACCAACTCCCGCCGCCTCCGGCACGCAGACGCAGCTCAGGATGACGATGCAGCCATGACAGAGAAGGAACGCGCGCGCATGCAGAAGCGAGCTGAACGGCATATTCGCCGACAGAGGAGGGAGGCTGCTGCGAGTCAGGCAGCGCAGATGGCTAGTAGTCAGGCGCCTGAGATTGCTATCAGTGCTAGCCAGCCGCAAGCAGCAAGAGTGGGGAAGGTGGAGAGTCAGCCAGCAGGCGTGGCAGCGAGTAGCCAAAGTCAAGGTCTGGGATTTGGGGTGCCGAGTGCGAGTCAGGTTATTCCTGGGAGGTTTGGTGGGAGGCCGCCGGCCAAGAAGAAGAGAAAGCAGGGGTTCTAGTGTCGACGGGATTTACAGGTAGCATGCCAGTAGCAGTCGACCCTAGGCAGACTTTGATTGCTAAGAACGAGTGCGCATAGGTGCATGCAATATTCAGGAGGCGCTTATACACGATTCGGATAGTTCCACATCAATACAGTTTGTGATATCATGTACCAAAGCAGAATATCAATGTACGCTCATAACAATACTAATACAGGATATCTTTCCCTTCCCGTCCATCCATCCCGTTATCCACCACTAATCCACCGCTGCCCGGTGTGTCTTCTGATAAGGCGACATCTCAGGCGGGAAACCAAGCCAAGCAAGGGCGCAGTGCGACCACTTCTTCTCCTCATTCACCTTCCCCATCTCCTCTTCCTGCCTCAGTCTGTCAGCCTGAGCGCGACAAGAACGGTAGAACCGCCTCTCCTACCTCTTAACGTCGCGCTTCCGGCCAACCAAACACCAGGGCCTTTCCGGCGGCTTATCGTCGGTTCGGACGCTGATGTGGAACTACCACTTCTCCCCCTGTCCCCTATACCCTCCAATCTCCAGTGCTGGGATACTGAACCCGTAGCCTTGCGTATGTCCCTCCCGGTCACTGGGGTTCTTCTCAACTCTGATCGTGACATCGAGGCCATTCGGGCCGGCGAGACCAGTACGGCGTAAGCCATCTGCGGCTGGGTGAGTTGTCCCGGCATCCTGTTCGCCCAATGAGATGGGTTGGCGGGGATTTTTGGGTGGTGTGAAGGCTGCGTGGTCGCCACCATTTACCACATCACCGTTCATCGCATGCCCATTGACACCGTTCGTCACGCCATTCGTCGTTGATACGCCATTAGCCGCTTGTCCACCACCGGCATGGGAGTGCGACTCGCAGATAATAGCATAATTCCTGCTCGGCATAGTCGCATGATTCTTTTCCTCAGATTTGGCGTTCACGCCCTCCTCCCCCATCCCAGGATCCCTATCAAACAACTCCAACAACGTCTCATCCGTCTCATGATCCAGATGATGAATCTTATTCCTCCTCGCCAATAGATTCGCCACGGCCTGCGGAGGAGGCTTGTTCGTAATCGCACTGCTCACGATATTCGGGATGTACCGCCAGTCGTTCTCAACTTTGATGTTCTGCTCAGGATTACTGTAGAAGCGGCCAATGGCGGCGAGGTGGACGTCGCCACTAAGGATGGAGATGCGAATATCGTGTTGTTTGGCTAAAGCTTGGAGGCGCAGGACGAGCATCTTACGCTCCTTCTTGTGTTGGTGCGCGGTGTAGTGGTCGTCCAAGTCGTCGAGGAGATCGACACCGCCGTCGAACTGGTTGAAGAAGCCTCCCGCTATGCCGAAGCGCTTGTTGAGGAAGCGGATAGGGCCGATTATGGGCGATTGGAGGATGTTCTCTAACCATTGCAAGCGAGGGTATGCGATCGGTACACCGAGCAGCAGGATTAAGTGCTTGATCTCGCCTCTCGAGGCGGAGATGCGGTCACTGATATGTCGGAAGAATAAGTCGTACGTCTCAGGGTAGTTGATCTGGTGGCGGGTGCGCTCGGTACGGGCGTCGATACCGGCGAAAGCTATGCGTTTGCCGAGCTGGCAGTAGATGCTTCGGCTCCTTTCTTCGACGTACGGACCTGGACTCTTCCCGATAATGTAGCTGGGATCTTCTTGAGTCTTGGTCATAACGTATGTACCGCGTAACTGCACCGCATCGTAGCCACCACCGGCATGTTGCGTCTGTGGCGCATCTGTCGTGTACGTTGACGCTGGCGGCGGGATGTGGTGCTGAAAGAGCATGTAGTACTTATGCGCTACGCCTCCGATACCGCGAAAGACCGGGCACTTCATGAAATGGTCAGTATATGAGCCGAAGCCGTCAATGATATCATGGTCGTCCCAGATGTTGATCTGCGGTATCTGTGCGTTGGCACTGGCGAACGGCTCGGTGTTATACCATCGGACGTAGTTGTTGAAGTAATACTCGTCGCACTTTGCGCGCATCTCTTCGTTGAATGGATACTCTCGTCTCTTATGCGGATTCGCTATATCCGTCCATGGCCGAAGAGGTCCGTTGACACGCACGCCATCATTGTAGATCTGGTCGCCGCCACCAATCATGACGTGAAAGGGCTGCTGTTTGTGCATGCGCAGAACATCGTTCCAAAGCGCGGGGCCAGACCAGGCTTCTTCGTCCGTGCCTACAGAGAAGCCGTTGCAGCTATGGAACATGATGCGCATGCTCTCGTGTCTGGAGGGCACGGAGAAGCGCTTGGGTGCGCTGACGTTCGGCTTGTCGCCTCTCGCGGAAGCCATGCGCGGGATCGCGTATTCCCATGTACTCTCTTGCTCTCGAAATGGGACCTCGATCTCAAAGCGCCAGAATGCTTTACGCGGATCCTCGAACAGCCTGACACCCGGGAACGTCCCAATGACCTCGCTACTGTCTCCGCCAACATAACTCAGCCTGAGCTCCTCCGGTGACTGCCCAGGCGTAGTGACGACCAGCACGCTGCCATGCCATACCGGACTGTCCGTATGCTCCCCACTCATTCGCCTATAGTTCAATAGCGGTCCGCAGATGACCATCAGCCTGTCCGTCGTGCTGCGCACCTGTGGCCCTGTGCCGAGTCCATCGGCCTGCTGCGGTACCCTTTCCTGCGTCTCCATGTGCGAAACACTGCGGCGGTGCGCCCAAGAGTCGTCGCCAGCATGCAGATTATCCTTCGTCGCTGCTAATGTCGCGCCCGTTACTGTCGAATGATGGCCGTCTCCCTGGAAGCCTGGATGCCCAGCTTCTCGCCGCGCTTCCTTGTCGCCCGCCATGCTGGCTCGGGTGTGTACAATCTTGTTTATTTTCAGCTAGTGTGCTGGTCGCGGGTCTGCTTGGTCAATAGTGTACACACGTGTTTCTGGGGGCTAGAGACTACCAGGTAGTACTGAGTAGGAGAAGGAACGACTGAGATCGACGGAAAGTTCGTGGGATCGCAGCCACGATACAGTGGTAGCGGGATGTATACATTCATCCGCCTGTAAGAGGGCACAGGTGCAGCACGCTCATAGCTGAACCTGTCGAACAAGCTTCGACGCGATCAAGAACGGCAACAACGCCAAGTCGACGAGTATGCGACTGTTTGCTTGGCCTCGGGGTACTAACTGCAAGTGATCCCATTGTGGTTGGTGTGCTGTCCCTTGCTTATCGCGGTTGTTCACCGAGCTCATAGTGAAGAAATTATCGGTATAAAGCCTATCGAGAACATCAAAGTCACCGAGATACGGTGAGGACAGACAAACGCAAAAAGATGTTTCACGTCGTCGTTGCTACGGACCAGGGTCATTACTTGGCTATGCACAATGCTGTCATCGTCGCGGCAGGGTCTCTTAGCGCGCGGTAACCGGAAGTAAGCCGGCTGGTTCGCTGCCCCTTCCGGCCCAAAGCACGTGAAAGGGAGTCATATCACCTCCTGCCCATGGTCACAGAACCGCCTCTGTCGCTAGCTGCCCAACTTCATGCTGGGAGTCGCAACCGTAAGCATCACCTCGCAAGCTCGTCACCGCTGAATCTCAGTAATGCACCTCGCAATCCCTCCCGATCATGCACATCGCCGCTAGAGCACCACGTACGCCTGCCCCGGCCTAAGTTTTACCTCCTCGCCCTTCCGGTTCACCATCATGTTCGCCTTAAGACCATCACGAGTGCCACGCACGAGACGTCTCTTCGACACTCTCCCGCCAATGCTGGCCGACGCTTTTTCCACAGTCTTCGGCGCCTTCTTCTTAGCCTTCTTATGCAGCGTAGCCTGACGTGCGGTAGCCTTGCTTCTCTTGCTCTTGGTCGGCTCTACCTTCGCTATAGTAGTCTCAACGCGAGGAGCCAATGAGGGCGTGTGCGGACGCTTGGCGAAACGCTCGGCTTCCTTGCGCTGCTTCTCGCGCTGCTTCTCGCGCTGCTTCTCGCCACGGGTGGTACAACGGCTCATTGGTGGCTTAGCCTCCTCCTTCTCGTCGCGAGTAGTGTTACCGCTCGTTGACGACTTAACCTCCTCCTTCTCAACGTCTTCGACCAGCAATTTTTCACAAGACGTACAGAACAGCCCGTTGTTCGGACCAATCTTGCTGTACGGTGTGACCTTGAAGCGCTTATTGCAAGCCTCACAATGCTCGAATCGTCCCGGTAATGGCCGTGACTTCTTGTACGTGCCGATGTCGTCGTGGGATCCATCGTACATGGCTGTGAACTTCTTCGGGCGACCATGGCGTGTTGGCTGTGGGCCTTCGAGTTCCTGTTGGAGCTCTTCGGCGTCGGCATGGTAGCCGTCATCGTCGTCAATAGCTGGTGTCGCTTTGCTAGAAAGCGGGCTGACCGACGGACGGCAAGCCTCATCGACCTGCTCCTGAGCCCCACGCTCGCGAGTTGGCGAAGAATCGTGGACGAAGACATTTCCACCATTTCCCATATGCGCAACTGGTGCCGTATTATGCACCAAGCTATCTCCGGCATTGTTTTGAACCTGCTCTGCTGAACCCAACTTATTGATGACTTGATCCAGGGCATCCCAAGCCGAGCGTGGCGTGCACCTCAGCGCCTCGACAAACTGCATGCGCAGCTGCACCGGGTAATCCAAGACCCTGGTCATCAACTCGTCGTCGTTCGCGCCCACAGCGCCGGTGTTGCCGTCTTCAAGCGTCGGGAAGCCCTCGTTGAGGTGGCTGAGTCGACCAGTCATGATGAAATCGTCCATATCGTTAACGTTGCTTTGTTGCATCCCGCCACTCTGAGACATGTAGTTAGTGCTGAGCAGACCGCTGACAGCCATGGTGTCGGAGGCAGTCATACCGTTCGCTTCAAGCTTGCGTTCTGGTCGTCGGCTGGCGAAGAGGTCGTCGAAACGTCGGCGAAGAGACGTTTCTTTGGAGTGAGCTTTCTGCTCTTTGAGGTCGCAAACGTACGAGTTGGCTTGGACTGTGGTTCGGCCGTTAGGTCGATGATGTTGTCGGGCTCTGTTGTTAGATCAACGGGGTTGTTTTGACTGTTAATTGATGATGTGGTGTCAGATGTGGCGTTGGAGCCTGGGAACCAGTGAGTCAATGCTTTGCTATCACATGCGAAGTTGAAGTGAGCTTTCCATACCCGCTTGCTCCGGAGAAGCCTTCTTACGCTTCTGACCAGCGTACTTCTTGAAAAAGCCTGCGTTACTGCCTGCGACCTCGCGCTTCGGCTCTTCCTCGTCGCTGTCCGACTCCGTCTCACACTCGTCCGGGAAGCGGTCGAATTCCTCGTCTTCGTTGATCGTGCCGTAGATGTCTTCGTAGTACTTGAGCCTCTTGGTCGGCTTGAAGGACTTGATGATTGACTTGCGAGCGGAAGGCGGTGGAGTGAAGAAGCTCATTGGTAGTTTGACGATGAAATGGTAAGCTAGATAGCGGATGGCATACGGAACGTAGAAATAGACTGATGAGTGCGGTGGCTCCAGTGAGACAATGAGTTGCAGAAAGAGATCGAAATGAAGGTTGTTGTGATGGCGACGTTCGAGGTCGTAAAATATGAAATTGTGGAAGGTGAAGCAGTGGGCGCCAGTGGCGGTCACGAGCCTACAAGCAGCGATCAGAGTGAGACTAGGCTTACCGGTAAGCACTTCGGAGGGACCAGTATACATGTCTCAGACTGACCCATATGTACATACAAAGCCCACGCTACCAGCTATAAGACCTCACATCTTACTCTTCTCAAACCTCCCGCTCTTCTGCTCATCCTTCCCCGTTCCCAGCGTCCCTCTATCATCCTTTGTCGGCTCCGTATTGCTCGTCTCCGCCTTCAAGCTAACCGGGTCGCCAATCTGTGACGGGTTGCCCTGCGCCAACTCCTTCAAACTCTTCTGCTCCTTTGGCTTTTCTCCTTGCTGTCCTTGCTCATCGGTCTTGTTGGGCTTCTTGTTGGGCTTGTCGGCTTCGGTCGGTTGGCTGTCTTCTGTTTCGGCCTTCAGGCTGACTGGATCGCCGAGCTGGGAGGGCGCGGTGGAGTTCTTCTCCTTTGCTATTTGCTTGAGGGATTTGTCGTCCTGGACAGAGAGGTTAGTGGCATTACAGGACACGATTCGAGAGGGTTGGAAGTACTGAAGGCATGGTTGCTGTCTGGGATTTATCCGAGTGGGTAGTGGAACAGTATTGCTACGACTCCAACCTCGGTCTGTACAGGCTGCTGTGCTGGGTAGATATATGGGGAAAGGGTCATGAAGAAACACAGAAACAATGTAATCGTATATACATGAGCCGCTTGGACGAGGTCAATGATGATGCCAATGGTCGAATGCCGAGGTTCGGCAACGGCTCGCGAGCCCTAGATCTGGAACAAGATCTAGTGGGGTAGATCTCCATGTGAATGCGGGTTTCAAGATGTACAACGTTGTATTCTTGGACCAAAACGGCCATTTGGTGAGGGAGCTACAGCATACAGATGTCGCAGCAACGAAAACACCGAGGCCATGCCGTGCTCGTAAGACCAGTCTTGAAGGTGTAATATGGTGCATCTGACTTTTCACACTCGTGCGTGTTACTGTTTGTGCAGTAGCGCCCCTGGGCAACCCTCCATGCTGTGCAACAGTAGCCAACATTGCATTGGCTCGAGCGAAACGAAGGTGTAACATACGGACACCCAGCTGCAAGTCTTAGGTTACAAGGATGAAAAGATCAAAAGGTGTTGGCTTCCTGCTTCCTCGCACCCCCCAACGCCTCAGTATCTTTCCTCCTAGGAGATGCTCGAAAGTTACATCCTTTCTGCGACAACATGAACAGCAGTTAAGCCAGCAGCTCAATGCCAGGCCGCCGGCGTCTCGCGGTAGCAGTATGCTTTGCGGGTCCACGCCTGGTGGCCTAAAGCTACTGACTTGCTAGCAGTGCACCCGCTGTAGAAGAACGAAGACACGCTGTAGCGGCATGTCAGAGGAAGTCAGAGATTTTCGTCAATGCGAGAGACTTTCAGATGCTGCGAGACTGCGCATGGACGGAGAATGCGTCAGCGCATTGCGCCGCTACGAGCTCGACCCCCAATCGGCCTTGCAAGCTCAAAAGGATCCCACACAGCGGCCTGCGCCTCCCCTCGAGGTTTTATCACCACAAGCTTCCGCAGTCTTCGCCCGCTTACTCAAAACTGTTGAGCTTTTCGAGGAGATCCTCACCTGGCTACCTGCACGCGAGCTGATCTGCGCGAAGTGAGTGTCAAAGTACTTCCACGACGTCGTTGTCAATTCCGGAAGATTATGTCGCCTCCGCCAGTATCCCTACATGACAGCGCAGCTCCATCTCACAACACAAGTCCTGAACATTCAAGGGCTCGTCACGCGACCGGGCAGATTGAAGGTAGATCCCACCCTTCAGAGCGACAAACCCCTCACAGTTCTGATGAAAGCTTTATGCCTTGGTTGCGGGTATCGCGGCCTAGTCGAGAGACATCCGACACTTCTACCCGCACATGGTGGTCGGGGGTGCTATGCAGATGAAACCCCGCGCCTTGACGACCGGAACGCATTTGGGTGGGCGACATTCTACCCAGGCATGCCGTGGACAATGTGGTGGGACTTTGATTACGAGGGTCTGGAGTTAGCATATCTATCTTCTTTCCACGAAGATGAAAGAGCAGGGAGCTTTACCCTGCGTGTAAGGTCTGAGCTGACGCTGAGAGCGCTGCTCGGGACCAAGGGTGCTTTGTTGGCAGAGGCGCCTGTCGAAGAGGCCGCAATGATCACACTGCTTGTTATAGCAGAAAATGAGGTGAGATCCGTGACTGGAGCGTGATAAATAGGTGAGTTGAAAATCAAGGGCCATGCAGGCTCCCGCATGGAAAGCACATGAGGGTACCTAGGATCGATCTACGCATCAGCAGCATACGGGTAAATTCTAGAGTATGCTACTAGTACTTCGTCTCCCAAAGGTTCTTTTGTAGAGTCAAGACCTTGATTTGTCACACGATGTATATCGAGTCCAAATTCGCCTGTCCACCCGCTATTCGCAGCGCTTCTCCGTCCATTATCCCATGAATGTAAGCCGGACATACGAGCCTGTATTGCAAGTTACTCTCCGTGACTGGCCGTAAGACATACGGATATGCTTCTCCAGCAAAGATGCAGATCTTGTCGCCGGGCAGAACGTCTTCTGACACGAGGCCTAGCCGGTCGGCATTAGTGGTAATCATACGCTTCTTCTGCAGTATGACATTGAGATGCCAGTGTAGTTGAGGAATGCCGTTACCACTTTCTACATGGCTGTGGCCTTCGATCCAATCGAGCCACTCCTGGACACGGCGTTCGTCGGGTTCAGCACAACGGCGGTGTCGCTGGAAGACAGAGCAGTCTATGACGTCCATGCATAAAGTACGCCAGAAAGCTTCGTCTGAGGATGGCTCGCTAGGTTGAGCTTCTGTGGGCTGAGATGGGACACCAGCGGTGGGAAGTGGTTCGCTGGCAAATGCATCGCTGCCATTTCCGCCCGGAGGGCCAAATTCCTTAGCGATAAGTGATCGGAGCCTTGACAACTCAGCCCCGAGCTCTTTCATACTAGATGCATCTTGCTGCAACCCTATTCGTGCCTCGTTCGATACCACCTTTACCATCAAGGCTCTAAACAGTACCGATGGCGCCGTTCGAGCTCGCAGTAAGAACTCCGCTCCTGCGATGTTCAAGTCTTTGACAGCGGTCTGCCACGTCCAGCTGAAGCAATGTTTCGCTAGCCAGATCAGAAGATGGGCTTGAGACCATGGATACCACGTGCCGTTCGAGCTGCTGCGTTCCGTCGTCGACAACACATACGAGTGGCTGAAGCTGTCGTATGTCTTGTAGCCACTAGAGTCTTTAGGTTTGGCCGCCAGAGCCGGTGCGGAGCGACGCAGCTCGTTTTGATAGTCTGAGTCGAGATACAGGGGCGCATTGGCCGACTGCACATTCATCGACGGCCAAGTCCTGGATGCTGCGACATAGTGTCGCTTGCTACGTATCTGAAGATCGTTGTCTGCGTCCTTATAGAAAGGTGCTTGGTTACCCTGCTGTATTTACGGAGGTGTCGTATGATCGCCTGCTGACGCATAGCGACGTCTTTTGCTTCGCACCTGCAAATCGTAGTCTGCGTCAACGTAGACTGGTGCACGCTGGCTTTGTGGTTGCGGGACTGCTCTGACACCGCTATCTACCCGCATGATTGGGGTGACTGCTGTCTCGGGCGCGGGCGCATGTGTGGAAGTGTCGCTGATCGAGTTTACGGTCTCGATTGTCTTCTGTTTCATCATGTCTCCCGCTAGCCTTTGGGTCTGCATCCGTCGCTGCAATCTCAGCTGACTTTGCAACAACTGCTGCTGCTGGACACGCATCTGCTCATGGTTTTGCACCTGCTGTTCTCGCCGCATTTGCTTCTCCGATTCCGCTTTCACGGACATGTGCTTCCAGTCGGTAACTGTAGACCGGAGGATGGCAGGTAAATTCGCCGAACGGATACAATCCTGATGATCGTAAACCGGCCCAACGTTATTGATCTCGTCAATGATCATCCCGCTCAGTGCTAATACTCTATCTTCACTAAGAGATATATCTAAGGGTGAACCCTTTCCGGCGTCGTAATACTCGCGAAAGACTAGGAATGGCGCGGTAAGCACTATTGAGTTTCTCCAGTCCGGGACCCACGACGGTATTTCACAAAAGCGTGGGACAGATATGCCGGCTTGCGACAGTAAGGCCAGGCTATCCATCTTCTGCATCATCGTGACTGTGCACTGAGTGAATATACGACCGACGGACAGGGTGTAATCAGGCTGCAGTATTGTTGTCGGAAGAAGGCCCAGGACGCCATAGAGCTTGTCTCTCGAATCAGTCACCTCCGACCAGGAACAGGTATGCAGGAGAAATGGTAGTGTTTCTGGCGAGTCACGGAAATGCCGTTTGCCATCTAGGCTATCGCAAAAGACGAAGCTTCGGATGGTGTGTAGTCGACGGATCGTAGCCTCGAGCTTCCTGATCAGTATTTCTATCCTCTCTGCACCGCACAGCCGCCGCAGCCACCGTCCCGCAATGATCGCTTCGTTCCATAGATGCTCGAACGCCTCCACGATAGTACGAAAGGGAAGGCGATGCGGGCCACAGTGTACCATGGCTTCATTAGCAAGTAGGACTTTCTGTATCACCCACAACCTCGTCCACCATGGATATCGGAACATCTCGGCCAAGTACTCCACGCGATTAGGCGCGCTGCTCGGATCGTTGACTGCTAGCAGTTCTCTGAGAGGAGTCCCTTTTGCAAGTTCCATCAAAAGCAGACACGCCACATTAGCTCCAATGAAATCCTGGCCTAACCAGACGTTGACTTTGGTGGCGGAAGTATAGATCTTGCGCATGAGCTGAACTTGGTGGTTCCGCTCTTGTAGATCACGCTGATTGATGCATATCGCATCTACCCAGAGCGACATCGGATGATGTACTCCTCGGACGGCACGAAGAGCATGAGCGAGATTGTCTGTGATAAGTAGCTCATGATTGCCAACGCCGAGAGGTACGTCCGCCACCGCGCTACCCCAGGCGTACGACAGAGATTCAAAGACCGGCCTGTCCCTCAAGGACGTGGACTCCAGTTGACATTGCAGATGTGCTTCTGTGTCAATATTCGGTTGTATCGCTAGGAGCCAGATCTCATCGTTGGCCGAGTCCAGCGGCCGGTACAGCATGGTCGCGACGGGCAAGAGCCAGTGCCATCAAATGGGGAGAATGATGACCGCGTAAGGAGCGGGAAGAGAGAGTCTGATGTGTGTATACACCTACAACCTTCGAAAAAGCGAGGGATGTCTGTCTGGCGATGAGAATGTCTCGCCAATCGCGGAGTGTCGCGCTGAAAACCATTGGGGCTGTGCATGAAGTGGTTCTGAAACTCGCCACTGACAGCACGCCTTGCAAAGGCTCAGCTACTGTTGAGAATACCATTGTTCTGACAGGCTTCGTAACAAAACCTCACTTGTATACCTCAAGAAGCAAGAGGTCAAGGAAGAGGAAGAGGAATAAACGTTAGAACAAGGCGTTGCCTCCTTCCAAGCCTCCTGCCTTGACCGCCTCAGGCATCTCGGGACAGCAGTGCCGAGCCCTTCCTCTGCCAAACTACAACACCCTCGGCGTACGCTTTTCCGATAGCAGACCTCACTTCATCGCGATGTTGTGGCTTGGAGACTTTCCGATAAGCACATCGCCTGACACTGCTACTCCCTATGTCAACACACCACACAACACCACAATGCTGCTTCGGAAGAGATTCTAGGTCAATAGACCGGCTTGCCCTTGTCGTTGTTCATGTCCGCACGGAAGTCTCCACACATCCCCATGCACTCCGCAGTCCCCATTTCTGAGCTTCCTGATCCATTTGCCGATCCACTGCAGACGAGTCGCGATTCGCGAGAAACATGTTCGTGTCACGCACAAAGTGGAGCAGACTCTCACAAACAATCTGTGCATGGCCCTAGCAACGCTTACTGACGTGATGTTCGAAGAAACTTGCGCGAGGGGTAACGGCAAGGCGGACCATCGTCAGGTACGCGAGAGGCTGGTACGCTATATAGAGGCATTGGCGTCCGCCAAGGTGGTGGGTTGGTTTCCGTCATCCTCTTCCTGGTCGTCGTTCCTACTGGCAAGATGATGAACACTCTTCTTACCGCTGCCCTGTTTGGCAGCGTCGCGAATGCCGCACCTCAACCGCTATCTGCACGAAGCTCGCCTGGATCATATGGTAGCTCAAGCACACCATCCGTGACAATCAAGAACGGCACGGTTGAAGGCTACCACCAGAACACCTACAACCAGGACTACTTCTTGGGAATCCGTAAGTCGATGTACCTGGACCTTCTGCTTCGACAGCTCTCTAACACGCTTGACAGCCTTTGCTCAACCACCAGTTGGCGAGCTACGTTTCCGCAACCCACAGAGCATCAACAGCACCTACAACAGTACTTTGGAAGCCACATCGTACGCACCCGAGTGTGTAGGCTACGGCGGCGACCAGATCGGCTATCCTGTCTCGGAAGACTGCCTCTACCTCAACGTCATCCGGCCCTCAGGCTACGAAAACGAGTCCCTACCCGTCGGCGTCTGGATCCACGGTGGTGGCTTGTACGAGGGCGGAACACGCGATGAACGCTACAATCTTTCCTTCATCGTTGACAACAGCGTGCAAATCGGCAAACCCATCATTGGCGTGAGCATTGCCTACCGTCTTTCAACATGGGGATTCCTCGCTTCGCAAGAAGTGACTGGCAGCGGCAACACCAACATGGGTCTGCGCGACCAACGTCTGGCGCTGCATTGGCTGCAGGACAACATTGGTGCCTTTGGTGGTGACTGCGAGAAAGTGACCATGTAAGGCCATCACAAACAACGGATGAGTGACCTTTCAGTATTTGCACTGACAGCATGTTGTACAGTTGGGGCGAATCTGCAGGCGCCGGCAGCGTAGGCTGGCATCTGACCGCTTATAACGGCCGGGACGACCACCTTTTCCGCGCCGGAATCATGGAATCCGGCAACCCCGTCCCCTACCAATCCTACCGCGACGATCGCACCTACCAACCTCTCTACGACAACATCACCGCGCTCACCAACTGCTCCTCCGCCATCGACACATTAGACTGCCTGCGCCATGTCCCCTTCGCGACGATTAATGCGGTATTGAACACCACGGCCTACGAGACGGTCTTCCAACCAATCGTTGATGGAGACTTCATCCAAAAGTTCAACAGTATACAATTAGCGCAGGGAGATTTCGTAAAAGTGCCGATACTGGACGGAGCGAACACGGACGAAGGGACTGCGTTTGGACCTCGGGGTGTGAACACCACGCAAGACTGGATCAACGACATCACCTCCAACGCCACCGGTGCCTTCATCGCCGAGCAGTACGTCCCCTCGCTGCTGGAAGCGTACCCGGATACTTGCAGCGACCTCATCCCGCCTCCGACAGAGGTTCCCTGCAACGTCACCTACCCAGCACCCTACGGCGACGTCTACCGCCGCAGCGCAGCTTACTTCGGCGACGTGGTCATGATCGCCAACCGTCGCGGGGCGTGCGAGACTTGGGCTGCGAACGGTGTTCCGGCTTATTGCTACCGGTTCAACACCATACCCGCCGGCATCCCGTGGGAGGTAGGCGTCACGCACTTCCAGGAGGTAGCGTTTGTCTTCGACAACGTTAACGGTTTGGGGTACAATGCCGCACACTCGAGTGTCGATCCTTTCTTGAACAAGCCTCAGACGTACACCGAGTTGGCAAAGCTCATGAGCAGTTCGTGGGCATCTTTCATCTATGATCAGAACCCGAATAACTTCACTGGACGTTACGCTGGAGCGCAGCAGTGGCCAGTATATAGTACGGGCAACCCGCAGAACATCGTCTGGGATGTTAATGCCACGAACACACTGGCGTATACCGAGCCGGATACGTTTAGACAGGCGGGTATCCAGTGGATCTTGGATCATGCGTTGGATTACCACAGGTAGTCGACTTGTACACAAGGGCAGAGCACATCACGATGTCATGAAGACAGAGAAAGAGACATGCAGATAGCTTGTACACAGCCTTGCGAAGTGAAACATATCTCATGCTCTTAGACTCCTTCCTCCACTGTCGCTTGAATCTTGACGCGATGAATGTGGGCTCTTCTACGAGTATACTTATTGACTATCGAGATGCATGGGAGGCGGGGCAGCAAAGGTTCTGTTCTACAGTGCATATCTTTGGCCTAGAAAGAGAGAGTTCTACATGTACAAAGTAGCCCTACGATGATTGGTTTATCCTCTCGGGACCCAATCCTTCCACCGACTCTTCTGCGCGTCCACATAAACACCGCTCTGTATCGCCTTCCTCAGCCCATTAAACCCCGGCAACGGCCAAAACGAACCCACCAATTCGCCCAAGCTTGGCGTCACCGTCGCACCACCCCTACCGACTTTCACCTTATCATACACCGTCGGCAATCCTTCCGCCTGATACTTCTTCCGCAAGTCATTGTACCACTCTTTCTCGAAGTCCTCCCAGAACTCGTTCTCCGAGTGGTAGGTCTGCGCGTACAGCCAGCGCATCCCGTGGAGTTCTTTGAGTTTCGTCTCGATATCGCGGTTCGCTTGGATGAAGTCGGAGGGGTTGGATGGTCCGAGACCCCAGAGGCCTATGTTGAGCATCTGCTCCTCTACCCTCCCACTCTCGCTGGAGCTAGAAGTGGGACCGGTATCGTGTGGATGCATAGACGGCTGCGGACTCTGCTTCAACGGACACAACCACAGTGGCCATATTCCCAATCTCTCATCACTGTACTCGATGAACCTCTCAGCCGTTCGGTAAGGTAAGGCGAGGTCCTGGACGAACATCCTCTCAGTATGCCCACTGGCGTGGAGGGCTTTGTACATCATCCTCGTATGCAGGAAGTCATCTAACCACCAGCGCGTGAAGTTGTTGAAGGGGACTAGACCCTTGAAGTAAGTGAAGGCTGCGCGGCCGACCCAGAAGCCGCCGCGGTCGTAGCGGAAGAGGTACTCTGGGAGTGGGATGGCCTCTTTGTAGGGATGGGATGGGGAGGGGTGTTGGGAGATTTTTTGTTGAGCGTGGAGGTAGAACCATGGGTCTGAGGCGTCGCTGAAACGTTGCGTTGAGAGTGAGGGTGATGGTGTGTCCGTCATGCGGCCGGTGATGATGGCGCCGCTGGTGGGTGAGAAGAGGATGCCGTCTACGTAGTCCAGCTCGCCCTTTGGGTTTGCCAATTCCTTGACCTTCGCAATAGCTTCTGCGGTAGAGGAGACAGGATGGTAAGTCGTCTCGACAAACTTCTTCGCCCTCCGTAACCGAATCTCTACCATCGTCGTGACGCCAAAGGTGCCCACCGCCCCGGCCGCACCGCGGAAGAGATCAGCGTTCTCGGTCTCGGAAAGCTTGGTAACCTCGCCGTTCGCCAGGACCATTTCAACGGAGTTGAGGCTGCGGTCGAAAAAGCCGTGCTTGAAGCTGCTGCTCTCGCCACTTGTGCCGCTGTAGCCTCCGCCAACGGTGATACCCGGGAACTCCATGACGACGGGTGGAACCAGTCCGTGCTCGAGGGTTGCTTCGACTAGGCGGTCCATGGGTACGTTGGGTTCGACGAGCGCTATTTGCCTCTCAACGTCGATGTGCAAGACATGGTTCAGCCGGCTGGTGTCGACGACCTTTTTGGGGTCGCGGCCCAGTGCTGATTTGCGCGTGCTGTTTGTCGAGCCGTGGAAGATGCGGAACTTCTCGCCACGATCGTGGAAGCCTTTCACACTGGCTGATATGTTGTCAACTTCCTGTTGGTGGCGTTCCATGGCTTCCGTCTTGTCGCTTTCGGTATGCAGGTTTGGAGTGTTGCCGGAGAGGAAAGAATAACTCCTCCTCGCTCTGGAAGCCGAGTCATTCTTCTTGAGCTTTGATGATGCACGCCATGTACGACAGTGGAGAGCGCTGGTGGAAAGGAAGTGCACATGGAGGGCTGTAGGGACTGAACATGAGCTAGCAAATTGGGACGGAGACAGACGACAGTGTGAGAGTGCTCCTACCTGCTGTAGCTTACGCACAGCGCCTACAGCCTTCATGGCCTGATGGACAGAAACGAAGTCACTCTTGCTGGTGGGAAACCTCATCGCCTACCCCTGTTGCACAGCGGATCGACTTCGGCACGACGGCAAGCTTCGGCAGTGTCGGAGGACTCGGCAGTAGCCGAAAAGCCGTTCGGCGACGCTAACGTCGTCTCGGCAGAGCTAACGCCGACAGCTGGAAGTGGCAGTGACGCCAACCAGGCTTCACGCGAGCGGTCGCATCTCGTCTCTCTCGCGCTATCACCAGCATCGCATAGCATTGCTCTCCCAACACCATAGCGCGCCCTGCCGGCGCCACAATACCTCATCATGGCAGCGCAACAGATTCAATTTCGCGAAACGATCCGCGCCATGAAAGTCGCCATGAAACGCAACCGCGCCGCCTCACCCACCCCCTCCTCCTCAGCTTCCGACTCCGACGACCAGCACATGCACACCAACCGCGGCAACAAGCTTAAGCGCTCCGCCCGCTACGTCCGTAGTGGTTGCCTCGACACTACCGGCGGTGCGCAAGTCTACAAGCGCAGAGTCAACCATGCGGGTTACTCGCGCAATATCATCTCCAAGAAGCCCCGCCTCTACGATGAAGACGGCGATGTGGTTGACCCGGCGGATTTACCGAGTGATATGGATGAGGAGGAGGTGGCGATGTATGGGGAGGCTGTACATGAGGATCCATTTGGGGGTGTGCGGTTGGAGGATTTACTGCGGCCATTGGCGAGCGCGGCCGAGTTGGCCGAGCATCCAGGGTTGAGTGTGGCGTACACGAGTAAAGCGTTGACGCAGATGGCGGAGGAGGCGGCGGAGATGGTGAGGAGGGAGAAGGCGAGTTTGTGGAGGGCGAAGAGGTTGTTGCAGAGGTTTAGAGGGGATGGCGCGTGGATGGGGTGTGGTGTGTTTGAGAGTGGGCATGATGAGGTGTTGTTGCGCGATGGAGATGTGGAGGTTGAGAGTGACAGTGCGGTGCCTAGTATCGTTGAGACGGAAGCTGGTGGGACAGTGAGGACTGAGGGCAGCAGTGCTGTGGAGGCCGGGCCATCTGCGCCGGAAGAGGTCAATGGCGAGTTGATGGATGGCATAGACGCACAGGATCACGTCGCTGGAGCTCAGGCGGCGGAGCAGAGCCGACAGCCTCAAGCAGACGAGCAGCATGCTCGAGAAACAATCGAAACGGCTAACGGCACCCTAACCCATCTTACATCAAACACCATAGACGAGCCCACAGCAACTAATCGCGCAATCAACGACCTAGCAACGCGCGAAGAGGAAGACAAA
>Ga0058704_10000338_pt1 | contig 24930 bp, 24 predicted proteins | sample AgamicMgSfe_FD_71363 | JGI IMG/M metagenome (GOLD analysis project Ga0058704, IMG submission 71363) | Agave microbial communities from Guanajuato, Mexico - Mg.Sf.e | ecosystem: Host-associated > Plants > Phyllosphere > Phylloplane/Leaf | place: Guanajuato, Mexico | collected 2012-05-30
ATGTTGCCGCCACGCTACTATATTAGTGTGCCTCGAGTGTTGGAAGTATGTACATGTCATGCGGTATAATCTTAGCACTGTTTGTGAGATCAGTTCAAAGGTTTATCAAAGAGAAGGGGAGAAGCCGGGAAAGGAGGATGACGTCAAGCGAGCACGCTAAGGATTGCAGGCAGCCGTAGAGGGAAAGAGCGCGCAACGCAGCCGGCCATTCACACGACGATTTTCCAGACCCGGTGAGACAACGTGAAACTAATTGATAGCCTGAGGTTGGAGCAGTGTATACGCACTATCTCTTCACCCAAGCATAACAACCACAACATGCAAAAACCCATCCATATACCCCGCCGCTCTCCCCAACTCACCCAGCACAGCACTCATCGGCACAGCAGCTCCATGCAACACCGGCTGCGCCAGTAACGGGTTCCTTCGGCTAGGGAAGATGGTGGGTAAGATGCTGTTCAGCGCTGTGCCTAGCGTTTGCGGCTGTCGCGAGGGAAGTAATAGTGGTACTAGAGATTGTACGACGCGGATGTGGCCTGCTGGCTTGGCTTCTTCGTCGATGGTCTCCGATGCCCCCGTGCGTGCGGCGGAGGTTGGAAGGTAGATTTTGATGGGGACGTGGCGGAGCGAGAGGCCGGGTGGGTTGAGGAGTTTGATGTTGATTGTGTTGAAGAGGGGCAGGTCGTCTATGCTCACGTCAGCAATCGAGCTTGTCTTCATCTATGGTTGTATATCATACGTGTCTGCACAGCCTGCCACAGCTTATCCGAGTCCTCTTTACTCATCCCCATCACCGTCCTCGCCGTCCCATTCCGGATGAAATCCGCTTCTTTCACCCCGTTGATGTACGAGCTGAGCATCTCCTTGCCTTCAGCGTCAAGCGGTATGAGTTGGTCAGTCGGATAGTCGGAATAGTGTATCGTCAACCGCCATGCTGCCGTCCTTGCTCGACTGCTCTCCTCAATCGCAGCCTGCGATGCAGTACCCTGCTCGTGTCCAAGCTGAGGTCGTTCGAGGTGTACAGGCTCTGCGCCAGAGTATAGGTCATAGAGCAAGCCGAGCGGGTAATGCCATTTCAGCGGTACGTCTTCGAAGGTGAGCCATGCTTTGTGCGCCGGAACTTCTGGGTCGATGAGGGACGGCGAGAAGAAAGCGTGCAGTCGCGGGAGTAAGAAGGGCAGGTACGAGAGTCTGGGATGCTGTATCAAGTATGCTTCCGACTCATTGTATGTCCGGCAGTCTGAGGCCGCGAGCCGGATCTCGAGAGGCAGGGAACCGTTCCATATCTTGGACTGTAGGTTTGCGATGCGCTCGGGCGTGGCGGGCATCACCGCGGACGGATGCGCTCGGTGTGGACTCGACGATCGATTCGGCGTCTACTCGTCATGTTGAGTATATCAAGAGGCGAGTGTAGCTTGCTGGTGAGCTGTCGCAGGTGAAGGTCAGGCAGAAAGTCCGGCTTCGGATCAACAGCACTGAGCAACTTGAGGCTCTTCGGCGACTGCCGGCGGCGGGCCAGAAAGCTCTCCCACCTTGACGACTATCACATGCTTCCCACCTGCCAACACCCAAACCTTCGACAAGCGATGATACAGCAACATTGACCACCACCACCTCACCAAGACAACAACTGCAATCATGTCAATCTCGCTCCTACAGCCGCCGACCAGCTCCTCCCCCCAAATCGCCCTCACCCTCGCCCAACGCGCCAAGTCCTTCCTCGCCTCGCAATCCGGCTGGTCATTACCCTACCCCCTCAGCCTCATCTCCAACACCGAGTCCCAAGAAAAATGGGAAACCTACTCCAACCTCTTCCTCGCCTGCCTCCGCACCGGCGATACCCAAAACGCATACCTCTGCCTCGAAGCCCTCACCACCCGTTTCGGCAAGCTCAACGAACGCGTGATGGCTCTGCAGGGCCTCTATCAAGAAGCCACAGCGACCACTACGCAGGAGATGGAGGAAGTGATGATGGGGTATGACGCAATACTCAACAGCGACCCCACCGTCTTCTCGATCCGCAAGCGGAGAGCAGCGTTCTTGAAGAGCGTGGGGAAGCCGGTGGAGGCTATGGGGGATCTGAGCCGGTTGCTAGATGCGAGTCCCACGGATGCGGAGGCTTGGGCGGAATTGGCGGATCTCTATCTCGGCCAAGGGATGTATGAGCAGGCGATCTACTGCCTAGAAGAGGTGCTGTTGGTGATGCCTAATGCGTGGAATATGCACGCTCGATTGGGCGAGGTCACGTATTTGGCTGCGGAGAAGATGGAGGCAGGTGGGGAGCAGATGAAGGGGTTGTGCGAGAGTATGCGCCGGTTCTGCCGAAGCATCGAGTTGTGCGACGATTACCTGCGTGGGTATTATGGGCTTAAGATCACGACGAGCCGGTTACTGGATGTACTGGCGCAAGTCAAGAAACCGCAAAAGGTGGATTCAGACCCCTTGACAGGCGACCTGGCGCCTCCTTCCATCGATACAGTCAAGAAGCTTGACCAACTAGCTACTTCAAAGCTAGGCGAGATCGTAAGAAGAGGGTCCGTAGGCGAGAAGGGCTGGGACGGCTACAGCGAGGCAGAGCTTCAGGCTGCGAGGGAGTTACTAGATAGAGATACCCAGAAGATCCAACGATGAAAACGAAAACGTCGTGGACATGTTCGATGAAAACCCTCCGAGTCCCGCTAAAGTGTGACGGGGTTATCTCGCACACCGCCTCGTCATTGCTCATAGACGCCTTGATACCGCTGAGGTGCTCGCCAGCCTGATACGTCTTCTCCCTCTACACGACGCCGAGTGGTCAATCTTGCGACCAACTTGTTATACTATCAGAATGTTTTTTTCGGCGGACATCTGGGAGTTTAAGCAATTCAGACTTCAGCGGGATACGGACGGGGGGAAGATCATGTCATGTCATGGTCGTAGTTCTCGCATAGCTGGTATCTAGTAAGTATCCCCCCAATCCAACCAATAAACCCCTCTCTTTCTCTACAAACGCCCAGGTCCATACCTTCCTGAGGTATTCATGAAAAATCACACCATCGTCAACTAATGGCATGCGCAAAAACCTTACTCGCAAGCTCCCCAAGCAACTTCATCTTATCCTGCTGATCCAGTTCTTGAAACACACTATACACGCTCTTCCCCCTCTTATCCCTCACCGCCCCTAACCGATTCCCTGCCACAGTCCCTGCAATAGCTCCAGGCAGGTTGGCGACGATGAACCCCATCGCCCCTCCACTCACGGCCCCAATAAGCGACCAGAATTGTGAGGTAGGCTTCTTCTCACTATCCGCCAACCCTTCATCCTGCATCATCTCTTCGAAGACGGAGCCGAATTGCTCGTTACTATACTTATTCGCATCCTCCTCGTTCTTCGCATTGCCGCCGAAACCGAAGGCGGACCATGGGAAGTTGCCAGCGAAGCCTGCGAATCCACCTGTGCTGGGTTCCGGGCGCGGGATCTCTTCGTCTGCATCTGCATCCTCGCCACTCCCCTTCCCTGCTCCTGCTCCTCCGAATCCGCCAAAGCCGTGGAATTGATTCCTGCTCACATCGTAGTCGCGTCGCCGTGAGGGGTCGGAGAGAGTGTAATACGCATCGTTTATTTGCTGGAATTTCTTTGTGCGACTCGCGCGTTCGGGTGAATTGGCGGGGACGCGATCAGGGTGGTGTTTTAGGGCTTGCTTCTTGTAGGCGTCGCGGATCTGTTGTTGGGTAGCTTTCGAGTCGAGGTCGAGAGAGGCGTAGTAATCTACTGGGGGTGCTGTGTATGTGTCAGTAGGAATTTCTGCGGAAGCAACAGTCCCGTAGTATGACAGGAGGTCATCCTTACTTACCTGAGGACATTGTCGCTGGTAACTAAGGTATGATGGAGAAGCGTGAGTATTATGGTATCGGGCACGCTGGGTTGGTATACGTGGTCGTTGCGAAGGCCAGTGAGTTTGATTGTTGATACAGCCGGGAGGTGTTTACAGGTGCAACCCAACAACTGGCCTCGCTTCACATGCTTGTTCTCGCATAGCAGTACGTCATCGTCGAGCTCTCCGCCACACCCCACCCATGAGCCCATCTGTGCACGGACGTTATCTGTGGCTGCGAACCGTCATCCATGCCACGCATCTCATCCTTTTTTCCATCTTCATCATCCTTCACACGCCTCCTCGCATCTCCAGACTTCTGTTCTGTTTGAATCGGACACCTCGTATGTACACATACGCATATCTTACACAGCCGCTTTCGCTCACGTGATTGCGACATATCGCACGGATCCGGCAATTGAGCGACATCTTTGCCTCCACTTCACGCACTCGGAAAGTCAAAAGAAGAGAAGCAACCTTTCTCCGAGGACCCGGGGACGCGTGCCTTGGGTCACTGCTGATCACCTTATTCTTGAGGATGCTGTGATGTGCATTCCCTAGCATAAGAGGTGCGAGGGCTCCGACTGTAGATGGTAGGAACTCCATGCTCAGCACAGGTATCTTGCTCTGCTTCACTTTACCTCACATGTCCTGAAGCCAGTACATATCAACCAGCTGCCACAGCCGTCTTCTCCGGATTGTTGTATGCCGTAGTACCTGCATCAACCACCGTTAATGTTGCGCCAGACTGCGGGTTCCGGCATCATCTCTCCAGCTTCACGCACTTGGCACCACTCGGCGGACTCGGGTGACCTCAATCGTAGAGGAAAACCACCAAAGACACTTTGATCTACCCTACGCGAAATTGGGCCTTTGGCCCTACTCGACCGTGTGATGCTACACTGGCAAACACCGCTTTCGAACTCTGACGCCAGGGCAGTAGGTATATTGCAAGCTCCCACTCCCAGTCGTGCAAGATTATAACCAGTCCTATACATCCAAGAAGTCATTCCCTCGCTATCACTCTGCTCTCACTTCACTCGTCGTTCTGCCTCTCCATCTCTCCGTAGCTTACCAACAACTCTTCACTTGCTTCCCACCCTACCAGCAAACAGCAGACCGCCAATATGCGCTCCACCATCCTCATCACCGCTCTCCTCTCCTCTCTCGCCATCGCAGCACCAGTTGGTAGCAGGACTGGCGTCCTCATGCCTCGCCAGTCGAACAGCGCCGGCTCTACATCCACTTCTACCTCCAACAACTCAGGTTTGTTGAGTGGCCTGACGGGCGGTGAGTCTCCTGCTTATGCATATACGTACGACGGGATATGATGCTGACGAATGCTGCTTTAGGCGCCGCCAGCGCCGCAGAAGACGGCAGCAACACCAGCTCGACGAGCACCTCCGAGTGTGGTAAGTATACGCGCCACTTGTTGATACCGTCGTCAAGGCGGCATAGTGCTAACGTAGTTTCCAGGACTCCTCGACTGCTCAGCGGGCAGCAGCTCGGCTGCTGGAAACAGTAGCACGGCGTCTACCAGTGCTGGTGATCCTTCGTCTGAGTAGACGTTCTCGCACATCGAAGGCTTTGTACGACTAAGACCCCGAAGAAGACGTTGATGGCGACAGTGGGCTTATGGCTGAAACGAGGAACGGCATCTGGATGCCTGATGGCTGAGACGGCCACTCAATCGTGTACATTAAGTGATCATACCCTACGAAGGTCTGAGCAAATAGTTGCTCTGTGGAGAAGACAGTTCATATGCTTCGTTGTGCGTAATAAGCATACCGTATTGCTCAAGTTGTTGGTACGACTATGGTCGTACCATCGTCCACACGTCCCTCGTAGCGTAGAGCTATGCCCTTCAGTACACACTCGGCAATAGATCTGCTTACGATGTGATGCTTTTGCGTAATGAAGCCCGCATTTGCTCTTCAAGACATGCTTGTTCAACATTGTAAAGCTGTCGGTTAACTCAAGGCAAGTTAGTATACGCGATAACAGTGTTCAGTACTCGTTCTAGGCAGATCGTGGCACCGCATCCATCCATCAGCCTCTTCGCACGCTCTCCTCTTTTCTCTGCAAACTGTGGTTTCAGGGCTGCAGCTTGGAGGCTGAGACTCTCTTCACAGCCTCATTACTGAGCTGACGTTCGGGCATCTCTCGGTCTTCCTCAACTGGTGTACGGGTGATACCTCGCAAAACGCACCAATGCACACACCGCCGGGGTTTGCATGCAGAAGGAGCGGGCGACTGCAAACTTGCAAAGCGCCCGTAATCTCCGGCCAACAACGCATCCAATCGAAGCTGCTGCCGTTGAGCTTACGAACGCAACTCACTCTTTCGGGTCCTTTGGCTTGCGTTAAGGCATACCGAGACCGCGTTTTTGACATCCATCGCGCCATGTCTGTGGAGTTGACGGGAGGGCAGCGTGCCACATCCAGAGCTCTGGGTCTGGGCTTGGGCGATGGTGCACGGCAGATCGTCGTGGGTTGCTCTGGGCCTCGGGCCTGGAAACTCGGGCTGTTCTGTGTTTGGTGCGGAGGACAAATCAGCCTGCACTTTGGGCTGAGCTTCCGAGGCAGTGCTACTGTTACGAAACTCGCATACGATACATCGTACAGCATGTGTTGAGCTTGCTCCCTGCCCCTCAAATGCTTATGTCGTTCCTGGGCGCAGCTTCGCATCGCCTGATCTGGCCGTTGCCGCCGCCTTCGAAGATCCTATCCGATGAGAGGATCGGGGCTGACATCCACAGCTATGGCACGCTAAGGTCTGCCGCCCCGCCGAAGAGATTAAGGTCCGGCTGTGGCAGCAACCGTCGCAGGAAGGGTACAGAAGTTGGTAGCTGCGCGCGGCACGTGTCTCATGTCAATCGAGCTTCTCCAGGTCTCGCCTTCCTTCGAGTCGCATCGCATTCTGACAGCTGAGGTTGGTTTGTGACGCTCATTACTTCCTCCCGAGTCTTCGACAGGCTTTGTTGCATTTGAAAGTTCATACCTGCACTCCCTGGGGTCGCTGAGCGATCTACATATTTGCATAGGCAGGTAATATCGCAAGCGCGCATTGCAGGCGCTTCTTGGGCTGGTACTGCGTTCGTCAAGATCCGCGTCCCGTCACAGATCGAGCCGAGTATCACACTCGAGGATCGAAGCGCTGAAGCGTACAGCCTCCCTAGCAAACCGTATGTATGAACCCGGAGAGCGCAGCAAGCTCTATGCTTAAGCAGTGTGAAATCGCAAATTGACTGGATGCGACAGAAGCCTTCGCAGCTCGTGACACCAAGCAGCTGCGCCCTCTCACACCTCACAATCTCGCTCGCTTTCAAGTCTCGAACATCCTGCCGTGCGCCTGGCTGCGCCCACTGCACGATTGAACGATATGGCGCATGAGTGAAGAGATGTGCAGTGAAGCCTTGTGGCTCCCGTTTAGCTATCGAAGCTGTGGCTGTTGGTAGGCTGTTTCGACCCGTCCCAAGGTCCTGGGTCACGAAGCCCACCTCGATCTCCGGTACACTTTTCACCCTTCCGTCACGAGAGCTGGGACAGAAGCCACGATCGCTTTGAAATTCTTCCGACCCACTGTCCTTTTCTCCTTCCGAGTTACCAATCGCTCAGGCTGCACCTTTCCGCGTCGCACGACAACCGTCCCAGACCCCCCGAACGAAGCAATCGCGTGGAAGCACGAGATCGGGCAAGGCAGCTACAATGCAAGTGCAGCAGGGTCACCCGTATCTCCCATACCCTTCCCAGGGACAGTCAAACACCACCCACACCAACGGGCATCCATACCCAGAAACCACAGCAGCAGCGCAGTCTCCAGTAGCAGGGTATACGAACGGACATCACCTTAACGGTGACGCGACGGCAGGAGATCAAAATATGTATCCATACGGGCAGCAACCACAACACCCAAGCTATGGCTACCAGCAACAACCACAGCGCTACCCACCACAGAACTATCCACCACCAACCCTCCCGCCAATGCAGACAGCTATGGGCGTACACGCACCACCGCCATTCTCGGGCCCAGTACCAGGTTCCAGCGCGGCTGCTTACGCTCCACAAACGGCGCCTCATTACTCTATTGGCCTCCCTCCGCCAACGCATCAACAGCTGCCACACATGATGAGCCCGCCGATGACCTTACCGAATCATCAGCAGCAAGCCCAGGAACCCGAGCTCTCCCGCAGCGGTGTCAAAGACGACGGCTACATCTACTCGCTAGTCGTCGAGCAGCAGCCACAGCGCGCCCGAATGTGCGGCTTCGGCGACAAGGACCGCAGGCCTATCACGCCACCGCCTTGCATTCGGCTCAAGATCCTCGACCCTGTCACCAGTCGAGAGGTCAACTACGACGATATCGAGGGTGTCTTCTTCGTATTACAAGTTGATCTCTGGGACGAGAAGGCCGGTCATGAAGTCAACATCGTGCGTGCTTCTTCATCCTCGCCAGCTGTCAGTATCTCCACCGCTACCACGACGTCATTCCCGCCGACTCCCGACCGACCATTACTTGGCGATGCGCTCTACATGGCACCTGACGGCCGCCCGTTCATGGCACCCGCGTATCGCCATCCTTCCATGCCCACGCCGAACTATCATCCTGCCGTGTATTCACAGCAACTGTACCCTGGCGCGCCGATTCCAATCATGCCTCCGACCCAGTCTTCCAGCACTATGTTCACGAGGAACCTCATTGGCAGCTTGACCGTCAACGCTGCTAAGCTCCAGGATCCGAACGGAAAGGCCGGTTTCTGGTTCGTGCTGCAGGACTTGTCTGTCCGCACGGAAGGTTTCTTCAGGTATGCCGTTCTCACACTACTGTTTCTCGTGTGTTTACTGATGATCATCACAGGCTCAAGATGAACTTCATTGATGTCGGCGGCAGTGTCCCGAATTCGCTCAACAAAGGTCGCGCTCCAGTCTTAGCATGGATCTTTTCCGAGAAGTTTCAAGTCTACTCCGCCAAGAAGTTCCCAGGCGTGATCGAATCGACAGCACTCAGCAAATGCTTTGCCGCTCAAGGTATCAAGATCCCGATAAGGAAGGACGGCAAAAATGAGGGCAAGGATGATGACGGCGATGGCGACGACTAGTACAGCATCTGCTGATGTTCACCTGAACATAGGCTCAAAACGCGTGCGAGGCAGATCAAATTATCGCCGGGGACGAGCTTCGGCAGCTGACGATCAGCCTGAGAGCTCGACGGACTGAGCGTGGCGCACGTCTCTTACGTCAGAGCAGAACACCCTCGCTACGTCAGCTCCCACCAACGGCGAAGTGGTGACTTCGCCATTGCGGCGGTTGTCCTAGTTAGGCGCAGGTGGCGGTGCAGGACACATCGGTTTGGGGTAGGGGTTGAGAGATGGCTTGCTCTCATGCTACCCTAAACCACTTATCCCTCATCCATTCGGTCCTCAAGGGTTGTGCCTTTGAGCGTTTGTACGAGAGCGCGTTCAAGATTCGCAGTAAGCCATGCTTCAGCATTACCATGGCGGTCGTCATGCGTCTCGAGCTCGTCGCTCGTCCACAAGCAGGTTCCGGAAGCATCTATTACCGCGATAGTATCCAGAGATCCTGGTAGCGCGTGCTCGAACCGTTCGAACTCCTCAGCAGTAGTATCCTGGAGATCGGAGGTGGTGAAGACAGGTACCGAGCGCGTCCGGTCTCCTTCCGTAACAGTCTGCTGGAACGCCGGGCCAGTAGCGATGGCAAGCGCCTGTAGGGACGGTGCTACCGCGTATATCGATGGGAGTGCCGCGCTTGACACTCTTAGCCTTCATCACCCTGATGCTTTTGGGCCGATTGCCACTCACCACAAAGCATGATAGAGCAGACGGTGCTCAGACACTACACATAGAATGATAGGAGACAACGTCGGGTTGTAGTTTTGGAAGTTCGCGGTCACATAGAGGCGCGTGAAAGCTAGATCGTTCAGGAGGGCTTGCGCGTTGTACTTAAGTATGCGGCGGTGTACGGCATAGCCCTTGCTATTTTGGAGTCGTTTGAGCGGTGTGGTGAGAAGCTCGTCGGCTACGGGTCCTGCGCCGAGACCTTCTTCGTCCTCGCTGTCAGCATCGCGGTGTCGCACAGGTCGCTTTCGGTTACTTGATAGAGGCGAGACAGCGTCTATCTGCATTGGAGTTTCCATTTCAGTGTGAGTGTATCGCCTGATGAGGACAATGCACGAAAAAAAATAGAGTATCAAAAAACGTTGATGGTTCAATGTTAGGTGTTTCTGTTGCTCTACAGCGTAGGTTCGCCGTAGGAAACGCAAGTGTGTGACGTATCGGTACCTTGCAACGGTACACGGCCGGCAGCTGCCGAACAATCATCAATATCAATCAATGTTTGCATGCTGTTAGACAACTACGCCGCTTTACTATATGTAACACAGACGCCTCGCTTTCTAGGGAGTCTCTCTAGTATCCACCCGCAGTACCATTCGCCCTACATAGTCTTCCGTCCTCCGGCCGCAGTACCCAGTACTCACTCCCAACGGCAGTCGTAGCCCAGAACACACGATTCGGGTCATATTTCTCCTTAATCGCCTCCAACTTGCTATAGTCACTTCCATAGAACACCGACTGCCAATCCGGCTGCCTGAAGTCTCCCTCATTGAGATAACAAGACCCATTCGGCGTCAGCTCCGCCAATTTCGGAATAAGCACATCAGTCATGAGGTCCTGATTTGCTACCATCTCCTCCCAGGGCGCTGTAAAGTTCCAGGGCGTCGTGATAACCGTATCAATGAGCGCCGTACGCCACCCAGAATTCACGGAGTTGTCGACGTCGCCCGCGACGGCCAAGGAGACGTTGACGCCGACGCCGATGAGTTGCCCGCCGAGGTTGTTGATGAAGCGGTAGGCTTCGGTAAGAGCTGTGTTGTTGTTCTCGACGACGGAGCGAGGGATAAGGCGGCCGCCGTACTGGGCAATGCCGACGTCGATGGGGCTTTGCATGGCGTTGTACTCTTTGGGGTAGCCAGAGAATCGGCCAAAGTAGCTGGTGTATGTGATGTTCAGCTCATCGAGCTTGTTTATTAGGGGAGCTAGGTAGGTCTTAAGCGCGGCGACGGTGATGTCCGGCGCGGTGATGGGTGAGATGGCGAAGGACTCGTTGGTGAAGTACCACACGCTCATTGCGCCGGCGTCTACCATGGCCGGCAGCGAGGCGTGGAAGGTGGAGATGGCTTCGTAGTACTTATCCTGCGTGGTGTTGGTGCTGGTGAAGGTCAGGTTCATGGCGGACGTCATGGTGTCTGGATGCGCCTTTGCGGTAAGTGAGAGCGTGACACCGTATGTGCCTCCGCCGCCTCCAGAGAGCGCCCAGTATAAGTCCGAGTGCTCATTATCTCGTGTCGCAGTAACATGCTCTCCAGTGCCAGTCACAACTTCCCATTCCAGAGTTTGATCAGCAGCCAGACCGTGCTTGGAGGCGAGCGCCGAGTGGCCGCCGCCTTGCGTATATCCACCGGCAATACCCACAATTGGACACTCACCACCAACAACCTGCAGCCCTTGGGCGTCTGCGGCCTCGTACGCTTCAATGCCTTGCACTCCCGCGCCCATCTTGATCGCTTTGCCGGCATAGTGGGCATCCGAGTAGTCTGAGATAGAGATATCCTTCAGGTGATGCATCCACAAGCCCAGCGCTCCCGCGCCGGTGCTTTTGCCGTTGTAGTCATGGCCAGTGTTTCGGACTACTAGCCTGATGTTACGCTCTTGAGAGAACTTGATGCCGGTCGCGACGTCTGCTGCGCAAGAGACATTGACGGCATACTGAATGTATGTACCGATCACGCATTGGTAAGAGCGAGGCATGAACGGATCACAGCTCCGATTGGCGAAGAACGGAGCCATGATGGAGGATGAAGAGTCATAGTGCGTTGCGGTTCTAACCAGCCGGCTTGCAAAGTAGAGCAGGTGGCATTATCGTAGGCAGCATAGATATCGTTGTGGCATGGTGCCGCAAGAGGTGTGGTCGCTACTAGCCTGCCTTCAATCGTCTGATTGAAGGCTTCCCATTCGTGTGCGTTGGGCCAGCAGGCGTCTCTGGGAAAGCATCTGCATGATGATGCTTCTTGAGGTTGTGTTGAGTGGTGAAAAGGAGACAGAGCAGATGAGACGGTCGCGAGCATGGCCAGCAAGTATTGCACAGCCCGTGTAGACATCTTTAATGCTGCGCTTTGGGGTGAAAGAAGGAGGGCAGGAGAATCAGGATGGGATGAAGCGCGAAGTTATACTTACCTGCGTGGCCCCAATTTATCTGAGTCCGGTTAAGGCGTGCAGCAGTGCGATATACTGTTAATCTTGTCGGTCTAACAGGCTCGTTGGTGCAGGAGCTGAACATCGAGCGGTGCACAAAAGCAGGGGTGCTTTCGCGAGGACTCCCGGAAACCTCGATCGGGCAAGCACCGATGCCGAGATCTTGCAGGCCCCACCATCAACAGTGCAGTGAGGCCAAGTGTGTGAACATTATTGTCTACACAGCCACTCTTGGAAGACCACTTGACGAGCGTACCACATCGACCGCCGGTACTCTGCGCGCATACCTGTGCCGATGACCAGCACACCCTAACAGCCTCCATGCGAGCGACACGATGCTAGCGATACGATCCAACTGCGTCTGTCGGTTAACTACAAGAGCACGAGTCTCACCACGAAGAGCGACGCAGTCGAGTCATCAGCCTCACATGCCCGCAAGATGTTCGAAAAGGACATATACCAGCTCATTCGCGGCCTTCGAGCGCACAAAGGCAACGAGCGTGAATACATTCAAGACTCTATTCGAGAATGTCGGAAAGAGATCAAGAGTCAGGACATGGACCAGAAAGCAACGGCATTAATGAAGCTTGTCTACCTGGAGATGTTCGGGCACGATATGTCATGGGCTTCCTTCAACGTGCTGGAGGTCATGTCCTCGCAGAAGTACATACAGAAAAGGGTCGGATATCTGGCAGCTGTGCAGAGCTTCAGGCCGGATACGGAGGTATTAATGTTGGCTGAGAATTTACTGAAGAAGGATCTGAATAGTCCGGACAAGATTACGATTGGGTTGCCGTTGGCGACGATTCCGCATGTGATCAATGCATCGATGGCAAATTCGTTGCTTACGGATCTGATACCGAGGCTGTCGCATTCGAATCCGGCCATAAGGAAGAAGACGATTGTGACGCTGTATCGTTTGGCATTAGTATATCCGGAGACGTTGCGACCGGCGTGGCCTAAGATCAAGGATCGGTTGTTGGATGAAAATGAAGATCCGAGTGTGACAGCCGCGATCGTGAACGTGGTATGCGAGCTTGGGTGGCGGCGACCGCAGGACTTCTTACCGCTTGCGCCACGCTTGTTTGAGCTCCTTACGGCCGGCGGCAACAATTGGATGGCGATCAAGATCATCAAGCTTTTCTCTACATTGACGCCACTGGAGCCGCGCTTGGTGAAGAAGCTCTTGCCACCCTTGACTTCTATCATCAAGACGACGCCTGCGATGAGCTTGCTGTACGAGTGCATCAACGGCATCATACAGGGTGGCATCATGGAGGCAGCAGAAGGTACGACGGAAGGAGACGAGGTCGCTCGTCTTTGCCTGAGCAAGCTGCGTGCCATGCTGGTCGTTGAAGGCGACCCTAACCTGCGCTATGTGGCACTGCTCGCCTTTGCGAAGATCACTAGCTCGCACGCAGACCTTGTCTCTCAGCATTCAGACGTCATTATGGAGTGCATAGATGATGCCGACATTTCGATCCGGACGCGTGCGCTTGATCTCGTGGTCGACATGATCAACGCGAACAACCTGCAGGCTGTCGTCGAGCGCCTGCTGAAGCAGCTCCGCAACGCAGGCCGCGCGCCGGAGACCGCAGATCCTGTGCAAGATCGTGGCACACACGACGGTATAGTGCCTATGGCAGATGAGGATGAGGATGAAATGCGAGCGACTGTCAAGCCCAAAGAGCCAAAGTCTGCCCAAACGCCGCCACTGCCGGATGACTATCGGATATCGGTTATTGAACGGATACTAGAGATGTGCTCCCGCGATACCTACGCTAACATGAGTGACTTTGAGTGGTACATACAAGTGTTGGTCGACCTGGTGAAACAGTGTCCTGCTGGATCGTCCACTGGCAGCTTCGGGGCACATCACACATCGACGTCTACGAACAAGCCAAGTGTGGCAGATGCGGTTGGTGCAGAGCTTCTTAACGTCGCAGTACGTGTGAAGGCTGTTCGTCCGGAAGCTGCTGCTGCCGCTCAAGACCTCCTACTGCTGGATCGTAGGTTTGAGGTTTTCCCATCCGCAGGGAGTGGCGGACAAGGTGTACTTGCAGCTGCAGCTTTCGTCGCCTGCGAGTATGCGGATATGCTGCCGGATCCCGAAGCAGTGTTGACTTCCCTGCTTCACTCGTCGAGTGCTCAATTACCGGCCAGCGCTCTAGTCAGCTATGTCCAAGCTATCCCTAAAGTATTCACTGTGCTCACGAGCGATCAACAAGCAGCATGGACGTCTGCTCGACGAACCAACACGACGTTGCTTGTTGCGCGCATAGTGCACTTCTTGGAGCCCCTAACACTGCATCCGAATTTGGATGTTCAGGAGCGAGCAGTAGAGTACCTCGACCTCATGCGACTTGTATCGGAGGCCGCCTCGAACCAGCAAACGAATGAAGAACGTGATAGCTACGCCGAGCCACCTTTACTGCTTACACAAGCGATACCATCCTTGTTCAGCAGCATGGAGTTGAATCCTGTGGCAGCAGCGGCTTTGCGCAAAGTACCGCAGCCCGACGAGCTCGACCTTGAAGCACCGATCAACGGTAACCTGCAGATGCTGCTACAGCAGGCAGACTATGATTCGGAATCTGAGGGTGCCACGGATGAGGTGTACAAGCTATACCACGAGAAGCCTCCAGTCGTGACAAACTATCAGAAGCCTGCTGCAGACTTGCTCGAGCCGCCTGGCGCACACAGTAGATCTTCCTCTTACCAAGGAGCGGAGACTGAGCCACTGAGCCGTGAAGCCGTTGAGAGAAAGAAGGCTGAGCGGAGAGAGCGTTATAAAGATGACCCATACTACATCGACTCTGATCGCGCTTCTGGCACTTCAACGCCCATGCATAACATCCTCCGCAGCCAAAACGGCGAAGACCTTGACGTCGACGCGATTCCAGTTATGGAGCTCAAGCTCGATAGTAGAGAAACGTCCGATCGTGAGCGACCAGCTGCCAAACGCGCGCCGTCCGCGAAGAAGCCGATGCGGCACTTTGAGATCGCTGGCGATGAGACGCTCGGTGGGGATGATGTGCCGTCCCTATCGTCAAGTCCTGCGAAAAGCACCTTCTCCCGAGGGAAAAAGTCGTTGCTGGAATTAGACAGCAGTGGGCTTTCTGCACTTTCGCTTTCGGACGGTGCGGCACGCAATGGTGCCAGCCAGCTTGACATCGAGCGACGGCAGGCTGAGGAAGAGGAGATGGCGAAGGCTATCAAGGAAGTGGAGCGCTTGAGGCTGGAGATGCAGAGGGCACAGGAGCGGATACAGCCGCGTGATATGCCTGAGGAAGGCACAGTTGTCAAGCGGAAGAAGAAGAAGCCTAGGGCTGAGACACTTGGCGTTAATGCTGCTGCTTCTCAAGGAGACGAAGAAGGCGGCGCGGCAGTCAGGAAGAAGAAAAAGAAGAAGCGGAGGGAAGGCGATGCTGAGCAACCTAACGAGAAGGCTGCCGTACATGATGAGGATGAAGCCGACGCTGCGCCAGCGAAGACTAAGCGCAAGAAGAAGCGGCAGGTTACATTTGATGAATGATACACAGCGAAACTCCACCGCCATGAGAGGCACGACATGCTGCTGTGTTCCCCCTCGTGCCTTCACCGCTCGTCTCCTAATGGTATTGAGTGAAGCCTCGTAATGTAGCAGTCACCTGACTAGTAAAAGCCGCGACCGTTTGTCCGAAAGAGGACACATAGGAAGGCACCATGTAGCCGGGCTGAGCGAACGGCACCAGCTGCGGTGGTGGAATGACTGAGAGCGGTGCAAAGGCCGATATCGTCGGTAGATTTTGATACTGTGGAGCTTGCGGCTGCAGCACCGGCATCATCGCTAGCGGATAATGATACTCGGGCTGAGGAACCATGATCGGCGCCTGCACCCATTGAATAGGCGCAGTCGGAGTCGCTTGCATGCGCCTTCGCTTCGGCTGACCAGGGCGGACGGCATCATCGCGACTGCGCTTGCGCTTCGTATGACGTTCAGCCTCCTGCGCAGCCTGCACTGCCCTGCGACGGAGGTCTTCTTGGGTCAACACCGCGCTTGCTAGCTCGTCTGCATCTTCGTTCTCCTCACGTGGCACCCACCAGAAGAGCGTCTCAACTCCATACTGGCCTTTTAGTCTGATGACAGCCTCCTCAAGCTGCCAAAACAAATCTCGATCGAGCACGGGATATCCATAGCGCGTAAGGTAGTCGTTGTTCCGCCAATCCAGCATTCCTGTGATCATTCCGTCTGTGAGTGTCGAGCAGTCTGTCTTCAAGATCAGAGTAGTGACCCCCGGGAGCCATCCCTCTTGCTTGATCCACATTGCCGTGCACAAAGCACGCAAAGCCGCTGTGAGCTCAGCCCGTTGTGCCGTCGGAAAATCAGAGGTCGCTGGCATCAGCTCCGAGACGTTAAAGCGCGAGTTCTCACCCACGTACACCCCTACAGCAGCAAATGCGTTTGGCTTGCCGTTATAACGGCATCCTCCGTCCGAGGCGATGACCAGAGGCTGGGTGATGTAATGGAGGTAATTGAAGCAGCTGCAGTACGGGTTGCGGCAACGGCAGGGGGCTCTGTAGCAAGAGCAGATCGACTTGCATACGCAGTCGACGAATGTAAAGCCATAAGCCGCTGTCTCCACTTCGTCGTTGTCCACTTCGTAGCCGTAATGGTCCTCTGGGTCAAAGTCTCTCCTCGTCCAGAGGGCGATGTTATGCTGGAAGCCTTGAGCCATAGTAACGAGACGGCAGGCGTGTAGTGCGTGGCTGCGCCTGTCACTGTCCCACGCAGAGTACCCGAGGATGGATGTACTTGCCTTTCTATCTCAACAATCTTGCGGCAAGGACATGCAACTGTATCGTACTTTTTCGAACAGACCGTGTGCAGGACGCGTGAAGAGCCTGAGCGTGAGTATGATGTAAGGAAGGCGAAAGGAAGGTGGGCTGTTGCCAATGGAGGAAAGAGCGAAGGCTGGCAGACGAACCACCTCCAGCAAAAAATAGTAACCTGGTTTGAGCCACCGTTTTCTCAACAATAGATTTTTTCTGAACAAGCTTGTTGGTCAAGCGTTAACTGTTCCAGTTGCCATCGTGCAGTCGCATTACAAACACAGCGTCGACTACAGCCGCTCACGTCGTGCTTGAAAACCGTGGGAATATGCCTTCCTCGAGGCCGACGCAGGTTCTTTTTGTCCCATATATCTCTGGAAACTCAAGCGTTCGATAAGCCGTGTTGTCGATGGCCACGTGCCTATAGCTCTCAGGCAAGGAGGAGACGATGTGGATGTAATGAATAGAGTCAGCGACGCAATGAATTACCTACTGAGTAGCCTTTGCATGACAGCAGGTACGTCCTGGCTTAACATGCTGATGGCCCATCCATCTCTGGACTTTCGAGTGTTCGATATTCCACTATACTGACCTCGGTATGCCTGGAGCCTACAAGCACGGAGGAGACCGATGTGGATGTGGTAGGTGGACTTAAGATGCAATGGTTTCACCCGAGACTCGTAAAATGGTAGGTCGGCGACATCAGATACCTCTCGAGGACTCAACTTTGTATGACGTAGTGAAGGTCTTGTGCGCTCGACAGATTTCACTGGTGATTCACTGTGCAACGACTATTCAAAGAGCCCTCCTGACCATGAACCGCTTCGCCATCAACACCATGCCCGTGCACACATATGTGCTCATGTCCGCTCGCTCTTGACGTACTTCATCGTATCTTGCGCCCCAAACGAGAACGGTGACTTGGCCATATCCGGACTGCGCGGGCTCATCGGCAAGGCAAAGAGATCATCTTCGTTGTCTTCACCAGGCTGGCTGCTTGAGAAGCCAATGTCGTTACTCGCAAAGGCGTTCAGCGAGCCCATACCCTCCTGCTGACGTTGCTGCGCAGCGAATGATCCTGGTGGTCTTTGGGCAACGATTCTTCTCTGCTCTTGTGATGCTGATGGTGATCTTGCGGCAACTACAGAAGGAGGTGGCACGCCTTTGAGAGCTGCGAAGCTACTGACAGAGCCCACAGCTACATCTGAGCTCTCTGGGCTGAGAGGGTTGTGGAAATCAGCAAGTGGCGCACCATCTCTTGGAGCACCGTTGAGATCCGAAGTACTCGTACCCAGCTTCAAGCCCTTCAGTTTATCCATCAGTCGGCCACCTCCAGGACTCCGTGGGCTTGCAGGACTGTTAAGACTGCCGATCGCGGATGCCATCGCTCCTTGACCCGGTATGGAGATTTTGGCTGGCTTGCCCACGACACCAAAGTTTTGCTCAATCCATTCCTTCTCGGCGATAGCCATCTCAAGACCAATACTTTCAGTGTTATTTTTGGACTCAGAATCGATCTCACTCTGAAGCACCTGCAGGCGCTTCTTGGCCCAGATGGTATGCAAGACGCCCTTCTTACCAGCCTGTCGCGCCGTTGCACCAAGCTCCGGAGCAAAAATAGCAGGCAATGGGTTTGTCCGCCATGTTACCGATCCTTTCTGCAACCTCACTTGCGTCGGAACAGCTACACCTGGGCCGAGCAGAAAGTATAGCCGGTTGACGGATGCCTCCTCTTTCAATTCTTTCGTCTGGTCTCTAGCCGGCAGCACTGTCTTCTTTCCCTCCCAACTCAGCTCCCAGTCTACGTTAATCTTTCTTGTCGCGTCATCCTCTTCCCACTCCACCATCAATATCTTCGTTCCATCCTTACTCCGTCCTGGCTCAAACTCGAACCTCGCAAGTGCGTTACTGTCCGATAGAGAGGGTGACTCGACATCATCCTTCTGCGAGTGCAATGTCGGGTCGAAGTTGGTGTCAACAGGATCGAAGATGGGCCGTGAAGTGCTCATCGTGCAACGGCGCACAGTTGGATCCTTGCCCGCTGATCAATGACGCCGGGTTTGCCTCGTGTTTCCTCCGATAGACCCCACGGTTATGTTATCAGATCTCGACGACTTGAACACGGACGATAAGACAACTCTGAACACATACACAAGCTGGGGATAGCTTTGCAAAGCTCTGCAGACTAGCTACAACAACGTTGACCAGTCCTGTTCGTGCTGGGGTGGTATTAATGATCGTCGACTAGGGCCGTCGGGATCTTACGAACATCTCGGTATTTTTAGCATCACCTGCCTACTTCGCTCCGAGCTGCTGCATGTTTCAGATTCTGCACGGAGCTTGAGATGCTTGAAGAGCCTCATGCAAGGCCTCGGCCCCTCCACCATCAGGCAAACCATCGGAACACGGTACAGGACACGATTGGGAGTGGGAGTAGAAGAGAAGCAGTCGAGATGCGAGTCTTTGGTGTTTCTATCTACGGCAAGCTCCTCGCAGAACTGCTCCAATTGTGCGCAGACGATACTACCGGCCTGAGAGCTGCACTAGATCAAGGCCATATCGTCCTCCAATATCAACAATCAAGTCTCATGGGTATCATGCTCAAGAGTCAAACGACCCAATATTAGGAAGTAAAGCCCACGACTCCGTCGCTATGCAATGAGGAAGGCCGTATAAGGCGTGTCAGTCATGAGGAGGAAGAGTCAGGCCAGGATGCATAACCCATCAAGGGCGCAAGAAGGGTGGGTGCTCAAATGAGCAGGTAGTCCCAACCCTTCTGCTGCATCGCGTCACGCCAGCGGACGCCCTGGAACTCTCCGTGTGCGGCTGCTGCGTCGTTGCTTTGCCAGATGTCCTTCAGTATCTCGTGGATTCTACCGAAAGAGCCGAAGTCGGCTGCTTCACCGAGGCGCTGGCAGCGCTCGGCGAACATGGAGCGGAAAGGTGAGCCCTCAACTGCCGCGGAGCCTGCAATCAGGAGTGGCCATGCAAGGGAGCGGTCAAAACCTTCTGGTCCGGCCGGGATATAGTTCATAAGATCGGAGAACTGGGATACTAGGTGACATGTGCTTGGCTGCCTTGGCTCGTAGCCGGGAACCAAGGAGCAGAGGTAGAGGCGAGCTGCAATGCGGAAGACAGCTGATATGTTCGTACTAAGCTGCTTTGGCCGAATAGCACCGGTACTGGAGAAGCAGTTATGCACGATGCCTGCGGTCTGCTCTGTGTTGGAGATCTCGTTCGCAAGGATCTGAACGTAGTTGCAAAGCACTACCTCGTCGATGTTCTCAGACTTCTGCACATCTAGGCAGGCAATTTCGGAAATCAGGAACATGATGTTATCGTCGCAGCCCATCAGCTCCGCGAGGCCAGCACTGCGTCGGCTCATGTTGAGCTCGCGGTAGGTGTCGGCAAAAGTCGGCGCACGTCCGAGCATTGTCGCTCCCAGGATGTCGATCCAGGAAGTCAAGGCCATGTTGAACGGCGGGTGAGTCTGGCCGCTAGCTGCAAAGTTTAGGACAACGTTCGGGAGATCAAGCTTGTGCACCAGACTAATCGCGGCCTGGAAGTGCTGATGCCATGGAATGTCCGGGAGAGCGTCGCTCGGTCGTCCAACCGAACACTGGAAGAAGATCATCCCAAGAGTGGCCTCGAGGATTTGCGCGTGTTCGCAGTCCTTCCCAAGCGCATCGCACAACTCGGAGATGGCAGCGTATCGGTGGCGAACAATGTCGCTGTCAATCTGCTCGCCGGACAAGCCCTCAGTAGCCTTCATATGGGTGGCAGCAATACTCAGACAGCAGTGAAGGTACGCCTTATTGGATTCTAGCGCTGGCAGGATGACGTCCGAGCGAGCAGAGCCGTGCTGGTTTGCATCAAGAATGGGAAAAATCAATTTCAGCACCTTGTCGAAGAAATGATTAAGCAAATACTTGTCGCAGTCCTCGACGTTGATCACCGCCTCATGGTTTGGTGTCAGTGGACCGTGCGAGAACTCGAAGAAGTCAAAGTCGACTGGCTCTTCTGCGAAGGTCTCGGAAGTGCTTTCGTAGTAGTCCTGCTGAACCCAGCTGTCCGCTGGATGAGTAGACATACCGCTGGGCACCGGTGGAGGCTGGAATGTGCTGAAAGTGGAAACTGTCGAATCCCGGCGTGTTTGCTCTCCGTTGACGAAGATCTGGCGCTCCGTTTTGATGTCTACCTCGTATGGCGAGAACATCGGGTACTGCGGATGAATGGCCATAGGCTGTGGTGGCGGTCCCATCGCAAAGTAGCTCTCCGGCGAAGCATAAGCTGGATCCCATCCTGCGGAGTAAGGCGAACCCTCTGAAGGCGCGCGGCTCTGCGGAAATGAGTCTGGGAAGACCTCCGCTGAAGTAGGTACTGAGTGGCAAAGGCTCGGCGGCGTGCTGACGTTAGTCGGTGGTTGCGACTGTGCGGTCTTCTTTGAAAGCTGAGTGCGCTTGATGATGTTCTTGATGATTTCCTTCTGCTGTCGTCTTGACTCCCCATTGCTCCACCACATTGGGCGCTTGTAGTCGCATCGCAAGCCCAAGTGCTTACATGCTTTGCAAGCTGGTTTGCCTTCCTCGCACTTCTTCCGTCGCAGTCGACAGGTGAAGCAACCTGAAACGGGTCAGTTCGGTCAAAGCTCAGCCGTCATGCACCCCAGAAAGGACGTACCCGAACGCGATCGTCTATGCATCTTCGCAGCTGCTGCTTTGGCCTCTGCGGGTGTAATTTTCGGTGCTGCCATTTTGGCGTTCTGTTTCGACGTGCTCGCTGGCGCAGAAGAAGACATGGAGATGTATATGTACAAAGTCGCACCGCGAGATCCAATGGTAAGGGTACAACCGTGGCCGGGGACGCGACAGGGTTCGGAGGACGGTATAGGCAATGACCGGGTTCCTGTAGATTAAGAGATAGCGTATGAAAGCCTGGCCTGCAAGCTGGGGACAAAACGAGGAAAAAGCGAGCAAATTAGTCGGTCAACGATGGCTGTACTGGTGAGAGAGGGCAGCGCTCATACCTTATATCTTCCTATATCGTCGACATTGCTCCCAAATTGACCTCCATTCTATTCTTGGAGGAGGCCGGATTGAAGGCTAAAGGTACTGGAAGAGGGCCCATGAGATGTGGGGTCGATGGACTATTGCATGCTAAAATGCAGCTTCGTGGCACGGTACATGGGCAGGCTGCAGGCTGTCGTGCTGCTATTGGCCCTTGCAGGAATGTGGCTGCAGATTCACTCATCTGAACGGCTCGCTTCGTGGGCTCTATTCTTGCAGCCGCCCTGCGATGACCCGACTGGTCCCAAGTGCGATATGACAATATATGTTGACTTCGAAGCCTCAAAGCTTACTAAATTCGTTGTGCCTTGTTCGTAGAGTATGCCTTTCAACAATTTGCGTGTACAGTGTAGTCTCTGTCCTTTGACAGCATTCACAGAGACGGAGTGGTGAACCCTAGCTACTCCACTCTGCCATGTTCAACTGGCAGGTGGGTTCAAAGCTTGGTCGAACAAGGGAAGCAGTGAAAGTGGATAGTGTGGATTGGCAACGGCTTCCGCGGTAGTATGTTCCCTAGCTGCTTGTTGCGGACCGCTCGAACATAAACGGGGAGATCATGCATGGGGAGTCCTGTATGGTCTCTTTGTCCCTGCCACTCGTGGAAAACATGAGGCAAGACTTCTCGGGTTCCCGACGTTGCACCCGTGCTACACACAACATGTGTGGTATGCTTCGTTGATGCTCTCTCAAGGGTAGTTCAATCGGTAGCACCGTCTGGACACCGTGAAGCTCGTCTCCCAGCGCGAGTCGGGACTCCAAGCACCGCCGGCCTACCAGACCACTTCAGACTCGAAGAATGTATGACTCTTCAGAACGAGGACTCCGCACTCTCGCCGAGGACTGCCCAACTACACAAGCGAGGCGGTGGGACGTGAGCGTGACAACCCGCCAGAAAGCCTTTGGAAGTGCTAATTGGTGTGAGTGAAGTTGGAACTTGCAGCGCTAAGCACGCTAGGAGTGACGGCGCTAACGTCACGCATCGAATGGGACGGCAGGGCCCCGATCCGGACGGGCAACCCCACAACCTTAGCGAGCCTTGAACTTCACGCAAAATGGCTTCGAAGGCTCCATCAGCTGCGTTGCGCGTGCGATATCGCATGGACCCAAGGGCTGGAAGTCGGGTCCACGGAAATATTGTGTGTCTTTTAGTTAGCCTGGGTCGGAAGATACTCATCGCAACGAAAGCGGAAAGGCTTCAAGATTGTTCACTAAAAGCGCTTTCGAAGGAGGCTGGGAAGCTAATGTCATGAACCAGCGATATCCCCAAGACATACAATCTACGTCGTCATTGGATACCGACAGTTGGGTCGTGCCTCACCAAATCCTCCTTCAGCGACGCTCCGAAGCCTGTGCTTTCATCGTGCTGCTCGGTATGCGCACCTGTTGACCGAGACGGAACGGTGCTTGCTAGACCCGACCGCAATACAATTTACACGGTATTGGCATGGCGAGCTTGCTGGTATCGCATCGAAATGCATCAGAGTCTCGCTATGGTAAGTGCTTGGGCACCTATGGCCACTTCCCGCATGTCGTGATATGGCTTGGAGGCCTCACAGGCTACAGCAGCCCCCGTGGAACGAAAGCCCTAGCACACACTCGTGACAGTTGCGCAGCGTGCTCCGCTGTGCGACGAAAACCCCTTGCAGGATACATGCAAGCACTTTCAATGCGAGCACTTACATCTCGTGCTCCAAGCATGGGAAGCACTGCTGCTGCTGAGGTCAGGTACCTGCGTCGTGCAAGCACTCCGATCTGACAGTCTTTCAGAGATCAAAGAAAGACCTCCCAGAAACTGCTGAAGGTCCAGTCTAATGGATTTCTCCAGAACCGTACGCTTCGTGCCGAGCCTGAGGCGGATCTTCAAGGTTCGAGCGTAAGATATCTGCCCTGCCGAGTCTCCGAGGTAAAGATAGCAGTAATTAACTTGCATTGTTGACGGGAAAGGTCATTTGCACTCATCCCATGCAGCTCGCCCAGCGCGCTTGCCCAGATCTGGCTAAAGCAGCTGAAAGTGAAATGCCAATCATGTGTAGCCGCCCGACTTCTTCACTGTGCTGCTCTCAGCATGGACCTCTGGCCGACAGTCGAATCTAGGTAGAGATGCAGGACCCTGACGACGGTATTGGTGGGTCTCGACGGTGAATCTGCAGTCAGGGCACAGGCTGCATGCCGCAATTGGCGCCGGCAACAAGCACAGCATGTCGGAGCTTATGCGCGCGCGACGTCGATGCTCAGGTTGGTATAGAAGACCCGCAGCTTGCTGTCCCGCGCACGGAGACCGCCTTGCGACCTCTACCTCTGTGCCGCATACTTGCATTGTTTGACGTCGTTGTAGAGGATGCTACACTGGCAGCAGCAGCATTACGATCATTGAAGTGTCTAACAAGACAATAACACTCACTAGCACATTGCATTACAGCACGGTCGCTCCTTGATGCTGGCCATCATGGATCCGATCACGCCTTTAGAGGCCGGAGGGGAGATGTTTCAACGAGCAAAGACACCATCGTTCTTGGAGTCAAGATCATTGAGCGCAAGACCGCACTCGGAAGCAACGGAGATGTTCGACACAGACTTCGAGGATGATAGTAGTGCGTTTGAGGAGGAGTATTCGCCTAAGGGGAGCTTCGAGACAGTAAGCTGCAAGCTGCAAGCCACCAACACCTTAGGCATATGACACTAATTTGACCCAGGATGACCGACGGCGAAGTCAGACTACCATCTCTTCGTACGATGAAGCGCCGACACCCAGCTCAAGCCAAAGTCAAAGACCATTTGAGATTAGGTTCAGACCAGTCGAAGGACCTAAAGGACCTCACCTTTTCCGGTCGTCTCAAGGGAGTCAGATGTCGACAGACTTCACGTTCGATTATGCGTTACAGATGTCACCGCTGTTACCCAAGCATCCACCACCGCGGACGGAGACCGC